>Ga0181523_10000895_pt1 | contig 33188 bp, 34 predicted proteins | sample PEATcosm2014_Bin_43_FD_119752 | JGI IMG/M metagenome (GOLD analysis project Ga0181523, IMG submission 119752) | Peatland microbial communities from MTU Mesocosm Facility, Houghton, MI, USA - PEATcosm2014_Bin05_30_metaG | ecosystem: Environmental > Terrestrial > Soil > Wetlands > Peat | place... | reverse complement strand
ATACGGCGTGACGCACAGCCAGCTCGTGCCCACGATGTTCAGCCGCATGCTCAAGCTCGCGCCGGACGTGAGGTCTCGCTACGACCTCTCCTCCCTCGAGGTCGTCGTGCACGCGGCCGCCCCCTGTCCTGTCCCGGTGAAACAGGAGATGATCGCCTGGTGGGGCCCGATCATCGTCGAGTACTACGGGGCCACCGAGGCCATCGGCTTCACGGCCTGTGACAGCCAGCAGTGGCTGGATCACCCAGGCACGGTGGGCAAGGTCCTCGTGGGCGAGTTGCACATCCTCGACCCGTCCTTCGAACCGGTGCCGCTCGGTACGCCGGGAACGCTGTGGTTCAAACCCGGGACGGAGTTTCGTTACTTCAACGACACCGAGAAGACGGCCGAGTCGACGTCGCCCGACGGCACGATGGTGACCGTGGGCGACATCGGCTATCTCGACGAGGACGGGTACCTGTAACTCACGGACCGTGCGACGTTCATGATCATCTCCGGCGGCGTGAACATCTACCCGCAGGAGTGCGAGAACCTCCTCGTGACGCACCCGAAGGTGGCCGACGCCGCCGTCTTCGGCATCCCGAACGCCGACCTCGGGGAGGAAGTCAAGGCAGTCGTGCAGCTCATGGACGGCGTCGAGCCAGGGCCGGCAACCGAAGCCGAGCTGATCGCCTTCTGCCGGGGGCAGTTGGCCCACATGAAGTGCCCGCGCTCGGTCGACTTCGTACCCGAGCTCCCCCGCCTCCCGACCGGCAAGCTCTACAAGCGCCTCTTGCGCGACCGCTACTGGGGCAACAACACCAGTCGCATCGTCTGAGACGCCGCCCTGCCGAGCGGCGTCGGCTACCACCGGCCGGTAGCGTGGCGCACCCATGAGCACGAAGACCCTCCTCGTCGCCGCGGCCGAGAAGTACGACCTCCACGGTGTCGAGCTGGGCGTGCTCGGGTCGGTGCGCCGGGGCGGGAAGATCCCGCCCATGTGGAACGTGCCGCTCGTCATCTACCAGAGCACGCGCGTCCACCGCATGCTGATCGTGCTACTGCCAGGCCGGCTCGGCCTCTTCTCGCCGGCCGTACTGCGCGGCAAGGCCACGGGCGGTGGGCTCGAGTCGCTCGAGCGGGGATCCCATACCAAGGTCGCCTGCTTGCTGCCGCTGCAGGAGCTGAGCGTCATGGAGACGTTGCGGATCCACAGCCTCGGTGGCCCTGCCCAAGGTTCGGTCATCGCCCTGCGCCACAGCTCCGGCAAGGAGTTCACCGTCAACTCCTTGAGCCCCGCGCTGGCTCGGCGCATCCGGAACGCCGTCGCTCGCTGAGGGGGTCGCCACCCTCAAGGCGATGAACGCCCGACGGCGGCCACTTCCTGTTTCCGGGCGAACCCCCCAGGGATCGGTGCGTGCTCGTGCAGCGCAAGGTAGAAGGCGAGGGCGGTCAGCCAGAGCACGGTCGCACCGGCGACGTGTACCTCGACGAGCCCGGGGGCGTCGTGAAAGAAGTACTGCGCATACCCGATGGCGCCCTGGAACACGAGGACTTCGAACAGGATGCGGAGGTGCCGCTGCACCTCCGGTGGCGCGTCGGCGTGGTGAAAGGCGAAGAGCGAGGCGAGTGTCAAGCCGATGAGGAAGAGGGCGGCATCGGTGTGCACGGCGGCGATGTCCCTGAAGGCGATGGCGACGCGGCGGATCGGTGAACCCGGCGTGCTCGGCGACCCGGCATGGGGTCCGGCGCCCGTGACGAGGGTGCCGATCACGGTGACGAGCCCGAGGGCAGCCACGAGGAGACGGCCGAGCCAGATGAGATCGCGCCCGACGAGCGGGCGGGCGTGCAGCTCGACCTCGTCCTCGTGCTGTCTGGCCCGGTGGAAGAAGGCGACCGCCACGGCGATGATGACGACCGTCAAGAGGAAGTGCAGCGAAACGAGATAGGGGTTCAGCTTCGTCAGGACGACGACGCCCCCGACGACGATCTGCCCGACGAGTCCGCCCATGATGGCCACGGCGAGCCAGACGAGGTCACGGCGCCGCGGCGTGCGCAGCCACGCAAGCACGAGCGCCAGGATCGAGATGACGCTGAGCACCACGGTCACCAGCCGGTTGACGAACTCGACCATGGGATGGAAGCTCGCCACGGCCGTCAACCGGTGCTGGTAGCACGTCGGCCAGTCGGGACACCCGAGGCCGGAACCCGTGAGGCGGACGCCGGCTCCGCTCAGCATCAAGAGCGAGTAGAGGATCATGGTGGCGAGGGCCACGTTGCGGACGGCGGTCGGAGAGACGCGAGGCAGGCGCACCTCGGCAGAGGCTAGTCAGGCCGGGACGCTTACGTCGAGAGGCGAACTCTACGAGCAGTGTATAACTTAACGTATAGCATCCTCATCTCTATGCGCCGAGAGTCACAGCCCGCCGCAACCTTGCGCAGCGCCCTTGTGGCGCCATCGCCGTCATGAGCGTCCTGGCGCACTGGTCGTTCTCGCCCCTCGGGGCGCTCGCCATCATCGCCCTCATCGTCCACGAGATCGGCCTGCGGCGCCTTGGCGCCCGCCAGTCCGTCCCACGCCCGTGGCGGCGCCGGCGCGCCTGGGCGTTCCGCGGCGGCATCGCCGTGATCCTTGCCGCCTCCAACTCGCCGCTCGCCTACTGGGGGATGCGGCAGCTGCCGGTGCACATGGTGGACCACATCTTGTTGATGTGCTTTGCTCCAGGCGCCCTCGTGGCGAGCGGACCGATCGTGCCGCTCTGTTGGGCGTTGCCGGTCGCCCGGCGCCGTCGCGTCTTACGCTGGGTTCGCCGCAGCCGCTCTGGCGCCAGGCTGAGAGCCGTCTGGCGGGTGGCGACGCGACCGGTCGTGGGTTTCCTCGCCCTCAACACGGCGATGCTCGCCTGGCACGTGCCGAGCGCCTTCGATGCCGCAATGGCCTCCTCCGCGCTGCACGGCCTCGCCATGGAGCCCTCCTTCCTCTTCGCCGGCATCCTGTTCTGGCGGTCGATCCTCCCCTCCCATCCCTACGCCCCGCGGGCACGGCTGCGAACGCAGTTGCTCATGGTCCTCGGGACGAACGCCGAGATGCTCGTGCTGGCGATGTCGATGTCGATCTTCACGACGCACGCTTGGTACACGATGGGCACGACGTTCGTGGGCACGGGCGCCATGGCCGGCATGGTCATGAGCGTCTCGCCCGCCCTCGCCTTTTCCAGCCAGCAGCTGGCGGCCGGCGTGCTCTGGATCTGCGGCGACTTCTGGGCGCTCCCGGCCGTCGTGCTCATCCTGCAGCGGCTGATCAAGCGTGACGGCTCGCTGTTCTCCAGCCTCGAAGCCAGCCTCAGCGGCTTCACGCCAGTGAAGTTGCCGCCCGCTCAGCCCTTGACCTCGCCGTCGAGGTCGGCGACATAGCGGTTCCAGGCCGCCAGTGCCTCGACGTCGGCAGAGGAAACCTCGGCGCGCTCCCTGCGAGCCCACAAGCCGGTGAGACGAGAACGAGAGCGGGGCCGCCCGCGGGCCTGGTCGAGCATGAGCCGCCAGAGGTGGACGGCGACCGCGAGAAGGATCGGCCACTCGAAGACATAGACCCAGCTGAGCTGATTGCCCGAGAGGGCTCGCCACAGCTCGAAGCCGAACGCCGAGGCGCACAGGACCGCCGAAAGCACGAGGCTGGCGTGGATGCGGGCGATTCCGCCGTGGGTGTCGTCTGCCACGAGCGGCATGCTATCTCGCTGCCTGTAGTGAACAACTCCACATGTAGTGAGGCCCACTATGTATAGTGATGCGCTCCACTAAATCAGGGCTCTGCCCACACCGGGGATGTGTCGACAGAAAGGGAGGCTGACGTGGTGCGATCCACCAAGCGCGAGGTGCTGGGCGCCGTCCTCAGTGCTGTCGTGGCCGGCGTCGTGGTCGTAGCGATCGCGGTGGGAATTGCCACGGCCGCTCCCCACCAGGCCGCTCTCGTCGCCACGACCTCGGGCACCGTCACGATCCAGGGCAAGACCTACCCGCACTCCTTCCTGCAGCTCGCCACGTTTCCCGACTCGATGTTCGGCCTCCGCGGAGCGAGCGGCGGTGCGCACCCGGACTGGGTCAGCTACTCCAACGACAACCTCGTCGTGCCGGCGAACAGTGCCGTCACGGTCACGGTGCGTCAGTACGACACCGGCGGCACGCCCAACAACGTCTACTTCGCCTCCGTCGTCGGCACCGTCGGTGGCACTGAAACCGTCGAGGGACGCCCCGTGCGCTCCATCCCCGTCAACGATGTCGCCCACACACTGACGTTGCGCACGATCGCCGGCAACGCCCCCAACATCTATCTCAACATCCCGCTCCCCGCCGTCTCGGCGTCGGCCCCGAACACGATCCACATCGGTTCGGGCGTCTACCCGACGCCGCAAGTCGTCACCTTCACTTTCATCACCAAGGGCAAAGGGGTCTACCAGTGGAACTGCGAGTACCCGTGCGGCGACTCGGTGGCCGGTTTCGGCGGCGCCATGAGCACGTACGGCTACATGTCCGGCACCTTGACGGTGAGCTGAGGCGAGATGTCCAAGACTGACGAGGAGACTCCCACCCGCCCACGCATCAACTGGACGGAGCTGATCACGATCTGGCTCGTCCTGACGGCCGTCACCGTCGCAGGCTCATTGCTCGTCATCCCGCGGGTGATGCCGAGGCCGGCCTCAAGCACCATGCACCTCGTCGTGTTGACGATGTTGGTGTTCTCGGCGGCGGCGGCCCCCGTCGGCAGTCTCGTGTACGCCACCTGCGCCTACTCCCTGCGCCACTGGCGCCACGGCTCGGGGGACGAGCCACCGCCGGACGGGCCGTCGTTTCGGGGCAACACGGCGCTCACCAGTGTCTGGCTCTCGGTGAGCGCCCTGCTGTGCGTCTTCCTGCTCGTCTGGGGGCTGGCAGCACTGGCCGCTGACGACTCGGTCGCCGGCAGGGCCACGATGCAGGTCGACGTCACCGGGCAGCAATGGCTCTGGACGTTCCACTACCCCGGCACGGCCGTCACCACCGAGGATCTCTACCTGCCCGAAGGGCGCACGGTCACCTTCGACGTCACGAGTCTCGACGTGACACACGGCTTCTGGATCGTGCAGATGGGCGTGAAGATCGACGCCAACCCTGGCGTCGTGACGACCGTGTCGGTGACACCGGATCGGCTCGGCACCTACGACATCAGGTGCTCCGAGCTGTGCGGGCTCTACCACGCCTTCATGACCGCCCAGGTCCACGTTGTGACGCCGAGCCAGTTCGAAACATGGCTGGGCGCCCAGTCCGAGGCAGAGGGAGCAGCGAGATGACAATGACGATGGCGGCTCCCCCCGCCCCGGCCGAGCCCGCCGAGGCACGAGCACCGGGTGGCCTCATGCGCCGGCTCAACTTCTTCACCGGGCTTGTGGCCGGCATCGTCCTGGCAGCCGTCGCCGGCCTGCTCGCCCACGCCCTCCTCGACCCGTCCAGTTCGTACTTCAGCGATCAGGTGACGACGGTGACGTTTTCCGCCTGGGTCGTCGGTTTCCTCCTCGGCGTCGGAGCCCTGAACGCTCCCATCTGCTGGGCGCTCGGCCGCGACCTCACTCACGAAGACGAGCTCTACCTCGCCGGCAAGGAACTCGGAGCTCGCCGCTACTGGAAGTTCTGCACAGACCACAAGGTCGTCGGCATCCAGTACTTCGTGATGGCGATGATCATCCTGTTCGCGGGCGGGGTCCTCGCCATGCTGATCCGCATCCAGCTCATGAGCCCGGGCGACCACTTCGTGAACCCGCAGATCTACAACACCTTCATCGGCATGCACGGCATCCTCATGGTCGCCGGCCTCATCATCGCCGTCTCGGGACCCTTCGGGAACTTCATCCTGCCCATCATGATCGGAGCCCGCGACATGGCCTTTCCCCGGCTCAACGCCCTCAGCTTCTGGTTGGTCGTGGCCGCCGCCGTGCCCCTCCTGTCGGTCTTTGCCGTCGGCGGCATCGGTGACGGCTGGTCGACCTACGCCCCTCTCGCCGTGCAGGACCACATCGGCATGGACGCCTTCGCCATCGGCGTCATCACCTTCATCCTCTCTACGACCGTCGCCGGCGTCAACATGGTCACGACGTTCATCACGATGCGCACCAAAGGCATGCGGCTCAACCGGGTCCCGATCTTCACCTGGGGCGTCACGACCTCGAGCGCTCTCGGGCTTTTCGCCATGCCCTTCTTCGCCGTGGCGCTGGCGCTGCTCCTCCTCGACCGCACGACCGGCACGTCCTTCTACCTCTCCTTCGGGGGAGGTAGCGGCTGGCTGTGGGAGAACCTCTTCTGGTTGATGGGGCACCCCGAGGTCTACGTCATCTTGCTGCCGGGGGTCGGCGCCATCCTCGAGATCGCCACGGTCTTCGCCCGCAAGCCGCTGTTCGGCTACCAGATAGCCGTCGGGGGCATGATCGCCATCGCCGGCATCTCGATCATCGTGTGGGCGCACCACATGTTCACGACGGGTTGGGCGCCGTCGCTCAACGGACCCTTCATGCTCACGACCGAGCTCGTCTCCATCCCCACCGGTGTCGTGTTCCTGGCGCTGCTCGGGACGATCTGGCAAGGGAACCTCTGGATGCGACTGCCGATGCTCTATGTCTTCGGCGTCATCTGGAACTTCATCATCGGCGGCATCACGGGCATCTATCTCTCCGACGTGCCGGTGGACAACCAGATGCACGGCTCGATGTTCGTCGTCGCACACTTCCACTACGTGCTCGTCGGCTCCGTCCTGCTCGCCGCTCTCGGGGCCGTCGCCTACTGGTTCCCCAAAATCACGGGGCGGTTCCTCGACGAGCGACTCGGCCGCGTCGCCTTCTGGATCATCTTCCTCGGCGTGCAGGTCACCTTCCTCGCCATGTTCATCTCGGGACTGCAGGGCATGCCGAGAAGGGTCTCGAGCTATGCGCAGACGCTCACGAACGCCAACTTCATCTCCTCGATCGGCGCCTTCGTGCTCATGGCGGGAATGGTCGTCGAGCTCTACGTCGTCGTGTCGAGCTGGAGGTCGGGGCGGCTCGCCCCCCGTAACCCCTGGCACGCCAAGACCCTCGAGTGGCAGGTGCCGACGCCGGTTCCCCTCCACAACTTCGAAGTCCTGCCCGTAGTGACCTCGGATCCGTACGGCTACGGCGAGGACGCCGAGCCGTCCCTGGCTCCGTTGCTCGCCGGTGACGGTCAGGAAGCGGTCGGGGTGTCGGCGATCTCACAGGAGGGTGACGGATCATGACGATGCTTGAGGCACACGCGGACGGCGGCGGCCACCACGAGCCAGCCGAGGTCGTTGCCCAGCGCCAGCTGCTCGGTGTCTGGCTGTTCATCGCCGGCGACGCCGTCATCGTCGGTTCCATCGTCTTCACCTACTTGTACCTGCGCGGCTTGAACACCGAGGGGCAGTGGATGCCTCACGGCATGCACGCCGTGTCCGCAGTGCTCACCTGGGGCGTCGTGCTCGTGACACTGCTCAGTGCCGGCGCCGTTTGGGTAGGAGAGCGCTCTACCCGCCAGGGAACCGGGGGCGGCGTCGGTGCGGCGCTGGCGGCGGCGGCTTTGGCGCTCTTGGCTGCTGCCGTCGGCGTCGTCGCGCTGCGGCACATACCGCAGGTCGTAAACGCCTCCTCGGGCGTTCGCCAAGTCGAGGGCACCTACGCCTCGTCCCTGCTGGCGATCGACGGCTCCAACGTCATTCACCTTGTGCTGCTCGCCCTCCTCGGCCTCGGCGTGGCGATGCGGACGGCGAAGGGCAAGATCTCGGCGGCGGCACCGACGCACGCCAGGCTCGTGCGCATCTTCTGGGTGTGGGTCGCCTTCGCCACTACGCTGTCGGCAGTCGTCACGACGGTGTTCGTCGCCAGCCCCCGCTGAGCCGGCCGGGACCGCCGGTTCTCGTCCCGGGGCGAGCCGTCGGCGCGCGAAGCTGAGGCGAGAGCACCGCCACCATGGGCGGAAGCTCGTCGCCGATGGGCGGCTCCTGAGACGAAAGGGTCGGCAATGGGCGCTCCGGTCACCTACGAGCTCGACGAGGGCCTGGCCACCATCACGATGGACGACGGCAAAGTGAACGTGCTGTCGCCGGAGATGCTCGGTTCCCTGAACACGGCCCTCGACCGGGCGGCTGCAGACTCGGCCGTCGTCGTGCTCACCGGACGGCCGGGCGTGTTCTCGGCCGGCTTCGACCTCGGCGTGCTCACCGGAGGCGGCCTCGGCGCCGCCGACATGCTGCGGGCGGGTTTCGAGCTCGCTGAGCGGCTGCTGTCGTTTCCCACGCCGGTCGTCATCGCCTGTCCCGGGCACGCCATCGCCATGGGCGTGTTCGTCCTGCTGTCGGGCGATTACCGCATCGGAATCACCGGCAACCACAAGATCGTCGCCAACGAGGTCGCCATCGGACTCACGATGCCCGAGACCGCCATCGAGATCTGCCGCCAGCGCTTGGCGCCGTCCTACTTCAACCGCGCCGTCATCAATGCCGAGACGTTCTCGAGCGAGAACGCCGTGGCGGCGGGGTTCCTGGATCTCGTCGTGCCGAGCGCCCAGTTGATGGCGGCAGCCCGCGGCGTCGCTGCCGCTTTGGCGATGCTGAACATGAGGGCGCACGCCGCCACGAAGCTGCGCACGAGAGCACAGGCGCTCACGGCGATCCGTGCCGCCATCGAGGTCGACGACGCCGCCATGCGGGCCTCGCTCTAGGGCGTGGGCCTGCGAGCGTGCCCACGACTCCAGCGTGCGGTGTGCCAGGCACCGGCAGCCGGGCCCCTCGCGGCACCGGCGGCCGGTCCCCAAGCCTGAGCGAGACGACGGGCCGGCCCTCCGCCAGGCCGGCCCGTCCCAGTTCCCGCTGCTGATAATTCATCGGCGCCTCCGAACACACTCTGTAGTAATTTTGCGCGCGGAGAGTGACGTGCGAGCGGCGGGCGCCCTCAGCGGCCCGTAAAAGCGGAGCGGGCGACGGCTCCCCCCAGCGCCGCCCGCGCCAGGTAGCCGTAGGTTCCCTCTTCGAGCAACTCGCGGCCGGCCTCGACGAGCGCTCCGATGGCAGCCCAGGTGAAGGCGCCCCCTACCGAGATGCGCCGCACGCCGACGGCAGCCAGCTCTGCAACGGGTGGGACGCCGAGGAGCGCCAGGACGTTCACGGGTCGGCCGACTGAAGCCACGACGCTGCGGATCTCGCCGAGGTCGCGCAGACCGGGCGCATAGAGGACGTCGGCGCCTGCCGCCTCGAATGCCTGCAACCGGGCGATCGTGTCGGCCAGGTCCGGCCGGCCGTGCAGATAGTTCTCCGCTCTCGCCGTGAGCACGAGATGCACCGGCCCGCAATGGGCCGCCTCGGCGGCGGCCGTGACGCGCTCGATGGCGGCCCCGAGCTCGAAGATGGGTTCGTCCGTCCGGCCCGTCGAGTCCTCCACCGAGCACCCGGCCAGCCCGATCGACACGGCCGCCCGCACCGTCTCGCCGACCCCTGCGGCGTCGAGCGCGAGGCCGTTCTCCAGATCGGCCGACACCGGCAGGTCCGTCGCCTCAACGATCGTGGCGGCATGGGCGAGCGCCTCGTCACGGCGGAGGGAGCCGTCGACCCGTCCGAAGGTGGCGGCAGATCCGCTGCTCGTCGTCGCCAGAGCCTGGAAGCCGAGCGATGCGAGCACCTTCGCCGAGCCTGCATCCCAGGGGTTCGGCATGAGCAGCGGGCTGTCGGCATCGTGCATGGCACGAAACCCCTCCGCCCTTTGCACGGCGTCCATCGGCCAAAGGTACCGGCTGGCGCCCAGGCGCACGTCAAGATGTCACGATGAGCCGAGGGCGCTATCTGACGGTCTTCCGCGCTCCCGGGGTGGCGTGGCTGCTCACCACGTCTCTCGTCGCCCGCCTCCCGGTCGCCATGGCGAACCTCGCCATCATCCTGCGGATTGCCGCCGGCACGGGCTCCTACGGCCGCGCGGGAGCCGTCACCGGCGCCTACGTCGTCGGCACAGGGATCACCGGCCCGGCACTCGGGCGCATCGCCGACCGCCTCGGTCGCCGTCCCGTTCTCCTCGTGACCGCCGTCCTGAACGCTGCCGGATTGGCGTGTCTCGCCTTCCTCCCCGTCGGCGAGACGCTTCTTCTCGTCGTCGTGGCTGCCGCCTCCGGCGCCAGCCTCCCGCCCGTGGCGCCTGCCGTGAGATCCCTCTGGCCGGCGCTCGTGAGCGGAGAGCAGCGCAGCAGCCTCTACGCCTTCGACGCCACCATGCAAGAAGCCACCTTCATGCTCGGGCCCACTCTCGTTGCCCTCCTCAGCTCATTGTCGGCACCACCGGTGGCCCTCGTCGCCTGCGGTGTCATCGGGCTCGGCGGGACTTTCGCACTCTCGCTGCATCCGGCCATCTCCTCACCCGTGCGGGGCGGCACGCCCGCCGCAGAGCTGCCGCCACGGCGGCGGTGGCGCCTGCAGATCGCCGGCCTGCCCGGCCTCGGCACGCTCGTCCTCATCATCCTCGTGTTCCTCGCCGCCATCCTCGTCATCGAGGTGACCGTCGTGGCCTTCGCCGGTCGCGCTCATGCCAGCAGTCAGGCGGGCGTCCTCCTCGCCGTCTGGGCAACCGGCTCCATGGCAGGCGGGTTCGCATTCGGCGCCCGTACCGCCCACGCCGGCGTGAGGGTGCTGGCGCCCTTGATGGCGGCGGCGGCGCTGGGTTTCCTCTGCTTGGCGGCAGCCCCCAACATTGGGGTCCTCTACGGGTTGCTCTTCCTCGCCGGCATGTCGATCGCCCCCGGCTTCAGCTGCATCTACGGGCTCGTCGGGTCACTGGCGCCCTCGACCGGATCGGTGGAGGCGTTCAGCTGGATCGGCAGCGGCATCCAGATGGGGGCCGCCGGCGGCGCCGCCGTGGGCGGCATCCTCGTCGACGCCGTCGGGACCCGCTGGTCCTTCGTCGTGGCCGCCGGCGGTGCCATGGCGACGGCTGCCGTCGCCTGGTGGCGGACGCGACATCTCCTGAGCACCTGAGGCCGGCGAGCTGTGCCAAGCTCGGCGGCGATGACGACGAGAGGCGGCGGTCACGTCGAGATCCGCACCGAGGGCCTGACGAAGATCTACGCCGGCACGGACTTCAGGGCCGTCGACGAGCTCAACCTCGAGATCACCGCCGGTGAGATCTTCGGCCTCCTCGGACCGAACGGAGCGGGCAAGACGACGACGGCCGGCATGCTCACGACGCGGGTCATCCCGACCTCCGGCACCGCGATGGTGGGCGACGTCGACGTGGTCGCCCATCCGGCGCGGGCGAAGCAACTGCTCGGGATCGTGTCGCAGCAGAACACGCTCGACCGCCAGCTCACCGTGTGGGAGAACCTCTACTACCACGGGCTGCTCTTCGGCATCGCAGCCAAGCGCTCACGCTCGATCGCCGACGAGCTCCTCGAGCAGTTCCACTTGAGCAGGTGGGCGAAGGCCTCCGTCTACGCCCTCTCCGGCGGGATGGCGCAGCGACTCATGGTGGCGCGGGCGATCTTCCATCGCCCCGCCGTGCTGTTCATGGATGAGCCGACCGCTGGGCTCGACCCGCAGAGCCGACTCGCCCTCTGGGAGATCCTCGGGGAGCTGAACGGCGAGGGGCAGACGATCATGCTCACAACGCACTACATGGAGGAGGCCGACCAGCTCTGCGATCGTGTCGCCATCATGGACCACGGCAAGATCCTCGCCCTCGACACGCCGGCCGCCCTCAAGGCCAGCGTCGGCGCCGACACCCTCGTGACGGTCCTCTCGACGGGCGACTCGCAGGCCGTGGCCGATCACCTTCGCGCCACCGTCGACGGCGTCATCAGCGCTCGCACGATCGACGGTGGCGTCGAACTGTTCCTGAAGGGCATGGAACGGATCGTGCCTCGCGTGGTGGAGGCGGCCGAAGGGGGCGGCTTCGACATCGTGGACCTGCGGGTCTCCGAGACGACGCTCGAGACCGTCTTCATCAACCTCACGGGGAAGGAGCTGCGCGAATGACAACGGCCACCCCGGCGGCCCGGTCAAGGAGGGCCGCCAGCGGCCAAGCCGCCGAGACAGGTGAGCCGGCGCCGCACCGCATCGGGACCGAACCGCTCCGCTCGACCTTCCAAGCCAGCTGGACGGCGCTCGGCGCCCTGTGCCGGCGCGATCTCCTCGTGCTGCGCAAGCACCTCGTCGAGTTCGTGCTCCGGGTCCTCATCCAGCCGTTCCTGCTCGTCTTCGTCTTCCTCTACGTCTTTCCTTCCATCGGCCAGGGCATCGGCGGCTCCCACCCGACCGCCTCCCTCGCCGGCGGGGCGGCTGGCGCCGCAGCCGCTGCCGCCGCCGGTCGGGCAGGCGAGTCCGCCTTCGCCACCGTCCTCGTCCCCGGTGTCGTGGCGATCAGCATCATGTTCCAGGGCATCCAGGCGGTCGCACTGCAGCTAGCCCAGGAGTTCGGCTTCACCCGTGAGATCGAGGACCGCGTGCAGGCGCCTTGCCCGATCTGGCTCGTCGCCATGGCCAAGGTCCTCTCCGGGGCGGCTCAGGCCGTCCTGTCCGCCGTCATCGTGTTCCCGATCGCCGCCGTCATCCACGCCCCGGACGTGAAGCCGGACCTCGTCTTCCACTGGGCGATCATCCTGACGCTCATCCCACTCGCCAGCGTCGCAATGACGTCTCTCGGCCTCCTGCTCGGCACGAAGTTCGAGCCGCGCAACATCGGCCTCATGTTCGGCTTCATCGTGCTGCCGCTGACGTTCCTCGGCGGTACCTACTACCAGTGGACGAAGCTGGCGCCCGTGCGCATCGGCAGCTTTCACTGGCTGCAGACGCTCGTGCTCGTCAACCCCCTCATCTACATCACCGAAGGGATGCGGGCTGCCTTCACCGGCGCCAGCCACATGCACCTCTATGTCATTTACCCCGTGCTCGTGGGTTTCTGCGTGCTGTTCATCACGCTCGGGCTGCGGAACTTCCGCAAGCGGGTGCTTTCCTGAGCCAGCCGGGGATGCCGGGCGTGGCCGGCGCCCAGGCCTCAGGCCGGAAGGGCGCCTGCCTCAGCACCGCCCGAGGCCGGGCTTGCAGAGGAGCGCAGCTCCAACCACCGCCGGAAGCCGGCGGCGTTCGAGTGGAACCCGTTGAGGATCTCGAGCTTCTCGCGCATCGACTCGTCCGCCGGGGCCGAGGCGCCGAAGCGCCCTCGCAAGGCGGCAGCGATGTCCTCGCCCGCCCGCCAGGCCCGCTCGGCTTCCGCCGCCCAGGCGCGCAGCGTGTCGACCGCCTCTCCCAACAGCTCGTCAGGCGGAACGGGGACGAGCCCGTAATGAGCAAGGCAGATTCCCGTCGGCGAATGGTCGGCGAAGCGCTGCAACGACGTCAGGGCCTGCTCGAGGTCGAAGTCCGGCGGTGGCGTGGCCGGCCGCAACATGCCGCCGTCGGGCAGACGGACGCCGACGGCGTCACCGGCGAAGAGGTAGCCGTTCGAGCTGTCGAGCAGCCCGAGATGATGCTTGGCGTGCCCGGGCGAGTCGATGGCGCGCAGCGTCCGCCCCGCCCCGATCGTGATTTCGTCACCGTCGTTGAGGACGACGATGCGTTCGGGCGGCGTCGGGTCGAGCCGCCCGTAGAGGGAGTCGAGCAGCGGCCCGTACACGCGGGCGGCCGAGTCGACGAGCCGTTCCGGGTCGGCGAGATGACGCGCCCCCTTGGCGTGCACGTAGACGGTGGCATTCGGGAAGGCGCGTGCCACATCGCCCACGCCACCGGCATGATCGAGGTGGATGTGGGTGACGGCGACGCCGGCGAGGTCGTACGGGCCGAGCCCGAGCTCGGCGAGCGCCCCGAGGAGCGTGGCGATCGAGCTCTGGCTGCCCGTTTCGACGAGTACGGGTCGCTCGCCCTCCAACAGGTAGCCGGCCGTCATGCGCTCCCAGCCGCCGAGCAGGGTGTCGATCTCGAGGACGCCGGGGGCGAGCCGAGTCGTCACGTTCGCCCCAGCCGGAGCCTCACCGCCGCTCCCGCAGCCACGTCCGGACGATCACCGAGGCATAACGAGGTCCATAGAGGAGGTTGCTCCCTTTTTTCGACTCACCGGACGAGCGCGGGTGCCAGATGGTCGGGCGCTCGCCGATCCGCCATCCGCGGGAGGCGGCGCTGATGATCAGCTCCGCCGTCTGATACTGGTCCTGCTCCAGCAGGACGTCCTTCAAGACGTCAATGCGCAGGGCACGGAAGCCGTTCGAGGTATCGGTCAGGTTCTGCCTCGTCAGTCTGTTGATGACCGTGGCGAAGACGAGAACACCGGTCTTTCGCAGCTGGTCGCCCGCCCGGTCGCCGGTGTGGTCGACGCCCAGCCGCCGGCTGGCTACGACGAAGTCCAGCTCGTCGTCGACGACCGGCTCAAGCAGCACGGGGATCTCGCCCGGGTCGTTCTGGCCGTCGGCATCAAGGGTCACGACGTATTCGGCACCCTTCGAGATGGCGAGCTCGTAGCCGAGCCGCAGGGCGACGCCGTGGCCGAGGTTGACGGGGAACTTCGCCCAGAAGGCCTGCGCCTGCGCGCACACCTCCTCGGTGCCGTCGTCGCCGCCGTCGATCACGACGAGCGTGGACGTCTTCAGCCCGTTCACCTCGGCGGGGACGGCCTTCAGCACGGCGCCGATGTTGTCCACCTCGAGGTAGGCGGCGATGAGCACGAGCACGGGGGCGAACTCGACGCCGGGATAGCGCACCTCGAAGTCCTGCCGGGCGAGATCGGAGCCCAACCGCTTCATCTCGTTGTAGCGCCGCTGGAATCGGTCCTTCGGGCCCTTCGCGGGCGGGATCAGGTCGACGGCGCGCATCAGCCGGCGCCGCCCATGTCGATGACGACCTTCACGTCGTCGCTCTGGCGTTGCAGAGCGCTCGCGAAGTCCTCGGCCGGCACCTTGCGGGTGAGCAGCCGCCCGAGCCAGTCCTTGTCGGCCTTGGCGAGCGCCTCGGCGGCCGCCTCGTAGTGGCGGCGATTGGCGTTGACCGATCCGACGACGCACTCGTTCTCGAGCACCATGTCACGGTTGAGCATGCCGGCGTCGATCGACAAGGTCCGCCCGCTCGGCGAGACGCCGGTCAGGCAGAGGACGCCTCCGGGGGCGAGATGGTCCATGGCATCGAAGATGAGCGAGCCGACGCCGGTGCATTCGACGATGACGTCGGGCGAGGCGCAGGCGTCCTCGATCTTGCCGGTGTGGTAGGTGGCCCCGAGCGCCGCCACGAGATCCGGCTTGAGCCCCGAGGTCACCTGGTCGATGACGTGCACATCGAGACCGCGTTGCACGCCGATGAGAGCGGCCAGCAGGCCGATCGGCCCGGCGCCGGTGATGACGGCCCGTTGCGGATCCCACTTGGCGCGATTGCCCGCCAGCAGGGCTTGTTCCCAGGCCTTGGCCACGACACTGGTCGGCTCGAGGAGCACACCGAGGAGCCCGAGCTGCTCGTCGACCTTCACGACGGCGTCCGGCAGGGCGCGGTATCGCTCCCGCATGAAACCGTCGAGTGATTTGATCCCGTGCTCGGTGTACTGCCCGTTGCGGCAGAAGTCCCACTCGCCGTTGGCGCAGCTGTAGCACGGCACCGGGTCGGGCCGCCGGACGATGCCGACGACGTAGTCGCCCACGGCCAGTCCGCAGCCGTCCGGCGCCGCCGCGACGCGGCCGATCGACTCGTGCCCGAGCACGAGGCGCTCGTGGCCCTCCGGCGCCCAGCCGTACGCGCCGGCCGATATCTCGAGGTCCGTTCCGCAGATTCCGACGGCCAGCACGTCGACGAGGACGGGTCCGTCGCTCTCGGGGGGCTCCGCAAAGTCATCGAGCTGGGCGCTGCCCGCTGTTCCGGGAAGGACGGTGATCGCCTTCATCGCTGTCTCCTTCTGCCGTGGATCGTCGTGGGTGCACCGAGGGTGCCGTGCATGGTGCCGCCTCCGGCCTAGTGGCCGAGACCCAGCCGGCGGCGGGCGTGACCGTGGTGGCGGCGTCGCGGACGTCGCAACGGTAGCTGCACGCCCTTCAGGCGCTCGCGGTGCGTCATGCCCGTGCCCATGTGCTCCTGTGACAGCCCGACTGCCGTATTGACGAGCGAGACGTGCGAGAACGCCTGCGGGAAGTTGCCAACCTGTCGCTTGGCGATGGGGTCGTACTCCTCCGAGAGCAGGCCGAGGTCGTTGCGCAGGGCGATGAGCCGCTCGAAGAGGGCAACGGCCTCGTCATGGCGGCCGATGAGGTGTAGGTCATCGGCCAGCCAGAACGAGCAGGCGAGGAAGGCGCCTTCGCGGCCGGTGAGGCCGTCGACGTGCTCGGAGGTCGTCGAGTCGTAACGCATGACGAAGCCGTCCTGGGTGAGCTCGCGTTGTACGGCGTCGACCGTGCCGACGACCCGCTCGTCGCTCGGCGGCAGGAAGCCCACCAGCGGCACCATCAGGACGCTGGCGTCCAGCTCCTTCGAGCCGTAGTACTGCGTGAAGGTGTTGCGCTCGGCGTCGTAGCCCTTCTCGAGCACCTCGGCGTGGATCTCGTCGCGCAGCGCCCTCCAACGATCGAGCGGACCGGAGAGGTCGTACTGCTCGATGTCCCTCACGGCGCTGTCGACGGCCAACCAGGCCATCACCTTTGAGTGGGTGAAGTGACGTCGCGGGCCCCGCACCTCCCAGATGCCGTCGTCCGGCTCCTTCCAGCCGGACTCGAGGAAGTCGAGGATCGCCGTTTCGAGGTCCCAGGCCGGCTCGCTGGAGGGGATGCCGAGGCGGCGGGCCTCGTGCAGGGCGCTGATGACCTCGCCGTAGACGTCGAGCTGGTACTGGTCTGCGGCGGCATTGCCGACCCGTACCGGCTTCGAGCCCTCGTAGCCGGAGAGCCACGGGATCTCGTACTCGAGAAGGTTGCGCTCGCCGGAGGGCCCGTACATGATCTGCAGCTTCGAGGGCTCCCCTGCCACGGCACGCAGCAGCCAGTCACGCCACGCCGTCGCCTCGTCGGCATACCCAGCAGCCATGAGCGACGAGAGCGTGAGGGTGGCGTCGCGCAGCCAGGAGTAGCGGTAGTCCCAGTTGCGGCTGCCGCCGAGGGCCTCCGGCAGCGACGTCGTGGCAGCGGCGATGATGCCACCGGTCGGGCGGTACGTGAGGGCCTTCAAGGTGATGAGGGACCGCACGACGGGCTCCTGCCAGTCGCCGAGGGAGAGGGAGTCGAGCTCGGCCCAGTCTTGCCAGTAGCTCGCCGTCTGGCGGACGGCGTAGGCGGCGTCGATCGGCCGGGGCGCCTCGTTCGTGGAGCGGAAGTAACTGAGCACGAACGGAATGCTCTGACCCTCGTGCATGACGAACTCGGCGACCGTCGAGAAGTTCTCACCCCGACCGTGCACGGGCGACCAGAGTGCGAGGCCGTCCGGTCCGGCGATGGCGATGAGCGTGCCGTCGATGTGGCGCACCCACGGGATGGCGGAGCCGTACTCGAAGCGGATCGTGAGGTCCATGCGCATCTCGACGGTGCCGCGCACGCACTCGAGAAAGCGGACGATCTGAGGGAACTCGTCGCGGATCAGCATGCAGTCGGTCATGCGGACCGTGCCCTCCGGGGATTCCCACTCCATCTCGAGCACGAGGGAGTTCCCGACGTAGCGCCGGCGGGTGGCCAGCAGGGGCTCGCCCTGGCCGGGCTTGGGGCTCGCCTTCGGCGCCAGGCGCCAGAAGCCGTGATCCTCCGTGCCGAGCAGGCGGGCGAAGCAGGCGGCGGAGTCAAAGCGCGGGAGGCAGCACCAGTCGATGGAGCCGTCGCGCCCCACGAGGGCGGCCGTCATGGTGTCGCCGATGAGCCCGTAATCCTCAATTCGCAGAGCCACGCCGCCATCATGGCCGACGGGACCCCGCCCGTGTCGGCGATCAGCCCGGGAGGCAGCTGCCCGTGCCCACGCTCGTGTCCGCCCTTCGCTGCTCGGCGATGCGGACGCGTTGCAGGACGCCCGGTGAGGCGAGGGCGAAGCCGATCTCGGAGTTGCTCGAATCCCGCGAGAACACGACGCCGATGACTTCGCCGTCGGGCTCGAGGATCGGCCCGCCGGAGTTGCCCGGGCGGACGAGCGCCTGCAGCTCGTAGATCTGCCGCTCGGTGCTGGCCGTGTCGTAGATGTTGGGCGACTCGGGATCGAAGCGCATGAGCACGCCGGCCGCCTGGGCGTCGAAAGGCCCCCCGCCCGGATAACCGAGCACGACCGCCTTCGTCCCCCGCGCTACGTAGCCGCTGTCGAGCGGCAGGGCGGGCACGTCCAGGTTGGAGACCCGCAGGACGGCCAGGTCGAAGTTGGGGTCGAAGAGGACAGGGGTGGCCGGCTCGGACTGCACGCCGTCGTTCTCGCTGATGGTGCTCGCCCCCGCCACGACGTGGGCGTTCGTGACCACGAGACCGGGCGCCACGACGAAACCGGAGCCCTCCACGACGACGTTGCCGCACCCCATGGCGACGATCTGCACGGTCGATCGCCCGGCGGTGTCGACCGCCGCCCGCACCTGAGCCGGGCGCGCCACGGCGACGGGAGCCACGGGGGCGACGATCCCGATGCAGGGGATGGGCAGTCCCGCCTGGTCGAGCATGCAGGCCTTGCTGGCGAGCTCGCCCGGCACCTGCGGCATGACGCCTGAGACGAAGCGCACGACGCGGGAGTTCTGGATCTCGCTCGAGATGACACTGACCTGGCTGTCTGCGAGGAAGGCGGCAAGCAGCCAGATGATGACGAGGGCGCCGGCCATGGCGATGATGGCCCCGCTGCCGGCGTCGACGGCGGCAAGGCGCCTTCCCCGCAGGCGGTGCCAGACCTTGGCCCCTACCTGCCGCCCGAGCCCCCAGGTGACGGTGGCGGGCACGAGCAGCAGGAGGAGGGAGACGAAGGTGCGCGTGAAGACGCCGTGCAGATGGGGCAGCGTCACGATCAGCAGGAAGATGCCGAGACCGAGGCCGACGAGGCCTCCGAGAAAGGACATCACCTGGACGGCCGCGCCGAGCCGCAGGCCGTGGGCGGCTGCTGCGAGGAGGATGACGATGATGATGACGTCGAGCGGATCCATCGGACTAGACCGGGGGCGGCGTCTGCGGGCTCGCCCCGATCGGCTCGATCCCGAGGTCCCGGTAGGTGAGGACGGCGACGTATTCGACGCCGAGTGCCGCCAAGCGGCGAGCGATCACGTCCCCGCGGTCGAGGAGCGTGCAGGCGGCCACGACCTCGGCGCCCGAGTCACGAACGACTTCGTACGCCTCGAGAAGCGACTTGCCCGTCGAGACGGTGTCCTCGATCACGACGACGCGTACTCCCGGACCGATCGACGCCCCCTCGATGCGCTGCTGCCGGCCGTGGTCCTTGACGGCCTTGCGCACCGAGTACCAGGAGGCGTCGCTGAGGAGGGCAACGGCGTGGGCCACCGGGTCCGCCCCCATCGTCATGCCGCCGATGGCGTCGAAGACGACGTGGCGGCTCGAGAGGGCAGAGGCGACCGCCAAGGCGGCGACGCGCAGGTCGGCGCCCCGCCCCACGGCGCGCCGCATGTCCACGTAGTCATGGCTCATGCCACCTGCCGAAAGCGGGAACGGCTCGTCGCGACGCTCGTAGCCGCGGGCGAGAACGAGCTGGCGGAGCTCGTCCTGAAAGTCCGTCTCCGACGTCACGGTCGCGTCCATAGGCCGCCCGAGTGTACGTCCGGCCTGCCGCCGAGCGACGGCGCCCGCAGCACTGTGGGCGCGATCGGACTAGACCGGTAGGCGTGGGCGGCACTCGGCGCGAGTCCAGCAGACCCCGCCTCGTCGGTAAGCCGAAGAGCGTCACAAGCTCGCGACGGCGCGAGGCAGCCCTTCCCGAGCATCATCACCGCGACATCTCCGGCGGCGGTGCGAGGGCCGCCGTGTTCGGCATCAGCGACGGCCTCGTCTCGAATACCTCGCTCGTGCTCGGGATCGCCGGGGCCACGGCCGCTTCCGGCATCGTGCGGCTGGCAGGGCTGGCCGGCCTCCTCGGGGGGGCCTTCTCGATGGCCGCCGGTGAGTACATCTCCATGCGCGCCCAGCAGGAGCTCTTCGAACGGGAACTCGAGATCGAGCGCCGCGAGATCGAGCGAAGGCCCGAGGGTGAGATGCGTGAGCTCGTGCACCTCTACGAGACCCGCGGCATGCCACCCGAGCTGGCCCGCCAGGTGGCCCGCGAGATGATGTCCACCCCCGAGGTGGCGCTCGAGACACACGCCCGCGAGGAGTTGGGCATCGACCCGAGCGCGACGGGCAAGCCCATCCAGGCGGCCGTTTCGTCGTTCGTGACGTTCTCCGTGGGGGCGTTCATGCCCCTGCTGCCGTTCCTGTTCACCCGCGGGACGGCCGCCACACTCTGGGCGGTTGCCATCGCCGGCGTGTCCGCCCTCGTCGTCGGGGCGTTCCTGGCGATCTTCACGGGCCGCAAATGGTGGTTCTCGGCGCTCCGCCAACTCCTCATCTGCGCCGCCGCCGGGGCTGTCACCTTCGGGGTGGGTTCGGCCATCGGGGTGAGCGGGGTCGGATGACGGTCGCACGCCCGGCCCCGCCGGCACGACGCCGGCGCACCACGCCGACCGTCTACCTCGTACGTCACGCCAAGGCGGAGAACCGGGACCGTTGGGAGGCTCCCGACAGCGAGCGCCCCTTGACGACACGCGGTCTGGAACAGTCGAGGGTCATCGCCAGCCATCTCGCCGATCTCGGCGGACGGCAACCCTCTCGCGTGCTCTCGAGCCCGGCGAGGCGTTGCCACCAGACCGTCGAGCCACTCGCCGCCGCCAGCAAGCTCGAGGTGGTGCAGGCGGAGTGGCTCGACGAAGGCTCGGATTCCGAGTACGCCTTCGAGCAGCTGCGCAAGCTGGCGGCCCGCTTCGATCCGCCCTCCGGCCTCGGCGGTCCCGTCGCCGCCTGCACGCACGGCGATGTCATCTGGGGCGTCCTCGACTCCCTGCATCGTCTCGGTGTGGATCTCGGTCCCCGACCGGAGGCGCCCAAAGGCGGCGTCTGGATCATCGCCGCGACGGGGCCGAAGCTGAGCACGGCCGCCTTCTACCAACCGGACGAGGCCCGAAAGGCACGATCATGAGCGAGCACAGCGAGATCGGTGGTCTCTTGGCACTCGTCGGCGGGGCGGAGTGGCAGGAGGGCTGCACCTTCGACGCAGAGCTGCTCGAACGCTCGGGGTCGGGCGATGTCGTCATCCTTCCCACGGCGGCCGCCTATGAGCACCCGGAGCGCGCCGTGGCGACGGCGCAGCGCTGGTTCGCCTCCCTGGGCGGCCGCGCCAGCGGGCTCATGGTGCTCAGCCATGCCGATGCCTGTCAGGAGGAGAATGCGGCCGTCGTGCGGGGGGCGAGCTTCGTCTATCTCTCCGGGGGATCGCCCCTGCATCTCCGTTCCGTGCTGAAGGGCTCTGCGGTCTTCACGGCCCTCAGCGAGGCGTGGCGCAACGGCGCCGTCGTTGCCGGCTCCTCGGCGGGCGCCATGGTGCTCTGCGACCCGATGGTCGATCCGAGGGGCGGCGCCTACACGGTCGGGCTCGGGCTGCTCGAGCAGCTCGCCGTCGTCCCGCACCACGACGGAGGTGGTGCCGGGCTCCTCTGGCGCACCCTGGCGCTGGCTCCGGCAGGCGTCCCCGTCGTGGGCATCCCGGAGCGGACGGCCCTCATCCGCGAGGCCGGCGGCACATGGCGCACCGCCGGTGAAGGTGAGGTCACGGTCTTCCTCGACGGGCAACCAGGAGGCATCGGGGATCTGCCCGGCTGAGCATCGATCCGTTGTCACGATTCGGCCCCCGCCGTCGTCAACTCTCGACGACCGAAGGAGGCAGATGATGGATCAAGCTCACGATCGCGTCGTGGACGTGCTCGTCGTCGGCGCCGGTCTGGCCGGCCTGACAGCAGCAGCGACCGCAGCCAGATCCGGCAGGCACGTCGCTGTGCTCGACGTCCGCTCAGCGGGCGGACGGGCACGCAGCGAGACGCGCAGCGGCTTCGTGTTCAACCAGGGGCCGCACGCCCTCTACCGTCGGGGCCCTGGCTCCGCCGTGCTCGCAAGCTTTGGAATCCGACCGACCGGGAGCCCACCCGCACAACGCGTCTTCGGCTCCAGATCCGGGACACTCGGCTTGTTGCCGACCTCTGCGGGCAGTCTCGCCCGTTCCCCACTGCTCGGTCGGCGTGCGAAGGCACAGCTCGCCACGCTCCTCGCACGGTTCCCACGCCTCGAGGCCAGCACGCTCGCTCCGCTCAGCGCCGCCTCCTGGGTCGGCTCGCTCGGCGTGCGAGAGGAGGCGGCGAGCGTCCTCCGCACGCTTCTGCGCGTCGCCACGTACGCTCCCGACCTCGAGCTCATCTCGGCTGACGCCGCTGTAGGCCAACTGCAGCTCGCCCACAGCGGCGGCGTCGTCTACCTCGACGGTGGCTGGGGCCGCCTCGTGGACAGCCTCGCCGGCGCCGCCCGCGCCGCCGGCGCCGTCATCCTCGACAGAGAGCGGGCGCTCGGGCTGACGGCCGGTCCGGGCGGCGCTCTGGAGGTGAGCACGGACGCCGGAGGCTGGCTCGCCTCGGCCGTCGTGGTGGCCGTCGGCGGGCCGCAGGCAACTCGGGCCTTCCTCAGCGCGCCTGACGACTGGGGTGTCGGAGCCGATGCCACGGCCGCCTGCCTCGACCTCGCCTTGCGCCGGCCTCCCCACCGGCGCGTCGCCTTCGCCCTGGAGGAGCCGCTCTATCTGTCCACCCATTCCCCTGCTGCCGATCTCGCCCCGCCCGGTGCCGCCCTCGTTCATGTCATGCGCTACGGAGCCCGATCGAGCAAGCAGGACCGCTCCCAGCTGTGGGAGTTCGCCCGCCTCGTAGGCATCAGCGAAGATGACGTCGTCGTGGAGCGCTTCCTGCACCGGATGATCGTGAGCCACGCCCTGCCGGCTCCGGGCCTCGGGCTTGCCGGGCGCCCAGCCGTCACGGCCAGTGGGCAGGCGGGTGTGTTCCTGGCAGGCGACTGGATCGGGCCGAGCGGATTGCTGGCCGACGCCTCCTTGGCGAGCGGCGCGGCAGCCGGAACCGCCGCGGCGGCGCCCGAGCTTGCCGCCGCTGCGCGGCCGTTGTGAGCGGGCGGCCGTGACGACCTCCGACGACCTCTTTGCTCGGGAACGGCCCCGCCTGCTCGGCCTCGCATATCGCATCCTCGGGAGCTTCGGTGACGCCGAGGATGTCGTGCAGGAGGCATGGCTCCGATGGTCGACGACCGATCAGGGCGTCGTCGAGCGGCCGCCGGCGTTCCTCACGACGGTCGTGACCCGCTTGGCGCTCGACCGCTTCCGCTCCATCACCCGCCGGCGCGAGCAGTACGTCGGCCCCTGGCTCCCCGAGCCCGTCTCCTTGCAGCACGGACCGGAGGAGCAGGTGGAGATGGCGGAGTCGCTGACGTTGGGGTTTCTCGTCTTGCTTGACCGCCTCAGCGCCACCGAGCGGGCTGTCTGGCTGCTGGCCGACGTGTTCGGCGAGCCCTACGCCGTCATCGCCGCGGCGGTCGGCAAGTCGGAAGCCGCCTGCCGGCAGGTCGCCTCGAGGGCGCGACGGCGGCTGCGGGAACAACGCCCCCCACCGGGTGGACGCCTCGAGGCCCCCCTCCTCGCCCGGTTGCTCGCAGCTGTCGCCACCGGTGACGCCGTCGAGCTGCTCGAGCTGCTCGACGCCGACGTCGTGCTCCTGAGCGACAGCGGCCCGGGGCGGCACGCCGCCCGGCGCCCCGTCGTGGGGGCCACTCGAGTGGCGCGATTCGTCACGAACATCGCCGGCCGCTACCGCGGCGCCGACATCGAGCTCACCGAGATCAACGGATCCGCCGCCGTCGTGCTGCGGGCGGGCGACATGCCCGTCGTCGTCACGGGCGAGCAGCAGGGCGGCAAGGTGACCCGTATCTACATCATGCTCAACCCGGACAAGCTGCAAACGCTCTCGGAAGGACCCGCCCTCATGAAGTGAGCGAGGGGCGGTGGGCCCGCGAGCACCTAGCGTGACGAGGGTGACCGCGCTGCCGCTCCTCGACGAGTTGCTGGCGAACGCGTGGCCACCGCAGCTCCTTCGCCTCGACGGCCAGTGGCGCCTGCGATGGAGCTCGGGGGTGACCCGGCGGGGGAACTCGGCGCTCGCAGTCGGGGCGGAGGAAGGCCTCGATGAGCACATCGATGTCGCCGAGGCCTTCTACCTGGGCCGCCGCTCGACTCCGATGTTCCAGGTCAGCACGGCCTCTGCCCCGTCCTCGCTGGCTGGACGCCTTGCCGCTCGCGGCTACGCCGGCAGCGCTCGCACCATCGTCGCCCACTCGGCGACCGAGGAGGTGCTGGGCGCCACGGGGAGCGGCCCGTGGGCACACGAGTCGACATCGCGGGTGACCGACGGGTGGTTCGAGACCTACTGGGCCGTGAAATCCCCGCCCGGTCGCCTCGGCCCCGAAGCCGACGTCTGCCGTAGCGCCCTCTTGCATCCATCGCCGCCCTCGCTCTACGTAGCTCTCTCGCAGGCGGGCACGCTCTGTGGCGTGGGCCAGCTCGTCATCGAGCACGGATGGGCCGGCGTGCAATGCATGGCGACATCCGAGGCGGGTCGCCGGCAGGGCGTGGCTACCGCCGTCCTGCACCACCTCGCCTGCGAAGCCACTTCCCGCGGTGTCGAGCGGATGTACCTGGCCGTGATGGCCGACAACTCCGGTGCCAGGCGGCTCTATGACGCCGTCGGTTTCGTTGCCTCGCACGAGTACCGCTTCTTCGCCCCGAGCTGACCGACCCGTTCGGTGACTGGGCTCACATGGCAGGTGGGAGAGTCCCGCCCGAGGTAGCGACGTCCACGACGGCGACGCGATAGAGGGCCGAGCCGTTCAGGCGGCGCCCGCCCATGACCGAATCGTCGTGGCTGGCGTCGAAGGTCGAGACGTCTCGGCGGAGCCGAAACCCGCGCTCGGCGAAGAACCTGTCGGCCTGGCGCGGCCGCAGCCCGAAGATCCAGGGCTCACCGGCCCGAGCGACGGCTCGCACCCAACGGCGCGCCTCGGGAAAGGGACTGGGAACGCTGAGGGCCCCGGCGTCGACATAGGTGACGACGAGAACGCCGCCATGCTTGCCGAGGGCGGCGATCACGCTGAGCGTGGCGTCGACGGCTTCGCTCGTGAGGTACTGCGTGACGCCTTCCCAGAGGAAGAGAGCGGGCCGCTCCGGGTCGAATCCGGCTCGGAGAAGACACCCCATGAGGTCGTCCTGCTCGAAGTCGACCGGCACGTAGACGACGCGGTCGGTCGGCAACGCGAGGGCGGCGACGGTGGCTCGTTTCGTCGCTTGCGTGGCGGGGTGGTCGACCTCGAAGACGTCGTGCCCGGCCAAGCTGCTCAACCGGTGGGCGCGCGTGTCGTAACCCGCTCCCAGCAGCACGACCTGGTCGTGCTGGCGAGCTGCGCCATCGACGGCGTCGTCGATGACCTTCGTGCGGACGATGGCCGACGGCCGAGGCCCCCGTCCACCGATGACGTCATAGAGCCCCGTGGCGAGGTGACGAAGAAGGGCCACCCCGCTCGCCGTCGCGAGGACCCGCAAGGCAGGCCGCAGGAAGGCTTCCGCGTAGGGATCCTCGAAGAGGCGCCGCCCGGGCGGGCGGCGTGACTCGAAAGCCCGCTGCAGGGCCATCGTCTCGGCCGTGAAGCTCGGCCTGCCGGGCGGCAGAGGGGGCGACAGCGTCATGCCGCCTCGTGCTCCGAGCTCATCTGGGAACCGTACACAGCCCTGCGAGGCGGACGCGGCGCAAATGTAGGACGCCGCCCTCGTGATGAGGGAGAATCTCACGGTGACAGGCATTCGCGCCGTCGAGATGTCGCCCCTCCCCCTCGCTCGATTCGCCCCCCTCATCGGAGCGGAGCGCTACGCCACCTTGGAGGAAAGGGCGGCGCGGGCCCGGGAGGTTCTCGCCGGCGTCACGGTCTGGAACGTCAACTCCACGGCGGCCGGCGGCGGCGTCGCCGAGATGCTGCGTGTCATCGTCGGATACAGCCTCGGCGCCGGGCTCGACGTGCGCTGGAACGTCATCGCCGGCGACGACATGTTCTTCGCCACGACGAAGCGGCTCCACAATCAGCTGCACGGTTTCCCGGGCGATGGCGAGATCGGCGCAGCGGAGACCGAGCACTACCGGACGCTGACCGACGGGTTCGGCGCCGAGTTCGCCCGCCTCGTTCGCCCGGGTGACGTCGTCCTGCTGCACGACCCGCAGACGGCGGGCATGACGACACAGCTGGCGGCGGCCGGAGCCCACGTCGTGTGGCGCTGCCACGTTGGAGTCGATCACGAGAACTCGTGGACGTCGGCGGCATGGGAGTTCTTACGGCCCCATCTCGAGCTGTGCCAGCGGTACGTCTTCTCGCGCCGCTCCTACGCCCCGGCATGGCTGAGCGACGACTCCGTCGCCGTCATCCCTCCGTCGATCGACCCCTTCTCGGTGAAGAACGAGGAGCTCTCCTCCGATGAGGTCGTCGCCACCCTGCGGGCGGCGGGGGTCTTCAACGACGGCGGCGACGTGACGCCGCCGGCTGCAGCCGGCGCTCGGGGTCGCGCGATCTCGCATCGGGCGAGCATCGTGGGAGGCGCCCCCATCGACCCGGCCCTGCCCCTCGTCGTGCAGGTGTCTCGCTGGGACCGGCTGAAGGACATGGCAGGCGTCATGACGGGTTTCCTGGGCGGAGTGGCCGCCGCCAACGACAGGGCTCATCTCGCCCTCGTCGGTCCGGCCGTGGCGGCGGTGAGCGACGACCCGGAAGGGGCCCAAGTCCTCGGCGAGTGCGCCGCCGCCTGGGAGGCACTGCCGGCGGCGCAGCGTCAGCGGGTCAGCCTCGTAACCCTGCCGATGGACGACCTCGACGAAAACGCCACCATGGTGAACGCCATCCAGCGCCATGCCACCGTCGTGGTGCAGAAGAGCCTGGCGGAAGGCTTCGGGCTGACCGTGGCGGAGGCGATGTGGAAAGGCAGGGCTGTCGTCGCCTCGGGCATCGGAGGAATCACCGACCAGATAGCGCCCGGTACCGGCATCCTGCTGGCCGACCCGACCGATCTCACCACCTTCGGCGCCGTGCTGGCCGGGCTGCTCGACGACCCAGCCGAGATCGAGCGTTTGGGGGCGGCCGCCCGTAGCCGGGTGCTCGCCGACTTCGTGGGCGATCAGCACCTGGCGGCTTATGCTCTGCTCATGGGGCAGCTACACCTGCACGGCTGAAACCGGCTGGGGCCGCCTTAGGGCCCGGTCAATGGCCCCGCCGCAGCGCCGCCCCCGACTGCGGCCAGGATGCTCGCCCACCCAGCAGGCGAAAGGGCGTAGTTGTCCACGCTGCCCGACGTGAACCACGAGTAGTTGGCCGGCCGCAGCAGGACCGCTGCCGCTGCGGCCACCACCGGCAGCACGGCGACGGCGTCGCCCCGCCGCGGCGTGAGCTCCTCGACGCTGCCGGCATACGGCCCGACTCGCCGGCAGGCGGCGGCGAGCTCGCGAAACACGGCGGCGCGTCTGGCTTCCTGTTGGGCGGCTCCGAGAACCGCGAGGAGCAGCTGATGAGTTGCAACGCCCTCCCGCCGGTCCTCCTGGCGGGCAGGAGTTGAACCCTGGGCCACCTCGAGCAGGCAGCCCACGAGGTCGACGCCGGCTCGCCAGGCGTTCGCCGGCTCGACGAGGCGAGGGTTGATGTCGATGAAGAGCGGGCCCGATGCGGTCACGATGACGTCGGCAGAGAGTGCGCCATGCCAGGTGAGATCGGAACCGAGCACCTCGAGCCAGTAGCACGCCTCGCTCAGCCGCACGCCGCGCTTGCGGCTGGCGCCGCCGTTGGCACCTTCGCCCGTGCGCAAGTTGGCGTGAAAGGCGACGAGGACACCGCGGTCGAAGACGGACTGGCACATGGCGAGGGGACCATCGGCCGCCGCCTGCACGAGGACCGTCCGATCGGTCCTGACGGCGTCACGAAGCTCGTCTGCCGAGCCGACGCGGCGGACGCCTCCCGATGCCGTGCCGATGGGCGCTTTCACATAGGCCGGGAAGTCGCCCCAGCCTTCAGGATCGGTCGTGGCAGCGGGTTGCGGCACACCCAAGCGAGCCAGGGTGACAGAGGCGGAGACCTTGTCCTGCACGGCCGCCACGGCCGGGAAGGTCGGCACAGCCGTGCAGACGCCGGCCTCCTGCAGACGTTCCGGCACCGCTGCAAGCACGGCTACCTGCTCTTGAGTCGGGAAGAGCAGGTCGAAGCGGCCCTCCTCGTAGACGGACAGGGCGGCCTCCAGCCAAGCAAACGGGTCGCGGCCGTAGGCGGGCACGCGCCGGACGCGGCGGACATGGCGAGTGAACCGGCACAGGCAGAACGGGTCAGGGGCAAGCGCCTCGACGTGGTGGCCACTCGACGAGAGCCGGTTGGCGACCTGGCGGGCCGTCAGCCCGGAGCCGTCGGTCATCAGGATTCGCATCGGCACCTCATCGCCCATCGCCAACGCCGGGCGGGGCCGCCGCGGCGGAACGTGGACGGCTCGTCAGCTCGTCGAGACGATGAGCACCGAGCAGGGCGCCTCGTGGGCGACGGAATTGGGCACGCTGCCGAGAACTCTCCGCACGCCGGACATGCCCTTGTTGCCGACGACGACGACATCGGCCCTCACGCGCTCGGCGACATCGCAGATCGCCTTGGCGGGGTCGCCGCTCTCGGCGTGAATCTCCACCTCGACGCCGGCGATGCGGGCGTTCGACGCCAGGTCTGCCAGCAACGATTCGGCCAGATCGCCCGACTCGAGCGACTTCGAGAACTCACCGGCGCCCGTCGAGCTGTACTGCTTCGGCTTGTACGCAGAGACGATGTGGAGCTTGCCCCCGTGCAACTTCGACAGCTCGAGGGCCGCTTTCACGGCTTCGGCTGCTGTCGGTGAACCATCGGCTCCGACCACCACGGTGTCGAACATGGGCGTGCCTTCTCCTTAGCTGGAGGATCGCACCGCATTTCTAGCCCATGGCTCGGAGACGTGCCGCCGACTCCGGCGTCACGGAGACAGCGGGGATCCCCGGCCTTGCCTGGCGTCGTAGAGTCGGCAGTTGCTCAAGGAGGCCCCATGAAGGCAGCGGTGTACTACGAGCCAGGCGGACCCGAGGTGTTCGTCTACGAGGACGTCCCCGAGCCGCACGTCTTCGACGACCACGTGCTCGTGCGCGTGGAGTACGTCAGCATCGAAGGCGGGGACACCTTGCACCGTTCCGGTGGCGAGTTGTTCGCCGTCCCCCACGTCGTCGGTTACCAGTGCGCCGGCACGGTGGTGCAAGCCGGTCCGAAGGTGCTCGGCATCGCCGTCGGCGATCGCGTCGTCACCGTCGGCATGAGCGGGTCTCATGCCGAGCTACGCGCCGTGCCGGAAGGCTTCTGCTGGCGGATCCCCGAGGGTGTCTCGACCGAGGAAGGCGCCTGTGTCCCGGTCGCCTTCGGGACGGCTCATGACTGCCTCTTCGAATTCGGCCATCTCGCTGCCGGCCAGTGCGTGCTCGTGCAGGCGGGCGCCAGCGGCGTCGGGATCGCCGCCATCCAGATGGCACAGCGCGCCGGGGCACGCGTTCTCGCCACGGCATCGAGGGACGACAAGCTCGAGCGCCTCAAGGTGCTCGGGCTCGACGACGGCATCAATTACTCGACGTCGGACATGGTGGCAGAGGTGCGCCGCCTGACGGGCGGTCAGGGCGTCGACGTCGTGCTCGAGTCCGTCGGGGGCGAGAACCTGCAAGCAAGTGTCAATTGCCTCGCCTATCGCGGCCGCTGCGTCTCGATCGGAGACGCCGGCCGCGGCGGTGCCGCCCTCGTCGACATCGCGACGATGCGCATGAACAACCTCACGCTCACCGGCTATTTCCTCGGGATGGAGCTGCTCACGAGCCCCCGCGCCCACTCGGTCATCGCTGGCATCCTCGACGACGTCGCCGCCGGGCACATCCACGTCGTCATCGACCGGACGTTTCCCTTGTCGGAGGCGACCGCCGCCCACGCCTACATCGAGGGCCGTGAAGCCTTCGGGCGAGTCCTGCTCATTCCCTGAGACGACCCTCTCCTTCCCTGCGACGACACAGGCCGCGTCGCTGCTTGAATAACGCCATGCCCGAACTCGTGCTGCCGACGACCACCGTGCAAGTTTCGTTCCTCGAGGCCATGGCGGAGTTCCTCGAGGAAGGACGCGGCGCTGGAAGCGACGACTCCATGGTGGCGCGGGAGATGCGGGAGTTCGGGTCGGTGTGGCAGAGCCCGGAGGGCTTCGCTCACTACGTCGAACGGCTGCGCGCCGACGCCGACGAGTCCACCCTACGCGCCTCCTATCTCGTGCCGAGCACGACGTACTGGTGGATCGAGGGCGAGGGGTACCTCGGGCGCCTCTCCATACGCCACCGCCTCACGCCTCGCCTGTTGGAGTTGGGCGGTCACATCGGCTACGACGTTCGCCCCTCGGTGCGGCGGCGCGGCCATGCCACGGCCATGCTTCGGGCGGCCCTCCCGCACGCCCGCGCCCTCGGGATCGACCCCGCCCTTGTCACCTGCGACACCGACAACATCGGATCGCGCAAGGTCATCGAAGCAAACGGCGGCATCTTCGAGGACGAGCGGAGCGGCAAGCTTCGTTTCTGGGTGGCGACGAGCCCGACGACGCCTGAAACCCGCTGATCTCAGGAGAGCTCAGGCCGTCGTCACGATCTCGAAGTGCTCGACGACCGGAGCCGGCTCGTAGAAGTGATGCAAAAGGCGGCGCCACTCCTCGTAGGCAATCGATTGGCGGAAGCCTTCAAGGTGGTCGCCGAGGGTCTCCCATTCGACGAGCAACAGATAGCGGTCGGCCGTCTCGAGGCAACGCCGGAGGGCGAGGGAGCGGAACCCGGGTGATGCCGTGATGAGCGGCTTCGCCCGTGCGAAGGCATCTTCGAAGGCCAGTGCCTGACCGGGCCGCACGTCGAGGATGACATGTTCCAGGATCATTTCGCTTCCTTCGGCTCGTGTCAGGTGGCGCTCGAGCAGACGGTGCCGACGGGCGGCCTCGCCCCTGTCGCCAGGTAGGCGTCGACCCACGTCTGCACGCAGGTGCTCGAGAAGTAGCCCGTGTGGCCGTCGCCGGTGCGCGTGAGGAGATCGGAGCCCTTCAACTGGCCAGTCAGGGCCTCCGCCCAGGCGTACGGCGTCGCCGGGTCGTGTGTCGAGCCCACGACGAGGATCGGCAGCGGCTCCGCCAGGTGGATCGCGCCGGCCTTGCCGCTGGGCGGGACGGGCCAGTAGTTGCAGGCGATGGAGCCCCAGGCCTCGGCTGGCCCGAAGTCGGGCGCCGTTCGCGCAAAGCGCCGGGCCAGCGCCTCGTAGTCGGTGACGGGTGGGACCGGGCGGTCAAGGCAGCTGACGGCCAGCTCGGCCGACAGGATGTTGCCGGCGGTGCCGTTGGCGTTGAAGCCGGCATAGCTGTAGGCCAGCTCCGTCAGCACCGAGCCGTTGCCGGTGGCGGCCTCCGCCAGCCCCTGTGCGAGGTACGGCCAGTACGACGTCGTGTAGAGCGACGAGATGACGCCGGTGAGCACGACGGCGTAATCCGCCTGCTGGACGCCGCCGAGGGCGGCGGTGAGGTCGGCCGTCAACGTAGCGCCGCCTTTGAGGCGTCGCACGAGGGCGCTGTAGGCGTCCTTGGCGCCGCCGGGAAGCTCGCCGGCGCAGGAGGCATTCGTCGGGCACCAGGCGAAGAAGTCGTGCAGGTCGAGCTCGAAGGCATCCGCCTGCTCGATGTCGAGCGTGGAGCTGCTCAGGGCGGGATCGACGGCGCCGTCGAGCACCATCTTGCCGACGTGGCCGGGGAAGGCTTGCGCGTAGAGGGCCCCGAGGTAGGTCCCGTAGGAGAAGCCCAGGTAATCGAGCTTCTTCTGCCCAAGCGCCGCCCGCAACGCATCCATGTCGCGGGCTGTCGTCGCCGTCGAGAGGCTGGCCAGGACGTCGCGAGGAACGTGGGCGGCGCAGCCGGCGTCGAAGACCTTCACGGCCGCGATGACCTCGGCGACCTGAGGCGGCGTCACCGGCGCCGGATCGAGCGCCAGCCAGCGGCGAAGCCCCGCCGGCGTCGTGCACTCGACCGGGTCGCTGGCCCCGACGCCACGAGGGTCGAAGCTGACGAGGTTGAACCGCCCCTTCAAGGCGGCGGGAAACTCCGAGAAGGCACTCTGCAGGAACTGCACGCCCGACTCGCCCGGACCGCCCGGGTTGAGGACGAGGTCGGGAGCCGAGGCGGCGCCGCTCGCCGCCGGCAGCTCGATGACCGCCAAGCCGAGCGTGCCCTCGCCCGGCTCCTCATAGGAGACGGGCACCGTCAGCGTCGAGCACCGGAACGAGCCGCAGCTGTGCCACACGAGGGCGCTCCCGACTCGACCGGTGCTCGTCGGGGTCGGGCTGCTCGTGGACGGCCCTCCCGCCAGCGTCGTCGTCGTGTCGCCTGCCACCGTCAGCGAGCTGCTGCAGGCGGCGAGGAGGACAGCCGCCAGGCAAGCGGCGAGAAGGGGGCCGGCAGGTCGCCGCCTGTCGCCTCGACGTCGCATGCGGGGATCCTTGCACCTCCGCCCGGTTTGCGGCCGTCGCTCATGCTCTGCGGACGAGCGCCCTTCCTTGGCGACCCTCGCCGCCGGAGATGACCTGGCCGGCGTCGCCGGTGGCGGCGAACTCGATCCGGTCGGCCAACACCTCGCGGCCGATCAGCGCGCTGTCCACCGCCAGCTCGTCGAAGCCCTCCAACCACACCACCACACGGTCGGACAACTCGAAACCTGCCTCCTTCCGGAGATCCTGCAGTTGCCGGACCACCTCGCGCTGAAGCCCGCGGTGGCGAAGATCCTCGTCGAGCTCGAGATCGAGCGCCACGGCCAGCCCCCCTTCGGCGGCAGCCGTGAAACCCTCCCGTGGCGTCGTCCGCACCTCCACGTCGTCCGGACCGAGGTCGACGAGCGTCCCGTCCAGCCTCACCGTCACGGCGCCACCGCCGGCCAGCGTGGCGGCCGCCTCGGCGGCGGCGGCGGCATCGAGCTCGGCAAGGGCGGCGCGCACCTGCTTGGAGGCGGCCCCGAGACGAGGCCCGAGACGGGCGAAACTCGGAACGAGCT
>Ga0181523_10000894_pt1 | contig 33225 bp, 29 predicted proteins | sample PEATcosm2014_Bin_43_FD_119752 | JGI IMG/M metagenome (GOLD analysis project Ga0181523, IMG submission 119752) | Peatland microbial communities from MTU Mesocosm Facility, Houghton, MI, USA - PEATcosm2014_Bin05_30_metaG | ecosystem: Environmental > Terrestrial > Soil > Wetlands > Peat | place... | reverse complement strand
GCCGGTCCAGCGGCTTACCACATCCTCGATGTCCTCCCGACCGACTACGCCGGTGGAGGATTCATCGAGGTGGTATTTTTCGCGAAGGGCGCGCAGGTTCTCGCGCTCCTTGCGTTCTTCGTCCGAATAGAAACGCGCCTTCTCGAACTCGTGGTTCGCGATGGCGTTTTCCATTCTGTGGACGATGAACTTGATGCGCTTCTGGACTTCCGTCAATTCTTCGGGCAGCGTGGTCTGGCGCAGCTTCACGCGTGCGCCGGCCTCGTCGATCAGGTCGATGGCCTTGTCCGGGAGAAAACGGTCGGGAATATAGCGATTCGAATGCGAGACCGAAAAATTGATGGCGTCGTCGGTGTAGGTGACGGCGTGAAATTTTTCGTAGCGCTCTTTGATCCCGAAAAGAATCTTGACCGCGTCGGCTTCGTTGGGCGGCGGGACTTTTACGGCCTGGAAGCGGCGCTCTAGCGACCGGTCCTTCTCGATCGACTTGCGGTATTCGCCGGGCGTCGTCGCGCCGATGCACTGAATCTCGCCGCGCGACAGAGCCGGCTTCAGGATGTTGGCGGCATCGAGCGAGCCTTCCGCCGATCCCGCGCCCACGAGGGTGTGGAGTTCGTCGATGAAGATGATGGAATTCTGCGATTCCATCAGTTCTTTCATGATGGTCTTGAGGCGCTCTTCAAACTGTCCGCGATACTTGGTGCCGGCGACGATCAGCGAAAGATCGAGCGCCAGGATGCGTTTGTCGGCGAGGAAGGATGGAACTTCGCCGTCGGCGATGCGCTGCGCCAAGCCTTCTACGATGGCGGTCTTGCCTACGCCGGGCTCGCCGATAAGCACCGGATTGTTCTTGGTGCGGCGGCACAAAATCTGCACCACGCGTTCCACTTCGTTGTCGCGGCCGACCAGCGGATCAAGCTGATTGTCCATGGCGGACTGCGTCAGATCGCGCGAAAATTCACTCAGTAATGAGGATTCCCGCTGTCCGCGCTGGGGCTGCGCTTTTTCCTGGCTGGTGCGCGCCAGTTCTTCGCGGATGGTCGAAAGCCGCAATCCGCGCTCGTGCAGAATCTCAGCCGCAAAACATTTTTCTTCGCGCAACAATCCCAGGAGCAGGTGCTCGGTGCCAATATGCTTGTGCGAGAGGCGCTCCGCCTCTTCGGCGGCGTAGGCGAGCACGCGCTTGCATTCGTTGCTCAGGGGAAGATCGACCGAGGTGGAGACCTTTTCCCGGATGGTGGTGTGGCCCTCGATCTGTTTCCGGATCGATTCGACCGACGCATGGGAGCGCAGGAAACGATTGGTCAGGGCCTTGTCTTCACGCAGCAGTCCGAGCAGCAAGTGTTCGGTCTCGATGTATGGAGATCCGAACTGGCTAGCCTCGTATCGCGCAAAGAAGATAACGCGCCTGGCTTTCTCCGTGTAGCGTTCGAACATAATGCCAACTCCCCCCAATTTCCTGCGGAACGCCCGTCCCTCTAACCTACCACTAACCTACCAATCTCAATTATGCATTCATATCGCCAAATCTCCCAAGCGATATCGTCTTGCAGTAACCCGCAAAGTCTTACTTCCGGGTGCCCCGATTCCGCAAACATCACTTCTTCGACCTTCAAAGCGATGCCCTGATACGAAGCTCCGATTTTGCAACGTCCACGGTTTAATCGTGCTTCTTTTCTGCCTTTCGTTACGCCGGAAGCGACTCCGGCGCTACTTCTTCTATTTTGCCCTGATCCAACCGTAAGACCCTATGGCACCGACGTGCAAAGGCCAGGTTGTGAGTGGCGATTACCGAGGTCAATTGATGCTCGCGATGCAATCTTGCGACCAGTTCAAAGACCAAGGCGCCGGTGCGCCCGTCGAGATCGCCGGTAGGCTCATCAGCCAACAAGACTTGCGGCTGGGTGATGAGCGCCCGCGCCAACGCCAGCCGCTGTTGCTCGCCGCCGGAAAGCTCGCCCGAACGATGGTGCCCACGCTCTTCCAGTCCCACCTCACGCAGCCACCGCGAAGCTTCTGGTTCTGCGGTAGATAGCGCTTGCCCGCGGGTCAAGAGGGGCATGGCGACATTCTCCAAAGCGGTGAATTCCGGCAGCAGGTAATGGAATTGCCAGACGTAGCCGATCTCGCGGTTACGAAACTCGGCGGCGTCATCGTCGGATAGCGCATTCACGTGGGAATTGGCGCAGTATACGGCACCGGCGGAGGGACGATCAAGCGCCGCCAGGATGTGCAACAAGGTGCTCTTTCCCGCACCCGATTGTCCCACGATGGCCAGCATGGTCCCTTTATCGACCTGGAAAGACAGATTCTCAAAGAGCACGAGCTCGGCTTCGCCTGAGCGAAACACCTTACTTAACCCTTCGACCCTCAACAGAGGATCTTGAGCTATTGGATGCAAATGCGCCCTCCTAAGTACCAACGCCGCTGGCCCCGCCGCTCCAACGCGGCGGAAACGGGGCCTGCTCCATTAGAGCACGATCTGTCAGATCATATCCGTCAGATCATATCTGTCAGAGCATGAGGAGGAACAACCCGTTCCTGCAATTCGCTTGCGGGAACGGGGTATGAAAAAAACTGTATACCTCCGGAAAACAATTGCAATGTGACCGTTGTCACAGCTCAAAGCGACGGGAGAACATCCTTCGGGACGAGCACAGCGGTAGCGGGAGTTCAATCCAATTCTCCCGGTTCCAGAAGTTGGAACGCGGGCAGACCAGCATACTACTTTCAGAATATTGACCTATCGTTCTGCCTCCCTATAATCACGGCACTTCTGCACGGTGCGAAATTGCTTCCCACAGCCTTAGACGCCGCCGGGTTCTGGCATCGGGCTTTCTGCTTTAGTGCGCATGTTCGGAAGAGATCTGTGAAGAAAGATACGCTGAGCACAAAGCGCGCATTTCCGAAGAAGGCATTGATCAGATCATTGATCAGATCATTCGTCGTGATCGCTCTGGTGTGGCTGCTTGCCTGCGGCGCGCTGTACAGGATCATGCGGCAACCGCCTGAAACATTTGCGCGGTTCATGGCGAAATTGCCGGGTCCGGTCCCATTCCTCCTCTTTCCATTTGAAACCCTGTGGACGCAGGCTCGCGCCGGCAACTTGCACGTTGGCGATCCTGCACCCGACTTCTCGCTGATGAAGCTCGATAAGAGCGCCACGGTGCAGCTCTCCGCCTTGACGGCGCAAGGGCAGCCCGTGGTGCTCATCTTTGGCAGCTACACTTGACCGCCCTTTCGGCGGGAGGTTCCTGCCCTCAATAAGCTTTTTGAGCAATACGGGAACAGGGTCGCTTTTCTGGTGGTGTACATCACGGAAGCGCATCCGAGCGACGTCTGGCAGATGGAGAGCAATATCAAAGACAAAGTTGTTTTTGCCAGTCCGAAGGACGAAGAGGAGCGCGCACTGGTAGCGGGCGCGTGCGTGCGGAAACTTGGCATAAAGATTCCCGCGGTGATCGATCAATTCGGCAATTCGACCGAACAGGCCTACTCGGGGTGGCCCGATCGTCTTTACCTGATCGACGCCAAGGGTCATGTCGCGTACAAAGCCAAACCGGGTCCGTTCGGTTTTAAGTCGGAAGAATTGCGCGCGGCGCTGGGGGGGTTGGTAAATTAAGCCTTCCGCGTTGTATTCTCGGGGCGTGATACGTTCACCTGCGCCGCATCGGTCTCCGGCTCCAAAATTATTCCTGGGGCTGATCATTACTCTGGCGGCGGTGGTGGCCTACTCGGGATACATCACGCGGCAGATCTCCGGCTTGCGCGAACTGCAGAATAATCTGGTGGACCGCAACCGGAAAGACTCGCTGCAGTTGCTGCGCATCCAGAACGATTTGAATTCGCTGGCGCTGGCGATGCGCGACATGCTGGACAACGAGGAGCCCTACCCGCTGACAGCGTGGTCGGCGCAGTTCCAGCGGGTTCGGACGGATCTCGACGACGCGTTGCGCCGTGAAAAGCAGGTTGCCCCGGTGAATCGGACTCCCGACCAGGAGCAATACCTGGAGAATTCGGTCGCGCAGTTCTGGGACGCATCCGATCGGACCTTTGCGCTGGCCCAGGGCCCCAACCAGGCAGAAGCCCGGACGCAGATTCGAATCTCGCTGCGAGCCCGGCAGGAAGCGCTGAGCACGGTCGTATCCCGGCTTCTGGTGCAGAACAATGAGAGCGAAGAGCAGGCGGCGCTGCGAATTGCGCAGATTTACGACCGCGTGCAGCGGCAGGTGTATCTGTTCCTGACGGCGACTTTGATTGCCATCCTCTTTACCAGCCTTTACATGATCCGCTCGAATCGGCGATTGTTCGCGCAACTCGCGGCGCTTTCCGAACAGCGCAGCGAACTTGCCCAGAAGCTCATTGCCACCCAGGAATCGACCTTGCGCCACATCTCGCGCGAATTGCACGATGAGTTCGGACAGATTCTGACTGCAGTAGGGATGATGCTGACGCGGGCGGGAAATCAGGCTCCGGAGAAATCGGAGCTGCGCGCCGGGCTGCGTGAAGTCTGTGAGATTACACAAAGCGCGCTGGATAAAGTGCGCAGCCTGTCGCAGGCTTTGCATCCGGTGATGCTCGAAGAAACCGGACTGGAGAGCACGCTCGACTGGTATTTGCCGGTGGTAGAAAGGCAGGCTGGGATTCACGTATTCTATGAGAAATCGGGCGACTCTTTTCCCGTAGATGGAAACGCCGCCATTCATGTGTATCGCGTGGTGCAGGAAGCTCTGAATAACATGACCCGGCATTCCGGAGCAGAAGAGGCCTGGGTGCGTCTGCGATTTCTGCCGCAAGCTTTGGAGATCGAAGTGGAGGATCACGGCAGGGGTTTTGACGCGCGGACCGCGTCGCAGGGAATTGGACTGGTGGCAATGCGTGAACGCGCGGAGTTGATGGGCGGCATGGTTGAGTTTATCCGGCCCGCGCAAGCTGCGGACGGGAAAGGTGCGGACGGAAGAGGAACGCTGGTTCGATTACGAGTCCCAAGAGAGAGGCTTGATTCGTATGCCGGATAAGATTTCAGTTTTACTGGTTGACGACCATACCCTGGTGCGGCAAGGTTTCCGGCGCATTCTGGAGGATGAGCCGGACATCAAAGTTGCCGGCGAGGCGGGCGATGGACTGGAAGCGATCAAACTGGCGGATGAGCTTAATCCGAAAGTGATTGTGATGGATTGTGCCATGCCGGGGATGAACGGGTTGGAAGCCACGCGGCAGATTCTGGGCAAGCATCCGCAGGCTTTGGTGCTGATGCTCAGCATGCATCCGGAGGAGACTCTGGTGCGGCAGGCGCTCGATGCCGGCGCGCGCGGGTATGTCCTGAAAAACGCCGTGGACCTGGAGTTGGGTGCAGCCATCCGGCGGGTGGTGAAGGGCGAAACGGTGCTCGATTCCCAACTCAAACGGCCGGCGGCGCTCCGCGGCAAGCGCAGTGCAGCGCTTACCCCGCGCGAACTGGAAGTTCTGCAAATGATCGTGGATGGCAAGTCCAACAAGGAGATTGCCGCCGTACTCGACCTTAGTGCCAACACCGTTGCCGTTCACCGGGCCAACATGATGGACACTTTGGGAATCCACAAATCCGCCGAGTTGGTGGTTTACGCGATCCGCAACGGGCTGGTTAATCTCCCGTGAACCGCCGGTCGTTTCTCTGGGCCATGGCAGGATTGGCTTCGACAGCAAGCTTGCGATTGGACGCCTTCGCAGCTTCTTCCTTGCCCGATCCCGGTTTCCGGTTGGTGGATGTGACGGCTCCGGCGGGAATTCGGTTTCGGCACAACAGCGGCGCCTATGGCGGGAAGTTGCTGCCGGAAACACTCGGCGCCGGATGCGCATTCCTCGACTACGACCGCGACGGATGGCAGGACATTCTTCTGGTGAACGGCCGCGATTGGCCCGGACACAAACGCGTGTCGGAGCCCAGCCCGCTGAAGCTCTATCGCAACAATCGCAACGGAACATTTTCCGATGTGACCCACAACGCCGGGCTCGATATCGAGATGTATGGCATGGGGGTCGCGGTCGGAGATTACGACAACGACGGCTATCCCGACATCCTGATCACCTGTGTCGGGCAGAACCGGCTGTTCAAGAACACCGGCAAAGGGACGTTCGTCGATGTCACCAAGTCGAGCGGACTGGGCGACCGGCAGGCCATGAGCGCGTCCGCATTGTGGTTTGATTTTGACCGCGACGGGCTGCTGGATCTGTTTGTCTGCAACTACGTGAAGTGGTCTCCCGAGCACGATGTGTTTTGCAGCCTCGAAGGCAAGCAAAAGTCGTATTGCACGCCCGAAGCCTATCGCGGCGAGACCTGCTGGTTGTTTCACAACCGCGGCAATGGAACCTTTGAGGACGTCACGGCCACCAGCGGGATTTTCGACAGCAGCTCGAAGTCCCTGGGCGTAGCCATGCTCGACTACGATCACGATGGCTGGCCCGATTTGCTGGTGACCAATGACACGCAGCCCAATAAGCTTTATCGGAATCAGCGCAACGGCACGTTTAAAGACATAGCGGTGGATGCCGGCATTGCCTTTTCCGTTGAGGGGAGGGCCCGCGCCGGAATGGGCGTGGACGTGGCCGACTTCGACAATTCGGGAAATCCGGGCGTGGCCATCACGAATTTCGACAACGAGATGACGGGACTCTACCGGCTTTCCGATGGCGGGAATTACGTTGACGTGGCCATGCCGAGCGGGGTGGGGCCAGCGTCGAAAAACAGGTTGGGATTTGGATGCGTGTTTCTCGACGCCGATCTGGACGGGGCGCTCGATCTGGCGGTGGTGAACGGGCATATCGACGACACGGTGCGCAACGTGAGCGGCGTCGGTTACGCGCAGCCGCCACAACTTTTTCTCAACCGTGGAAAGGGAACCTTTGTCGACGTGGCCGCGGCCATCGGCGGCGGCTTCAGCCAACCCAAGGTCGGACGAGGCCTGGCCTACGGCGATTTCGACCGGGACGGCGATCTCGATCTGCTGATCACAACCAACAACGGCCCCGCTTATCTCTACCGCACCGATCAGACTACCGGGAATCGGAGCATACGGATTCGCCTGGTGGGGACGAAGTCCAATCGCGATGCCATTGGGACTGCGGTGAAAATCTTTTACGGGGCATCCTACGGAACTTCTTACGGAACATCGAGCCAATCGCGCCTGGTCAAGGGCGGATCGAGTTACCTGTCGCAGTCGGAACTGCCCGTAACCTTCGGGCTGGGGAAGCGGGACGCGATCGATCGCTTGGTGATCGAATGGCCCAGCGGAAGAACTGAAGAATACAAGAACCTCGCAGCCGGCCGGGCGTATGAGTGCGTGGAAGGAAAAGGGATCAGCGCTCAGACGGGCTTCTAGAGCCCTTCTCGCGATGGTGAAGTTCCTGGCTCCTAGTGAACTCGCCCGTAGCGCGCATCGAGCGCAATATTCAGTTCGAGCACGTTCACGCGCGGCTCGCCCAGGAATCCCCATTGCCGGTTCTTGGAGTTCTCTACGACCAGGCCTCTGACTTCAGCTTCCGAAATCTTGCGTTCCGCAGCCACGCGGTGAATCTGGAACTCCGCCGCTGCTGGCGAAATGTCCGGATCGAGTCCTGAACCCGACGTCGTCACCATGTCGACGGGAATCGCGGCGCCGGGATTCTCGGCTTGCAGTTTGGCGACGTCTCCATTGACGCGGGCAATCAACTGCGCATTGGTCGGGCCCAGGTTCGAACCGCCGGAAGCGCTGGCATCATATCCTGCGGCGCCCGCAGCGGATGGCCGCGAATGAAAGTAGCCCGGCCCTGAAAAGGGCTGCCCGATCAGCCGCGAACCGATTAGCACCTCGTCCTTCCCCTTGATCAGCTCGCCGTTGGCCTGCTTGGGGAAGATCAGCTGCGCGAGCCCGGTGACCAGCAGGGGATACAGAATTCCCAACAGAACCGTCGTCGCGATCGTCATCAATATTGCCGTAATCAGATTTTTCTTCATAATCTTCTCGATCTACTGACCACTGTCCCTAAATCAGCTTGATGCCGGTGATGAACATGTCGATCAGCTTGATGCCGATGAATGGGATGACCAGTCCGCCAAATCCATAGACCAGCAGATTCTGCCGGAGCAGAGATTCGGCGCTCATCGCTTTGTACTTGACTCCGCGCAGCGCCAGCGGAATCAGGGCGACGATGATAAGCGCGTTAAAAATAACGGCGGAAAGCACCGCCGAGTGCGCCGACTGAAGTTGCATAACGTTCAGCGCATTCAGCACGGGAAAGGTTCCGGCGAACATGGCCGGAATGATCGCGAAATACTTGGCCACGTCGTTCGCGATCGAAAAGGTGGTGAGCGCTCCGCGCGTCATCAGCAACTGTTTGCCGATGGCCACCACTTCGATCAGCTTTGTGGGATTGGAATCCAGGTCCACCATGTTTCCGGCTTCTTTCGCGGCTTGCGTGCCCGTATTCATGGCCACGCCCACATCGGCCTGAGCCAGCGCGGGCGCGTCGTTGGTGCCGTCGCCGGTCATGGCGACCAGTTTGCCGGCGGCCTGCTCGCGGCGAATCAGATCCATCTTGTCTTTCGGAGTTGCTTCCGCCAGAAAATCGTCCACGCCCGCTTCGCGCGCGATTGCCGCAGCCGTCAGGGGATTGTCGCCGGTGATCATGACGGTCTTGATACCCATGGCGCGCAACTGATTGAAGCGCTCGCGCATTCCGCCTTTGACGATGTCTTTCAGGTAGATCACGCCCAGCGCGCGCTGATTCTCCGCAACCACCAGCGGAGTTCCTCCGGAGCGCGAGATCTGTTCCACGCTCGCCTGAATTTCGCGCGGCAGCGAGGTGCCGAACTGATGCAGATATTTGGTGATGGCGTCGACCGCTCCCTTGCGAATCTCGCGGCCGTCCAGGTTCACGCCCGACATGCGGGTTTGCGCGGTGAAGGGGACGAACACGGCTTCATGCGAAGCCAGTTCGCGGCCGCGCAGGCTGTACCGCTCTTTCGCCAGCACAACAATCGACCGGCCTTCGGGCGTTTCGTCGGCGAGCGAAGAAAGTTGCGCCGCATCGGCCATCTCGGCCGTGGTAATGCCTGGCGCCGGAATGAACTCCGCTGCCTGACGGTTACCGAGAGTGATCGTTCCCGTCTTATCGAGCAGCAGCGTGTTCACATCTCCGGCGGCTTCCACGGCGCGCCCGGACATTGCCAGCACGTTGTGCTGCACCAGGCGGTCCATGCCGGCTATGCCGATGGCGGAAAGCAGGCCGCCAATGGTGGTCGGAATCAGACAGACCAGCAGGGAGACGAGCACGAATACGGTCTGCGGCGATCCCGAGTAAATCGCGAAGGGTTGCAGCGTAACTACTGCCAGGAGAAAAATAATGGTTAAGCCCGCCAGCAAAATGTTGAGCGCGATTTCGTTCGGAGTCTTCTGCCGCTCCGCGCCCTCGACCAGAGCGATCATTCTGTCGAGGAAGGTTTCTCCCGGATTCGATGTAATGCGGACTTTGAGCACGTCGGAAAGCACGCGCGTGCCGCCGGTGACCGCCGACCGGTCGCCTCCGGCTTCGCGGATTACCGGCGCGGATTCGCCCGTAATCGCGGACTCGTCCACCGAGGCCACGCCTTCGATGACTTCACCATCGCCGGGGACGAGTTCGTTCGCGGTCACCGATACGACATCCCCCGCACGCAGCTTGGCACTCGGCACGGTTTCTGTCGTCCCGTTCGCCAGCAAGCGCCGGGCCTCGGTTTCAGACCGGGCTTTGCGCAGGGTGTCGGCTTGCGCCTTGCCGCGTCCTTCGGCCATGGCTTCCGCGAAATTCGCGAACAGCACCGTGAACCATAGCCAGAGCGTGATCTGCAGATTGAAGGCGAAGCTCTGTTTCTCGCGGAAGAGCAGCAGGGTGGTCACCACGCTGCCCACCTCGACCACGAACATGACCGGATTCTTCATCATGGTGCGGGGATCGAGTTTGACCACGGCATCGACGAGCGCCCGGCGGATGATTTTTGCGTCCCACAAACTCTTGCTTTTCTTTTCTGCCATCTCTTGCCTCGGAAAATCTTGTCTCGGAAAGCTCCGCCTCAGAAAGTTTTCCCTGCCATCATCAGCAGGTGTTCAAGCACAGGCCCCAAACTTAGGGCCGGGAAGAATGTGAGCGCTCCCACGATTACAATCACCGACACCAGCAGAATGGAAAACAGGGGCGTAGTCACCGGGAATGTACCTGCCGAAGCGGGCACGGTTTTCTTCTTGGCCAGGTTGCCGGCGATCGCCAGCATGGGAATGATCATGAAGAAGCGCCCCACCAGCATCGTCATCGCGCCCGCGGTGTTGTACCAAAGCGTGTTGCCGTTCAAACCGGCGAACGCAGAACCGTTGTTCCCCGCCATCGACGTAAACGCGTAGAGGATTTGGGTCAGGCCGTGTGGACCCGCATTGGTGATGCCCGAGGTGCCAAATCCCTCGACCGATGAAATGCCCGTGAGCACCAGAATGATCAGTGGGAAGACCAGGGTGACCAGCATGGCCATCTTCACGTCATAGGCTTCAATCTTCTTGCCCAGATACTCCGGGGTGCGCCCGACCATAAGTCCGGCGATGAACACCGACAGCACCACATAGATCAGGATGCCGTACAGGCCGGCGCCGACTCCGCCAAAAACGGTTTCGCTGAGCATGATGTTGACCAGCGGCACCATTCCGCCCAGGGGAGTGAAGGAATCGTGCACGCCGTTGATGGCGCCGCAACTCGCATCGGTGGTGATGGTAGCGAACAGCGCGGAATTGGCGATGCCAAAGCGCACTTCCTTGCCTTCCATGTTGCCGCCCGGCTGCGTTGCAGTGGCGTGCTGGTCGACTCCGTGCAGCAGAGGATTGCCCCGGGCCTCGGCCCAGTAAGCGGCCGTAACGCCGCACAGGAATAGAAGCGCCATCGCTGCCCAGACCGCCCAGCCGTGACGCGGCGAGCCAGTCATTCGTCCCAGCGTGTAAGTGAGACCTGCCGGGATGGCGAAGATAGAAAGCATCTGCAGCAAGTTAGTAAGTGGAGTGGGATTCTCAAAGGGATGGGAGCTGTTGGCATTAAAGAATCCGCCGCCGTTCGTGCCCAGCATCTTGATCGCTTCTTGAGAAGCAACCGGCCCTTGGGCGATGGTCTGATCGGTCACGGTGTCCATTACCGGCTTGCCATCCTGCCCCACCATCGGCTTGCCGTCCGTTCCCGTCTTCTGGACCTGTTGCGGTTCGATCAGCTTCGCGGTGTCATACGGCCTCAGGTTTTGCACCGCACCCTGCGAGACCAGGACCAGAGCGTAGACGAGGCAAGCTGGTAGCAGCACCCACAGAGCAGAGCGGGTCATGTCGACCCAGAAATTGCCGATGGTCTCTTTTTCCTTGCGCGCAATGCCGCGAACGAACGCGATCGCCAACGCAATCCCCACCGCTGCTGACGCGAAGTTGTGGTAGGCCAAGCCAGCCATCTGGGTGAGATAGCTCATCGTGGACTCGCCCGAATAGTTCTGCCAATTCGTGTTGGTGGTGAAGGACGCGGCGGTGTTGAAGGCCAGCGTTTGCCCGACTGCCCCAAACTTCTGCGGGTTTAACGGCAGCCACTGCTGCACCCGCTCGATCAGATACAGCAGCAGCATGGCGGCGCCGCTGAACAGCAGCATGGTGAAGGCATATTCCGTCCAGCGCATCTCGTGTTCTTCATCCACGCCGGTCACGCGATAGAGCAGGCGCTCGATCGGCCGCAGCACGGGATCGAGAAAAGTGCGCTCACGGCTGAACACTTTTGCCATGAACACGCCGAGCGGCTTGGTGATCGCCAGAAGCACAACCAGAAATACGCCGATCTGCATCCAGCCATTGGTTGTCATTTCAGAATTTCTCCGGTCTCAGCAGGGCATACAGCAGGTAGACCATCAACCCGACGCTTACCAGCAGCATGATGATCGATTCAGCATTCATATTGATTTAGCCTCAGGCGATCCAGCCTCAGCGAATTCGATCGCAGAATTGGACATAACCAAGCGACAGCAGGAAGAACGCTATCGTGACCACGACAAAGATCAGGTCTTGCACGGAGCCTCCTACAAGCGCAACTTTTATTCGCGACTTGAATTCTACCAGTATGGCCAAGTTAGGCCGATCCTCATCCTTTAGCCCTGGTTGGATCCGCCCGCCCGAAGACAAGCCGGTCGCTTGCACCACGCTGAATTAGAAATGTTCTCCCATAAATGTTGGGTAAGCGATTCGTAAAGAAGTCACAAAGAAATAGGGACGCTCCCGCTGCTTGGCAAACAGAGCGGTTTCCCCTGTTTTCTTTGTACGCATGGGTCCGACCCGCTACACTTGAGCGGATAGAGCCATGAATAAAAACCTGCCGCTGGTGCTTCGCCACGCTATGTATAACCTGCGTGGCGGCTTTTTGGTTCGCCCGCTCACCATCGCCCTGACGCTGGGATGCGCGGGAGCATTCCTGTCGTGGCTGGAAGAGGAGTTTCCAGTCGCCAGCGCGTGGGTGCCCACCGTCCTATTTCCCTCGCACGCCGACCCGCAAGTCGCGCAGGTCATTCTGGCGGGCATCGCCGCCTCTATCATGACGGTGGTGTCGATCGTGTTCGCCATCCTGCTGATGACGCTCACCCTGGCATCGATGCAGTTCTCCCCGCGCATCATCGTTAGCTTTTCCCGGGACCGCGTGACGCAATGGACGCTCGGTATCTTCCTCGGCACTTTCTTGTATTGCATGGCGGCGCTGCCGGCGGCGCGTTCGCTCCCTTACCCCTTCGCGCCCGTAGGCACCGTGCTGGGCGCGATGGTGCTGGCGCTGATCTGCGTCGGTTTGCTGCTCTTTTTCATTCACCACATCTCGCAGGCCATCAGCGTCAATCACATCGTCGACAGAATCGCAGCAGAAACAGAAGCCATGATCGATGAGCTAATGCCCTGGCCGCACCTGCTGGACCACCACGTGGAGGATGCTGAACCGCTTCGGCCCAACCCGAGCGAGGTGGCTGTCTTCAGCCATGATTCCGGCTACATCCGCTTCGTCGATACGCAACGCCTGGTCGCCATTGCGAAGCACTATCACGTGACGATCCGCGTTCTGCGCCGGGTTGGCCACTTCGTTCCGGCGGGAATCCCGCTGGCAATGGTCTCCAAGGGGAATCGTCTGCCGCCCGAAGGAACCGCCGAACTGCTGGCCGCGTTTGACTTCGGCCCGACCAGAACCTTGCAGCAGGACGTGGAGTTCGGCGTTCTGCAGATTGTCGACGTGGCGTTGAAGGCGATTTCCCCTGCCGTCAACGACCCCACCACGGCCATCAACTGCATCGACCAACTGAGCCGCATTCTGATCCGGTTCGCGTCCCGAGAGCCGCCCGAGGACCTGCTCTACGATCCGCCAGGCATCGTTCGCGCCAGCATTGGATGGATCCGTTTCGAGCGCCTGCTGGAAGCAGCCTTTGAGCAGATCCGCATGTATTCGAAGACGGACGTGGCCGTCAGCCTGCGCTTGCTGCGAGCCCTCGGTGACGTCGCCGCCTCGACGCCCGATCCGGAGTTCCGCCGGATTCTCGTCGAGCGCGGAGCGCGGACAGTGGCAGGATGCGCCGAAAGGCTCGGCGAAGAGGAACTGAGAGAATTGCGTGCTCGCCAGACCGCACTGGAGAACTTCACCGCCCTGAATCGGGCCATCGAACCATCCGGTCATCGGGCCATCTGAAGATCAATACACTTCAGATCAGCCAATCACCTTACGAGCCGATCCCCTGACTCCTGATCTGCCGCTCATCCTTCGGGCTCGAAACGATAACCCACCCACGGATCGGTCACAATGTAGCGCGGGGAATTTGGCGAGGGCTCAAGTTTCTTCCGGAGTTGCGCCACGAACACGCGGAGGTATTCGACCTGTTCCGTGCTTTCACCTCCCCAGACCGCGCCCAACAAAACGCGATGCGTTACTACTTTGCCGGCTTGGCGGGCCATGTATGTGAGTAAGTCGAATTCTTTCGGCGTGAGGTGGACGGCGCGGTCCTTAACAAAAACCGTGCGGGCTCCAGGATCGATCTTGAAATCACCGGTTTCGATCGGCTCCAGTTCCGACTCTGCCGTCCGGGCGCGCCGAAGGTTGGCGCGGACGCGCGCCAGGAGTTCCTCGATGCCGAAGGGCTTGGTCACGTAATCGTCCGCGCCCGCATCCAGCGCCTTGACCTTGGTTCGCTCCTCGCCCCGCACCGAGAGCACGATGATCGGAATTTGTGTCTTCGTTCGCAGCCGCCGGCATAACTCCAGCCCGTCCATGTTGGGCATCGACAGGTCGGTGATAACCAGATCCGGCGACCAGTCTTTCATGATCTCCAGCGCAGTCTCGCCGTCGTTGGCCACGCGAATGTCGTATCCGTGGCTGGAAAGGGACGTCCGCAGCACCCGCGTGATCTGGGATTCGTCGTCCACGACCAGAATGTGTTTATGCTCCAACGTTAGAACTCCAACGTTAATGCTTCAGCAAGCCCCGATCATCCCGGCTCCTGGGTCACGATGTGCACGTCCACGGCCGGGGCGTCGCGCAAAAACTGATGGATTGCTGATAGATAGAAATATCGTTTCCAGCCCCGCGTCGCGGAACGTCCAAAGACGACTTGCGTGATGTGCTTCTCGTTGACGAATTCCGCGACCGCATGGGCCACGTTCCTGCCTTTCAGCCGCACGATCGATGCCCCAACGTTTTCCGCGAAGCGCACGTTCGCGGCCAGGGTCCGCTGATTGTCATCGCTGGTGTCCTGCCCCAGATCGGTGTAGACAACAAAGAGCTCGGCGTTCAGGGCGTGCGCCATGCGCGCTCCGCGCGCCACCAGATACTGCGCCGCCGGGTTCGAGCTGATGCATACCGCAATGCGTTCGCGGATGGCAGGCGCTGCCCGATCGTCCTTTTCCTCTCCGCGGTGCTGTTCCAGGCTTTGATCCACGACCTGGGCCACTTCGCGCAATGCCAGCTCGCGCAAAGCGATCAGGTTTGTCTCGCGGAAAAAGTTCTCCAGCGCCCGCCCCACGCGTTCCTGCGGATAAACGTCGCCGCGCCGCATGCGGTTCTGCAGCGCCTCCGGAGTCAGATCGATCATCACCACTTCATTGACTCTTTGCAGCACCCAGTCCGGAACCGTTTCCCGCACCGTGATCCCGGTGACTCCCTGCACCGTCGGGGTCACGCTCTCCAGGTGCTGGATGTTCATGGTGGAGAGTACGTCGATGCTCGCATCCAGCAGTTCCAGCACGTCTTCATAGCGCTTGCGATGCTTGCTGCCTTCGATATTGGTGTGCGCCAGTTCGTCCACCAGCGCGACGCAAGGCTTGCGCGCGAGGATGGCGTCCACGTCCATCTCTTCGAAGAGCGCACCCTTGTACTCGATCGCTTTGCGCGGCACGGTCTCCAGACTCGTGAGCAGATCGGCCACGCCTTTCCGGCCGTGGGTTTCCACCACTCCAATCACAACATCTTCGCCGCGCGCGTGCCGCCGGATGGCCTCGGTCAGCATGGTGTGGGTCTTGCCCACACCGGGAGCGTATCCAAGAAAAAGCTTGAATCTGCCGCCGCTCTTCGCCGGCGAACATTCCTCCAGCCATTGCTCGGGCGTCTTGGTCATCGCGTTTATTGTCGTTGAGACATCCAACTTTGTCGATGTTGAAAAGAAAAGTTTCAAGGTTTCAAAGTTTCAGAGTTTCAAGGTCGTAGGGCCGGCTGCGAGCAGTCCCCAATGCCTTTGTTCTTGAAACCTTGAAACTTTGAACCCTTGAAACCTCGTCTTTGTCATACAATCGGCTCGTGAAAGCCGCCGCCAGATCCGGATACGGATACCTGATCGCGGCGCTGACTGTAGCCGGGATTACTCTCGTCGGCTACCGCTGGATCGACCTTAATCCGACCACCATCGCGCTCGCTTTTTTGCTCGGCGTCCTGGGGATTTCCGCTGCCTGGGGCTTGCGGCAAGCCGTTTTCATGTCGGTGATTGCGACCCTCGCGTTCGATTATTTTTTTCTGCCTCCGATCGGCACCTTCACCATTGCCGACCCGCAGAACTGGATCGCGCTCTTCGCCTTCCTGGCTACCTCGGCAACGGTCAGCGAACTGTCGGCGCGCGCCCGGCGTGGCGCTCGTTCTGCGATCGAGCGCCGTCAGGAACTGGAGCGCCTCTACGCCTTCAGCCAGTTGCTGCTTGCCAGCGAGAGCCCGGCCGAACTGTTGAACCTGATTCCGCGCTACATCGTGGATTCCTTCGGCATAAGGTCGGCGGCGATCGCGCTCTCCAGCCGCAGTGACGTTTATCGCTCCGGCCCCACCATCGACGGATTGGAATCGAGCGATCTCCAGCTGATTAGCGTCCGCGGCGAACCGCGGTTCGACGCCGTCCGTCAACTGGCCTTCATGCCGCTCCGCATGGGCATGCGCGTCGTCGGGTGCATGGGCGTCGCCGGTTCGATGCTTTCGCGGCAAACCCTGGAAGCCATCGGCAGCCTGGTGGCCATCGCCATCGAGCGCGCCGGCGCCGTCGAAAAACTCAGCCGCGCCGAGGCCTCCCGCGAAAGCGAGCAATTGCGCTCCGTCCTGCTCGATTCCGTGACCCACGAGTTTCGCAGTCCGCTCACCGCCATCAAAGCGTCGGTGACTTCGCTGCTGGGCAGCTCGGGTCATTCGCCGGAGACCCATTCGCCGGAGGAGCGTCAGGAACTGCTGACCATCATCAACGAGGAAAGCGACCGCCTGAATCGGCTGATCGGAGAGGCCGCCGAGATGGCCCAGTTGGATGCCAGCAAAGTGCAATTCCGCTTTATATCCGCGCCGGTCGGCCCCGTGGTCGAGGAAGCGCTCGAAGAGATGAAGCAACTCCTGGTCCAGCATCCCGTGGAAGTCAGAATCCCCGCCTGCCTTCCCAACGCGCGCATGGATCCCGCCCACATCAAGGAAGTTCTGGTGCACTTGATTGAGAACGCAGCGAAATATTCACCCGCCGGCGCTCCCATCCGCATCACCGCCGAAACCAAGGACAACGACCAGACCCTCACCATAAACATTGCCGATCGCGGCCCCGGCATCGACGACTTCGAGCAATCCCTCGTATTCGAGAAGTTTTACCGCGGACGAAATCAGCGCGTGCAAGTCCACGGCACCGGCATGGGCCTGGCCATCTGCAAAGCCATAGTAGAAGCCCACGGCGGTCATCTCGGCGTCACCAGCCAGTTGGGGCACGGGTCGGTTTTCTACTTTAGTTTGCCGGTGGGGTGAGGGGAGATTCGGATGAAGTATGCCCTCGGGGTCGCCCTGGTCGTGGCGGTGGTCGTGGTGGGCGGGGAAATTGTTGTGGCCGAATTCACCAACGCGCTGTTTCAAGACGATCTGGGGGATATAACGGCAATGCTGGGCACCCGCATAGGGTTGTCACCGCTCACCTCGGAGGAACAACTTCGCGCGACCATACTTCGCAAAGCGAACGGACATGAAATCCCGCTCGACCCCAAGCAAGTGACGGTGCGAATCACTGGACCCATGGGCCATCGGCGCGTATACATCGCGGTCGACTATACGGTGGACGTGAATTTGCTCGTCTATTCCTTCCCTTTGCACTTCACTCCCAGAAGCACTGGGATTACGTTCTAAACACGGGGTCGGCAACAGCCTGCAGTTTGGTGGGCCCACTAGGATTTGAACCTAGAACCAACAGATTATGAGTCTGCTGCTCTAACCGTTGAGCTATGGGCCCCCGCCTCCATATCTTAAATCTTACACATTGCTCGCCAGACTTTGCCGGTGGAGAGCCGGGCGTCCCCGCCGGCCACGATGCTGTCGGCATCAGCGAAGACGGGCGAGGACGTCCGTTGCTCCATCGTATAACTCACGGTACTGGTGCGCCAGCGCCCGCCAGAGCTTCAATCTCCCGCTCGAGAGCTTCGAATTGGAGAGCGCTCCAACTGAGATTCTCATCATAACGCTCGACCCGGCAGTCGGAGAATGAAATGGCTATGCCCACCAGATCGCCCAGGCGATTTTCGATCTCGCGGCGATAGGAATCCTCCAGGCTGAGTCGGTCGATGTCGATCACCAAATGACATTGCCGCTCGCCGAGCTGCCTCGCTAAAAGCCACATGAAGTAGAAGATGAAATAAAGCCGGCGCAAAACTGTCTCGTCCACAAGCTTGCCCCGGAAGGCCTCGCGCAACCCGGAGGACTCCAGCAATGCCGGCAATTCGATAGCTGCCAGCAACGGCGCGAAGGCCGGCGCTTCCATATTGTGGCGGAGAATGACCGTGCCGCGTTGCAGAAAATAAGGATTGCCCTGCACCGCCTGGCGCAACATCGACAGAAACTGGCGGCGCGGCTCGCGGCGGATGAAGATATGCGCGCCGGGCATCCGGGCGCGAAACCAGCCCACTCTCAAATCGGTGCGCACGAAGCCGTAGACCGGACGCCGCCCGAGCCGCGTGGCCAGCCTCGCCAGATCGGCCAAATAGGCTTCCAGTTCCGGCAGAGAGTCAGCGCTCGTGGCGCAGTATCGCCCAAAGGTGAGATGGGCGGGAAAACCTGGTATGCCTCCGCCCGGGCCAACTTGGTCGATCAGCGGACGATACTCCTCCAGATAGGGCGCTTCGAGCGCCGGGTGATTGGCAAAAGACCAGGGGACGAAGCGATCGACGACTTCCGCCGTCAAAGTGGCCAGGTGTTCGTTGAGCGGTTCGAAGTAACAATAGGTATCGGGCCGCTGCCGGAACTTGGCCCAGACATAGGTGCTCGCCGCGCGCCAGCTCGAATGCAGGAAGATCGCTTCGTTGATCTTGGCCTTGACCTCGACCATCTCTGTTCTCCGATCCGTAGATGCCCGGCAGAGGTGTTGCAGCGGCAGATTATCGCGGCCCGGGCGTCGGTCCCGTCAATCTTCATTCTCAACCAATCTTCATTTTTGATCTTTACCTGTCGCTCCACGGAAGCGCGAGGCGTGGTCACCTACGAATTCATACGGGCCGCAGTGCGTCAGCTTACTCGCGGCATCGAGCCAGATTTCGCCGCCGATCCGCCGCCAGCGCAGACAAAAGGAATAATCCTCGCTCAAATAGGCGCCGGTGTCGGGGTCGATAATGCAATCGAAGAGCGCGAAGAGATTGGAACTCGGCGCCGCGTCGCCCCGCGAACCGGACATGGGCAGGCTGTGCACGCGGCCGAAATGAGTTTCGGGATAAGCGGCAATCATCTTCTCCAACGCGCTGCGGCGAATCATCTGAAAGCCGCCGCCGGCATAAATTCCCGTGACAAAATCGCCCTCCTGCTTGCGCTCCGCTTCCGGGCAGAAAGTTCCAACATAGGACAGGGCAGCCTGCCGCACGCTTTCGCCGCCTTCGACACAGCGATGCGGGATGAAGTCCCAATCGATCGACTTGAGCGGATACAGCGCCCCGGTGAAGTCCTTATCGAACCGCAGCAAGCGCTCGACCTGCTGCGGCTCGAAGCTGATATCGGCGTCGACGAACAGCAGATGGGTGGCTGCGGGATTGTCCAAAAAAGCGGCAACCAGAGTGCTGCGCGCACGGGAGATCAGAGCATCATAGCCAAGCATCGACAGCGACACCTCAAACGCGGCGGACTTCGCGTAGCTCATGAGCCGTATCACCGACAACATGTAACTCTGCGAAACCACGCCTCCAAAGCATGGGGTGGCGACGAGAATCAAGGGCTGGGACATGGTCACTCCCGAGGCAACGCTGGCGCCCGCAATCCGACGCCTTAGAAGCGAAACGCCGGCATTTTCCCGATGGCGGCTTAGCTAGGGGAACCCCTGGGCGACGCGGAAAACCCGCCTGCCTTTTGCAGCCCCTCTAGAGCGAGCTGGTTGGCGTGGGTGGTACGGGCGGCACTGCGGGAGCAACATCCGCTGCCGCACTGCTGTTCACCAGATCTTTCAATTCCTTGCTGGGCTTGAAGAATGGAATCTTCTTTGCGGGAACTTCCACGCGGTCGCCGGTTTTCGGGTTTCGGCCTACGCGCGGCTTGCGCTGGCGCGTGCGGAAGCTGCCAAAACCGCGTATTTCGATCTTGTCGCCCACCCGCAGCGAGCGCACCACGCTGTCAAAGATCGTGTCCACGATCACTTCGCTGTCTTTGCGGGTGAGTTCCGCCAGACGGGAAACTTCTTCGATCAGGTCAGCCTTCGTCATAAGCCTATTTACTCCCTTTGGGCCGGTTCCCTTGTGGGTTCCGCGTGCCCGAGGGCCTTGCCGCCCCCGGCGCCGCACTGCGCCTGCCTATAACCTTCTCAAATTTAAGGGGTTCTGTGCAAGTACAGTTCTCGGTTCTCAGTTGTCAGCGAAAGCCTGTTCGGCAGTTACTGGCAGCTGACAACTGGCTGCTGGAAATCCTGCCAGCCACTTCCCCACCTACTTCCAAAGATAATAAAAGCCAACCTGCTGCTCCAATAGCTTCTCTCGCGTCGGCAAATAATCGGAAACATCGCCAAACAGCAGATCGAGCCCCGACCGCCTCTCTTTCGGCGGCCAAACCAGCGTCGGCTCGCCCGAGATATTCACCGCCTTCGCCGTATCCTTGACTGCCCCTTCAAAATCCGCAATCTGATCCACCAGTTTCAACTCCGCCGCCTGCTCGCCGGTCCAGACTTTTCCGTTCGCAATGGCGCGAATGTCGGCCTCCTTCGCATGTCTGCCGTCGGCCACTGCCTGGATGAACTGGGTGTGCATGTTGTCAATCAGGCCCTGCATGTACTCGCGTTCCGCGGGCGTCATTTCGCGCGTGGGACTGCCTGTGTCCTTGAATTCACCCGCCTTCATCGTGATCGCGTTCAGTTTCGCCCAGCGCAGAAGCTCGCCGTAGTTCACCCACTCGGCAATCACTCCGATCGATCCCACAATGCTGCCCTTATCGGCGTAAATCTTGTTAGTAGCCGACGCCACGTAGTACGCGCCGCTCGCGCCCACCGTCTCGATCGAAGCCACGATGCGCTTCTTTTTTTCGTCGCGAATCCGCTTCACCTCGCGGTAGATCTCCTCCGACGCAGCCACGCCGCCTCCAGGAGAATTCACATGAATAATGATGGCCTTGACGGAATCGTCGTCGGCAAACTTCTTAAGCTGGGGGACGATCTGCTTGGGAGAGAAAATTACGCCGTCGAGTTCAACCACGGCGATCTTGGAGCCGAAGCCGGAAAAGGATTCTTCATCGTGGCCGCCGAAGCTCAAGTACACCAGCGTGAACACCGCCACCACGAACAGCGCGAACAGCCCGCCGCCCACCAGAAGCCACAACCAAATCCGCGAACGCCCTTCAGCCATAATCAGATGAGTGTAGCACCGGACGTTTCAATTCGGCGTGCTGGCAAACTTACTTAACCTCGAAGTTCTTCGGATCGAGCGATATGTTGTGGGAAATTTTTTCTTCGGACACTTCAAACTGGTCGATCGCCCCAGACGACGGTCCTCCGACAGTGAACTGGATGGTCCACCGGCCCGGCAGTGTGACATCGTCAATGCTCTTGAAATCCGCAAAGCGTTCTTCCAACCGGTAATGCGTCTCCTGCTCCTGCCCCGATTGAGCAGAGTTGCGACCTAAATGTGCACTGACCGTCATCAGGTAAACGGTCATGACGTGGCGGAAGGTGTCAGGTTCAAAATAGAGTTGGATCTCCAGATCGCTGCTTTTCTTGGGCAAGTAGTCCACGCGATGAAGCTCACGGCCGTCCACTTTCTTCAAGCCTTGATCTCGCAGTTTCGCAAGGCGCTCGTCCAAGCGGGACAGCGCCCATCCCGTCGAGAGTGCTCCTCCCCATAGACCTTCCGAAAGAATCTCGCTGTGCGCCATTACAAACTGGCCGAAGGCCGTATAACGGCCGGGTCTCACTTGTGCGACCGAGGTCTTCTTGCCATCGCTCACAAACCACTCGGTGCGGTAAGTGGTAGGTGGAAATTTCAGCAATGAGGCGAACTTGTCGCCCTCCGAAACAAAGGTCTCCTTGCCGTCCCAGCGTTGCCCACCGCCGTTCAATACCTGGAAAGTCACCGTCCCTTGGGCTAAACGGTTTTTCACGGCCGCCCGGGCCTGCTCGGTGCCGATGGAATTCAAATGCTGCTTGACGAAGTCGCCGGCTTGAAACTCATCCTTGGCTGCGCTGACCGATAGCATAGCCAGCAATGCAACAAACACCGCGAGGGATCGCATCGAAACCTCCAATCGACATTTCTTACTTGGGGACGGCAGCTAGTATAGTCCACAATCGCACCCGGCTTGACGTACACTCGTTTCCCAGATGCGCAATCCGGTCGAACTCGAGGTCTTCAAGAACCTCTACCATTCCATTGCCGAGGAAATGGGAGCGGCCCTGCGCCGAACTTCTTTCTCACCCAACATCAAAGAGCGCCGCGACTACTCCTGCGCCGTCTTCGATTCCGCAGGCCAGGTCATCGCCATGGGCGATCACATGCCGGTGCACCTGGGCTCCATGCCGATGTCGGTAGCCGCAGCAGTGAAAGACTGCGCGCTCGAGCCTGGCGATGTCGTCATGCTCAACGATCCCTTTCGCGGCGGCACCCACCTTCCTGACATCACGCTGGTCATGCCGGTGTATGTGAAGCAGGCGAAGAACGGCGGGCGGGGGCGCCCGCCCCAGACAACACCCGACTTCTACGTTGCTTCCCGCGCACATCACGCCGATGTGGGCGGAACTTACCCCGGTTCCATGGGCCCCTGCCGCGAAATCTACCAGGAAGGCCTGCGCATTCCGCCGATCAAGATCATGCGTGGCGGGAAACTTGTCGCCGATGTGTTGGCCCTCCTGCTCAACAATGTCCGCACGCCCGAAGAACGCGAAGGCGACCTCGGCGCTCAGATCGCCGCTTGCCAGACCGGAGCCCAGCGCCTTCGCGAAATCTGCGCACGCTATGGCATCGCGCGTGCCAAGAAAGCGGCCGCCGATCTGCTCGTTTACTCCGAGGAGATGATGCGCGCCTTTCTGCACACCATCCCGTCAGGCCATTACCAGGCCGAAGATTTTCTCGATGACGATGGCGTAGAAGACAAGCCCGTGCGCATAGCCGTGGCCATTCATGTCAAGGCTTCATCCAGAAAGAAATCCCCTGCAGAGACGCGGCTCGCCGCGTCTCCGCCTGCGTCGAGACAGAAGCCTCCAGCCCAAGTCACCATCGACTTCACGGGCAGCGATAAGCAGGTTCAGGGCGCGATCAATGCGGTCGAGGCCATCACTTATTCGGCTTGCTTCTACGTGTTCCGCTGCCTGCTTCACGAAGACGTGCCCGCCACCTCCGGACTCATGCGCCCCATCCGCGTCATCACTCCATCGGGAACGGTGGTCAACGCCAAGCCTCCCGCCGCCGTTGCCGGGGGCAACGTTGAGACTTCCCAGCGAATTGTCGACGTGCTTCTGAAAGCGCTGGCCCAGGCGATTCCGGACCGCATCCCGGCCGCCGCTTCGGGCACTATGAACAACCTCACCATCGGCGGCATCGATCTTCGTTCGGGCGATCTTCGTGTGGACGATCCCCGCAACGGCGAGCCCTTCGCCTATTACGAGACCGTTGCGGGAGGTATGGGAGCGCGTCCCACCAAAGACGGAGTCTCCGGCGTACACACCCACATGACCAACTCACTCAACACGCCGGCCGAGGCGCTCGAATACGCCTACCCGATTCGTCTGCGGCAGTATTCTCTGCGCTCCAAAAGTGGAGGCGCAGGCCTCCACACCGGTGGCGACGGAATCGTTCGCGAAATCGAAGTCTTGACCGACGCCCAGGTCACACTGCTCGCCGACCGCCGTTCCCGCGGACCCTACGGCCTGGCCGGCGGAGGCGACGGCGCTCCCGGTCGCACCCTGATCATCCGGCGTGATGGTTCTGAAGAAACAATTCCGGGCAAGACCAGCTTTCGCCTGCGTTCAGGAGAAAGAGTCCGCATAGAATCTCCAGGCGGCGGCGGCTGGGGCAGAACAAACCGCTGAACCGCAGAGTACGCGGAGCGCGCAGAGTTTTTGCAAACTGGCTTTCCCCTGTGTTCCTCTGTGGCCACTGTGGTAGAGATTTTCTCTGCGGGCTCCGCGTCTCTGCGGTAAATCCCACTTTTCGCTAGAATCTGAACTGCAGGCTTTCAAGGATTGACCACGATGAGATTCTTGCGTCCTCTCATTCTCGCCATTGTTCTGGCGTCCGCCTTCTTCTACTTCACCACCTATCGCAGCGGTCTCTATCCGTCCGGCTGGATTGGCCGCCCGCAGCACGTTGAAATCACCGAGGCCGCCGGCAGCGAGGCGTTCGACGCCGAAGAGCAGAACAACATCAGCGTCTACCGCAAGAACATCGCATCGGTAGTCAACATTACGTCGCGCGTAATGACCTTCGACTTTTTTTACGGCCTGGTCCCGCAGGAAGGCCAAGGCTCCGGTTTCGTTATCGACAAAGAAGGACACATCCTCACCAACTATCACGTTATCGCCGAAGCGCGCCAGGTTGAAGTGACGCTGCACAACCGCAAGAAATATAAGGCGACCATCGTAGGCACCGACAAGTCCCATGACCTGGCGATCGTCCAGATCAAAGCACCCGACCTGCAGCCGATGACCCTCGGCGACTCCTCCAATCTGCAAGTCGGCCAGAAAGTCTATGCCATAGGCAATCCCTTCGGCCTGGCTGGAACCCTCACGCTAGGCATCGTCAGTTCCATCCGCCAGGTGCAGGAGCCCGACGGCCTGGTCATCGACGAAGCCATCCAGACCGATGCCGCCATCAACCCCGGCAACTCCGGCGGCCCGCTGCTCAACTGGCACGGCCAAGTCATCGGCATCAACACCATGATTGCCTCCAGCGTCGGACAAAGCGCCGGCATCGGCTTCGCCATCCCCATCAATACCGCCAAAGCCGTGGTCAACGATCTGGTTACGCTCGGACGCGTGCGCCGTCCCGCGCTCGGCGTCCGCACCATCCCCATCGATTCGGAAATTGCCGAAGAACTCGGCCTGGCCGCCGACTACGGGCTGCTCATCGTGCAAGCCGTTCCCGGAGGCTCCGCCGACCGCGCCGGGTTGCGCGGCGGCTCCGAACGGGCCTATTTAGGCAACATTCCCATCATGATCGGGGGCGATTTAATCGTCGCCATCGACGGAGAGAAGATCGAAAGCCAGCAAACGCTGGCCCAGATCATGAATAAACACCGCGCCGGGGACACCGTGAAGGTGACCATCTTCCGGGGCAAGAAGCAGATGGAAGTGTCGGTGGCGCTGGGCGAAGCCCGAGACCAAGTGTAGGAGTTTGTGTGGGCGCGGGCGACCCGCCCGCGTGAAGTTTGCCGAGCTGCGATTAAACGTCGGGAGCAACAGCAACCCGGAATCGCGCCATCGTCAGCATGTTTCATATTGAATGCGTCCTACAAAGTCCCAATGTATGACTAATACTCGTGAGCGCGAACCGGAGACCGTCGCCGATGCAAAACTAGCTAGCATCCACGAGACTCTTGTGAACCGGATCATCATTCGCGCACAATCTGAGGGAAATCCACTTTCCGAGTTAGAGATCCGGCAGTTCGAGAGTGATCGAATGGCAAGGGAAGAGTATCGGCGATTCGGCAAACAGTTCGATCAAGAAGTCGGCTGGCAGAAATTTCTCGACCGGACTAGCGGGCTTCTCGGCCGTGCGATAGCGGAGGATAGCGAGAAAGATCCCGCCGCGGTGGGTCGCTACGATCAAATGGTTCATGATCTGGAGCAGCACGGTGACAGTTTTACCCTCTGGGCATGTTGCGTCCCAGCAATCAAGGGATATAAATCGCAAACTACCTGGACCTGGCATTCAGTGGTCCCGGCCATCGTTATACTATTTATCGTCCTAGTGGTCTTGATGCGAATGCTCAGAGTTTTCTGAGAACTCCGCGCTATCATCTCCCCCATGCCCGACGCCGACTGGCTCCGCGAACTCTGCCTGTCTCTTCCCGACGCGACCGAGAAACTCCAGTGGGGTGAAACCCTGTGCTTCAAAGTGCACGGAAAGATATTCGCTATGCTGGACCTTTCCCAAGGCAAGCTCACCCCCGTCATCCTCAAATGTACTTCGGAGAAATTCCACGAACTCCTCGAAATCGAAGGCATCTCTCGTGCCCCGTACCTCGGCCGCTATAGTTGGGTGCTGCTCGGGAACTGCAACGTCCTGCCCTCCAGCGAACTCGAAGACCTGATTCGCCAGTCGTACGACTTGGTTTCAGCCAAAGCGCCCAAGAAGAAAGCCACGCGCAAGAAGCCGCCACGCACGCATCGCGCGAAGTGAGCGAAATCTTCACCACGGGGAGCACAGAGGGTCACAGGGGAAATCTGCCAGAGAAACTCTGTGTTCTCCGCGGTTGACGGGGTGGCCTTTCTCGGCGTTCTCCGCGTCTCGGGGGTGACCCCATCCTCCGTTTGACTCGCCGCAACCCGCTGGACTAGCCTCGAAGGTTCGCAGCCCAATCCATGCGCATTCAACGTAGTTTTCTAACACGTTTTCCGACCCTCTGCAGCCTGTGCGTTCTGCTCGCCGCGACCGTCGCGGCCGCGCCGCTGCGGCCCACGCATGCTCCGCACGCCACGGTCGCCAGCGTTCACGAGCTCGCCTCGCGCGCTGGCGTCGAGATGCTGCGCTCCGGTGGCAATGCCGTCGACGCTGCCGTGGCCACCGGCTTCGCGCTCGCTGTCGTCCATCCCCAAGCTGGAAATCTTGGCGGAGGTGGATTTCTGCTTCTCCGCGACGCCAACGGCAAAACTCACTTCATCGACTTCCGTGAGAAAGCGCCCGCCGCTGCCACCGAGAACATGTATCTCGACGCTCAGGGCAACGTCATCCCCGAATCCAGCAAAGACTCCAGCGTCGTCGGATACAAGGCGATTGGCGTCCCCGGCACCGTGGCCGGCCTCGTTTACGCCGAAAAACAATACGGCAAGCTGTCGATTGAAAAAGTAATGGCTCCCGCCATCAAGCTCGCCCGCGATGGCTTCCCCCTCGCCTACGAAGACACGCAAGATCTGAAAAAGGATGAGTACCTGGCGCAGTTTCCAGAGTCGAAACGCATTTTCCTGCGCGACGGAAACTACTACCGGCCCGGCGAACTGTTCAAGCAGCCCGAACTCGCCCGTACCCTGGAGCGCCTCGCCAAGGATCCCGACACGTTCTATCACGGCGCCATGGCCCGCGAACTGGCGGCGGCCATCCACAAAGGTGGAGGCTTGCTAACCGCCGCCGACCTCGCCGCCTACGAGGTCAAAGAGCGCGAGCCCATTCGCGGCTCCTATCGCGGCTACGACATCATCAGCGCTCCGCCGCCATCTTCCGGAGGAGTCGCACTGGTCGAAATCCTTAATATCCTCGAAGGCTTCGACCTCGCGAAATTCGGCAACCGCTCCGGCGAAGCTATCCACCTCGAAGCCGAAGCCTTTCGTCGCGCCTTCTACGATCGCACCGACTTCATGGGCGATCCCGACTTCGCCAAAGTTCCGGTCGCGCAACTCATCGACAAGAAATACGCCGCCGCCTGGCGCGACTCCATCGACCCGAATCATGCCAGCGTGAGCAAGGATCTGAAGCGCCCGGCGATCTTCAGTGAGCTGGAGCGCGTAGCCGAGTCACGGCCAGCAGTCATTCGCGAGCCGGAAAACACCACCCACTATTCGGTAGTCGATGCCGAAGGCAACGCGGTTTCTGTGACTACTACGCTCAACGACTCCTTCGGCTCGCGCGTCACCGCCGCGGGCCTGGGCTTCCTGCTCAACGACGAAATGGACGACTTCGCCGCCAAACAAGGCGTCCCCAACGCCTACGGACTCATCCAAGGCCCGGCGAACGCCATCGGCCCCGGCAAGCGCCCGCTCTCCGCCATGACGCCTACCATCGTGCTTAAGGACGGCAAGCTTTTCCTCGTTCTCGGTTCGCCCGGCGGCCCCACCATCATCACCACCGTCGCCAACGAACTCATCGGTGTCGTCGATTTCTCACTCGACATCCAGGAAGCCGTCAACGCACCCAGGTTTCATCATCAGTGGCTCCCCGATGAGATTCTCGTCGAAGACCGCCTCTCTCCCGATACAATGGATGTTCTTCGTTCCAAGGGACACAAGCTGAGCGTCAGGCATTTTTGGGGAGACGGCGAGTGCATCATGATTGACCCCAAAACCGGCGAGCGCCTCGGCGCCAGCGACGGACGCAACAACGGGAAGGCGGTGGGCTACTGATGCAGAAGGCGGTATCGACATACGTCTATGTGAAGGAACGCCTCCATCCGGGCTTGCTCGACGAGCTCGTCAAGGCGGGAGCCCAATCGATAGAAATCTTCGCCGCCCGCCAGCACTTCGACTACGCCAACCGCAAGCAGCATGTCCGCGAGATTGCCGATTGGTTCCGCTCCACCGGCATTCCCCTCAATTCCGTGCACGCCCCTTTGTATTCCGATTACGAATGGGGACGCACCGGTTCGCCGCCCGTCAACATCGCCTCCACTGACCGCGCTGGCCGCATCGATGCCATGGACGAGATCAAACGCGCCATTGAAGTTGCCGAACACATTCCGTACCGCTTTCTCGTGCAGCACATCGGCAATCCCGACGAAGCCTTCGACGAAAAGAAATTCGAAAACGCCATGACCTCGGTCGAGCACCTGCGCGCCTTCGCCAAGCCGCTTGGGGTCCGATTGCTCGTCGAGAATATTCCCAACGAATTATCCACGCCCGAGCGGCTCGTCGAGTTCATCAAGACCATGCACTTCGACGACATCGGCGTCTGCTTCGATTGCGGTCACGCCCACATGATGGGAGGCATTCCGGAAGCCTTCGCCATCCTGAAGAACCACATCTGTTCGACCCACATCCACGACAACAACGGAGACAAAGACTCGCACCTCTGGCCCGGCAGCGGCTCGACCGATTGGAAGCAAACCATGGAATTGCTGCGCACCGCGCCGCAAAAGCCGCCCCTGTTGCTCGAAATCGATGGTGAAGAAAAGAGAAATCCCGGCGAAGAAGTGAGCGCAACTTTTCAGAAGCTGGAAGACTCGTAAGATCACCGCCGAGACGCAGAGAGCGCCGAGAAACCCGAGTTGATCTTCTTGAACGTGAAGATTAAGTTGTCATTCGCAAATTGATTCTGTCAGCTTGAGTGAAGCCAGGGATCTGCTGTTTCGTCGACGCCATCGGAAAACTGAGGTTCCAATTTCGATCTGACCGGAGACGGATAAGCAAAACATAGTTTTTCTCGGCGTCCTCGGCGTCTCGGCGGTGAAAAAGTTCTTATGCCAGCTCCCATCAGCACCATCGCACAAATCGGCGCCCACGAAGGCCAGTCCGTCATCATCCGCGGATGGCTTTACAATCTCCGCGAAAGCGGCAAGCTGCTCTTCCCCCAATTTCGCGACGGCTCCGGCGTCATCCAGGGAGTGGTTCCGAAAAACGCCGTCCCGCCTGAAGTCTTCGACGCGATCAAAGGCCTCACTCAGGAATCCAGCGTCATCGTCGAAGGCAAGGTTCGCGCCGATAAGCGCGCCCCTGGCGGCTATGAACTCGACGTCTCGAATGTCCAGGTCGTACAGCGCGTGCCCGAGTCGACTCCCTACCCCATCACTCCCAAAGAGCACGGCGTCGAATTCTTGATGGAGCACCGCCATCTCTGGCTGCGCTCGCTGCGCCAGGCTTCCATCCTGCGCGTACGCGCTGAAATCATTCGCGCCGCCCGCGATTTCTTCGACAGCAACGGATTCACCCTCACCGACCCGCCCATCCTCACGCCCGCCGCCTGCGAAGGAACCTCCACGCTTTTCCCAGTGGACTACTTCGAAGAGCAGGCTTACCTCACGCAGTCCGGCCAGCTCTACATCGAAGCCACCGCCATGGCGCTCGGCAAGGTCTACTCGTTCGGACCAACTTTCCGCGCGGAGAAATCGAAAACCCGCCGCCATCTCACCGAATTCTGGATGGTCGAACCCGAGGTCGCCTACGGCACGCTCGACGATCTGATGGAACTTGCCGAAGGCTTGCTGACCTTTTTGGTTAAACGTTGTCTAGAGCGGCGCCGTCCCGACCTTGAGATCATCGGCCGCGATCTCGCGAAGCTCGAAAAAATCGACGCGCCGTTTCCGCGCATCACCTACGACGAAGCCGTCGAGAAGTTGCAGGAAGGCCACTCGCAGGGCGTACTCGAAACTAAATTCGAGTGGGGAGGAGACCTCGGCTCGCCCGACGAAACCTATCTCTCATCGCTCTACGACCGGCCCGTCATGGTGCATCGCTACCCCGCCAGCGTAAAGGCGTTCTACATGGAACCCGACCCCAAGCGCCCCGAGTTAGCTCTCTGCGTGGACGTCCTGGCTCCCGAAGGCTACGGCGAAATCATCGGCGGATCGCAGCGCACGGCCTCGCACGACTTGCTCCTGCAGCGCATTCACGAACACAATCTGCCCGAAGAAGCGTTCAAGTGGTATCTTGATCTCCGCAAATACGGAAGCGTCCCCCACTCCGGCTTCGGCATGGGCATCGAGCGCGCCGTAGCCTGGATCTGCGGACTGGAGCACGTGCGTGAGACCATCCCCTTCCCGCGCATGCTGAATCGCCTGTACCCGTAGAGTTTTTCACTGCCGAGACGCGGAGAGCGCCGAGAAATGCGAGAAAATGACAGGCTTGATGAGTTTTCGCGCCGCGTCATCGGCGCTGCCATCGAAGTCCATCGAAATCTAGGACCGGGGTTGCTGGAATCTGCCTACCAATCATGTCTGGCGTTTGAGCTGAAACAGCTCGGCCTGAAAGTGGAAGAGCAAAAACCATTGCCAGTTGTATACAAGCAAGTAAAAACTCGATTGTGGCTATCGCCTTGACATGGTCGTGGAAGATGAAATCATCGTCGAAATCAAAGCCGTCGAAAAGCTGCTTCCAATTCACCATGCCCAGCTCTTATCGTATCTAAGGCTAGCGAAGAGAAGAGTAGGCCTTCTCATGAACTTCCACGCCCCAGTTCTAAAGAGCGGCCCGAAACGAATAGTGAATGAATTCCCAGACTCCGAGTGGGCGAAAATGAAAGCGCCGCAACCCGAATAAATCAAGAATTGGCTTTTCTCGGCGCACTCGGCGTCTCGACGGTGAATAGGAAGCCTATGGCTCAACGCAGCACAACCTACAGCAACATCATCCCGAGGCAGATTCGCGTGATCGGCGTGCCTCTCGACCTTGGCCAATCGCGCCGTGGTGTTGACATGGGTCCATCCGCCGTCCGCGTTGCCGGACTCGAAGCTCGCCTCGAAGCCATCGGCCACATTGTCGAAGACGCCGGCAACATCGCCGTCGCCATCCCCGAACAGAAAAAGGAAGGCGCGGCCCACGCCAAGTACCTGAAGGAAATCACCGCTACCTGCACCAAGAGCGCCGAACTGGTATTGAAGACGCTCGAAGACGGCAAAGTTCCTCTTGTCCTCGGAGGCGATCACTCCGTCGCTGCGGGAACCGTGTCCGGGGTGGCCAAGTTCTTCCGCCGCAAGAACCAGAAAATCGGCCTCATCTGGATCGACGCACACACCGACATGAACACGCCCGAAACTTCTCCAAGCGGCAACGTGCACGGCATGCCGCTCGCCGCGCTCATGGGCCTTCCCCCCGCCGAACTCGGCAACATCTACGAGTTCTCGCCCAAAGTGCAGCCGGAGAATTGCGTGCTCGTCGGAATCCGCGACGTCGACAACTTTGAAAAAGAAAACATCCGCAAATCCGGAGTCGAAGTCTTCACCATGCGCGACATCGACGAACGCGGCATGCGCGCCGTCATGGAAGAAGCTCTGCACATGGCCGGACACGGCACGGCCGGCTATCACGTCTCGCTCGATATGGATTGGATCGATCCCGAAGACGCGCCCGGAGTCGGCACTCCGGTCTGGGGCGGCGCTACATATCGCGAAGCGCATCTCGCCATGGAAATCATTTCCGACCATGGGCGCATGACGAGTTTTGAAATCGTGGAAGTGAATCCGGTCATCGACGAGCGCAACCAGACCGCCGACCTAGCGGTAGAGCTGGCGCTCTCGGCGTTTGGGAAGAAGATCCTTTAGCAGCCCGCTAACGCCTTTACAGTTTGTCATCCTGAGCGAAGAACCTGTTGTCTCCTGCACGTTCAAGAAAGCAGGTCCTTCGCTTCGCTCAGGATGACAATCTCATGACCGCCTAGCGAAAACTCTTGCTCACTGCACATCCGATACTTTTCCGTTCAGAAACGTAACCTTAATATCCTTGTAAACATAAATCAGCTTCGTGCCAAGATTGACGATCTTGTCGGGGTTGCCGAGCGCGGCCTTCACTTGATCCGGCGTCTGCCCTTTTTCTATCTGCTGAGGCTCCGCCGCGGGCGCTTGCTGTTGCGCTTGATCTCCACCCTGACCGCCCCCTTGCTGGTTGTTGCCTTGCTGATCGTTGCCGCCTTGCTCCGCGCCGCCCTGATCGCCGCCCTGCTGTGCGTCGTCACTGCTGATCGACAACAACTGCCCGATCACATCTTCCACCTTACCCGCGCTCGCGTTGGCCAAACTGCCGGCGGGAAACTGGAAGACGACTGTTGCCTTGTTATACGTCGGAGGATCGGTTTTGTTGCAAGTGTCGCAGGCGACGATGCCCAAGCTAACCGTGTCTTTGGCTACGTTGACGTCGATCTTCGTGGGATATACCTTGTCTCCCTTGGCAAATAAGTGCGTCGTCTGTCCCTCCGACGCGGTTTGAGAGAAATGTCCAAAGAGGGCCTTACGTGCCTGCACCGCAACGCCGCTGGGAGTATGAACCGTTCCGCCTTCATACTTGGTGGTGAGAACCGTCTTGTCGGAATACGGCACGCCGAGGATTCCACCCTTTTGGATGGCCAGGAGCGTGCCCGCCTCCACCACGGAAACTCCGCTTGTGTCCGACCCCAGCTTTACCAGTTTGTATTGCGCGGCCAGTTGCTCCTGCAGAGAAACCCCCTGCGCATTGGCCAGCGACAACGGAAGAATCGTGGCTGCCAGAAACACAATTCCTGGAATCAGTTTGTGGAATTTCCGCGACATCGTAAAGCCCTCCGATTTAGCTTCTTCCAAAGTTCAACTGCGAATGGCGTCTGACCCGTGAGCGCAGAGCCAGGCCCCCCCGCCCCTGGATTGAACAAGGGAGCGTTGTGTTCCGACGCTCCCAGTGCTTGATTGATGATGGATAATGGATCGGTAAAACCG
>Ga0181523_10000890_pt1 | contig 33284 bp, 26 predicted proteins | sample PEATcosm2014_Bin_43_FD_119752 | JGI IMG/M metagenome (GOLD analysis project Ga0181523, IMG submission 119752) | Peatland microbial communities from MTU Mesocosm Facility, Houghton, MI, USA - PEATcosm2014_Bin05_30_metaG | ecosystem: Environmental > Terrestrial > Soil > Wetlands > Peat | place... | reverse complement strand
TGTTCCACCTCCCGCTCTTCCGGCTGCGCTCCTTCGCCATGGGCAACCTCGCCTCGCTCTTGTCCTCGCTCGGGCGGGGCGGCCTCATGTTCATGCTCATCATCTGGCTGCAGGGCATCTGGCTCCCGCTGCACGGCTACTCCTTCGCCCGGACGCCACTGTGGGCGGGGATCTACATGGTGCCGCTCACGGTCGGGTTTCTCGTCTCCGGACCGGTCTCGGGCTTCCTGTCCGACCACTTCGGCGCCCGTCCCTTTGCCACGCTCGGCATGATCCTCTCTGCGGCTGCCTTCTTCGCCCTCGAGGGACTGCCGGTCAACTTCTCCTACGGGTGGTTCGCCCTCCTGCTCTTCCTCCTCGGCGCCTCCATGGGCCTGTTCGCCTCCCCGAACCGTGCCCAGGTGATGAACAGCCTGCCGCCCGGCCAACGCGGCGTCGGCGGCGGCATGAGCGCCACCTTCCAGAACTCCGCCATGGTGTTGTCCATCGGCGTGTTCTTCAGCCTCATGGTCCTCGGGCTCGCCGCCAGCTTGCCCATGCACCTCGATTCCGGGCTCCTTGCCGCCGGTGTACCGGCGGCGCAAGCGACCCAGATCTCCCACCTGCCGCCGGTGGGGACGCTCTTTGCCGCCTTCCTCGGCTACAACCCGATGGGGGTGCTGCTCGGTCCGTCGATTCACCATCTCTCCGCCGCGCACGCCGCCCAGCTCACGAGCCGCAGCTATTTCCCCAGCCTGATCGCCACGCCGTTCCACGCCGGGCTCGAGAAGGCCTTCGACTTCGCCGCCGTGGCGTGTCTCGTGGCGGCCGCCGCCTCCTGGATGAGCGGTGAGAAATACGTGCACGCGGAGACCGACCTCAACGTCTCCGACGGCGCCGTCGAGGCTGTCGAAGCGATGGGCTCTCACATGATGCCGCTCGAGGCAGCTGCCGAGCGCGGCGACGGTGAGGAGCCGGCAGGCGCCGGGCAGGGTCGCAAGGTGCTGCGATGAGCGCCCCGGCTGCCGTGGCGCCGCCACCGGTCAAGCTGCTGTCGATCGGCGAGGTGGCCGAGCTGCTCGAGACGACGACGCGAACGCTGCGCTACTACGAGGAGCTGGGTCTCGTGTCGTCGTCGCGCCTCACCGAGACGGCGCAGCGCCGCTATGGGCCCGCCGAGATCGAGCGCCTCCGCCGCATCCGCGAGCTGCAGACGCTGCTCGGGCTCGAGCTCGACGAGATCGCCGAGCACCTCGGCGCCTCCGACCGCCTGGACGGGCTGCGCCAGGAGTACGAGTCCGGCCCGGCGCCCGAGCGCCGCGATGAGATCCTCCTCGAGGGGCTCGCCATCCTCGAGCGCCTCCGCGAGCGGGTACGCGACCGCCAGCAGGGCCTCGCCACGTTCGCGGGTGAGCTGGAGGCTCGCATCGGTCGCTACCACGCCGCTCTCGACGAGCACGGCGTTCGGGCGGCGCAGTCGACAGCCCGCTGAGGGCGGCCCGTCCGGCGCGCGGGCACGCCGGTCGGTCCGGCAGGCGTGCGCTCGGGGAGGGGCCGGCTGTCAAGATGGGCGGCATGCGCTTTGTCGTGATCGGCGGGGGTCCCGCCGGCCTACGCGCCGCATCGACAGCCGCCCGTCTCGGCGCCGACGTCGTCGTCGTCGAGCGTGATGTCGTCGGTGGTGCTGCCAACTTGTGGGACTGCGTCCCGTCGAAGGCCATGATCGCCACCGGTGCCCTCGTGAGCCGGGCACGGCGAGCCGAGCTGCTCGGTCTTTCCCCCTTGACGCCCGAGGTCGACTTGAAGGCGCTTGCCGTTCGCGTGCGTGACGTGGAGGATCGACTCGCCGCCTCCGGCACGAGCCAGCTCGAGAGCCAGGGTGTGCGAATCGTGCGGGGAGCAGGGTGCATGACCGGGCCGCACACCGTCGAGGTGGCCGTCGCCGGGGAGGCCGTCGAAACCCTCGACGCCGACGCCGTGCTGCTGTCGACGGGCTCGTCTCCGCGCGTCCCCGCCTGGGCGACGGTCGACGGCGCACGCGTCCTTACGACCCGGCAGGCTTACCCGCCGCCCGTCATTCCGGAGCATCTCGTCGTCATCGGCTCGGGCGTCACCGGTGTCGAGTTCGTGCACATGTTCTCGTCGCTCGGCTCCGACGTCACCCTCATCGTCTCGCGCCAGCAGGTGCTTCCCTCGAAGGATCCCGAGGTCGCTGCCGTCCTCGAGGCCAACTTCCTCGCTCGCGGCGTCAGGCTCTGCATCGGTGCGCGGGCCGTCGCCATCGAGCGCGGCGACGCGTCCGTGACGGTGCGCTGCGACGACGGCCGCGTCATCAACGGCAGCCACGCCCTCATCTGCATCGGCTCGATCCCCTGCAGCGAGGGGCTCGGCCTCGAGAGCGCCGGCGTCACCGTCAATGCCGCCGGGTACGTGCCCGTGAACCATCACTGCCAGACGAACGTAGGTCACATCTACGCCGCCGGCGACCTCTCCGGGAGACTGCCGCTCGCCTCCGTCGCCGCCGTGCAGGGCCACAAGGTTGCCGAGCACGTCATGGGCCTGCACACGAGACAGCACCGTCACCTCGACTACGACAAGGCAGCGTCCGCCATCTTCACCGAGCCGGAGATCGCCGACGTCGGGCTCGCCGAGGCGGAGGCCTTCGCCCTCGGGCGCAAGATTCGCGTCACGAAGGTGCCCTACGCCGCCAACTCGCGGGCGCTCATCGACGGTGACTCGAGGGGCTTCGTGAAGCTCGTGTCCGATCCGGCGACCGGCGTCGTGCTCGGCGGATCCATCGTGGGATCGCACGCCGCCGAGCTCGTGAGCGTGATCGCCCTCGCCGTGACGGCGAACCTGCGCGTGCTCGACCTCGCAGAGAGCCTCTTTGTCCACCCGGCCCTCGCCGAAGCCTTGGCGGAGGCGGCCGAGTAGGGCTCCTCCGGCACCGGGAGCGACGAGCCCGGCCCGATGAGCAGTACCCTCAGCCCAGTGACAGGCTCTGCCGTCGGGCGAGGCGCCCTGAGTGCATCCGGCGATGATCACTGGCGTCTCCTCTCCCAGATTGCCGAGCTCCGGACACCGTGGCTCTCCGTGTTCGGCGAGCGGCTGCGCGACGAGAGCGGACACGAGCTCGAGTACTGGCGGATCGAGCGGCCGGATTCCCTCATCGTGGTGACGGTGCACCGGGGCCGTCTCATCCTGCCGGCGCCTTCCTACCGACCGGGCGTCGCAAGGGTGACGCTCGACCTTGCGGGCGGACGACTCCGCCATGCCAGCACGATCCCGGAGACGGCGCGCGAGATTGTTCGGCGCGAGTTCGATCTGCCCGGCGAGGAGGGCGCCGCCGTGCAGAGCGTGCTGAACCCCGATGGCTGGGACGTCGACAGCTCCGTGTCGACGCAACGCCTCTTCGGCGTCAGCCTCGAGCTTGCCGACGGCGTCGATCTACCGGCGTCTCGCGTCGGCGCCTCCTACCCGGCGACGCCGAAGGGCGGCATGGAGGCGCTCCGATCTCTTGCCTGTGTGCAGTGCCGTGCCGTTCTGTCGGAGTGGGTGGCCCAGATCGGCTGACGGCGAGGCGAAGCGAGCTGCCGGCCGATCTGCGAGATGGCCTCCGGCGCCTGAGGTCACCATCGCGCCGACGGCGCCCGTCGTCTGCGCCCCGGCATGGGTGCCATCACGCCGCCGTGCCGCCCCGCCCTCCCCGGCGCTGCCAACGGCGCAGGCCGGCGGCGTGGATACGGCGGGCGGCCGCGATGTCGGCCGCGCCCGGACCGTGGCCCTCGAGACCGGGCGTCTCGAGCACGGCGGGAAGGTGCTGGAGACGGGGGTGACCGAGGAGCGATCCGAGGGCTGTGGCTCCGATGAGCCCGGTCCCGACACTGGCGTGCCGGTCGCGATTGCTGCCCCGCTCGGACTTCGAGTCGTTGAGGTGGATGCAGGCGAGTCGATCGAGCCCGATGGCGGCGTCGACGGCGGCCACGACGGCATCGGCCTTCGTCAAGGTGGCGTAGTCGGCCCCGCCGGCAAAGAGGTGCTGGGTGTCGAGGCAGGCGCCCAGCCGTTCGTCACCGCCGGCGGCCGCCAACACGGCGGCCAGCTCGTCGAAGTCGCGCCCGCACGTGCCGCCGGCACCGGCGGCGTTCTCCATGAGGAGGGGGGCGGGCCGGTCGCCGAGGAGATCCTCGACGGTGTCGAGGGCGCGCCGCAGCTCGTCGGCAACGGGCGTGACCACCGCCTCGAAACCCTTCCCGAGGTGGCTCCCGAGGTGGAGGACGAGGCCGGCCGCCCCGATCGCCGTCGCCACGCGGAGGTTCTCGACGAGGCAGGCTCTCGACTTGCCAAGCACCTCGGAGTCGGTCGTGGCGATGTTGATGAGGTAGCTGGCGTGGCAGAACGTCGCCCGCACGCTCGGGTGGGCGGCCTGGGCGACGCGGTAGGCCTCGAGCAGCTCCGCCGCATAGACGTTCGACGTCCACACCCGCGGGCTCGTCGTGAAGATCTGGACGACGTCGGCCCCCATGTCCGCCCCGCGCCCGAGCGCCGGCAACAAGCCGCCAGAGGCCCGCACGTTCGCTCCGATCAGCATCGAGGCCGACGATAGGGCCGAGCGGCGCCAGGGCGGACGGAGCCGGCGGGGGCTCGCGTAGGCTCGTGCCGTGCCCGATGGAGAGATGACGCCGCGCCGGTTCGTCGTTCGCACCTTCGGCTGCCAGATGAACGAGCACGATTCGGAGCGGATCGCCTCCCTGCTGGCGGCCGACGGCATGGAGCGGATCTCAGAGGTGGCCGAGGCGGACGTCGTCGTCCTCAATACCTGCTGCATCCGCCAGAACGCCGACGACAAGCTGTACGGCACGCTCGGGCACCTGAAGTCGCTGCAGGCCGAGCACCCCGGTATGCAGATCGCCGTCGGCGGCTGCCTCGCCCAGAAGGACCGCGAGCTCCTCCTGCAGCGGGCCCCCCATGTGAGCGCCGTCTTCGGGACGCACAACGTCGGGCGCGTCACCGCGCTGCTCAGCGAGGCGCACGCCTGCGGCAGCTCGGTCATCGAGATCCTCGACACGCCGGCGAGCGACGACGACGCCGAGTTCCCGAGCGCCATGGCGGTGCGCTCGGATCTCCCGCACGCCGCCTGGGTGACGATCCAGATGGGTTGCGACAACTCCTGTGCCTTCTGCATCGTGCCGGCCGTGCGCGGCCCTGAAGTGAGCCGGCCCTTCGGCGACCTCGTCCGCGAGGTCGAGCAGCTGGCGGCCGGCGGCACCGTCGAGATCACCCTGCTCGGTCAGAACGTCAACTCCTACGGCCGCGATCTCACGACGAGGCTTCGCGCCACGGCGGCGGAGACGGCGCCGGCAGTGCTGTCACAGCAGGCGGGGCGGCGCTGGGTGGAGGAAGGGGCGAGGCGGCCGCGGCCTTTGTTCGCCGACCTCCTGCGAGCCGTCGGCTCCGTCGAGGGCATCCGGCGGGTGCGCTTCATCAGCCCCCACCCGAAGGATCTCCGGCCGGAGACGATCGCCGCCATGGCCGAGACGGACGCCGTCTGCGAGCAGCTCCACCTCCCCTTGCAGGCGGGCAGCGACCGCGTCCTGGCGGCCATGCGCCGCGGCTACACGGCCGAGCGCTACCTCGAGCGGCTCGCAGCCGCCCGCGCCGAGATCGAGGATCTGGCGGTCTCGACCGACATCATCGTGGGGTTTCCGGGCGAGAGCGACGACGACTTCCGGGCGACGCTCGAGGTCGTCGCCGAGGCGCAGTACGACAGCGCCTACACCTTCATCTTCTCCCCGCGTCCCGGCACGAGGGCCGCCGCGATGGCGGAGGACTTCGTGCCGCCCGAGGTCGTCGCCGAGCGCTTCGAACAGCTGCGCATCGTCGTGGAGCGATCCGCCCTCGCCCGCCACGGCGCCCGCGTCGGGCGTCTCGAGGAGGCCCTCGTGGAAGGGCCCTCGAAGAAGGACGCCAGCCTGCTCACGGGCCGCACGCGCCAGGGCAAGCTCGTGCACTTCTCCCCTCCGGGCGGGGCCGCCGCGGCGGCCGCGGCCACGGTGGGACGTTTCGTGCAGGTACGGATCGACGCCGCCGCCCCCCACCATCTCATGGGCACGGTGGTCGGCACCGAGCCGGTCTCGGTGCCACCGGTCTCGAGGGTCCCGGTCCGCATCCCGCTTCACGCCCACTGAGCCTCCGCCGCTCACAGCGGTGGGCGAGCCCTCCCGGCGCGGCGGCGCCGAGTCCGCAGGTGCAGGCGGTCAGGGCAGCGGGGCGGCATAGAATGGACCGTCGTGGGTCTGTTCTCGAAAGTCCTTCGCGCCGGCGAGGGCAAGAAGGTCAAGAACCTGGCGGCGGTCGTCCCCCTCATCAGCGGGCTGGAGCCCGAGGTGCAGGCGCTCTCAGACGCCGACCTCGCCCACAAGACGATCGAGTTCAGGGAGCGCTTCGAGCAGGGCGAAGAGCTGAACGACCTCCTCGTCGAGTCCTTCGCCGTCGTGCGAGAGGCCGCCTGGCGCACGATCGGCCAGCGTCACTTCGACGAGCAGCTCATGGGAGGCATGGCGCTGCATTTCGGTGGCATCGCCGAGATGCGCACCGGTGAGGGCAAGACCCTCGTCTCCACCCTCCCCGTCTACCTGAACGCCCTGAACGGGCGCGGTGTCCACATCATCACGGTCAACGACTACCTTGCCCGCCGCGACTCGGAGTGGATGGGCCAGATCTACAAGTTCCTCGGTCTCGACGTCGGCCTCGTCGTACCCGAGAGCTCAAGCGCCGAGGACAAGCGGGCGGCCTACGCGGCGGATCTGACGTACGGGACGAACACCGAGATGGGCTTCGACTACCTGCGGGACAACATGGCCTGGTCCCGTGACCAGATGGTGCAGCGCGGCCACGTTTACGGGATCGTCGACGAGGTCGACTCGATCCTCATCGACGAAGCCCGTACCCCGCTTCTCATCGCCGGCCCCTCCAACGAGTCGACGAAGCTCTACTACCAGTTCGCCAGCATCGCCCGGGCGCTGCATCGCGACGTCGACTACGAGGTCGACGAGGAGAAGAAGACCGTCGTCGTCACCGAGTCGGGCATCTCCAAGGTCGAGCGCCAGCTCGGCGTCGACAACCTCTACGACGGGGTCGCCGCCAACCTCGTGCACCAGCTCGAGAAGTCCTTGCAGGCCAAGGAGCTCTACCACCGCGACGACGACTACATGGTCGCCGACGGCGAGGTGAAGATCATCGACGAGTTCACGGGGCGGGTCCTGGAGGGGCGCCGCTGGAGCGACGGGCTCCATCAGGCCGTGGAGGCCAAGGAGCGGGTCCGCATCCAGGAGGAGAACCACACCTGGGCGACGGTGACGCTGCAGAACTACTTCCGCATGTACGAGAAGCTCGGCGGCATGACGGGGACGGCCGAGACGGAAGCGGCCGAGTTCGCCTCCACCTACAACCTGCACGTCGTCCCCATCCCGACGCACCGGCCGATGGTGCGCAGCGACGAAGCCGACTTCATCTTCAAGTCGGAGGACGGCAAGTTCGGCGCCGTCGTCGAGGACATCGCCGACCGTTACGAGACCGGTCAGCCCGTGCTCGTCGGCACCGCCTCGGTGGAGCGCTCGGAGCACCTCTCGAAGCTGCTCGAGAAGCGCGGCATCCCGCACTCGGTGCTGAACGCCAAGCAGCACGCCCGGGAGGCCACCATCGTCGCCCAGGCGGGCCGGCTGCATGCCGTCACCGTGGCAACGAACATGGCCGGTCGAGGCGTCGACATCCTGCTCGGGGGCAACCCGGAGGGGCTCGCTCGCGACGAGCTCGTCGCCTCGGGGCTCGAGCCGGACAGCGACGAGGGCAAGGCTCGCTATGCCCAGCTGCTCGCCCAGTTCACGAACCAGTGCCAGGCCGAAGGGGACGAAGTGCGCAAGCTCGGCGGCCTCTACGTGCTCGGCAGCGAGCGCCACGAAAGCCGGCGGATCGACAACCAGCTGCGGGGTCGCTCGGGCCGGCAGGGCGACCCGGGCGAGAGTCGCTTCTTCCTCTCGCTCGAGGACGAGCTCATGAGGCTCTTCGCCACGGGTGCCATGAGCTGGGTCATGGGCAAGGCGTTGCCTGACGACATGCCCATCGACTCCCGCATGGTGACGAAGTCGATCGAGAAGGCACAGAACACCGTCGAGGCCAAGAACGCCGAGGTCCGCAAGGAGCTCCTCAAGTACGACGAGGCCTATGACAAGCAACGCAAGGAGATCTACGCCCGTCGCCTGCGGATCATCGACGGTGAGGATCTGAAGGAGTACACCGAGGACCTCCTCTCCGAGACGATCGCCAAGATCGTGGCGGCCACCTGCCCGAGCGAGTTCTCCGAGGAGTGGGATCTGCCGGCGCTCGTGGCGGAGGCCACTCGTTACTACCCGACGAAGTTCACGCCGGCCGAGCTCGAGGCCGCCTCCAGCACCCAACAGCTGGCGGAAAGCCTGCTGACGGAGGCCTACGAGGTCTACGAGGAGCGCGAGACCGAGCTCGGTGGCGTCGAGCGCGCCCGGGAGCTCGAGCGCAACATCATGTTGCAGATCATCGATCTGCGCTGGCGTGCCCACCTCATCGAGCTCGACTACCTGCGTGAAGGCATCCACCTGCGCGGCCTCGCCCAGACCGACCCCCTCGTGGCCTGGCAGCGGGAGGCCTACGCCATGTTCGGGCAGCTGTCGGAGGGCATCGCCGACGACTACCTGCAGCACGTCTTCCACGCCAGCTGGACCGAGCCGGAGCCGGACGCCGAGGCCGATCTCTCCCAGGCCACCTACCTGGCGACGGAGGACCCGTCCGACTCGGCTGCCTCCTCGGTGGCAAGCGGCAGCGCCGTCTCCCCGCCCGCGGGCAGATCCGCCGGCAACGGCAACGGCCGGAGCGGCGGCGGTGCCCTCGCCGGCGCCGGAACAGGCGCCAGCCTCGGCGGTGTCACGGCCGCCCGGGGTGGCGGCGGTGGCGGAGGTGGCGGTGGCGGAGGCCGTGGGGGTGCGACCACGATGCCCGCCAAACCCCAGAAGATCGGTCGCAACGACCCCTGTTACTGCGGCAGCGGCAAGAAGTACAAGCTCTGTCACGGCGCCAACTGACTGCCGGTGGCGATCTCGCGTGAGAAAGGCGCGCCCGCAGGCGGTTCGACGACGATGACCGAGTCCTCCGTCCCCCGCGACTTCGCAGCCGAGCTCGAGACGCTGCGCGGGCGCCTCGAGGCCGCCAATGCCTACCTTCGTCTCTCCGAGCTGAGCGCCCGCCTCGCCGAGCTCGAAACGCAGCTGGCCGAGCCCGACCTCTGGTCCGATCCGGACCGCGCCCGCAAGGTCAGCACGGCCTACGGCCGCGTGAAGGCCGACGTGGATCTGCTCGTCGGGCTCGAGGACCAGCTGAGCGAAGCCGAGGAGCTGCTCGCCCTCGGTCTCGAGGAGGGCGATGGCGGTATGAGGGAGGTGGCCGGCGATCTCGCCCAGGCTGTCGCCACCCTCGAGAAGGCCCTCGACGACATCGAGTTGCGCAGCCTGTTCTCCGGTGAGCACGACGAAGCCGACGCCATCGCCGAGATCCACGCCGGCGCCGGCGGCACCGACGCCCAGGACTGGGCGGAGATGATGCTCAGGATGTACCTGCGCTGGGCGGAGCGTAAGGGTTTCGAGGTGGAGATCGACGAGGTGTCGGAGGGGCAGGAGGCCGGCATCCTGTCTGCGACCTTCATCGTTCGCGGACCGTATGCCTACGGGCTGCTGGCGACCGAGCGCGGCGTCCACCGCCTCGTTCGCATGTCGCCGTTCGACTCCCAGCATCGGCGCCAGACGAGCTTCGCCTCCTTCGAGGTCGTGCCCTTCCTGGAGGACGCCGGCCTCGAGGTGGAGATCGACGAGAAGGACCTCCGGGTGGACACCTACCGGTCGTCGGGTGCCGGCGGCCAGCACGTCAACAAGACCGACTCCGCCATCCGGATCACCCACTTGCCGACGGGCATCGTCGTGTCCTGCCAGAACGAGCGCAGCCAGCACCAGAACCGTGCCAAAGCCATGCAGATACTCGCCGCCAAGCTGGCAGACGTGCAGCGGGCGGAGCGACGCGCCGAGCTCGACGCCCTCACCGGGCCGGAGAGCGACAACGCCTGGGGGAGCCAGATCCGCTCCTACGTCATGGCTCCGTACCAGCTCGTAAAGGATCACCGCAGCAGTCATGAGACGGGCAACGTCGACGCCGTGCTCGACGGCGACCTCGACGACCTCATGGTGGCGACGCTGCGCTGGAAACGGGAGCACAGCGGCCGATGACGACTTCATCTCCTTGTAACGGGGGCCCGCTGGTAGGGTGGCCGCCGAGCCGGCCGGGCCGGCAGAGCTGCCCGGGGGCTTGGCGGACCCCGCCTTTGGAAACGAAAGACGCATGATCCGCTTCGACAATGTCACCAAGAAGTACAAGGGAGACGTCGTCGCCCTGCGCGATGTGTCGCTCGAGATCACAAAGGGCGAGTTCGTCTTCGTCGTCGGCGCCTCCGGGTCGGGCAAGACGACGCTGCTGAAGCTCCTCCTCCGCGAGGAGTCCATCGACGCCGGTCAAATCTGGGTTGCGGGACGCGAGGTCGGGCGCCTCTCCAACTGGCGGGTGCCCTACCTGCGGCGCAACCTCGGATGCGTCTTCCAGGACTTCCGGCTGCTGCCGAACAAGACGGTCTTCGACAACGTCGGCTTCGCCCTGCAAGTGATCGGCCGTCCTCGCAGCGTCATCACGTCACAGGTGCCGCAAGTCCTCGAGCTCGTCGGCCTCGGCCAGAAGGGCGCCCGCTACCCGCACGAGCTCTCCGGCGGCGAGCAGCAACGTGTCGCCATCGCCCGCGCCTTCGTCAACCGGCCGCTCATCCTGCTCGCTGACGAGCCGACGGGGAACCTCGACCCGACGACGAGCCTCGGGATCGTGTCGCTGCTCGACCGCATCAACCGCACCGGAACCACGGTGGTCATGGCGACGCACGACTCGAGCATCGTCGACCAGATGCGTCGCCGAGTCATCGAGATCGACCACGGCCGCATCATCCGTGACCAGGCGCGCGGCATCTACGGCATCGACCCGTCGCCCTCGACGACGCGGGGCGTGCCGGCCGTCTCGCTGGCGAGCGGGAACGCCACGACGATGGAGCCGCCCGCGCGTGGCGAGCGCCGCTCGCGGACGAGGCACTGATGCCCATCTCCATCGGCTACATCTCACGGGAGACGGCCAACAACCTCTGGCGCAACCGCCTCATGGCGATCGCCGCCATTTTGACGGTGGGCGTTTCGCTCTCCCTCGTTGGAACCGCCTTGCTGTTGCGCCAGGCGGTCAACAACTCCCTGAATGCCTTGCAGGCCAACGTCGACCTGCAGATCTTCATGAACCCGGACACGACGTCCACTTCTGCGGCCACGGCGACCGTCCGCTCGCTCGCCGAGCAGACGCCGCAGGTCAAGAAATGCAACTACCTCAACCACCAGCAGTCCTACGCCAACGCCGTCGCCCTCTTCAGGGCCCAGGGCGAGGAGGAGGCCATCGCCGCTCTCACCGTGGCCTCGACACCGCCCGTCTTCCAGTGCACGCTCGTGCAGGCGGGCGATGCCGCCACGGTGGCGACGTTGTTCAACGGGCAGCCGGGCGTCTTCAAGGTGGAGTACCCGGCCAAGTCGATCCACACCCTCGAGTCCATCTCGAAGGTTGCTCAGATCGTCTTGCTCGTGCTGGCGCTCGTGCTCCTCGTGTCGTCGGTCGTCCTCATCTTGAACGCCATTCGCATGGCCATCTTCTCTCGCCGCCGCGAGGTCGGCGTCATGCGACTTGTGGGGGCGACCGCCTGGTTCATCCGCCTACCCTTCATGATGGAGGGGCTCGTGCAGGGGGTCATCGGCGCCGCCATCGCCGTCGGCATGGTCGTGCTCGGTGACTTCGGAATCGGCGCCTTGCTGCACCACTTCCCGGAGTTCCAAAAGGCCGTCGTCCCGAGCCATGACGTCCTTGTCACCGAGCTGTTCGTCGTCTTCGTCGGGATCGTGGTCGGAGTGGGCGGTTCGGCCGTGGCGGTGCGGCGCTTCCTCGACGTCTAGGCGGACTCGGCCCTCAGCACGTGATGTCCTTGCGGTTGAACACGACGTAGGCAGCCCCGAGGGTGAGGACGAGCCAGACGAGCTGCGTGACGACGCCGTGCGTCATGGCGCCAAGCCCCGTGCCCGGCTGGAAGAGGTTGAGCCAGGCGTCGAAGTAGTGGGTCGGCAGGGCGGGCGCGATGTGGCTGACGAACTCGCCCGGCAGGGCACCGAGGATCGCCGACAGCACGTAGAGGCCGGCAGCGGAGGCGACGGCGGCGAGCACGTTCTCGGTCACGACGGCGAGCAGGACGGCGACGCCCGCCAAGGCTGCGCTGTCGAGGGCGACGTACCCCGTCGCCAGCACGAAACGCCCCACCGTCCCGAGCACGGACAGCACCGGTGCGGCGCCGGCGGCCGCTCCGGTGCCGGCGGCATTGGCGCTCAAGACCGGGTGCAGCCCGAAGAAGGCGATGCCGACGAGGCTCGCCACGACGGGGATGACGACGAGGGAGGCAAGGGCGAGCACCGTGGAGACGATGACCTTGGCGGACAGCACCCGGGAGCGGCTCACCGGCCGTACGAGGAGGTAACGCAGCGAGCCCCATTTCGCCTCCGAGGACATCGGGTCCCCGTAGTAGACGAGAAACGTGATCGGCGTGAGCAGGTGCGAGGCGAAGAAGAGGGCGACGACGCCGATGACGAGACCGCTGCTCGTCATGGAGACGTTGAGACCACCCGGCCCGCCCGTCGCCGGGTGGTTGTGGGCGTTCTGCGCCATGACGACCGCTACGAAGAGCGCCACCACGACGCAGATGCCGATGAGCACGAGCGTGCGCCAGCGGCGCAGCTGCTTCGAGAATTCGGCCGCGATCATGGCCCGACGCCTCGCAGCGGCTCGGCCCCACCCGCTGCTGTCAGCGCGGGCGCCGGCAAGTCGACCATGGCGGCGGACTCGGCGGTCCCGTTCGCCCCGAGGCAGTCCTCCGGCCCGAGCTCCTCGCCCTCGGGAGGGGCCACCATCTCGAGGAAGGCTGACTCGAGGTTGTGACGGGGCATCACGGTCTCGACTCCGACGCCGGCGGCGACGAGCGCCGCCACGAGGTCGCAGCGCGAGGCCGTCCCGAGCTGCACGACGATGCCGGGCGGTGCATGGGCGACCGAGGCGATGCCTCGTACGTGGCGCAGGACATCAAGGGCGCGGTCGCCGTCGTCGGTCTCGACGTAGGCAGAGGAGGCGCTCCCAATGACCTCGGCGACCGTCCCGGCCTTGACGAGGCGACCGTGATCAACGACGACAAGCTGATCGCAGGTCTGCTCCACCTCCCAGAGAAGGTGGGACGACAGCAGGATCGTCATGCCTTCTGCCGCCAGGCGCAGCAGCGCCTCGCGTACGAAGACGATCTGCTGGGGGTCGAGGCCGTTCACGGGCTCGTCGAGCACGAGCAGCTCGGGCTTGCCGAGGAGTGCCTGGGCGAAACCGAGTCGCTGTCGCATGCCATGGGAGTACGTCTTGACCGGCCGCGACGCCACGTCGCCGAGGCCGGCGACGGAGAGCGCCTCTTCGACGCCCGCCGGCCCGGCGTGACGTCCACCGGCCCGCCAATACAGCTCGAGGTTGTGGCGGCCCGAGACGTGCGGGATGAAGCCGGGGCCTTCCACGAAGGACCCGACCCGAGCGAGCACCTTGGCGCCGAAGGCGATGCGCTCGCCCAGCACCGTGATGCTGCCCGCCCGCGGCCGGATGAGACCGAGCATCATGCGCAGCGTCGTGGTCTTGCCGGCACCGTTTGCCCCGAGCAGGCCGACGACGGACCCGCGCTCCACCGAGAAAGAGAGGTCGTCGACTGCGACGACCGAGCCGAAGCTCTTGCGAAGGCCGACCACCTCGATCACGGCGTCCGCACTCATCAAATCTAGCCTACGTAGCCCCGACGATTAACGCTGGTCGGCCAACCGGTAGTGTGCGGCGCCGTGAAGGGTGTTCTGCTCGCAGGAGGAACCGGGAGCCGTCTCTTCCCGCTCACCCGGATCACGAACAAGCACCTGCTGCCCATCGGTGACCGGCCGATGATCGACTACGGCATCGAGGCTCTCGTCCTCGGCGGGATCACCGAGGTCATGGTCGTGACGGGGGGCACCCACGCCGGCGAGTTCCTCCGGCTCCTCTCCAACGGCCACGAGTACGGGCTCGACCGCCTCAACTACGCCTACCAGGAGCGTCCGGGCGGGATTGCCGAGGCGCTCGGGCTGGCGGAGCGTTTCGTGGGCGACGACGCCGTCGTCGTCATGCTGGCTGACAACATCTTCGAGCGGTCGATCAAGGCGTCGCTTGACCGCTTCGCCTCCCAGGCGGAGGGAGCCCGCCTCCTGCTCGCCCGCATCGACGACCCGGAGCACCTGCGACATCTCGGCGTGCCCGAGATGGACGAGGACGACCACATCTCCCGAATCATCGAGAAGCCAGCCGACCCGCCGAGCAACTACTGCGTGACCGGCGTCTACCTCTACGAACCGGACGTCTTCGGCATCCTCTCGACGCTGAAGCCCTCAGGGCGGGGCGAGCTCGAGATCACCGACGTCAACAACCATTACGTCGCCGCCGGCAAGATCGCCTACGACGTCATCGAGGGGTACTGGGGTGACGCCGGCGAGTCGATCGACGCTTACTACGCCGTGAACGACCAAGTGCGGAGCCACGGGGCCAACCGGCCCTGAGGCCACGGCGTGATCAGGCTGTCGTGGCGGCGGCCCGTTCGGCCCCGAGGGCGGCAAGGGCGCGGTAGTCGAGCTTTCCCGACGGTGTGCGCTGCACGGAATCGACGAAGACGACGTGGCGGGGGGCCTTGAATCCGGCAAGACGTGCCTTCACGTGGTCGACGAGATCCTCCGAGCCAACCGCCATGTCGCTGCGCACCTGCACGATGGCGCAGATCGCCTCGCCGAAGCGCTCATCGGGCACCCCGACGCAGGCCGCATCGGCGACGGCGGGATGGGTCTTCAGGGTTTCCTCGACTTCCTCGGGAAAGACCTTCTCGCCGCCCGTGTTGATGACGACCGACCCGCGCCCGAGCAGCTGCAATGTGCCGTCGGCCGCCACCGTGGCGAAGTCGCCCGGCACCGAGTAGCGCTGCCCGTCGATCGTCACGAAGGTCTTCGCCGTCTTCTCGGCGTCCTTGTAGTAGCCGACGGGGAGGCGACCGCCGACGGCCAGCCGGCCGGGCCGGTCGGAGCCGGGCGGGATCTCGTTGCCCAGCTCGTCGATGAGCTTGGCCTTCGGGCCGAGCTTGAACGAGGCGGTGCCCGCCTCCGAGCCGACGGCCGACACCGAGGAGCCCATGCCGAGGGCTTCGGAGGAGGAGAAAGCGTCCACGAGCAGCACGTTGGGGTTGTAGCCGTGGAGCCGCCGCTTCGTCTCCTCGCTCCACATGACCCCGGACGAGACGATGGCGAGCAGGCTCGAGAGGTCGAAGCGGTCGGGCTCGGCGTCAAGGGCGGCGAGAATGGGCTTGGCGAAGGAGTCCCCCACGATCGTGACGATGTTGACCTTCTCGCGAGCGATCGTCTCGAGCAGCTCGACCGGGTGGAAGGTCCGGCTCGGGAGCGTCACGACGCTGCCGCCGATCAGCAGGCAGGAGTAGGTCGTGAAGGCCCCGGTGCCGTGCATGAGTGGGCAGGCGGGCAGCAGTACGGGCGCGGCGCCTGAGAGCGCCGTGATGCTCTGGCCGATGCCCTCCATGCCGGCGTCCTCCGGCATCGCCATGAGGCTCCCACCGTTCATGAGGCAGAACAGGTCGTCCTGTCGCCACATGACACCCTTTGGCATCCCCGTCGTGCCGCCGGTGTAGAGGAAGTAGAGGTCGTCGCCGCTGCGTCCCCACGGCCCCCTGACGTGGGTGTCCACCTCGTCGGCGCCGAGGGAGCCGGCGGCGTCCTCGTAGGGCACGGCGAAATCGGGACAGGCTCCCGTGCCGTCGTCGACATGCAGCCAGAGCCGTACCCCGGCAAGGCGGTGACGGATGCGATCGAGGCGCTCGGAGAAGGCGCCGTGGAAGACGACCGCCTCGGCGTCGGAGTTGTCGAACAGGTAGGCGACCTCGTCATCGCCGTAGCGGTAGTTCGTGTTGACGGGGACCATGGCCGCCTTCATGGCGCCGAAGACGGCTTCGCTGTACTCGTTGCAGTTGTAGAGGTACTGGGCGACCTTTGCGCCCTGGCCGAGGCCTGCCTCCAACAGCGCCCGGGCGACGCCGGCGGCGCGGCGGTCGAAGTCGGCCCACGACCGGCGGGTGGACCCGTGGATGAGGGCGGCGCCCTCCTCGCCGCGGATCTCGGCCGCCAGCTCCCAGACGTCGGCCAGGTTGAAATTCGTCACAGGGTGCCTCCTGCCGCGCTCGGCGTAGCCCGCCGGTCCGGTGGCGGACTGGGCGAGAGCGTAGGCGAGCCGGGCCGACGCCACGTGCGAGGCCGGGGCCTCAGCGGGCCGCCCGCCCCCCGACCGCCCAGGCGAGGGCAGCGGCGACGTCTCGGTGCTCGAACTCGAAGCCGTTCTCGAGCAGTCGCCGGGGAAGCACCCGTTGCGAGGCGAGCAGCATCTCATTGGCCGGACCGGCGCCGAGTACGAGGCGGAGGGCTGCGGCCGGGACGGCGAAAGGCGCCGATCGCCCCACCGCCCGTGCCAGCTCGGCGGTGAGCGCGCCGTTGCGCACGGGCGCCGGGCAGGTGGCGTTGATCGGGCCGCTCAGGGCGTCGTCGTCGACGGCGCGCAGGATCGCCCGCACCTCGTCGGCGAGCGAAATGACGCTCGTCCACTGGCGTCCGGAACCGAGGCGCCCGCCGAGTCCGAGCCGGAACAGCCTCAGCTGCGGTGCGAGGGCGCCACCGCCGGGACCGAGGACGACTCCTGTTCGGACCAGCACGGTGCGGATGCCGGCTTCTCGCGCCGGCAAGCTGGATGCCTCCCAGGCCCGGCAGACCTCGGCCAAGAAACCCACCCCACTGGCGCTCGACTCGTCGAGCTCCGCCTCTCCACCTTCGCCGTAGTAGCCGATCGCTGACCCGCTCACGAGAACCGCCGGTGGCGCCGCCAGGGCGGCGAGCGTGCGGGCGAGGAGGTTGCCGACAGCGATGCGGCTGGCACGGATCGCCTCGCGCCGGGGCGCCGTCCAACGCCCGATGATGGGGGCGCCGGCGAGGTGAATGGCGGCATCGAGGCCTTCCAGCGAGCCGCCACTCACGGCTGAGGGGTCGATCGTACCGTCGGTGAGGTTGATGATCGCCTCGCCCGCCCTCGCAGCGCCCCGAATGAGGGGCACGACGACGTCGCCCCGCCGGCGGAGGGCGGTGGCGACGGCCGACCCGATGAAGCCGCTCGACCCCGTCAGCAGGACGCGCATCAGACGAGGGCGGGCGGGCGGTCGCCCGTCGGTTCTCCGCCGAGGGCCACGGCCGACAGGATGAGTCGGGCGAACTCGGCCGGGTGGCTCTGGTGGCCGCCGTGGAGCGCCTCTGTGACGGCGTGCAGCGAGCCGGCCGGCAGCGCCTCTGCCAGGTAGGCGGCTGCTCGCCGGTGCCGTTCCTCGGAGGCCGCCCCGCAGACCACGAGCGTGGGGGCGGCAATGTTCGCCGGCTCGAACGGCGCCGGGTCGAGCCGGATCGACGTCAGCTCGGCGACGAGGGCATCGCCGTCTTTCACGACCTCCTCGCGCACGGTGAGGGGGAGGCGCTCCCAGCGGCTGTCGCCGATCATGCGGCGGACGAACGCCTCCGCTGCCTGCTCGGGCGTCACGTCGCGGTATTGAGGGGGTTGGCTGCCGTGGTGCGGCCACCAGTCGAGCCAGGCGAGGGGCGGCTCGTAGGCGACGACCGCCCTCGCGAGGTCGGGCCGCCGCTCCGCAAAGGCGAGCACGACGTCGCCCCCGTAGCTGTGGCCGGCCAGGGTGCAGGGTCGTTCCGCCACAGCGGCTTCGAGGTCGTCGACGTGATCGCTCATGTGCCGCGCTGTCGGCTCGGCGTTGCGAGAGCCGGCGTAGCCGCGGCGGTCGTAGGAGACGACGTGACACGCCACCATCAGCCGCGCTCGCACGCGGGCAAAGCTCGTGTGGCGGTCCATGGACCCGTGCACGAGCACGACGAGGGGCGCGTCGGCGCCGGCGTCGCTCGGGAGGTCATCGATGAACAAGCCCGATGGGCTGAGATGTCCGGCCACTCGACAAAGGCGACTTTGCTACTGGGCGGCGCGCGGGTCCACGGCCGGGCCGAAGGGCTCTCCGGCCTCGGCGTAGCACTCCGCGTGGAAATGCTCGATGCGCTTCCACACCCCGTCCTCGTAGACGTTGACGATCACTTGGCGTGGGTGCACTCGGGCAGCGAACTTCACCTGGCGGCCGCAGTGGCTGCAGATGGCGTCGTTCCCGGGTTCCACGAGCCGTATGACGGCGCGGCTGGAAGCAGTACCGGGAGGCGAGCTCATCACTCTCCAAACTAACGCCGCCGGGGCCGCGGCCCGCCTCCAGCGACGATGAGGTGAGGGACGACGGCCGCCTCGATAGCATCCGAGCGTGGCGAACGACACAATGCGAGACGGCGCCGCAGGCGCCTACGGGGCGAACGCCTGGCTGGTCGAGGAGATGTTCGAGGCGTACCGCGCCGACCCGACCTCGGTGAGCGAGAGCTGGCAGGAGTTCTTCGCCGACTACCGCTCGCCGGGGCGGACGGCTGAGTCGACGCTGGCGGCGGCCGGAGCGGCAGTCGTTGCTCCCGCCGACGAGAAACCCTCGTCGGCGGCACCAACGGCCGCCTCCAGCAGCCCAGCCCCCGCTCCTGCGGGCGCAGAGGCCGATATCTTGCGCCCTGGCGTGGCGGCGGCGGCTGCTGCCCCGTCGGCCGGCGACGGTGGGGGCGGAGGGGGAGGTTTCTCCCCCGCAGCCCCACCGATGCAGGCGGCCGTGGAGGAGACGGAGAAGCCGACGCCGATCCGCGGAGCCGCCGCACGGATCGTCGACAACATGATCGCGTCGCTCTCGGTCCCGACGGCGACCAGCGTGCACCCGGTGCCGGCCAAGCTGCTCGAAGTCAACCGCCAGATCATCAACAACCAACTGGGGCGAACAACCGGCGGCAAGGTCAGCTTCACGCACATCATCGGCTGGGCGGTCGTGCGGTCCCTGCAGGCGGTGCCGGCGCTCAACTCCACCTTCGTCGCCGACATCGACGGCACCGGGACTCCCGGCGTCGTCCGGCACGAGCATGTCGGCCTCGGCTTGGCGGTCGACTCGGAGCGTTCCGACGGCTCGCGTACCCTCGTCGTGCCTTGTGTGAAGCGAGCCGACGAGCTCGACTTCGCCGGCTTCCTGCACGCCTACGAGGAGCTCGTGCGGAAGGTACGCACGAACAAGCTCGCCGTGGAGGACTTCGCCGGCACGACCGTGACGATCACGAACCCGGGCACGCTCGGCACGACGCAGTCGGTCCCTCGCCTCATGCCAGGTCAAGGCGCCATCATCGGGGTCGGCTCGCTTGCCTACCCGCCCGAGTTCGCCGCCGCCGACCCGGCCGCTCTCGCCGAGCTCGGCGTGTCGAAAGTCGTCGTGCTCACCTCCACCTACGACCACCGAGTCATCCAGGGCGCCGAGTCCGGGATGTTCCTCTCCCACATGCACGACCTGCTCGTGGGCGAGCACGCCTTCTACGACGAGATCTTCGACTCGCTGCACGTGCCCTACCAGCCGGCGCGATGGCACCAGGACGTCAACCCGTTCGTCGAGGCCGACGGCGAGCACGGCCGTCTCGTCAAGCAGGCGGCCGTGCAGGCGCTCATCAACATCCACCGCGTGCGGGGTCACCTCATGGCGAACCTCGACCCGCTCCGCCAGGACGCCCCGAAGCTTCACTCCGAGCTCGACCCCCTCTTCTACGGCCTCACGGTGTTCGACCTCGAGCGCCAGTTCATCGGCTTGAGCGGGGAGACACCGATGGCGCTCGGCCGCATCCTCGGCATCCTGCGGGACGCCTACTGCCGGACCGTGGGCATCCAGTACATGCACATCCAGGACCCCGAGCAGAAGCGATGGATCCAGGAGCACGTCGAGGGCGTCTCGACCGTCATCACTCCGGAGGAGCAGTGGCACGTCCTCGAGCGCCTGAACGCCGCCGAGGCGTTCGAGCGCTTTCTCCACACCCGCTACGTCGGCCAGAAGCGCTTCGGCCTCGAGGGGGCCGAGTCGGCGATCCCGCTCCTCGACGCCGTCCTCGACAGCGCCGCCGCCAGCGGCGTGGAGCAAGCCGTGCTCGGCATGGCCCACCGCGGTCGCCTGAACGTGCTCGCCAACATCGTGGGCAAGTCCTACGGCGAGATCTTCGCCGAGTTCGAGGGCAACCTCGATCCTGAGACGGTGCAGGGCTCCGGCGACGTCAAGTACCACAAGGGAGCCAGCGGCAAGTTCGTCAGCCAGAGCGGCCGCGACGTCGCCGTCATGCTCGCCTCCAACCCGTCGCACCTCGAGGCGGTCGACCCCGTCGTCGAGGGGATGGCGCGAGCGCGCCAGGACCGGCACCCGAATCTCGGCACCTTCCCGGTGCTCCCGGTGCTCGTGCACGGCGATGCCGCCTTCATCGGCCAGGGCGTCGTCGCCGAGACCCTCGAGCTGTCGCAGCTGCACGGCTACAAGACGGGAGGGACCGTCCACCTCGTCATCAACAATCAGCTGGGTTTCACGACCCCCATGGTCGCCGCCCGCTCCTCCGTCTACTGCACCGACGTCGCCCTCACGGTGCAGGCACCCATCTTCCACGTGAACGGGGACGACCCGGAGGCCTGCGTGCGCGTCGCCCGCCTGGCGGTCGCCTTCCGCCAGGAGTTCCACAAGGACGTCGTGATCGACCTCGTGTGCTACCGGCTGCACGGCCACAACGAGGGCGACGACCCGAGCTACACCCAGCCGCTCATGTACAAGGAGATCGACCGGCATCGCAGCGTGCGAAAGCTGTACACCGAGGCGCTCGTGAAACGGGGAGACATCACGATCGACGAGGCGGAGGCGGCTCTGGAGGACTTCTCGAAGCGGCTGCAGCAGGCGCTCGACGAGACACGGGCGACGGCCCCGCCCCAGCTGGAGCGCTTGCCCAACCTCGTGCCTGCGGACGTGCCGACCTTGAGCACGATCCGCACGGGCGTCGGGCGCCGGCGCCTCGACGAGATGGCCGCCCTCCTGCACGCCACGCCGGCCGGCTTCACCGTGCACCCGAAGCTGGCTCGCCAACTTGCCCAGCGCAACGAGATGTACGAGTCCGGCCACGTCGACTGGGCGCTGGCGGAGGCCCTCTCGATGGGCAGCCTGCTCGCCGAGGGCATCGATTGCCGCGTCGCCGGCCAGGACACCCGCCGCGGAACCTTCAGCCAGCGGCACGCCGTCCTCGTCGACTACGAGACAGGCGCCGAGCACGTGCCGCTCACGACCGTCTCCAGCCTGCCCGACCTCCCCGAGGGCGGAGCGGGGGCGTTCATGATGTTCGACTCGCTGCTGTCGGAGTACGCCGCCCTCGGCTTCGAGTACGGCTACTCGGTGGAGACGAGCCGGGGGCTCGTGGCGTGGGAGGCGCAGTTCGGCGACTTCGTCAACGGCGCCCAAATCGTCATCGACAACTTCATCGCCGCCGCCGGTGAGAAATGGGGGCAGCAGTCCGGCCTCGTCCTCCTCCTGCCGCACGGCTACGAGGGGCAGGGTCCGGAGCACTCGTCGGCGCGCCTGGAGCGTTTCTTGCAGCTGTGCGCCGGCGGCAACCTGACGGTCGCCCAGCCGACGACTTCGGCCCAGTACTTCCACCTGCTGCGGGCACAGGTGCTGCGCAGCACGCGTCGGCCGCTCGTCGTGATGACGCCGAAGTCGCTGCTGCGCGCCCGGCAGTCGCGATCAGAGGTCGAGCGCCTCGTGGACGGCCGCTTCGAAGCGGTCATCGACGACCCCGCCACGGCGCCGGGCGGTCCCATCGATGCCGGCGACGTCAGGCGACTCGCCCTGTGCACGGGCAAGGTCGTCTTCGACGCCCTCGCCCGGCGGGACGATATCGCCTCCGCCGTGGCCATTGCCCGCCTCGAGCAGCTGCACCCGTGGCCCGCCGCCGAGATCGCAGCGGTCATCGCCCGCTATCCGGCTCTCGACGAGGTCGTCTGGTTCCAGGAAGAGCCGGAGAACATGGGGGCTTGGAGCTACGTGCTGAGGCGTCTCCCGCGGCTCGTGCCGGCCGGCACGACCTTCTCACTCGTCAGCCGGCCGGAGTCCGGAAGCCCGGCGACCGGGTCGGCCACGCTGCACGCGCTCGAGCTTCGAGACATCCTCGACCGCGCCGTCGGTCCCGTGCCGGAGCCCTCGGCAACAAACTGAAGCCGCCGCCTCCGCCCTGTCGGGCCGGGTGGCGTCTCAGCGCAAGGGCATGCGCAGCGCCGCCTCGAGGTCCTCAAGGGCCTGCTCCTCGGTCACGAACTTAATGGTCGTCATACCGAGGCGCCGGGCGGGCTTCAGGTTGATCCCGAGGTCGTCGATGAACACCGCCTCGTGCGGGGCGATGCCGAGACGGTCGCAGCAGTACTCGAAGAAGGCCGGCTCGGGCTTCCTCATCCCGAGGCGGTACGACTCGATGACCTCGTCGAAGAGCTCGAGCACGCCGGATACGCCGCCGAGGTCGTGCTCGGAGTGGACGGAGACGTAGTTGTTCGTCGCGAGGGCGACGAGATAGCGCTGGCGGGCTCGCCGGACGGCCGCGATCATGGCGGGCCGGGGTGCCCCCCCGAGGAGTGCGAGGACGCCGGAGGCGTCGACGTTGTGGCCGGCGGCGCGGGCTTCCGCCTCGAAGAGAGCGCCGAACTCGTCGAGTGTCACCTCGCCGCGCTCGAGTCGTGCCCAGGCATTGGCGTCGTGGTCGGTGGCGTTCACGGTGCGAAGGAAGCCGGGCGGGAGGCGGTTCTCGGCCTCGTAGCGGGCGAAGGCCGTGAACGGACTCTCGGAGAGGACGCCTCCGAAGTCGAACAGCACGGCCCGGATGCCCGTCTCCGGGTTCCCGAGGGCCGACCGGTCACGCTCGTGCCATGCCGCTGCCTGTGCCTCGCCTGCGGCCATGGGAGGACCTTAGGACAGGCGGATTCGCTCCCGCACTCCCCTGAACTGCTTGACTAGGTCGCACATGGCCCCCCAGCACATCGTCGTCGACGGCTCCAACATCGCCACGGAAGGGCGCTCGGCGCCAAGCCTCAAGCAACTGGAGGAGGCGGTCGCCGAGCTGAAGCGTGAGCACCCCGGCGCCGAGATCACCGTCATCGTCGACGCCACCTTCGCTCACCGCATCGACCCGAGCGAGCTGGACCGCTTCGAGACGGCCGCCCTCGCCGGCGAGTACGTGCACCCGCCGGCGGGCGCCATCGGGCGGGGAGATGCCTTCTTGCTGCGAGTGGCGGAGAAGGTCGATGCCACGGTCCTGTCGAACGACTCCTTCCAGGAGTTCCACGGAGAGCACCCGTGGCTGTTCGAGCGGGGTCGCCTCCTCGGGGCGACGCCCGTGCCCGGCATCGGCTGGATCTTCTCGCCCCGCACCCCGGTACGGGGGCCGACGAGCCGGCAGGCCGTGAGGGAGGCCGAGCGCGCCAAGCGCGAGGTGACAAAGGCCATCAAGGTGGCGACGAAAGAGGCGGTGGCCCCACCCGCCGTGAGCGGGCGGAAGCCGCAGATCGGCGACCGCCGTGTCATGGGGCAACCGCCGACGGTCGTCGCTCCGCGGCATCAGGCGATCTCGCCGGCGGCGGTGAACGATCCCCTGACGTTCGTCTCTTTCATCGCCGAGCACCCGCTCGGCGCCGAGGTGACCGGCCGCGTCGACAGCTACACCTCTCACGGTGCGGTCGTCATGGTCGGCAGCACGCAGTGCTACGTCCCGCTCGCCAACCTTGCTCATCCACCTCCCCGATCGGCCCGCGAGGTGCTGACTCGTGGGGAGGACACGACCTTTGTCGTGCGGGCGCTCGATCCGCAGCGCCGCGGCGTCGAATTGGCGCTGCCCGGCGTCGGCACCGTCTCGGGGACGCCGAGCGAGGAGATGATCGCGGCCGAGGTGCGGCTCGCCCGTAAGCGCCAGCCGGCGGCGAAGAAGGCGACCACGCCCTTGGCCAAGAAGGCGACCACGCCTGCGGCACGAGCTCGAAAGTCTGCCGAGGCGGGGGAGGTGTCGCCGACCAAGCCTGCAGGCGCCGACAAGTTGGTGGCCGCCTCGCCACCTAGCAAGGCGCCAGCTGCAGCCGCTCCACGACGCACCGCCAAGGCGGCGCCAGCTGCAGCCGCTCCACGACGCACCGCCAAGGCGGCAGCAGCGGCAGCCGCTCCGGTACGCGGCGCCGGGGCGGCGGCGCCCGTCTCGCGCCCTCGGACGAAAGCGGGAGCCGCAAAGGCGCCGACGGGCAAGAGCAAGGCAGTAACACCCAGCGCGTTGCCGGGGCCAACGAGCGTGACCGGTGGAGCAGACACCTCGACGCCGAAACTGGGCCGCTCGCGCTCGGAGAAGGCGCCCCTTTCCGATGCAGCCGAGCCGGTCGCCGAAATGTCGCCAGGGACCAAGACGAGGAGGGCGCGCAAGAGCGTCTCGACAGCGGCTCCTCACCACGTGGCCTCACCCAGAGGACGCCGAGCCTCCAAAACTCCCGGATCCGCCGCGGACGAAGCTCCGGCTCCTTTGCCGTCAGCCAAGACGGCGGCAGGGAGCAGCGGCCCGAGGAGATCGCCACGAACCGCCAGGACGTCCTCTCAGTCGTGACCGAGCGCATCCGGATCGAGGACTTGCTACCTCATCGTCCGCCGTTTCTTCTCTTGACGGGTGTCGCTTCGGTAGACCCCGGTGTTTCGGCGAGGGGATGGTGGGATCTCAGCGGCGAGGAGTTGTTCTTCCAGGGGCACTTCCCGGGGCGGCCGACCTTGCCGGGCGTTCTCATGGTTGAATCCTTGGCCCAGCTCGGCGCCGTCGCCGTGCTGGCCGACGAACGGTTCGCAGGCAAGCTTCCCCTCTTCGGCGGCATCGACCGCGCCCGGTTCCGCCGTCAAGTCGTGCCAGGCGACCGCCTCGATCTCGACGTCACGATCGGCCGAATGTCGGCCCGAGCGGGAACGGGGCACGGGGTGGCGACAGTCGGAGGAAAGCGCGCGTGCGATGTCGATCTGCTCTTCGTCCTCGTTCCGGAGGTGGAGTGAGGAGATGAGATCACGCGCCTGTGCCTGCGGTCCGAACTTGCGCCCGGGGCTCCGGCCGCCGCGCTAGAACCGTGGACGATGCGCATTGCGACCTGGAACGTCAACTCGCTGAAGGCTCGCCTTCCGAAGGTTCTCAGATGGCTGGAGGATGCCTCACCGGACGTTCTCTGCATGCAGGAGACGAAACTCGCCGACGCCGCCTTCCCGACGATGCCGTTTGCTGCCCTCGGCTATGAGATCGCCCATCATGGCGAGGGTCGTTGGAACGGAGTCGCCATCGCCTCTCGCGTCGGGCTCGCCGAGGTGAGCCAAGGTTTCCTCGCCGGCGAGGTAAGCGAGTCCGACGAGGCCCGTCTCGTCACCGCCAGGTGCGGAGGTGTCCGCGTCTCGAGCGTCTACGTACCGAATGGCCGATCGCTCGACTCCGAGCAGTACCCGCTGAAGCTGGCCTGGCTGGAGCGGTTGCGCGGTGACCTCGTGGACGGTGTGAGCCCGGATGACCCGATCGTCGTCTGTGGAGATTTCAACATCGCCCCCGAGGACCGAGACGTCTTCGACGCCACGAAGTTTGTCGGCGCCACCCATGTAAGCCCGCCCGAGCGGGCCGCGCTGAAGGCCCTCACGGACTGGGGCCTTGTGGACGCCTTCCGCCAGGTCTACCCGGACATCGAGAACCTCTTCAGCTGGTGGGACTACCGAGCGGGCGACTTTCACCAGCACCGAGGCATGAGAATCGATCTCCTGCTCGTGTCCCGCCCGCTGGCGGCGGTGGTGCGTTATGCCCTCGTGGACCGTGAGGCGCGCAAGGGGATGGGCAGCGATGCCCCGCCGTCGGATCACGCACCGGTGTTCGTGGACCTCGATTGGCCAGCCCCGCTGTCGTCATAATCGCCTGTGTTGCGTCATGGAGGGGCTTTGCCGGCGCCGGCGATTGGTTCAGCGTTGTCATTCGGGCCGGTGCCGTCGTCGGCACAGCGTCCGCGCTGCCGACCTCGGGCGAGGGAAGCGACCCTTCACAAGATCGTGAGTGTGGCATAATGGGTGCTCAGAGTGACCAGACGAGCGCAGAGAGCGCGAGTCTGCTAGAGTACGGTCACGAGTGTGTAAAGCTGTTACTGCTCTAAGGACGTTCTTCTCCGTCCTTCCAGGGCTGGTGTGGCGACTGAGCGAGGGGTCACGCTGGGATGAAGCAAGGCGGAGCGAGGGAGACAACAGTCACCACGAGTGGCCGGTGCCGTCGCGCACGCCAGCGCCTCGAGGCGCGCAACGACGCCGGCATCACCATGGTCGAGCTCATCGTTGCGGTCGTGGTCATCGCCATCGTCCTGCTCTCGGGCACGACGGCCATCGATTACGCCCTCACGAGCAGCAACTCGCAGCGACTCAAGGTCGAAGCCACGAGCCTCGCCGTCACCAGCATGGAGCGAGACGAACAGCTGGCGTCCTCACTCGGCATCGGGACGAAGACGAGCACCAAGACGATCAACCTGACGACGTTCACTGTCGTGACGAGCGTGACGGATTTCGATCAGAACGGCAGCCAGCTGACAACCGTCTGCACGACGAGCGGCGCTTCGGCGGCGGAACAGATCTGGCAGGTGACGGTCACCGTCACTTGGCCGCACATGAACGGAGTGCCACCAATCGCTCAATCGACCGAAGTGGCTCCGGGGCAGGTTGGCGCCCTCGATCTCAGCGACGGCGAGATCGCCGTGCCGGTCAACGGGACGGGCGGCATCCCCCTGACCACGCCGCTCAATTTTACGGTGACTCCGCAGTACACCGGATCTGGGACTGCTCCCTCCTATCCAACACCGAACGGCCAGACAAATCCCGCGGGCACGATATTCAATACGGGCTCGTACGGATGCGGAGTCGTGACCGGTTTGTCGACGAGCTCCTCTTGGGACTACGTCGTCACGCTCGTGAACAACCCCGGATGGGTATCGTCATCGGAGCTCAGCGATGTGAACCTGGTCGGGACGGTAACCGACGACCCGACGGCCACGCTGTCTGCGTTTGCTGGTCAAGTCAGCCGGGTCAATCCACCGTTCCAGATGGCTCAGGGGATCACGACGACGATCAACCTGCAGCCGGTGAGCTACGCCTGCGCCGGTGGGAACCCCACAAACGTGCCATCGTGCTTCTTGACCAGCGGCACTGCCGGTTATGCCGCCCCGCTTGCCACGCTGCCGGTGACCTTCGGGAACTCCGCACTTCCGAACAGCCAGTACACCTTCAGCGGAGTGGCGAACGGGGTGACGGAGCTCCTCTATCCCTACGGCAGCTATGACGTCTGGTCCGGCGACATGACTCAGAGCAATCAAGGGGCGACCTATGCCGGTCTCGGCGCCCTGATCTACACGGGAGCAGGCTCGACCGACGACACCCCGTCGCCCGTCGTGCTCTCCTTCACCGGTGCGACGACCGCTCAGATCAGCGTTCCCACCTACGACCTGTCGATTCAGGTTCACAGCGGTTGTGCGGGAGTGAGCCTCATTGCGACCGAACAGTCCGGAGCAGGACTCGCCTATGGACTGAACCCGGTTGCCAGTGGAACGAGCGCCTCCGGTATGCCGCTCGGAGAGTTCCTCCTCTCCAGTTCGAGCTCGTCGTGTCCCTTGACCTCCGCCGGCGGCCTTTATGTCTGGATCACGCCGACCGGTGTGTACGAGGCACCCTCGACGATGACGGGCCCTTACTTCGGCACCCTCGTCACCGGCAGCGTGCAGGTGACGGAATGAGTTGCAAGGCTCGGTTACTGCCTCGTCGAGGAGGTGTCAGCGCGATGCGTGCACTCAGACGCCGACTGACCTCCCGCGACGAGCGCGGCATGACGCTCATCGAAGTCACCGTGACCGTCGCACTCACGGCGATCGTGATGGCAATGGCGACCTACATCATGGTCAACGTGCTACAGGAGACAACAGGGGAGTCGGCATCCGTCAAGGGTGTCCAACAGGCTCAGGTGGCGGAGCGCTCGTTCACGCAGTATCTCCGCTCTGCAGTGTCCCTGCTCAACATACAGACCAACGACATCACTTTCACTTCCTACTCCGGCATGGCGAGTGGTGTGCCACAGGTCCAGACGATCGAGGCCGAGTTGTGCAAGACGACCTCCCCGAACGTCGACAGCCTCGAGGTGATCTACGGACTTCCGCAGAGTCCCAACCCGGGCTGGAACGGCGTTCACAGCTGCAACCTGACGACGACGACGACGTCAACGTTGCCGACCGGTTCCCGTCTCGTCGAGTCCTTTGACATCTCGCCACCGAGCGCCGGTGGGGACATTTTCACCTACTACCAGTTCACAGGGACCGCCTTCACGGCGTTCGCGTCGACGATCTCGGCCGCAGATGACCCAACGGCGGTCTCGGCGATCAAGGTGAACATCACGTTCCTTCCCCCGCCGGGAAGCGTCACCAGGGTGTACCACACAGAACTCGGCACCACGTTGAATACGACGATTTTCCTTCGGAACTCTTCTTGAGGTACTCATGACACCCGTCCGACATCACCCCATCGTGCGAATCCGTCAAGTGCTTGCTGCCCGTTGTGCGGCGCTGCGCGAGGATGCCGAAGGCGGTCAAGCCCTCATCTTGGCGCTTATCATCGTTCTTCTCATCGGCCTGCTGCCGGTCGCCATTCTCTCGAGCCTGGACCAGGAGTTGCCGTACGCCTCTGAGTCGATCAACTTCGAGAGCTCCCTTGCCGCCGCCGAGGCGGGTGTGCAGGAATACGCCAACCTGATGGACCAGTACCCCGGTTACTACAACTTCGCCCCACAAGCGGGCGGTGCCACCACCACCAATGACCCCGGCTTGCCAGGGGGATCCAACGCGGCGCTCGGCTCCTGGGCAGCTGTCGCCGGCACGAACCCTCCCGAGTACTTCACCTACTACCCGGACACGTCACTCCTCACCGGGTCCGCCGCGACTCAGTCGGCCTCCAACCCCTTTGGTGGCGACGTCCTCCTGGTCGTGACCGGGCGAGCAGGTGTCGGAAAGGCCACTCAGTACCGCCGCATCGAGGCTGCCTTCACGCTGACCGGCGTGTTGACCGATGTCTATTGGTCGAACTACGAGCAGCCGGCAGCGGGCGACCTCGACCAGTGGGAGAACACCTACAACGCCGGCTGCACGGGCGGGTGTGGCACGGTGACGAACTCGCACGAGTTCGACGAGGCGACAACCCTCACCCCGTGCGGATCGACGCCGACGCCCAGCAATTGCTACACGAATACCAGCGGACAGACGCTCCTACCGATGGCGACGGCGCTGTGCCAGTACGACGCCGCCTCGGAGAACACCTTCATCGATTGGTACAGCCAGAACGTCTCGCCGATTTACCCGCAGCCGGGCTATCCCAACCACGGCACCCCGTACAACACGACGACCAACAAGTACTACGGACCGTGGTACGGCGCCTTCCCCGATCTCAACGACACCGCCTATCAGTTCGGCCAGGCTCCGACCTCCGGCTCGACCAACAACGGTGATCAGAGCGCCTGCAACACGAACTATTGGATCACGGGTGACACCTTCAACGGACCTGTGTACTCGCAGGACGAGCTCACGACGTGTGGTGCCCCGGCCTTCACCGGCCAGGGCAACGACCTCACGACCGCTATCTCGTCCACGTTCGGGTTCCCGGCGACCGCGACGGTCGGCTGGCCGGGAGCCAAGAAGCCACAGCTCGTCGCCGGTACCTACGTCAGCGAACCCTACGGCTACAACTGGGATCCCTGGGGCGACTGTGGCGGGGGAACCGGCGGGACCCCGAACAAGGGAGTGAACGCGCCGAGCTTTGTCGACCCGCAATCTCCCCACTTCGGCGTCTCCCAGTCGCTCCCGAGCGCCAACCAGGGCCTGCTCAGTGAGATCGAGGCCGGAACGGTTGCCGGCTGTGTCTACACAGGTCCGACCATGATTCGATTCTCGTACAACACCACCACGCAAGCCGAGACCATGAGCGTGTGGAGCCCGCTCACCAAGCAGACCTATGGCGTCGGGTCGCCGGGCACGACTGCGATCAACACGGCCAATAACGTCAACTGCGGTGCAATAGCCACCACCGGCAGCCACCTCGATCTCTGCGGAGGCACGAGCTGCACGGCCACGAACACGCAGATCACCGGGAGCGGCGTCGGTACGGTCCAGGCGGGCAACTTCGCCCAGGTGCCCGTGTCCCCCGGACTCGTCATCGCCGTGCAAAGCGCACCGTCGGGCTCTGACCCGAACGCCTGGACCCCGAGCACGCTTCCGGCGGCCGAGTCGAACGCCACAATCTCCGGATGCATCGACCCGTGGGTGAACCCGGATTCGCCATCCTCGAGCGCTACCCCCGCCGGTACCTGCGTGGAGGGTGATGCCATCATTTCCGGTGCCGTCTCCTTCCAGACGACCGTGTCAGCCGCAAACGACATCGTCGTCGCCCGCAGCCTCGTCTACGGCTGCGCCGTCAACAGCAATGGCACCTACTCGGCGAGCCTCGCGGGATGCCAGAGCTCGTCCGATGTGCTGGGTCTCATCGCCGCCAACGACGTCTGGATGGCGCGACCGTTGGACTCCAACGGCAACGACGATCCGACGTGCGGGACCCTCACCGGCGTGCTCGCCGATCCCAACGACAACACCGATCTGCCGCCGTCGTCCGTCCTGTGGTCAGACATGATCCCGACAGACTGCACCGTCTCCAACCCGATCATCGATGCGGCGTCGGCAGCCCTCACCGGCTTCTTCGAAGTGGAGTACTGGCGGGAAGGCAGCAACTCCGGGACGCTCACCTTCAACGGATCGGACGCTGTCAACAATGCCGGTCAGTTCGGCGTGTTCAGCTCGGGAGGAGGCCTTCAGAAGGGCTACCTGCTGGACCTCAACTACGACAGCCGACTGCTGGTCGACCCGCCGCCTCAATACCTTCCGGCTACCGACGGTGTCTGGGCCGAGGCCGGTTGGGTGACCTGCGGATCGACCGTGCCGAACCCCTTCACGACCGGTTACCCAAGCGGCGTTCCTGCCTGCACGGCGCTCCCTGGCTCGTACGCACCTTGAGCCGTCTGTCCCTTCGATCATGAGGGTGGCCTGCGTGAATCCGCAGGATTAGGGACCTCGTCCTTCGGCCAACTTGGGCGCCTCTACGCCGATCGGTCCGGCGTCCTCGTAGCCCTGGCGGACGCCCTGCCCGGCCCGCCGCTCGAGCTGCTCGGGCTCGTACAGCATCCAGTAGGCGTTGCGGGCGTGCTTGCGGGCACGTGCCTCGGCCACGGGAACGAGCCTGGCGGGGTCGTCCTCCTCGCTCTCGTGCACGAAGACCTCGAGGATGTGGGTGGACGTGAGGAGCTGGGCCATCATGATGCCCTGCGACGCCTCGTGGGCGCAGACCTGGTCGATGGCCGCCCGTCCCGGCATCCCGAGGGCGAGGAGGATCGAGCACCCGTCACGTTCCACGAGCTGCTTGCAGGCAACGGCGAGGTCCTTGAAACCCGGCACGGTCCGCCGCACGACCTCGAAACGCTCCCCGTATCCCTCGCAGGACTTCAGCTCGTCGGCGGCGTAACCGCCGAGGTCGAGTCGAGCGAACATGGTGTCCACGATTCCGATACGGTCCACGGGAGTCATCCTGCCAGGAATCAAGGCGACGACCGGCCGGCCGCGGCCCAGCGGGTCGCCGACGAGGAGGAAGCCACCGTGGCCTGGGATTTTTCCACCGAACCGGAGTTCGCCGAGCAGCTCGCCTGGATCCGGCAGGTCGTCCGCGACGAGCTCATCCCCCTCGAGACGCTCCAGCTGAGCCCGAGCCAGCTCCGCCGAGCCCTTGCGCCGGTGCAGGAAGAGGCGAAACGCCGTGGGCTGTGGGCGGCTCACCTGCCTCCTGAGCTCGGGGGGGAGGGCTTCGGGCAGGTGAAGCTCGGGCTGATGCACGAGATCCTCGGTCAAACCGCCTACGGCCCGGTGGCCTTCGGGAACAACGCCCCCGACTCGGGTAATGCCGAGCTGATCGCCATCGGAATCAAGTCGACCGGTCGGGAGGAGCAGCGGGCGCAGTGGCTGGAACCGCTGCTCGCCGGCGAGATCCGCTCGGCGTTCTCGATGACCGAGCCGGGCGCAGGCGCCGACCCGACGTTGCTCGCCACGCGGGCCGTGCGGGACGGCGACGAGTGGGTGATCAACGGCCACAAGTGGTTCACCTCGAACGGCTCGGTGGCCGACGTCCTCGTTGTCATGGCCGTGACGAACCCGGACGTTCACCCCTACCAGGGGTCGTCCATGATCCTCGTGCCCACGAAGACGCCGGGCGTCGACATCGTGCGCGACGTCTCGACGATGGAGGATCCGGTCGAGCACTTCGGCAAGTTCGGGGCTCACTCCGAGGTCATCTACCGCGAGGTGCGGGTGCCCTACGGGAACCTCGTGGGCAACGAGGGTGACGGCTTCCGCCTCGCCCAGCAACGCCTCGGGCCCGGTCGCATCCACCACTGCATGCGCTGGCTCGGGCAGTCGCAGCGGGCCTTCGACATGCTGTGCGAGCGAGCCGTCTCCCGCTTCACGCACGGCTCCTACCTGGCCGAGAAACAGACCGTGCAGAACTGGGTGGCGGATTCCATGGCCGAGATGACGGCGGCGCGGCTCATGACGTTGCAGGCCGCCTGGAAGATGGACACGGAAGGTCCGGAGGCTGCCCGAGTCGAGATCGCCCTCATCAAGTTCTACGGCGCCCAAGTGCTCTACAACGTGATCGACCGGGCGATCCAGGTGCACGGCAGCTTGGGCTTCTCGACCGACATGCCACTCGAGCACATGTACCGGGCCGCCCGGGCCGCCCGCATCTACGACGGGCCGGACGAGGTGCACCGCGTGACGGTCGCCCGCCAGGTGCTCAAGCGCTACGGCCGCGTCGAGGTGCCGAGTGAGCACGTGCCGACCCGCCGCGAGGCGGCGCAGCGCAAGTTCGCCGACCTGCTCGACGACGTCGCCCTCGAGGGCTGAGCGGGTCGCCT
>Ga0181523_10000889_pt1 | contig 33297 bp, 24 predicted proteins | sample PEATcosm2014_Bin_43_FD_119752 | JGI IMG/M metagenome (GOLD analysis project Ga0181523, IMG submission 119752) | Peatland microbial communities from MTU Mesocosm Facility, Houghton, MI, USA - PEATcosm2014_Bin05_30_metaG | ecosystem: Environmental > Terrestrial > Soil > Wetlands > Peat | place... | reverse complement strand
AATTTTTCATGGTCCAAGGGTTGGTTGATGGTTTGTTGAAAAAGTGGTTTTGCGATGGCGGGAAATTAATCCTGGCCGAGCCTTTTCCGCAAGCCGTCGAGTTGGTCGGTCAACGTCTTCGGCAGTTTGCTGTCAAACCGCGCATAACTCGCGGCGATGTCTTCGACTTCCTTTTTCCAGCCGGCGATGTCCACCTCGAGCAGCTGCCGGAGATTCCCGGCGGGAAGGTCCAGCCCGGACATGTCGAGCCCCTCCGGCGTCGGCAGGTTTCCAATCGGGGTTTTCTGCGCCTTGCCCGTGCCGTCAACGCGTTCGCAAATCCATTTGAGCACGCGGCTGTTTTCGCCGTAGCCGGGCCAGAGCCACCGGCCGCCGCCGTCCTTGCGGAACCAGTTGACAAAATAAATTTTCGGCAGCTTGCCGCGGTCGGTGCGTTGGGTGAACGAAAGCCAGTGCGCAAAATAATCGCCCATGTGATAACCGCAAAACGGCAGCATGGCGAACGGATCGCGGCGCAACACGCCGGTCCGGCCGAGAGCGGCGGTGGTGGTCTCCGAAGCGCACGCCGAACCCAGGAACACCCCGTGTTCCCAGTCGAAGGCTTCGTTCACCAGCGGAATCGTGTCCGGACGGCGTCCACCGAAGAGAATGGCGGAAAGCGGCACGCCTTCGGGATTTTGCCAGTCGGGATCAATGACCGGGCACTGCGCGACCGGGGCGGTAAAGCGCGAGTTCGGGTGCGCGGCCTTGCGGCCGGAAGCCGGCGTCCATTCCTGGCCTTCCCAGTCAATCGCCCTCGCCGGCGCGGGAATGCCGGAGTCTTCCCACCACACTTCGTTCCCCGGCGCGAGCGCGACGTTGGTAAAAATGCTGTTCTTCGCAATGGTGACGACCGCGTTTGGGTTTGACCGCATCGAAGTGCCGGGCGCAACGCCAAAAAAACCGGACTCCGGATTCATGGCGTAAAGCCGTCCATCCCGGCCAATCCGCAGCCAGGCAATGTCATCGCCGATGCAAGTCACTTTCCAGCCCGGCACGGTGGGTTGCATCATGGCGAGATTGGTCTTGCCGCAGGCGCTGGGAAACGCGCCGGCGATGTAGTGCCGTTTTCCTTTTGGCGAAATCAGGCAAAAGATGAGCATGTGCTCCGCCATCCAGCCTTCCCTTTTCGCGATGACGGACGCGATGCGCAACGCTAGACATTTTTTTCCGAGCAGAGCGTTGCCGCCATAACCGGAGCCAAAAGACCAGATCGAAGGCTCTTCGGGGAAATGAACGATGAATTTTTTCTGCGGGTCGGGTTCGCACGGCCACGAAACGTCCTCTTGACCTGGTTGCAGCGGCGCGCCAACCGAATGCACGCAGGGAATGAACGGGCCGTCAGCGCCAGATTTGTCGAGCACGGCCTGGCCCATGCGCGTCATGATGCGCATGCTCACGACCACGTAAGGTGAATCGGTGATTTCAATGCCGACTTTGCAAAGGGGCGAGCCGAGCGGGCCCATCGCAAAGGGGATGACATACATCTTGCGGCCTTTCATGGAACCCTTGAACAGGCCGAGCAACTTCTGCTTCATTTCCGTCGGATCAGCCCATTGATTCGTGGGGCCGGCGTCGTCCTTCGTCATCGAGCAGATGAAAGTGCGGTCCTCAACGCGCGCCACGTCGCTGGGATGCGAGCGGGCGAGGTAGGAGTTGGGACGTGTCTTTTCGTTGAGCTTGATGAACGTGCCGCTCTTGACCATCAAATCGCAGAGCGTCTGGTTTTCCTCCGCCGATCCGTCGCACCAATGGATGCGCTCCGGTCGGCAGAGGTCGGCCATTTCGTTGACCCATGAAATCAGCTTTTGATTCGTCGTATTTGCTTTGTCCATGCGCTTGTCCTGTCCGTGTCTTTTCACCAAAAGATGTCCGGTCAAATTGCCAGAACGGCGGCGGCTTGAACAGGCCAAATTGAATTTTTTCGCCGCTCCAAACGGAGAACCGGTCGGGAATTGAAAATCCCGCCGGGACGCACGACACATCCCGGCGCAAAAATATTCAAGAGTTTCCGGTATTAACTTCCCAGGCGCAGGCTGGAAGTGTTTTTCCGGTTGCTTTGGAGTTCATTCGGGTTTTGACTTGTGCCGCCCATCATCCCGGAAATAAAGGACTTGGCATTTTCCGAGGAAATTTGTTCATAATCCGTCCAATGAACATGTCGGTTGAATTTTAAATCAAAGATGTATTGCGCATGAACACTAAACTCCTCCTCTCCCTCGCGCTCATTTTGAGCGGCTTGCCCGGCCACAATTGTCCTGCGGCCATCATTTATCCCAAAGCCCCGGACGGGGGACGACAGGTTGTACATGAAAGCATGAGAGAACTGCCCCGAAGCATGTCCCGTTACCTCGGAGGTTTTCAATTCGAGGATTTGACCATCGCCGATCCCTACCGGGACTATTCGGTTGGACCGACGAATCTGGCTTCCGGTCAATTGCTCTCTGCCGCCAAACCCGGCACCTGGCGGTATCTGCTGATGCACGGAACCAACGCCGTTGCCGCGGCAGAATTGATCGCCGACAAAACAAATGGAACGGCGCTGACATTTGCCGGTCTTGACACAACTGGTTTTTCCGATGAAACGCTGGAGGCGCTGCGAAAGGCGGAACAATTGCCGCAAATTGAAAAACAGGATTATGAACTTCGCCGTCTGGACTGCCCGCCCATCCTTTTCGTTGCGGTCTGGCTGCATGGGAAATCAGACGACATCATTATTCCATTGCCCAACACTTTTGGCAGATGGAATGCCTATCAACCGTATTCGGAAAGCGAAATGATCAAGCTGTTGAAGCCAGAGGCGGAGAAGAAGCTCAAAGAGCCTGTTGGGAAAATTGATTAGCCAGGAACTCCAAACTCCTCCTCTGGCTTGCGCTCGTTTTGAGCGGTGGTTTGATTGGTTGTTCGACAGCGGTTAAATCAATTCGACACCTCACCTCTAATTCTTCTCTCCGTTCGAGGCGGGGAGGAAACCTGCGGATTTGAGGCCGTCGCGGCTTTTGCATCGCGCCGCGCCACGCGGTATGCTATCCATTGAAATGGCATGAATGCACCGCCGGAAAAACGTCCTGCGCCTGGCCCCGAGGCCGACCCCTGCCTCGCGCGCTCGGTGTTGAACACGCTGGCCGAGGAACCGACGCTGGAGGCGGTGACCATTGACCGAGCGCATCAGAAAATTTCCGTGGCCACGCTGGGCCGCGCCGACGTGGCCAAACTGACGGAACGCATCACCAGCCAGTTTCAGGCCGCCCAGGCCGCCGACGCCGGCCACGCCTGTTCCTTGTTGAGCGGCGCGGGCGATTGTTTCTCATGCGACACGCCGCTGTCCGAGGCCGAGCGCAAAAGAATCACGATCCAGAGCGACGGCCAGACCACGACCATCGCGCGCATCACCTGCCCGACCGCGCCGAAGTTCTGGCGCTGGCGCGATATCCCGCTGCCTAAAGTCGTCCCGCGCGATGTCGAGTTCCTCGAAAGCGCCGAGCACATTGAAGAGCACATCAACGAGTGGAAGGCGCAACTGGCCGCCGCCATCCTGTGCGGCGTTTTCGGGCTGACCGGATTTTTCCTGCCGGCGCCGTACAAGGTGTTTGCCTATGCGGCGGCGTATCTCGCGGGCGGGTTTTATCCGGCGGAAGAGGTTTGGGCGCGTCTCAAAAAACGCACGATTGACGTGCATTTTCTCATGATTTTCGTCGCCGCCGGCGCGGCCAGCATCGGTGCCTGGGGCGAAGGCGCCACGTTGCTGTTTTTATTTTCATTCTCCGGCGCGCTCGAACATTACGCGCTGGGCCGCACGCAGAAGGAAATCCGCTCGCTCTTTCGCGACGCGCCCAAGACCGCCACGGCACTGGATGAACGAGGGCGCGAACGCGAGGTCAAGGTGGAGCAACTCAAGACCGGCATGCGCCTGCTCATCAAGCCTGGCGCCCAATTTCCCGTGGACGGCGAGATCGCCAAAGGCAGCAGCGCTGCCGACGAATCGAATCTCACCGGCGAAGCCACGCCCGTCAACAAAAGCGTCGGCGATACCACGCTCGCCGGCACCCTCAATCTTTGGGGCGCGGTCGAAGTCGTTGTCACGCGGCCTGCTGCTGAAAGTTCGCTTCGGAAAATCATCACGCTCATCAAGGAAGCCCAGCAGCGCAAGGCGCCCGCGCAGCAGTTCACCGACAAATTCAGCACGATTTACACCTACGGCGTCATCGGGCTTTCGTTTGCGATGTTTTTTGTCTGGTGGCTCGGCTTCCGGCTCGCGCCGTTTGAATCCGCCATCGAATCGCAAAGCGCGTTCTATCGCACCATGACGCTGCTCGTCGTCTCCTCGCCGTGCGCGCTCGTGCTTTCAATTCCGTCGGCGGTGCTGGCGGCCATCGCGTGGGGCGCGCGGCACGGCATCCTGTTCCGCGGCGGCGCGGCGGTGGAAAAACTCGCCGACGTCAACGTCGTCGCCCTCGACAAGACCGGCACGCTCACCACCGGCGAACTGCGCGTCGAAAAAGTCGAAAGCTTTCCGCCCGGCCGCGAAGACGAGATCGCCCGGCTGGCTTACTCGCTGGAAAAACTTTCCACCCACCCGCTCGCCCGCGCCATCACGCGTTATGGCAAGCTGCAGGGGATTGAGCCAGTCGTCTTCGACCATTTTGAGTCGGTGACGGGCCAGGGTTTGCGGGCAAAACACAACGGCGAAATCTGCCAGCTTGGGGGACGCGATTGGGTGTTGGAACGCCGAACCCCGGTTCATGGGGTTGGAGTTCAAGCTTCAGCTTGTTCAGGGGACACGCTAAAGCGTGAACTCCAATCCCGTCGCGCCGATGCGGAAATTGGCGCTCCTGTCGAGGCCGGGTTTTCCGAGGTGTGGATTGAGGCGGGTGATTTGCTGGGGCGCGTTATTTTGCGCGACGACATCCGCCCGCAAGCCGGACCGGTCGTCGAGGAATTGCGCGACGAAGGTCTGCGCAGCGTGGTGCTGACCGGCGACCGCAAGGCCGCCGCCGAGCATTTGCGCACGGAATTGAAATTGGATGACGTGCGCGCCGAATTGAAGCCCGACCAAAAAGTCGCGGCCATCCGCGAATTGAGCGAACAGGGCAAAAAGGTGGCAATGATCGGTGACGGCGTGAACGACGCGCCGAGTCTGGCGGCGGCGCACATCGGCGTGGCCATGGGCGCGCGCGGTTCCGACGCCGCGCTCGAACAGGCCGACGTGGTGCTGATGCACGACCGGCTGGAAAATTTCCTCGCCGCCTTTCGCTTGAGCCAACGGGCGCGGCGCATCATCCGCCAGAATCTTGTCATTTCCCTCGGCACGGTGGTTGTCCTGGTGACATTTGCGATGCTCGGGAGAATTCCGCTGACGATTGGCGTGGTCGGCCACGAAGGCAGCACGGTGGTCGTGGTGATGAACAGTTTGCGATTGCTGTTTGGCGGCACGACTGGCAAAGCTCCAAATTCCAAGCTCCAACCTCCAGAGAATTTTCAAGCCCCAAGTTCCAAAACTCGCGGCTCTCATGTGCATTGATGATTGGAGCCTGGTGTTTCTCTGGAGGTTGGAGCCTGGTGCTTGGAACTTTTGTCGCGTGTCCATTCACCCTCCGCAGTATTGCTACGGAGGGCGGGTCCGTGGTTAAATTCTTTCGTGAACCCGAAATTCATGCGCGCGGCCATCCGGCTGTCGCTCCAAAAAATGCGGCGCAACGACGGCGGGCCGTTCGGCGCGGTCGTCGTTCGGCGCGGCAAAATCGTCGGGCGCGGCTGGAACCGCGTCACCTCCACGCCCGATCCGACGGCGCACGCGGAAATCATGGCCATCCGCGAAGCGTGCCGGCGGCTTAGGACCTTCCGGCTGGATGATTGCGAACTCTACGCCAGTTGCGAGCCATGCCCGATGTGTCTGTCCGCGATTTACTGGGCGCGGCTGGGTAAAATCTTTTACGCCAACACGCGGCGCGACGCATCGGCAATTGGTTTTGACGACGACTTGATCTACCGTGAAGTGTCCGGTCCAGTTTCGCGCCGCAAAATCCCGATGCAGCAACTGCTGCGCAAGGACGCGCTGAAAGTTTTTGAGGAATGGAAAAAGAAACCGGACAAAATCCGGTATTAAACGCCATCCGATTTGCAGCCTATCCTTATATTAGACCACATGCTTCCTGTGCAAACGCCAGCGGCGGAAAATCCATACCGCCGGCAAAATGCTAAATAGAAAAAGCGGATACCAAAGACTAATCATAATAGTCCAGAGTGTGTGTGCCTGGTCGTGTATGTTAAAATGACGAAAATAAATGCCCGGCAAATCGCAAAGCCTCAATCTGTCAATCGTGCTGTTTGGGTTGGTGAACGTGATGACGCCAAAATCATAATCGTCATCTGCCGTGTGCCAGCCCCAAAAATCCTCGTGGGTGTTCTCACCACCAATACGCATGATGCTGCCTCTATATGGTCCATACTTGGCATCGTTGAAGATAACAAGACGACCAAGTGTGTCGCCGCTGAATCCGCTCCAAACACTGACGTGGAATCTGTCGGTGATCGAGACTCGGTGGTCCCACGGTGTGATAGCGAACGTCGCAAGCCACAGAGCTAACGCGCAAACTGCAAAAACTGCTGAAGCTAGTGATGCGACGTTAAATGGGCGGTATGTCATGTGGTCTAACAAATAATGGACGTAGCCTTGTGCAGCCTGTCATTTACTCTGTGCAGCCTATCCATTTTCCTAAAATCACCGTAAGCTGGACTGAAATCGTTGTCCAGCATAAAATTACGCCCTTTATGACCTAGCCATCCTTTTCAGCAAAGGCTGCGTAGTTCAGGTTTGCTTCGCGTGGGAACTTTTCCCATTGTTGGCGCGTCTGAGTAGTGAAATGAAGAAAAAAGTGAAATGGATTTTCGGCGCGCTCGTCGTGGCGTTCGCCTTGGCTCAACTCACCAACCCGGCGCGCACGAACCCGCCAATCCTGCCGGGACATGATGTGTCGGCCACCAACGCGCCGCCGCCGCCAATCGCCGCGCTGCTGCGCGCGGCGTGTTACGATTGTCATTCCTACGAAACCAAGTGGCCGTGGTATAGCCGCGTTGCGCCGGTTTCATGGCTGGTCGCGAGCGATGTTAATGGCGGCCGCAAGCATATGAATTTTTCCGACTGGCCGAATGACCACCCGGACTGGCTGGTGCGGCGCTGGGAAAACATAAGCGAGAAACTGGATTACCGCGAAATGCCGCCGGCCAAATACACGTTGATGCACCCGGAAGCGCGTCTCACCGACGACCAGCGCAAGGAATTGATCCAGTGGGCGGATGCGATGGCGGCGAAATTGAAAGCAGCCAACTCAGGCAACTGAACCGCCGAATACATGCCGAGGAAATGACTAATTCCTAAATCCGAATGACGAAAGAAATCCCAATGGCGAATTCCAAAAAACGGGCAAGGCGTGGTTTCCTTGTCATTTGGATTTCGTCATTCTTTAGTCATTAGGGCTTCGTCATTCGTCATTTCGCGCCGTGTATTTCGTGGTCAATATCGACGGTTGCATTTAGGATGCGCCGGTGTTGCACCACGAATTGATTCCTGCCGTCAAAGCACTTCATGGTGGAATGCGTCCGTTGATGGTGATGTTGCACGGGTTGGGTGACAGCATCGAAGGTTACCGCTGGCTGCCGGAGGCGATGGCCCTGCCGTGGCTGAATTATCTCCTCGTCAACGCGCCGGACGATTATTACGGCGGCTTTTCGTGGTTCGATTACCCGGACAACTACAAACCCGGCGTGCAGCGCAGCCGCAAATTGCTTTTTGAACTGCTCGACGACCTGCGCGCGAAAGGGTTCCAAGCGGAGCAAATCACGTTCGGCGGTTTTTCGCAGGGCAGTTTGTTGGCCATCGAAATCGGTTTGCGTTATCCGCATCGGTTTGCAGGCATCGTCGGCATCAGCGGCTGGGTGTGCGAGCCGGAAAAATTGCTCAAGGAACTTTCACCGGTGGCGATGCAACAGCGGCTGCTCGTCACGCACGGGACGCTGGATCCGCTCGTTCCGTTTGCCATGGTGCGCGGGCAGGTCCGCCAGCTTCAGGCCGCCGGTTTGAACGTTAAGTGGCACGAATTCGTGAAGGTGCACACCATCGCCGAAGACGAAATCGTCGTCGTCCGCGATTTTGTGCGCGCCGGCTATGGAAATGGATTAATGGATTGATGGATTGATGCGGGCAAACTCATCAATCCAATAATCCAACCATCCAATCATCCATTTTCTGTCAGACTTTCACTTCGCGGGTCGCGCCGGGAATCCAGATTTGCTCCGGTCGCGGCTCGCCAACAGTGTTCCAGTCCATCGCCCGTTCCACAACCTCGCGCATCTGCGCGAACCACCATGCCGCGCGGGCGATGCGCCCTTCAGGCCGCGCACTGTTGGCGCCCCGACATCGGAGGTCGGGGTTGAAACCGAGTTCGAGTTGTTCGTTTGTCGCGTTTGTCATAATGAACCTTTCTTTGCGCGACATTCTGGCAGGCAGGGTTGGACAAAGGCTGTCCAAGGCAAAAATATTTCGGGACGTTATACTTCACAAACCCACCAAAAATGAAGAACACCAATAGAAATGCGGGTAAAAGTGGTGAAAGTGTGCCGTTAAATTACTTTGGGCCAATAACTATGGAAATGTCAGAGCCTTTCCATTCAGAACCTTTCCATTTGTCCGGATTAAATCCTGTTGCGGTGATTTCGCAATTATCTAAAAAAGCAAGCAGCGACGAAGCTGCTGGCGCGTCCGCCATACGATTAACTGTGATATTCACCCCATGTGGTTCGCCCGGAAACATGCCCCTTCCTCCTTCACTCGATTTCCAACCACATGAGTTTAGAAGGTCGTTGAGTCGGCGCGCAAAATCTTCTGAACCCGAATCGTCAATTGCCGAAGATATGTCAACGCTGGTGCCAGAATATACAACCAAAGTTTCTTTGGCTAACCGCTTTTGTTGTTCCGAAAAAGCGCGCCATTTTACTTGTTCCGCTGTGTTGCGGGCTTCATTTGCGGTCTGTTTGGCTGCGGCCAGATCATTCGCCATAGCGTTGAGTTGCCGGGACGATTCTATTCTCTCGTTTTTGGACAATATTAAAATTCTCCAGCACGCCGCAATTGCGACAATAAAGAATATTCCAGCCACCAATCCAAGGGCTGCCTCCAACCGCTCTTTTCGACGTTTAATTTCTTCGGTGGGTTCAGTCCGCAAAGCAAATACTGTCCTTGCGAAACAAATGGCCAGCACCAATTCGAAAACTCCGGCACCGGACTCGAAGCCAAGCGAAAACGCTTCAAGGTGAGGAGCCGAATCCCATAAATATGAAAACAGACACATTTGTAATTGTTACGGCAATTGTAACTATTTTATTACAGGTCGCCGTGCTTTTGATCCTGATTTACATAGCCAGGAAAACAGCATCCCCAGATGACCGCTCCAAAACAACCAAAAATTAACCGAATTGACGGTTTACGGGCATTTGGGGATGCTCTGGCGGTATGGAAGAAAAGCCCTCAGAAAAGCATCCGCACTCCTTTTTCTCATTTTGGAGACAGGCGATTAAAGGGGGTTGGGATAAATCACGGGAGAAGTTTGGTAGCACAATTGATCTTGTCGCCCTTTTGCTGGCAATCGCTTTGGTTTTTGTCGTTTGGTTTTCAAAACATCACAAGGATTTTAACGAGGAAAGCGGGGAGGCTTTTGTGAATTACTGGCTCGCTGTCATCCCGCTTGGTCTATGGCTGATTTGGTTTATTTACCATGTTTTGAAAGCTCCCTATGAAATCTATTTGGAGCAATATCAAAAACACGAAATAGAGATTGGAGAAAAAGATGGCAAGGTTAAAACGCTGGAAGCGGAAATCGAGCGATTCAATAATCAAACGACCCCCTTGCTGGTTGGATATGAAATTACCCAACATCTCGGAGGACTCTCAACATCTTGCACAATAGTTCTAAAAAATCCAAACCCGACACAGGACGTAGATGGTGTTGAATTGGCACTTATTTCAATTAGCCCCCCCGTTCCACACACTAAAATTGAGCGGTTCACAACTGACTTGCTCAAACTCTTGGCAATAGAATTTTCCCCTTATGGCATGCATGAAAAAATGCTAACCGGTTCACAGGAAGCCCGTTTCCCGGTGTTCGTTGTTTTTGAAACGAATCCCCCCACCGGAATCTTTTTTCATTTTACCGGAGAGATGGCGGGCTTGGATAATGCGTCATGGCACGCTTACAACCATTTTTCTCCTGAGCCGGGCAGGGAATATACATTAACACTCCACGCGAGGGCGCGGGGTCTAAAACAGGCCGAAAAGCAATTCAAACTAATAGTTTCACCAATGGGTCAAAAACCGCAGATAACGATTAAACCGGCGTGATTATTAAATAAAAAAGTGTCACAAAAACGCTTGACAAAAAGCAATAAATGTGTCACATTTATTGCATGAAAATTACGGAAGAAAAAGACGAGTTGAATCTGATAACGCTGGCGCAGCAATATTCGGACGACGACAAAGCCCGCGAACTGATTGAATCCCTGCTTTGGCCGCACGGTGCCTATTGTCCGCATTGCAAGGCCGATATGCCCTATAAACTGACGCCAAAAGCCACCAGCAAGCGTCCAGCCCGAAAGGGGCTATACAAGTGCCGGACATGCCGCAAACAGTTCACCGTGACCGTCGGCACGATTTTTGAGGATTCCCATATTCCGATTGGCAAATGGCTCATGGCGATTTTCCTTCTTTGTTCCAGCAAAAAGGGAATGAGCGCACATCAAGTTCACCGGATGCTCAAGATAAGTCTCAAGAGCGCATGGTTTATGATGCATCGGCTCCGCTATGCGGTGGGAAGAAAAGCCCCCCTCGGCAAGTTGCTGCAAGGCGTGATTGAGTGCGATGAAACATTTGTCGGTGGCAAGCCCCGTCTTGGCGACATGGTTACGGGAACCGGCTATCGCAAGGATTCAAACAAAACTCCAGTTGTGGCGTTGGTTGAACGCGGTGGCGACGTGCGAACAAAAGTGGTTGCCAGCGTGAATCAAAAGAACCTTCGCAGTTTCGTTGACGACAATATCGTCCGCGATTGCACGGTGAACACCGACCAAAACCACGTTTACAAAAACATCCTATATCCCATCGTCAAAGGCCGCTTTGGAAAACATGAAATTGTGAACCACTCACGCGGCGAATACGCCCGCCACAATGCAGACGGCACGGTGGCACACATCAACACATGCGAGAGTTTTTTCAGCCTGATTAAGCGGGGCGTGTATGGTTCATTCCACCACATCAGCAAAGAGCATTTGCATCGTTATTGTGATGAGTTCGGTTTCCGTTGGAACACACGGTTTATGACCGATGGAGAGAGAATGCAGGAAGCGGTTTCAACGGCAGAGGGACGGCTATTAACATACAAGCAAGTGAATTGAGGGAACGGGCCGCGAGTGCGGTCTGATTTCCTAGTGAAACAAATGCCGCCGAGAATACCTTGGGGCAGAAAGAGAATCCGTGCCAAGAAAAACGAAACGGAAAACGAAGGCGGTCAAAGACACGCCACTTAGTTTGCATGGCGTGAAATTTGAGGATGCGTTGCTAGCATTGCTGCACACGCCGCCGCCAAAGTCGAAAAAGAAAAAGCCATGAGCGAAACGCCGAAAGTTGGACGCCCAATGCTTCCCAAAAAGGAGAAGCGCGGCAGATTTATTTCCACGCGAGTATCGCCGCCTGAATATGCCGAAATCACGCAGGCAATAAAAGAATCAGGTATGGGCAAAACGAAGTGGGTTAGGGCGAAGCTGATTGCCGCCGCTCGTCGCGCTTAAAAACCAATGAACACAGCCATTCTAACCGTCGTTTTAAAATCTGGGTTTGTGAAGTATAACGTCCCGAAATATTTCGGGAATATTTACTTTACGCAAGGGGGCTGGCTTTGAGTCCCGAACTCAAGGCCAGTTGGCCTAGTTGCTCCGGTTGCGGAGAATACACAACAGATTTTCGGGCTGGCGCGGGAGACGGGCGAGCCAGGTATCAAGCATCGGGAGGATTGGCAGGCTGTCAGTATGTTTTGTCGGGGCTTTGGCGGGGCGCAACGCAGGCTTTTCGTCCTGGGGCGGTTTAAACGTGCCGGTCTTCATCGTTCTCCACGATGGAAAGAGCGGGCCTAACCGGCCAAGTAAAAGATATTAAAAGATATCCCACAGATGTTCACAGGTGGGCATGCTGAAATGTTTTGGCGGTTTGGAAAAACGAATTTGGCGACCCAAACGAGTGCGAGATTGAAACAGGTTCTTGGGTGCTTGCAGGAATTCAATTTGCTGCGGGAAGCCCTGCTGCCGGCTATGGCTGCGCCGTTCACCAGAGGCGTACAGCCAGCGGACTTTGTGCTTTCCTGACACTCCCCTCGTGTTATTAAACCAGCAAGGTAGATGATCCAAGGGGCGGCATCATTCCATCAAGTAAACGGGTGACAGAAGTTTCTTTGTGTCTATAAAAAGGGAACTGAAAACATCAAAACTTCCTCGTTTTTCTGGCAACGTGCCCGGCAACTTGCCAGACGCTACCCTATGTTTTGCGGTGCCCTAAAAAGGGGCAAGGAGCAGGCGGGGCACGCCATCCTATCGTTGTTCTCGCGTTGTTTTCGACTTCGCGTTGGCTCGCTCCTGCGCCCGCGTGATTCACGCCCGTTGCCGTCCGTGGAATTTGCTTGCGGAAAAGAACATCTTGCCGGACAAACTGGCGGAGAACCAACAGAAGCTAACCATGATTGCAAAATGCCAGTGCCAGCTTTGCGGCGGTAATGTGGAATTTGAAGTGGCGGAATTTGAGTTTAGCGGCGAGACATCGCATCGCCGGCTCGGCCAGACCATTGATTGCCCGCATTGCCACAAGCCTACGCAGCTTTATATGAACAAGGCGGAGTTTGTTGCTTCAAAGACTCCAAATTGGTCTATTGGGTCGCCGCTGTATATGGCGGTGCAACCGGAACGTGCGAAGTCGCGGATGACGACTTGCGCGGATTGCGGCGCGCAAATGAGTCGGCGAGCGTTGTGGTGTCCGTCGTGCGGTTCAATTCAGCGCAGCCTTTTCGGATTGCTTTTTAATATCGCCTGCACGCTGGCGCTGGTTTGGTTGGTGTTTGGTTTGCTCGGCTGGCTCATCCTGAAATTGATGGAAACCTTAGGCGCGGCTTCGCCATGAAGATTTTTCCGAGTGTTAACCTGTATTGAAATTGGTTGAAGGAGTCGGCCATTGACCCCGGACTAACTCGCTGCGTAAGCTGCGCGGTATGGGCGAGGCCGACTACTTCATCTTGATCGGCGGCAACGAGACCGGCCCGTGGACGCTCGGCCAGGTGCAGGCATTTTGGCGAGCGGGCGCGGTGACTTTAGAAACACTCTACGCCCAGCCAGGCGCGTCCGAATGGAAACCGCTCGCGGCCATTCTTGATGTTGCCCCACCCACAGCAGCAACGCCGCCAGCGCGATTAGAAAACGGTCTGGCCGTCCCGGGTGCGGATGACGCGGCGAGCAAACCAATGGAGCGGGGGGAGATGGACTTGACCAAGCTGCGACAATGGCTCCGAGAGAAGTTGGCCGCTATCGGCCTTGTGCCGCAGGCGAAAAAGACGACGGCGAAAAGGCACAAGTTCGAGCGTTGGCTGTGTGGGTTTAGCGATGGAGAACAAAAGGCGATTTTTGGGGAAAACAACGTCCTTCGTTACCGCAAAAGAGACCTGACATGGCAGGGGTTGATACTGGAATTAGAATGCTTGGCCGCTTCCACCGCTAAAAAACCGCAGGGCGAGCTGGAGCAGCCAACACCGGAGAATGCGTTGTGGATTATGGAAGCAGTTTGCGGCGCAGAACCACGCATGAAGCTGGACTATGAAAAAATTGAAAAGATGGGCAAGGAGAGCGGAAAGCGCGCCGCCGCCATCACGCTTGAACGCCGCCGCCTGGGCGGCATAGGATGTGACTGCGTAACCACGGACGAACTGCCGGTAATTCTTTCCCAGCAGCCGGCCATCGTCTAGCATGATGCACCCGTCCGGGTGAATATCTTTCACCACAACCAGTTCACCGTTGGCAAGCTGCCAGCCATTTGCGGATTTTCCATTGGCTTTGAGTTGGAGACGGTCGCCAGTTGACATGGCCAGTTCCTTCGGCTGACAGACCGTGATCTTGTCCAAGTGCTGAAATGGGACGGGTCGAATCCGGTTGTTGGCTTCAATCAATAGATGTTTGTCCGTGATACCGAGCAACCGGCCTGTGTGACCGGGCTTGAAACCGCTGGCATTACGATTGAACACCAAGACGGAATCGGACTGGTAAAACCGCTTGTCGCGTTTTTGAGCGTCGGTCAGGTCGAGTCGTTCCAACGAAGTGATGTTCTCGTCCATTATTCCTATTAATCCCCAGGTTTTCAACCCATTCCGCACCTGTTCATTGACCTTGTGAATCTCCGACCAGCTTTGCGAGACGACAACGGTTGATTGCTTGGCCTTGACCAGTTCCAGAAAATATTCGGCGAGCTTTTCCTGTTGGTTCGCGAGTGTGCAGGTGATGATGGCTCCTTGTTTATCCAGCCGGTCAAAGGATACGCCTAATTTTCCATCACGCGCCTCGCTGACGGCGAGCCGATATTGTTTCAGCCATTGGCGTTCACTCTGATTTTTCGCTTCATCGGGATTTTGACGGCGGATGTTCGTCAATTCGGCATATCGCAGACCCGAATACTTTTCAATCGCCTGGAGCGCATCAGTTGCCTCGACAGCACCATGTTGGCGCGTATCTCCTGATAAGATGACCCTTCCGTCGTTTTCCTTGATGAGCGTGAGCAGTTGCAGCATTTGCTCGCCACCGATTTGCCCGGCTTCATCCACCAGAACGACGGCCCCGCGCGGCATGGAACGGTGGGTGAGAAACGCGCTGACTGTCTTAATATCTGTGAAACCATCATTCACCAGATCATTGACCTGTTGTCTCTGCGGTGTGAGCACCTCAACGATGTGGCCACTCCGTTTGAGTGCCGACTGAACTTCCCGGAGCGTGAAACTTTTGCCGGTGCCCGCGCCGCCACGAAACAAAGTGACGTAATCACGCGATGACAGAATATGTTCGACCGCATGACGCTGCTCGGCGTCGAGGGAGGTGTTGACAGGATGAACGTCTGGAGCCAGTGGCGCGTAACGTCTGATTCCGTCTTGAGCCAGGCAGACAATGTTCCATTCACGCGTGATGACTTCGCGTGTTGTGACATTGCCGGGAAATTGTTTGTCCCGGACATAATTGCGCTGCCGGGTGACGGCCTGAATATCGGCCAGTGACAAATTCTGGCCTCTGGCATGTTCCAGCGCATGACACCAAAGCTCGTGCTCACGGACGACCGAGCGACGGTCGAACAAATGATCTTCCGCCCATTGCACGGCTTGCCTGGCGGTTACGGCCGGTTGCAGGTCGGCGGAACGATGCCGGTCCAGTCGGTGGAGTTGGAAAAATTCCCTCCAGGATAATTGTTTGTTCCAGATGGATTGCAGTTTCGTGATGCCGACATCCTTGATCTTGCGCGCCCGTTCCTTATGGGCAATGTGCTCCCGGATGTCCTTGATATTGCGACCTGCCTTGTCCGGTTCCCGTTCCAACAGCTCTTTGGTTTTCTGGTCGATCGCCTCATGTCGTTTGGAAAACCGCTGAATCAATTCGTGACTGATGCTCTCGATGTCAAAATCCCCGCGCGGTTTGTTTTGGACGCGGTAGCCGAACCGGTGCAGCGATTGGACCAACTGGTGATAATAAACATTCTTCACGAATTTCTGTGCCTGAACCATTTCACCCGCTTCCAATGCCTTCCAACGGTTCTCGACCAAATCCCTGGTTGCATTGAACAGGATGCAATGGCTGTGCAAATGCGGGTCCAATGCCCGTGACGTGTCGTGCCGGAACACCGCGCCGACCAGATTACCAGTCGTGCGATAAGATGACTGGCCTTGTTTGCGAACACGAGCAGCGGCATACATCTCCAGTTGCCTCAATGCTGCCACCACAGCCTCATCATGCGCCTCGACGATCCGCCGGTCACTGCCCACCAGCGCCGCAATGGAAACGGATTTGGGCGGCGACAATGTGAAATCGTAAAAGACCCGGCGATTGGCGACCTTGTGGCCATCCTCATTCAATCGCACCGTATTTTGCCGTTGTGTCAGCCGTTCTCCCGTCTGCGGATGAAGGTTGTCGCATAGCCGTAGAAAATCCTCCGCCTGGGTCACGCCCGACAATCCCAATTCTTCGGCTCCTTTCCCGAACCACTGTCCCAACACCTGATGCCCTTCCATGTAATAATCGCCGACCCGCAAATGTTGTTCAAAATACTCCTTCGCACTCGCCAGTTTATATTGCGTCTTCATCGTCAGCATAACCAAAACCCTACCTCCACCAATTTCAAAAGATGCTCCCAAGCGTGCGCAACCTGTTCACGAGTCCGTGGTAGGCTAAATCAAAAATCGTGGGGACGCCCTTCTCCTTGCAGCCGCAAGGGCAGACGTAACCCAAGAATCACAAAGCAAATTACATTATGAAAACAACCATCGTATCTACGGAAGCCAAGGCCCGCTTGCAGGAAGCGGTCAGGAACTATGCTCAGCCGGCCTCGCGAAAATATCGCGTGCTCGAGGAAGTTCGGGAGTGCATCACCGAACTGCGGAGCAAGAAGGCTTCATATCACACCATCCGCGCCCTGTTGCATGACGTGGCCAGTATTGAGGTGTCACATCAAACGGTCGCTCGCTATTGCCGCGAAATGCTCTACAGGAAGCCGGTTCGCAAGACCGTTAAAAAATCGGGCGCATCATCGTCGGGCAAATCTTTACCTGCAACGCGGGCAACCAAGTCCGCGCCCGGAGGACAATCATCTCCGCTGCAACCAGAATTCAAGTCACCGTCGCCCGGCACGCCAAAAACGACCAATTCTGCCTCATCTGACGGCTGAAAAGTGCAAACGCTGATCGTTTCCTGCTAAAGCGACCTGTGTCAGATCAAAAACGATCGAGGCGCAGCCGTTCATGGATGAAACCCTTTTTGAAGCGATTTGTTTGCCCGATGGAGGAGTCCAACATTTCTGGGCAGGGCCATGGCCTTCTCGCAGTACACTTCATGCGAGTTTGCCCGGAAATCTCTTCGTACTAATTCAGGGTGGCGGATCCGCGCATCGTCATTTCACCTCTCCAACTCTCACCGTGAAACAATGCGATTTCATTTCAGCAATTGCCTTTTTCAGGCAGCCAGCTATAAGGTCTATGGTTTGTGAACCAAGCAAAAGTGACGCCATGAATAAAGCGACCCGCATTCTCGTTGTGGATGATGAACCCGCTGTCCTTGAAGTTTTTTCACTACTCCTGCGCAGTGCAGGTTACGAGGTTTGGGAGGCATCGAACGGCCAGCAGTGTCTCCAGGTGACGCGCGAAAGGCGGCCGGATCTGGTTCTGCTGGACGTAAGGCTGCCTGACCTGAGCGGGATTGACATCTGCAGGCAAATCAAGACCGACGCGGCACTGGTAGACATTTTTGTCGTTTTGGTTTCCGGAAAGGCGACCAGCGCCGCCGACAAGGTGGATGGCGCGGAAACAGGGGCGGATGATTACATTGTCAAACCGTTAAACCCGGATGAATTCTTGGCGCGCATTCGAACGATTGTGCGTCTCCGCGAAACCACCGCCGCACTGCGGGCCAGCGAGCAACATTATCGGCGGTTGATTGAAATCCTGCCCGACGCCGTTGGCATGATTGACCTCCAAGGCCGGCTGACTACGGCCAACCGGCAGGCGGTTGAAATGCTCGGTTACGCAGGCCCGGGGGAGCTGCTGGGAAAAAGTGCCTTCGACTTGACGCCGCCGGAGGACCATGAGCGCGTGAAGGCCGATATAGCGACAACGCTTAAAACAGGAGTCATGAGAAACGCTCAGTACAGGATGCTCAGGAAAGATGGCAACCGTTTCCCGGTGGAATTAAGCGCCGCGGTGTCAACAGACATGGACGGCCAATCCCGTGGGATCGTGATTGTGGTGCGGGACATTACTGTGCGGCGGCAGGCCGAAGCAAGGATCCGGGAACTTCTTTACATTCTCGATCAAGCGCGCGATGCAATCATCATCCGCGACCTGGAAGGGCACATTCAGTATTTCAACAATGGGGCTGAACGTATTTTCGGCTGGACGGCCGACGAAGCTCGGGGACGCCGCACTACCGATTTATTTTTTGCGGATGCTTCGACATTTGCCGAAGCCCAGAAAATGCTGGTGCAAACCGGGGAATGGAACGGCGAGCTGCAGGCGGTGACCAAAGCCCGGAAGCCGATCATTCTTCACACCAGATGGACATTGGCGCGCGTACCCCATAGCCAGTCCGCACATGTCGTGAGCATCAGCACCGATATTACCGGGCGCAAGCAAGCGGAAGAAGCGCTCAAGGAACGCGAGGAACTGAGTCAAAAAATCATTGGCGCCGCCATGGAGGGTTTCTGGATGCTTGACCTTGAAGGGGATCTCGTGGACGTGAACGAGGCATACTGCCACATGAGCGGTTATTCCCGCTCGGAATTGCTTTCCATGCACATCAGCGACGTGGAAGTCAACGAGGCTTCTCCCGAACTGGTAGCCCAACACATGCAACGCATCATCCAATGCGGGAATGACCGTTTCGAGACTCGTCACCGTTGCAAAGATGGCCGGATCATCGAGGTGGAAGTCATTGCAACGTTTCTCCAATTGCGGAAGGACTACGTATTCGCTTTCATGCGCGACATCACCGAACGCAAGCAGGCCGAGCAGCTTTTGCGAGCGAGTCAGGAACGTTTCCGGCAACTGGCAGAGAACATCAGGGAGGTTTTTTGGATCACCAATCCCGCGAAGAACGAAATGATTTATATCAGCCCCGGCTATGAGGTGGTTTGGGGACGAACCTGCGAAAGCCTTTACGCCTCGCCCATGAGTTGGGTTGAAACCATCCATCTCGATGATCGCAAGCGCGTCATGGAAGCGGTTCTCACAAAACAGATCTCAGGCCAGTATGACGAGGTCTATCGCATCTGCCGTCCGTCCGGCTCGCTGCGCTGGATCCACGACCGGGCGTTTCCGGTGAAGGACAAATCGGGAAACGTTTACCGCGTCGTCGGGATTGCGGAAGACATCACTCCGCAGAAGGAAATGGAGGATGTGTTGCGGAATGCGGAGGCCAGGTACCGCGGCATTTTCGAGAATGCAACCGAAGGAATCTTTCGGACGACGCCGGAAGGCCGCATCCTCATCGCCAACCCGGCTTTGGCCCGGATGTTCGGGTACCAGTCCCCACAGGAATTGGTGTCCAGCGTGGCCGATGTCGGTCGGCAGATTTATGTCTCACCCGAAAAGCGGGCGGAAATGAAACGTTTGCTGCTGGAACAGGGGGCGATTCAAGGATTTGAAGAGGAAAATTGGCGCAAAGACGGCAGCAAAATCTGGGTTACCTTGAACGCGCACGCCGTTTACAACGCCAGTGGTGCCGTTCAATATTTCGAGGGGACCCTCCAGGACATCACCGAGCGCAAGCGCGCAGAAGTGCAGCTGGCAATGCTGGCTCATGCTGTCGCAAGCACGGCCGAAATGATTTGCATCACGGACATTGACAACCGGTTCACTTTTGTGAACCGCGCCTTTTTGGAGGCCTTCGGATACACGAGGGGGGAGATTTTGGGAAAGACCCCCCACATACTCATTTCTCCGAACAATGACAATCCCCCGGCGCTGATGTCGGAGATTCTGGAGCAAAGCCACCTTGACAGCTGGCGTGGCGAGGTGCTGGACCGCCGGAAAGACGGGACAGATTTCCCGGTCTTTCTGAGCACTTCAAAGATCGTGAATCCGGATGGCCAAGTGATTGGGTTGATGGGAGTGTCGCAGGACATCACCGAACGCAAGTGGGCCGAAAGGTTGCTCCAGACCCAGCGCGACTTTGGCACTTTTCTGAGTTCGAGCATCGATTTAAACGCCACGGCGGTGCAGTTATTGGAGATCGCCCTCCAAAACGAAGGCATTGACTGTGGCGGGGTATTTTTGGTGGATCCGGAAACCGGGGCGCTGGATCTCGTAGCGCACCGGGGTTTTTCAGCCAATTTTTCCAAACGCGCCTCGCATTTTGCCGCGAACGCGGTGCACGCGCGCTCAGCCAGCGTAGGCCGGGCAATCTCTCACCAGCCGGATGGACCGTTGGCCGGTATTGTGCAGCAACTCAAGCGTGAAAGTCTGCTGGCCATGGAGGTCCTCCCTGTCCAACACGGCGGAGAAGTGGTTGCGGTGCTCAGCGTGGGTTCCCATGTTCGTCGGGATATGCCCGCCAAGTCATGCCAGACGTTGGAGGTCATTGCCGTTCAAGCAGCAGGTGCCATAGCCCGGATCAGGGTGGAACAATCGTTGCGAGCCAATCGCCGACTGCTGGAGAGGACACTCCACAGCCTCCCCTCGGCGGTAATTGTTGTCAATGCCGATACGAGCGTCATCGAGGAATGCAATCCAGCGACAACCCAAATGTTTGGTTACTCCCGCGACGAATTGATTGGGCGGACAACCGCCTCCTTGCATGCGAGTGAAGCGATGGCGGAGCAGTTTGCCAGCCATCTGCATTCCACAGTCGAAGAGAAAGGGTTCCTGAGCGATTTCGAGTTCAAGCTGAGGCGCAAGGATGGAACCCTTTTCCCAACCGAGCAGAGCATGATGCCCATCAGAAATGAAGTGGGCCGGTTGGTGAGCTGGGTGAGCGTCGTTCACGATATCACCGAGCGCAAACGGGTCGAAGAGGAATTGCGGCAGTTGCCCTGGCGCATCATTGAGGCACAGGAAACCGAGCGCCTGCGCGTGGCCCGCGAAATGCATGACGGGGTGAATCAGGTCATTGCTTCCGTCAAGATGAGGCTCCGCAAGGTGGAAAGCTGTGTCGGGATGCTAAACCCTGCCGCCAGAGAAATCCTGGCACGTTGCGACAAATTGCTCGTCCAGGCATTGGAAGAAAACCGCCGCATCGCACACAACCTCCGCCCCAGCGATTTGGACGAGCTTGGGTTGGCCGTCGCTTGCCGCAATTTCTGCAAGGAGATTCAGACACGAACAAATCTGATGGTGAAATGCAACATCGCGCCCCTTGGTCAGCGCCTGCCACCGGCGGTTGAACTGAATCTCTTTCGGATCGTGCAGGAGGCCCTCACCAACGTCGAGAAACATGCCCACGCCAAAACGGTCCGGCTGCGACTCTCATTCCAGGGCAACTCCGTCGTCTTAAGAATCCAAGATGACGGGCGCGGGTTGGCTCCGCAGCGACCCAAGGCTCGCAGGGGAAAATGGCGCGGGATCGGTCTCACGAATATGCGCGAGCGGGCTTTGTCTTTGGGCGGAGCTTGCGAGGTACTGTCAACGCCAAAGAAGGGAACAACCGTCAGCGTGCGCATTCCCTGCGAGCATGCCGAATGATTCGGGGCCGCTCAACTTGAGGTGGCGCCTATGCTACAAGCTTCGCGTTGCGAAGCGAAACGCCGGTTTACGAAACACCTTCCTCTACCCATATGACCGCGTAGCGGACGAGAGCATTGTCGCTCTTCAGCTTTAATTTTCTCCTCATCTGCACGCAATGAGTATTGATCTTTCGGACATCGAGATCGAGCTGGTGGGCAATTTCATGGTTGTTTTTTCCCTGGCCGAGCAATTCCAGGATGTTGAGTTCCAGATCTGTGAGCTGATCCAGCGGGCGCGTTTCCGGCTTGGAAACACGTTTCGGAGAAGCCTTCGAGGTGCCGGCCAACACTTCTTCACTGACATAAATATGTCCGCCAAGGATATCGCGAATCGCATGGACGACCTCTTCCGGGTCCTCCTGCTTCATGATGTAGCCGTCCCCTCCGGCCCGCAGCACCCTGTCGGCGTAAAGCGCCTCGTCGTGCATCGACACCACCAAAATCCTGACCTTGCTGTTCCGCGATCGAAGTTCTTTGATTAATTCCAGGCCGCTCTTTCCCGGCAACGTAATATCCACCAATACCAGGTCCGGTTTGAGACGGACAATGGCTTCGAGCGCGTGGTCTGCCTCACCCGCTTCGCCGCACACACTCAAATCTTTCTCGCCGCTTATGATTTGCACCAGCCCTTCGCGAAAAACCGGGTGATCCTCGACGATGAATATCTTCCGGCGGAGGCCCGAGGGTTGGGTCTTCAAAGCTTTCGCCATCGGTTTGACACGAGATTTCATCTGACGACCATTCCTGTTAATTCAGTGGCGCAATACCCGTAGTATGGAACTTTAATTCCCTTACCACAACCTTGAGCCGGTCGTCCGCCTTTGTCACAAATCTGCGGCAAGGCGGGCCAAACGACCGGCCTTACTTGCGCTATTAAGTCACGCACGTTGACCAGACGAACAATGAAACCGTAGCCCGTTACTGTACGAAGTCAACGTTCAATCTGATTGGGAGCGGGGAAAAGCAAACTATCGCCAAACGCCAGCGTGACCAGCGTCCTCAGCGCACCGTCGATGGTGAACTGAATTATCGTGCCGGCGTTGTTGCTTCCACCATCGTAAGTCGTACCGTGCGTCGCAGATGTTCTCGAACACGGCGCCACATAATGGTTGAAATGGAATTCCCCGCCGTTCGCTCGTAATTGCGCGGCATTATTCAGCGTGCCAGTCGGGCGCAGCGCCAGATTTCCTGGGGTTGAAATGAATTTTATTAACTCCGACTCGCTTCCCGTGCTTCTGGCTCCCTCTCGCCCATGTCCTAAAAGTGATTCAAGATGTCCTGCCACTGCATCGGTGGAAATCTCCGTTTTGCCGGACGCAACCACCCGCAAAAGAAAATGGATTCTTCGCGTTTTGTGAACAGCCACAAACTCTTACGCGATTTTTATGAATGACGGGGATTACTTGTCTTTATTTGCGCGACAGCATTTGACACGACTAAAAAAATCTCAAGATTTTTCTTGCCTTGCCAAGTCTAATAATGGTAAAAAGCTCGCAACAAGTAAAAGTTTGAGTTGCATTGCTGATTTGAGGATTGTGCGGAGGGAAGATTGGCATGCACCCCAGGCAACAAAGAACAGAGGGCAGTAGCGATGAAGACTTTTAAAAAGACCTGTTGGATTGCGACGTGTATTGGTATTCTCGCAGCGTCGGCCACGCCAGTTTTCGGCATTAATGTGTTTTTCACCATTGACAATATAGGCGACGCATATTTCACCCCCAGCCTGCTGTATCCCCATACCCAAGGAACGGACCCTGTTTCCGGCATGACCACTTTGGAGTACAATCTGCCTTTCGCGGGCACTGCCGGTGATGTTCTGATGGAGCAGAGTGCGAGCGGTCCCGTCACTGACTTGCTCCGTTTTGATGGGAGTGGCGACGTTTATTTCTTCTCGACTGACGGTGTTGGCACGCCGGCTTACGTGCCGACATTGCCTCCCGTGATTAGCCCGAGTCAGGGTCCTTTGCTTCCCCAGAGTATGGGAGTGCAGTCTTTTATGTTCTCTTATAGCCCAACACCAGGTCAGCCGGGTTACAATTCAGAGACCATCTATGACATCACCGTCAATGTTCCCGAGCCAAGCGTGTTGGCACTCGGAACTCTGGGCGGCGGGTTACTGCTGCTATTAAACTCGAGGCGCCGGGCCAAGTATGGCTAACAGCGTCCATTGAATTTTTACAACGATTACTCGGAAAACATAATCGGCGGATCGAATTCAAAGTCGGTTCGCCGATTTGCTTTTGGTGTTTTCCCGGCACCAGGGCGAACAATTTTGGACACAAGTACATTTTCCCCCGCCATAGCCCAATGATGAGAGCGTGGCGTTGAGCTGCTTTCTTCGACTATCGATGATTTGTACAGAGAAGCTGAGACGCCATGGGCACTGGCGCCTTAATGACAGCGGCGCCGCCGGATAAGCCGGTGGAAATGGCATGACAACTTGAAATTGCCAGCTTAACTGCGGAACGACCGGCCGGATTGAAAGTCCAACAAGGGGCGGCTGACCTTCGTCTTCCCTCCTGTGGCCTTGTTATCTTGGGGTTGCGTGATCTCGCGCCCGCCTCCACGTCCCAAAAGTGATTCAAGATGTCCCGCCAGGGCATAGACGGACATGTGCGTATGTGAGATAAGAGAATGGTACAGGAATAAGAATTAGAACAAAAAAACAAAGTCGTTCAACTAAGGGACGAAGACGAAAACAACGATACTAAAAACTTTAGGCGCAGGGCTGGTAACGGTTGCGCTGTTGTTTGTCCCAGCCAACGGTGTGCGTGCGAGTATCGTCGCCATTGGCCCTCCTGTTGTGGGTAGCAGTTGGGCAGAATTATTCAATGACAGCGGCGTGGGCACGTTCAACTCGATTGTCGGCGTTTTCCAGAGTGGTGGACCATTCGATTCGATCACTGAGACGTTCAGTGTTTATGGCTCTCTTCCCCCAGGCCTTAGTGCTGGTGGTTGGTCTTCAAGCCTGAGTGCTGACTATAAGACCGCCACTATAAGCGGCGCCCCTACCACAGACCTCAATTTCTATGGCACCTTCGCTGCCAGTGTGTCAGACCCGCTCAGTTTTACTTTTTATACTTATGATGGAAGTCAGCTCGTAGATGAGACTCTCATGAATTGGAGCGGCACGACTTGGACCTCCTCAACCGTTCCCGTAACCGAGCCCACGACGGTGATTGCGGGCGCCTTGTTGTTGCTGCCGTTTGGTGCGAGCGCGTTCCGGATTCTGCGCAAGAACCGGGCGGCATAAAAGTCGGTCAAGTCAGATTTTCGAATCCTTCTCTCGCCTGAACGGGTATCACCGGTTTTCGTTGAACCTGGCCACGTGTTTGCAACCAGTTACATCATGGTTGACCAGGACCCACTCAGACTGATTTGCTTTCAAAGCGCGACAAATTTGGAGTGCGGCGACGTGTCGCCGCTTTCCTCGACGCGACAGGTCGCGTCGTCCCAAAGCGCAGACGTGTCTGCGCAGTCCAAATTATGGCACCGCCCATCCCGCCGATTTGTGGCATTTTGAACGCAATCCGGTATCAGACGAAGAGGAAGCGGTGACATGAATTTCAGTCCGCGCCCCTTTCGGGCCATCGGTTACGGCACGGAGCGGATGCGCCAGAAATTGTTCGTGGTTGGAACCGGCATGTTGGTGAACAGCACCACCCCTCCCGCGTCAGCGGGATTCGTCGCCAGCGGCACCCAGTTGGCTGGTGACAGGCTGAACGAGCGGACCAGCACGTAATTCGCTCCATCGATGCCCAAATAGGACAAACGCACGTCGCCCACGCCCAAAAGCTGGACGGAGATTTTATTGTAGCCGGGGGGACCGGGCACAATCTCCTCGGGGCGGTTGGTACTGTAGTTGGAAGTGCCGTCACCCAACTGGCCATCGTTGTTCAAGCCCATGGCCCAGAGACTGCCGTCGCTCTTGAGAAACAGGCTGTGGCCGCCTCCTGCGGCAATCCCCGTGACGTTGCCGGGCACAATCTGCTCGGGAAGGTCGGTGTTGTTGGTTGTAGCATCACCCAACTGGCCATCGTAGTTCGCACCCACGGCCCAGAGACTGCTGCCGCTCTCGAGAAACAGACTGTGCCAGTATCCTGCGGCAATCGCCGTGACGCCACCAGGCACAATCTGCTCAGGGCGGTTGGTCTGGTTGTAGGTGCCGTCGCCTAACTGGCCAAAATTGTTCTCGCCCATGGCCCACAGACTGCCGTCGCTCTTCAGAAACAGGCTGTGGTTCTCTCCTGCGGCAATCGCCGTAACGTTGCCGGGCACAATTTGCTCGGGAAGGTTTGTGTTGTTGGTTGTGCCGTCGCCCAACTGGCCATAGCCGTTGTAGCCCATAGCCCACAGACTGCCGTCGCTTTTGAGAAACAGGCTGTGGCCGCCTCCTGCGGCAATCGCCGTGACGTTGCCGGGCACAATCTGTTCGGGGCGGTTGGTCTGGTTGTAAGTGTTGTCGCCCAACTGGCCATAGGCATTGTAGCCCATGGCCCACAGACTGCCGTCGCTCTTAAGAAACAGGCTGTGAAAGTCTCCTGCGGCAATCGTCGTGATGTTGCCGGGCACAATCTGCTCGGGCAGGTTCGTTTGGTTGTAGGTGCCGTCGCCCAACTGGCCATCGCCGTTATAGCCCATGGCCCACAGACTGCCGTCGCTCTTGAGGAACAGACTGTGGAACTCTCCAGCCGCAATCGCTGTGACGTTGCTCGCCATCATCGGCTCGGGCCGGTTGGTGTTGTTCTGGGTGCCGTCGCCCAATTGGCCATAGAAGTTGCCGCCCATGGCCCACAGACTGCCGTCGCCCTTGAGAAACAGGCTGTGGAAGCCTCCTGCGGCAACTTTGGTTACGGGTTGCGCCCCGCTGGTGACAGCTTGCAGCACCGCCGCAAAAAGCAGCCAGATTTGAATCGGGTTTCGTTTGATTTGCATGGCATTACTTTTGGTTGTGATCTTAGAGCTGCCTCTAGCTGACTGGTCTAAGTCTCAACTGCACTCTGAGCGTCCGTGGCTTAAGATCGTAACCCGTAGCCCTTGGTCCGCGCACCCGGCAAGCCTAGACTTTTATCCGTCCCTGGTCAAGCCAAAATGCATCAGTCGCGCAATTCCTGGTCATCCTTGTCGCGGACAAAGCCCTCATCAAACAGGCCGGACTTCTCAAATTCGCCGAACATGGGACGATAATTGATTGAATTTAAGGACTGGCTGCTGATTTTAACGTCGCCGCAAATCGTGGGAGCAACACTTCTTTGGAAAATCTCTTCGCCAATGGCCTGCCGCACTCCTGATTCGGTTGAGCCAACCTCTTTTTGGATGCCTCGACATGTTTAATCACATCGTCAAATTTCAGGTCTCATCCGTCATCCTTCTTCCCTTCTACCAAGTCCCAAAAGCGATCAAAGCATGTCCCTTTCAAGTATCGCGGAGGGTCCGGGCCGCTCAGAATTCATGTCCCTATAGTGAATTAGAATGTCCCCAAATGGGATAGATGTAATTCCTTCATTCATGGAAAATGGCTGGCGAGCAAACTGAATTTGCAGAGTATCAAACCCTTAGCGTGAAGGAAAGAGTTGTGGCTTGGACGTGGAGCCATAAGACGACTTCCGCGATGGTAAAAAGCAGAAAGAGAACGTGAACAAATTACAAGTAGCAATATTGGCGGGTGCCTTGGCTGTAGCGGGCAGCGCGAGCGCTCAAATAACGCTCACCCTTGATGAGGTTGGACAAGTAGGGAATGGTAACTATGAAACTGTAACTCTCCAATCTAGCGCCCTCGGCATCAATGAATCAGGCGTGGAGGCAGGAGTATACAATCTGACGGTCAATGGAGTGGCGACCCCCTCCTTCTGCGTTGATATAGTTACCGATGAACATGAAGGTCTACCACCGTACACCGACTACAGTTATGCTCCTCTCTCATCAGCTCCGATCACTGCGGCTGGTCCCATGGGCGCTTCGGGCGCAGCCGCTATCGAGAAGCTATGGGCAGCATACTACTCTCCCACCATCTCTCAAGTGAACGCCGCGGCATTGCAGGTGGCCATATGGGAGGAAATAGCTCTGAGTAAGGGTACATACACTCTCACCGTGAGTGGTTACAGTGATCCGGCTGTAAGCAGCGAAGTCACCACCATGTTAGATGCGCTCAATGCTGGCGACCTCACTACGGAGGCAGATCTTATTGCTTTAGTAAGCCCGACCGGACAGGGCTACGTTGTGGCCGTTCCCGAAACTACGACCGTGATCGCGGGCGCATTGTTGTTGCTGCCGTTTGGGGTGACCACGCTCCGGATTCTACGCAAGACCCGCAAGCCTTAGAAGGTGGTCAATTCGGATTTGCGAACCCTTGTTTAGTGATCAGGCCGGTCTTCAAGACCGGCCTGATTGTTTATCGAGGCCGGGGCCGTTGTCCACAAAGCTTTCAACGCCGTTTGTTGCTGCCGTTGATGCAAGCAACGAGCTTGAAGCAACAGGCTGGCGTGTCCGGCGCTTCCGCTCGCACCTTGCTTTCAACCTTCAGAGAATCCGTGAAATCCGCGTTCATCCGCGGTTAAAAATTCAGTTCCGGCTTCAACGCCGAGAACTCGAAGGACTCAAAGCGCGACTTGAAAGTCGCGGCTACAAACAATCCGCCTGTCGCGTGTAAATTTGCGCGGTTGTGACCGTCCCGCACATGGCGGGACGGAACTCCAAACGCTCAGCAAGCAACTTCAGATTGACATCGGGAGCCTGCTCCCGAATGATTCGCCGCGTGTCCGAATTGCTTTGGTTCGTGGCCCATGCCAAACCGCGAAGGGAGAAAAAGCTTGCGGAGTATTGCCGGAGGCAAGGCATCACAGTGACACTCCCCTGCTACAACTCCGCGCACAAGTACCGCGGCAAAACCGTTGTATTCGAGAAGCCCCTTTTCCCGGGCTACGTGTTCCTTCAACTCCAACCCGGGCAAAAGGATGTCGTGCGCCAGAACGACCATATCGCGAAGCTCCTCGAGGTGTTCGATCAGGAAACATTTCAGCGCCAGTTACAGGATATCCTCTTAGCTTTGGAAACGAACCTGGAGGTGCGCCTGGCGCCGTCCATTGGCCAGGGCATGCGTGTGCGCATCAAATCCGGCCCGTTGCAGGGCCTCGAGGGCTGGGTCGAGCGGCGTCAGGGCATGACGACCGTGTTGCTGCGCCTGGATTTCATCAACCGGGCCGCCGCTGTCAAAATTGACGCGGATCAGTTGACTCCCACCTGAACCCAAAAAAGGCCGGCGGAGGCCGGCCTGCGCATTCATACGCTGTCAGGTTCAAGTATTTACCAATCGGCAGACCTTCCTGACACGTGGCGAGTGACGCGTGACACAAAAAGATTAGCTCCTTGCCAGACCATCTCATGCCCGACCTCCGTCCGCTGCCTTCTGCGTTCTGTGTTCCTTTTCTGAACATCAGATATTGGACGTTCGATGTTGAATGTTGAATGTTTCCCGGTCCATTGTCAACATTTCTGGTTTCTACTTTCTGCTTTGACAACGTTCCCCAACTCCGTTTTTTACCGTTCAGAGTCCGGCTTTTGCGTCGTCAAAGAGCTTCTTTTCTTCCGGCAGCAGACGGGCTTTGGAGCTCAAATCCAGGTATGCCCTTGCCTCAGCACGGTCGCCCGTCGCTTTCAAAATAAGGCCGTAATAACCTGCCCAGGAAGGGTCCCGAAGCTCCTGTAGTGTGAGCGTTTTCATGATCTTGAGCGCCTCGGCGTTTTTTCCCTGCAAGTACAGTGAGAAGGCGTAGGTAGAAACATAGAACGCATTGGTCGGAGACTTTTGGTACACTTCGCGGGCCAGGTCGTATGGTTTGAGTTCCTGCGCGTCCAGGAGCAGGGCGGTCATGGCCAGATTGTTTTTCGCTGAGAGATCCGAGGGGATCCTTTTGGCCTCCTGGCCGAAAAGCTGCATCAGAGACCGTGTCCGGCCGCCCGCGTACAACGCCTGACTGAGTCCTTGTACTGCCCAGTGCTCGCCAGGATACCGATTGACGATGGTCCACAGGATGTCCTCGCCTTCACTCTGCCAGTTCCATTGCGCCGCCAAGCGCAGGAGCATGATCAGGCCTGCCTTCTGGCCATTGGCGGCTTGCAACGCCAGTTCCCACTCCGCTTTTGAGGAATCGGCCAATTCCTGCCCGCGCAGTGCCCGGCTCAGAAATGCGTGGCGAAGAAACTCCAACTCGGCCCAATTCTGCCGTTCGATGGACGACTGAAGTCCGTGCCAGTCTCGAAGCATGGTGCAGCACTCGGCGACCAGAAGTTCCACCGATTGATTGGTCTGCGTGTTCGAGGGCAGGGTTCGCAGCCACGTCAGTGCGTCTTGCGGCGAAGTGTTTGCCATTTGCCAGGTAGCCAGCGCGGAGATTTTGCCCGGATCACCCCCCGCTTCGTGTTGAAAGGCCGCCAACGCCGCCCTGAACCCGGCAGGTTGGGCTTGTTGCAGCACGTCGAGCCGCAGGAGCCGGTCTTGAAAAGTGGAATTTGTTTCCTGTAACAACTGCTTCGACAACAACAGAGCTTCGTCCGCCTGCCGGTGGCGTAACGCGTCAAAAGCCAGTTCACGCAAGGCCTGACAGCGCAGAAACGAGCTGGTGGCATTCGAGCTCAACTGCCTGAGGGAGTCCCGCGCTTCGGTGACTGCGGCCAGATTCGTGCCGTGGAGGCGCACGACCGCCAAATTCAATTGAACGCTTTGATTTTCAGGGTCCAGTCTGGCAGCTTCGAGGAATTGCTGCTCGGCTTGCGCCGGCAGGTTGGCGGCGGCGGCCACTGTACCGGCAATATTGTGGTAGGCAACCGTGTTCTTGTCGGCTTGATCCACCCCTCCCAGGGCGTTGGTCGCAGTTGCGTAATCGCGCATGACCACGGCGCTTTGCGCCAGGGCAAGCCGATCGTCGAGCGAGTGCGGATTGAGTTCAACCACCCGGCTCCACCACAACACGGCGCCGGGCGAACGCGCCGCCTCGGTGAGCTGTGCCATCACCCGGGTGGCATCCAGATTGTGCGGGTCTGACCGGAGCACTTGCTGTACGCAAAGCAGGGCATTTCGTCCGTCATCCTTGGCCAGGAATTGATGCGCCAGGCTCATCAAATGGCTGCACTTCCATACGTTATAGCTCCGATATCCCACATAACCGGTTAACAGGACCGCGACGCAGCAAAAGATGATTATGAATGTTTTACGCATGTTTTTGTATCCGGCTGTTTGTTGAATTAGACGAACTATGTGCGAGCGCACCAATTTTCAAGTTGTGGACAAGCCCGGATCGCGGTGGTGGCAGGGTTTTGGTGGGGCGAGGCTACTGACCAGCCGGCTCGCGGGGATCAGCCTTCGCTGGGCTACGGCGCGACAGGCGCTCGCCCCACCAAAATTTAAACCGTACCATTGCCCAGAATGCGATTTTCAAAGCACCACTCACTCAAATGGAGATGATGTTGCCGTGCCAGTTCCTGGAGCGACGCGCGGGCTTCCGGTTTCAACGTCGCGGTGATGACGATGCCTCCGATGCGATGGCGGGGAATGAGTTGCGGCAGGTCGCGCAATCCGCCCAATACCATGTGCCCATGAACCCAGTTGAAATGCAGCGACGGCTCGTCGTCTATCAACCCGACAATGGTCCGACCGTCAAAACTCTGGGAGTCGTTAAAGCTGCGTTCCTTAAGGAAGAGTTGACAGCGGCCGCCTGCCCCGTAGAGCACCACCCGTTCCGTGTCTGCGTTCGGGTCGCTGGTTGACTTTAAGAAATGGACGATTTCCTCGATGCACCGGTAGAACACCCTCACGCTGATGATTGCCGGATGGGCGAGCGCGCCGATTAGCAACACCCGAAGCAGCCAATTGGACGCGTTATAAGGATCAATCAGCAGCGCAATTCCCAGGCTGAGAAGCAGGCCGGCCTGAAGTGTGAATACCAACATCAGCACGTCGAGAACCCGCGCGCGTGTCCAGACGGTCAAGTACGTGCGCGATATCGCGAGCAATGAGAACGTTGGCGTCACCCAGATCGGCAAATCGAGGAACCACGCGTGCCAAAATCGCGCTTTTTGCGGTTCAAATATCCACATGGCGATACCAAGGGCCCCCGCCAGGCAAACCATATCCCAGACCGGGTAAGCCAGTGCCTTGAGCTGGGAATGCGTCGGTCGGCGGAGGCCGGTCAGCAGCACTTTGCCCGTGTCGCGCAATTCGATGACCGCCATGCGTCGCAGCAGCACATAGACAGCCGCCAGCAAGGCCAGCAGGAAAATTCCGTAAGCGTGGGATTTGAAGGTCGCCATCAGCAAACCAAACCCCACCAGCCCCCCGTTCATGATGCAAAGGATCGTCGCCACCCGGCGGGTGCTCAGACCGCTCTTGAGCAGCCGATGATGCAAATGGTCCAGGTCCGCCTGCATGATCCCCGGGCGTTTGCCGGTGCTGGCCGGTTCCTGACCATTGACAAGGCGCCGCACTGACCTGCGCCAGATCGCGAGCAAGGTGTCGTAGATGGGCACTCCGAGCACCAGCATGGGAATGGCCAGTGAAAGGAAGAAAGTGTTCTTGGTGCAGGTTTGCAGCGCAACCACCCCCAGCACCAAACCGATAAACATGCTGCCCGTGTCGCCGAGAAAGATGGTGGCCGGATGAAAATTATAACGCAGGAACGCGAGGCACGCCCCAGCGAGGGCCACGAGCACCAGGATGGCGCCGGACAGGTGTCCGAGAACCAGGACGCCGCACAAGCCGGTGGCCGAGATGATGGTCAGCCCTGCCGCCAGCCCGTCAAGCCCGTCAATTAGATTGAAGGCGTTGATGACAGCAACGATCCACACCACCACCAGGATGCCATCGAGCACCGGAGGAAGCTGGTATCCGAGCAAGCTGCCGAATCGTGTCCCCGAAAGGTAGATGAGCACTGCGGCGAGGGTTTGTCCCAGCAGCTTCTTCCACGGTTTCAATCCGTGGATATCATCCGCCAGTCCGACCACTAGCAAGACCAGGGAAGCCGGCGCAAAACCGAGCCACCAATGCAAATCGAATCCGCCGGGACGGGTGCCTTCGGGAAATGCCAGGGCCACGAGGCACGCGGCGTTCACTCCCAGAACTACTGCCAGGCCGCCACCGCGGGCCGTGGGATGTTTGTGCGGCCGGCGCTCATCCGGCAGGTCCACTACGCCAAACCGGCAGGCCAGTTCCCGGATCAACGGGGTTAGCAGGTAGGTGACCACCAGCGCCGTCAAAAACGCCACGATGTATTTTTCAAAATCGTCGAACATGGTTGACCGTTAAGTCCTTCCTCGATATTTTCAGTGGAATGAGCGGTTACGCCCGCCCTCACCTTTTATCCTCTCCCCCAAGAGAGGAAATTGCTTTCGATTGTTTCTAGTTTTGCGGATGAGCGTCCGGCGAAGCCAGTCGTATAGATTTTCAAAGGAGCGGCGAACGATTCTCCCTCTCTTGGGGGAGAGGGTGGGCACGGGGCATAGACATGGTTGACACGGAGGGCATAGACATGGTTGACACATTTAAGAGTTTAAGATTTGGGGCGACGAGGCTTGGAAGGGCGAATGCCTCCGGCATCACGATCGTGGAGCGTGCCCAGCAAAAGCCGCTGAAAACAGATTTCATAGATGCCTTTGGATTGGCGGCGCAGTGCGACGGGCTGACCGACGAAGGCTTCGCCGATGGAGCGCCTGCGGCCGTGCCATTT
>Ga0181523_10000886_pt1 | contig 33341 bp, 23 predicted proteins | sample PEATcosm2014_Bin_43_FD_119752 | JGI IMG/M metagenome (GOLD analysis project Ga0181523, IMG submission 119752) | Peatland microbial communities from MTU Mesocosm Facility, Houghton, MI, USA - PEATcosm2014_Bin05_30_metaG | ecosystem: Environmental > Terrestrial > Soil > Wetlands > Peat | place... | reverse complement strand
AGAGCAGCATCACTACGGGAGTGCTATCGATGAAACCCCAACCCAGGAAAGGAGCCGAGCCCTCTGCAATCTCCGAGTCGTGCTGGCCCATTATATGGCTGGAAAGTAACAGCAGACCGACGACGGCGCAAGGGTTTCTTCCGCCCGTTACGAAATCCGGACAGAGCGGTTCGTGGGTATCGCTTGTCCGCATTCACCGTCGCGATTTCATCACTGTTGCGCCTGCTGCCCGCGGGCTGCCCCATTGGAGGTCACGAGCTAAATTGATAGAGCGACTTGTACCGTTCGACGTCGCCATCACCCGGAGCTGACCGCCCGCCTCTAGCTGCTGCGAAGCTCGAGCTTGTGTCCGGCTGCCTCCATCATGATGGCGAACGCTTGCGCCTCGGTCGAAGTCCCCGAACGATCGAAATCGGGCGCGCCGCACACGTGCTGCACGTATCCGAAGCGGTCCATCTGCACCCGGGCGGCCCAGCGCATGCGATCGGCCGCCTCGCGGTAGCGTTGCGGCAGCCATCCTCCCAGAATGCCCGTGTAGATGGCGAACGCCAGCATTTGCGCCAGGTTGGTTTCCACAAAAGTGTCAGGCCGGTCCACGACATCGTGAAACAAGCCGTCGGACCGCTGGTGTGCCAGGCAGCCGTCCACCAACTCGGCAACGAACGCCCCCAGTCGCTGCCGATCTTCTTTCCGGTCAGAGGGAAGTAGGCGAATCACGCGGGCCAGCCCGCTCGCGGCCCAGCCGTTGCCGCCGCCCCAGAATTCCTTGCGATTCTCGGCCTTCTGGCCATCGTCCCAGATGTGCGCCAGCAGCTTCTTTTCACCATCCCAGAGCCGCGCGCGGTATCCGTCAATCTGCCGCATCGCCTCGTCATACCGCCCCATCGCCACCAGAAAGCAGGGCGCGCTGAAGAAGCCATCCGACCACACTTGCCGGTCTTTGAACACGTGATACAACGTCCCGTCGGGCGCGCGCGGCGCCTTGTGCTCGATCCAGTCGAGCATACTGCGCACTGCGGCCTCGATTTCAGCATCGCCCGTGATCTGCGCCGCCCGCCAGTAGGCCTCGCCGCCCATGGCGGGATCGGTGGGGCCTCCTTCCACCACCACCGCCATGCGCCCGTCGGCGACTCGCTGCACCATGGCGGCCTTGGTCAGCAGAATGACGTTCTTGTCGTCCCCAGCCTCCAGAAAGGCCTGGGCCAGCACGCCCTGCTCCCAATCGCGCCGCTGCATCGCCAGTCCGGCTGCCGCGGCCTGCTGGATTCTGCGCTCGGCCTCAGAAAGGTTTTCGCTGGCGCCCGGCGCCGCGGAGTGTGGCAACGCAAATCCCGCTCCAACGAATGCGCTATTGCGGAACAAATCCCTGCGATTCATCTCTCTAAGCTTCATTCCTCACCTCGAAAAAAACACACCATCTTACGTGACCGGCATCACGGAGTTCCTCTCCAATAAACGTGACAATCATCTGTCATGCTTGCGATCGGAACTTACGACTGGCTTACCTGGCTGCCCGGAATTTCGCAAACCGCTGGACTTCTCGTTCCTGCAAGACGGTTTCGTTCAGTTCGGATATAGGGTTGTTTCGGCGTCGTCGTTTCTTGTCTTCGTTTAGTGGATCTGCAGAGAATTCTCAAGAGCTGTGAAGTGATCGTACAATCTTGCTCGAGGTGCACGCTTGAAGCTTCTGGTGATTGGTTCCGGCATGATGGGTTCGGCCGCCGCTTTCGACATGGCGAGCCAGTCGCAGGTTGAGTCAGTCTCACTCGCAGATAGCGATCTCAAACGCGCTCGCGAGGTCGCCGCCCGCGTCAATCGCATCATCGGCGAGAAAAAAGTCCGCGCCGTTGCACTCGACGCCAGCAGTCAGAAGGCCGCCACCCGCGTTATGCGCGGTCACGATGCCGTGCTTTCCGCCGTTCCCTACCGCCTCAACCTTGGCCTCGCCAAAGCCGCCATCGAGGCGCGTTGCCACTTCGCCGACCTGGGCGGAAACAACACCGTCGTCCGCCAGGAACTCGCGCTCGCCAGCCAAGCCGAGAAACACGGTGTCGCCCTCGCTCCCGACTGCGGCCTTTCACCCGGTATGGCTTCCATTCTTGGCGGAGAACTCGTCCGCCGCCTCGGCGGACGCGCCGATGCCCTCAAACTCTATGTCGGCGGCCTTCCCGAAAAACCCATGCCGCCCTTCCACTACCAGTTGGTTTTCTCTGTGGAAGGTCTGATCAATGAATACGTGGAGCCCGCGCGCATTCTTCGCAAAGGCAAGCTCGTCACCGTCGAACCCCTCACCGAGCCCGAGGAATTTCACATGCCGGGCTTTGCCCCCCTCATCGCCTTCCAAACCTCAGGCGGCACTTCCACTTTGCCCGAGACTTTCGAAGGCCGGGTCGGCGAGTGTTTCGAGAAGACGCTTCGCTATCCCGGCCATTACGACCTGCTCTGCGAACTGAAAGCGCTCGGCCTTTTTTCCAGCGACAAGATGCGAGTCGACGGCGCCGACATCACTCCCCGCGCCGTCATGTCAAAAATCTTCGAGGGCAAATTTGCCGGCAAGGGCCCGGACGTTTGCATCATGCGCCTGGAAGCGCATGAGTCCGTGCGTTCGCCTGGCGTCCGCGGATTGCTCGGCGGACGCCTCAAAGGCCGCGTCGCCACCTTCACCCTGGTCGATCACTACGACCCCAAGACTGACATGAGCGCCATGATGCGCACCACCGCGTTCCCGGCCTCGATCGTCGTGCAAATGCTCGCTTCCGGCGCCATCGGCAAGCACGGTGGCGTGCTTCAGGAGCGCGACGTCCCCGCCGACCTGTTTCTCGATGCGATGTCCAAACGTGGCATCCACATCCAGTACAGCGTCGAATGACTGCCGTTTTATCGTGCTTGCCATTCCGCGACAACCGCGGCGCCCCACACTTCGCAAAAGAAGCCGACCCCTGCGGTTTTGAGTGTGATCACCGGCTCATCGCATGTTAACCACACCTCTGGGCTGGTGACAGCCTCCCTAGTCGGCCTTGGCATTCGGAGTGAGCCCTATGCGCCGAACGAGATTCTCGAATCGCTGGTCTGACCGCAGCGCGTCAAAGGCAGGATCGACATTCAAAAGTGTCCCCAGAGCTCGTCGTTCTTCGTAGTTGCGGTCTAGCGATTCCAGGGCCTTTTGCGTGTCTCTCAGCCGTGCATAAATTTGCGGAAGGTCGAACTCGCCGATATTGCCCACGAGTTTTCCGTTCGACCGCAGAAGTTGCTGCCAGAATCCCCTGGCGCCCTCGGCTGCCAATGCTTTTCTGAGGGCAACTTCGTCCGGTGCGGCGGCTTTGACTGTGCGATCATCGCCCGAGAGCAGCCGTCCTTTTGTCAGTTCACTGATGGCATTCTCATACTGCCCGGACTGGGAGTACAGCCACGCCAAGTGGTAGTGGGTTACAAAGAAATCAGCATTTAAGTCGATCGCCTTCTTGAATTGCTCTTGAGCCAGGTCATACCTGCGAGCATAGAAATAGGTCAGTCCAAAGACGGTATTGTAGATTGGCGAAAATGGATCCAACTGCAAGGCTTTCTTCATTTCGGCGATGGCAGTGTCTGACTGCCCCTGCGGCATTAGATAAGAAAACGCATACCGGAAATGCCCCTCGGCATAATTCGGGTTAAGCTCAAGGGCTCGCTTGAACTCCTGCTCCGCGCCGGCCCAGTCATATTCAAAGTCAGCTTTTTCTGCTCCCAGCGCGGCGTGGGCTTCGGCAAGGTCGTCGTCTAACTCCAACGCTCTGGAGGCAGCTGCCTTTGCCTTTGGCTCGAAGTCCTGTGGTGACCGAATCGAGTTAGCGAGGTAGGAATCGGCAAGCCCGGCATAGGCCAGTGCGAAACCGGGATCTTTCTCGATGGATTGCTGAAAATACTCCGTGCTCTTATCGATCTCCGCGTAGGTTCGCTGGTTCAGGTAAAAGCGGCCTTTGAGATAGAGCTCGTAAGCCTCTGGATTTGGGGCGTACTTGTTGGTCGATCGGCCGCCATAAGGCGGAGCGAGCTTCACCTGAACCTGCTGCGCGATGGCTCTGCCCAACTCGTTTTGTAATGCGAGCAGTCCGCCAGTTTCGCGGTCATAATTGTGCGCCCACAGATGGACCTGATCTTTGACCCGAATCAGTTGCGCGCTGACCCGAGCAACGGCGCCTTCCCGCCGGACGCTGCCTTCGAGGATGTAGTCAACTCCTAGTTCGCGTCCGATTTGCGCGATCGTCTTGTCGGTGTGTTTATAGGCCGCAGCCGATGTTCGAGCAATTACGCCGAGCCGTTCCGGGTTGAGTTCTCCTAAGTCTGTAATCGTTTCTTCCGTCAGACCATCGCTGAAATACTCCTGCTCCGGATCATTGCTCAGGTTGGCGAAGGGTAGCACTGCCAGCATGACTCGGCCTTGCGCCGCTGCAGACTGCGACCGGGCGCGCAGGCGGAGCCCCAAGAAAACGGCGAGAGCGACGAACAGGACTGCCAGCGAAACAACCCACGGCCACGACCTCAACCAGACTCGTCGCTCTTGGCCGGTCGGGAGAGGTGTAGACGGTTTCTGAGGGAGTGTGGTCGAGGATTCAACTTTCTTGCCCCCACCTTCCTGGTCCCGAACCTCGGCCTCTGTCACCGCCGCAATAAACCGGTACCCTTTGCCCGTGACCGTTTGTACAAAGACGGGATTCTCCGGATCATCTCTTAGAACCTGGCGAATCTTCCGGATGGCGCCGTTGATGCTGCTATCGGTATCGACGAAGACATCCTTGCCCCAAATCTTTCCGATGATGTCTTCCCGGGTAACGAGTTGCCCGTTGCGCTCGACCAGCAGAAACAAGATGTCCAGGGGGATTCTTTCCAGCTTTAGAGCACGGCCGACGCGGCGCAGTTCATAGGAATTGCGGTCGAGTTCCAGACCGTCTCCGAATTTCACCACGCTCCTCGGCATAACGCGACCACTTACTGAAGAGGACACATTCTACAGGGACTCTCTGTGAAAGCGACAATGACCATCTTTTCAGCGACTTGCGGAGTCATGAAAAATCCAGCGAATCGTCACGCGGGCTCCATTGCCAATCCCGCCGAGTCCCGGCAATCTGGCGCTCGAACGGGACGACTGAGGTCTTCGGACCCAGAAATCAAACTCGAGGAGACCAGAAAATGAACACTTGGATTCGCAAAGGAACGATCGGTAAAGGAACAATGGCGGCAGCGCTAGCGTGCCTGACGCTCGTGGCAGCATCCAGCGCGCAGGCGGGGGTGTGCTCCAACGCTTCGCTTAAAGGCAAGTACGGCCAAACCATTTCCGGCGAATTTCTGCCTGGGCCCGGCGTCGTAGTACCCCAAAACGGAGTCGCGATGACCGATTTCGATGGAAACGGAAAATTCACGCAGCAGGATTTCATCGTGATTGGCGGCTCTCCCACCACTTCTGATTTTGCGGCGGAGACCGGCACGTACAAGATCAACGCCGACTGCACGGGGACAGCGACCATTAACTACCCGGACGGGGGCTGGATTGATTTGAAGCTCGTTGTTGTAAACCGAGGCCATGAGTTCTACACCGTTGTATCAGCTTTGAGCATGGTCGCGGGCCCGGTGCCAACGAACATCGGCAGCCACGGTGTGCGCGTTCGCGACAAGGACGAAGACTAATCAAGCTTTCCCGACCTTCGACCCCGTGATGATGCATTGAGCAGCGCCCCATCGCGGGGAAGGTCGCAGGCAATCGACGTTCTTCCACCGGTGAAGGCGGCCGCGTCCGTCGGGAGTGGGGCCCGCACGGCGCGGCAGCCGGTGTTGAATGTTTAGCCCTCGAGAATTTTTCTCCGAATGATAGTTCTGCCTCGCCGTCTGCGCCCATTTGGTCGAGAGCGGAGAAAGTCACGCGGCGAGACAATCTGCAGGCGAAACGAGTTTTTCGAGGACTTCCTGAATGGCTGATGGGAACAAATCTAAACGTGCGCCGATTTCCGAATCCGAGAACGATTGACAGATCAAAGGCGCGCCGCTAGGGATCGTAATGGGGAATGTGGTTGTCGTCGTTATCCCGGATGGCAATTGTGCCTGCGTCAGAGTGGGAGTTGAAGACGCGTTTGTCGTGGCAGTTACCACGATGGTGAAGGTGCTGCTTGGGTAAATGGTCAATGGATTAGGTGATGCGTTCAGCGACAGGTAGGGTGGAGGCGACTGAGAACCGCCGCTTGAACTCCCACACGAAGCAAGAAAAAGCGATGCGTTGAGCGCGCACAAGCATCCCAGGCTTGCAGTGACGAGAAAACGAAGGCGGGTGATCATAAGCAGAATCCATCCATTAAGGCGAACTGCCTGCACGGCGTGGCTTCAGCATCACCCGAATTAAAGAGCAATCGACTCCGCAAGTCAACGTTGCGGCCCGTCAACCGAGTTGTTGTTCTTCGAATAAAGGTAATTGGCGAAACGGTGCTGCTCGCGGGACGATTGGTAAGGCGCAGAAAGCGCGCCGGGCAAAGCAGAAGGCAGCCAAGCCGAAGCGAACGGATCTCAGCAGCCGGCCGAAGGAGAATCGCAGGGCTCAACGGACAAGATGGGCGAAGGGGAAGCGCGAGAACATCGCTGACTGAGCGGGCTGTGGTAGGGAGCTCCGCGATGACGCTGAGCAGGATATTAGCAAACACGATCAAGGTGACGTGCTATTTCACGAACAGCAGCCCATGCGGTACTGCAGATCGGAAAACATAAGCATAGAGCAGCACGATGATTCCGACGATGGAACAGAGCGCAACCGAGTGCCAAGCGACAAACCGGAAAATGATTCCTTCATTGCCGACCTGCTCGGTGGCCGCCGTCGCAATCGTGATGGACTGGGCGTCCACCATTTTCCCCATCACTCCTCCTGCGCTGTTGGCCGCGCACATCAAGATCGGGTCGATGCAGAGTTGTTGAGAAGTAATTCGCTGCAGGCTGCCGAAGAGCGCATTCGAGGAGGTGTCGCTGCCGGTAAGCGCAACTCCCAGCCACCCCAGGAAAGTGCCGAAGAAAGGGTATAGCCATCCCGTACGCGTGAACGCCAGGCCCAGCACTGCATCTAGCCCCGAGTATCGCGTCACGTACCCCAGCCCCAGCATGAATGAGATCGCGACCATGGCGAGGCGCATTCGCACCAGCGTTCTCCAGAAGATCCTCATCAATTGCAGAGGGCTCCTTCCGAGCAACAAACCGGAAACGACCGCGGCCAAGAAACAGCTTGTCCCTGTAGCGGAAAGCCAGTTCAAGTCGTATCGTGCTGCTTCTGGAGTCGGCTTCGCAACAATCGGAGCGTTGCGAGAGATGGCATTGTGCAGGTAGGGTACGTCCCACCCCGGCGGGCCGGGCCGGACCGTGCCGTTCGCTAGCACCACCCGAAAGGCCGGAGTGGTGGCCTGGTTCATCGCCAGTTTTATCGACGGCAGTCCCCAGAGCAACACGAAAAGTGAAAGGATCGCGAAAGGGGTCCAAGCCTTCAAGATCTGTCCGGCAGCGTAGGTGCGCACCTTTACCAATCCATCGAACTTCTCTGCCGGCCATTCACCACCCACATCGTCACTGATCGCAGCGGTCGAGGAATGCGGCGCCGGTGGCTTGTCGTCATAATCGAAACGCCAGATCTTTTTCGGTTTCCAGAAGCGCAGGAAAATCAGGACGCTGACGATCGAGACCACACCTCCCATAATGTCCACCAGATTGCCATCCACATAATTCGACCACAAGAACTGAGTGAGCGAGAACGAAATGCCGACTACGAGAATGGCCGGAAATACTTCGAAGGTCTCCTTCCAACTCACCATCGTTTTCACCAGCCAGAAAGGAACAATGACCGCGGTGAAGGGAAGAATGCGGCCGATCATGGCGTTGAGATCGGATTCCGGCAGCGACGTGACCGCTGCGAGCGCGTGCACCGGTGTGCCGATAGCGCCCCATGCCACCGGCGCCGTGTTGGCGATCAGATTCAGTGCAGCAGCATGGAATGGCTTGAATCCGAGGCCGATCATAAATGCGCCGGCGATTGCCACCGGTGCTCCAAAACCCGCTGCCCCCTCAATGAACGCGCCGAAACAGAACGCGACCAACAGCACCTGCAGCCGGCGGTCGGCGGTGATTCCGGCCACCGACTCCTTCATGATTTCAAATTGCCCGGTTTCGACAGAAATATCGTAGAGGTACACCGCGGCCAGAACAATCCATGCGATTTTCAATACTCCATACGCAACGCCATAGCCAAAGCTCATAGCGGCCAAGGTGGGAGGCATCTGGAAAAAAAAGATTGCCACTGCCACCGCCGTCGATGCACCGGCGATGGCGCACCAGTGTGGCTTAACTCTAAGGCCTGCCAGCAGCCCAAACAGTACGATGATGGGAAGTCCCGCAACCAGCGTGGACAGCCACCAGTGACCGAGAGGGTCGTAGATCTGAGTCCACTGCATGACAACTCCTTGCGAACGGAGTCTACCTGCGACTCCGATTCGAACAGGCTAAGGCATGCATCGCAAGAACCTCTGCGTCACCGTACAACCTTGTCATCTCTAATTTCCAATGTCCGGGGAGCCGTGGAACTGGGCGATATCGTACCACCTCTCGCTTCCATTATTCTGACGAGTGTGCCGCCTTACAGTGCTTCGGGTACAGTTTCTATAGTTTCCCTTATTCGCCGGAGTTCGGCATAAGACGGTATCACTGGTATCAGTCGCTAAGAACCGGAACAGTGGGACGTGCGTGGGGGGAAGGCTGGCAATCTCAGGCTTTGTAAGTCCATGATGGGACACGAACTGATTTCCGAAATCACTTTCTCGCGATAAGTCGGAGCGTGAAAGATACGCAGGCCGAGGAATTCTATCTCGGTGATACCGGTGTCGCGGCGTGCTTCTCGAAAGTGGTCTACCGTCCTCTGCATCTGTCGGGCACGCTGCCGTCGAGTTGATCTACAAACGCTAGAGCGCGACCGTTTTCTGACTCCTTGCGGACTCGTAGATCGCGTGAATGATGGTGAGATCGCGCAAACCTTCCTCGCCGGGAGTGAGCGGCTGCTGGTTCTGCTGGATGCAATCGGACATGTGATCCATTTCAGCCGCGAAGTGATCGACCGACGGAAGATCGCGTTGCTCGATGACATTGTCACGCTCGATCCACAGCCGCAAGCCGCTGTACCAGGTAGCCGGGTCCATACCGAGACGCGCGTCCGTCCCCATCACCCGATAGTGGCTCTGATGAAAATAGCCATAACTGGAGCTGCAGTTGGCCAGGATCCCACTGGGGAATCGTAGCTGAAATGTGACGTGCTCCTCGACTTCTTTGAAGCGCGGATCGCCCGGCGTGCTGTAGATCATGGCGTTGACTTCTTTTGGTTCTTCACCGGTCAAGTAACGCGAGGCGTTCAAGGCGTAGATGCCGATGTCCATCATCGAGCCGCCGCCAGCCATCTGTTTGTTCAGTCGCCATACCTTGGGATCGCCCACGCGAAAGCCAGTGTCGGCAAGGATCATCTGCGTGGGACCGAGTTCGCCGGAGCGGGCGATCCGGATGGCTTCGCGATTGTAGGGTTCGTAGCGGCAGCGGTAGGCGATCATCAGCTTGCGATCGGCTTTGTGGGCGGCATCGATCATCTGCTGACATTCGGCGGGCGTGTTGGCCATCGGCTTTTCGCAGAGAACGTGCTTGCCCGCCTGCACACCTCGCACGGTGTACTCCGCGTGCATGCCGTTGGGCAGCACGATGTAGATAACGTCCACCTCGGGGTTGTTCTTGATGGAATCGTAGTTCTCGTAGTTGTAAATGTTCTTCGGATCGACGCCATAGCGCAGCGCCAATTTGGCGGCCTTGTCGGGATGGCCGCTGACCAATGCGACGACTTTCGATTTTTCGCACGTCGCGAAGGCGGGCAGAATCTGGTTGATGGAGAGGCTGCCGAGGCCAACGACCGCCCATCCTAGTTTCTTGCCCGGTGGATCTGGGACCTTGAGTTGGGCGTGCGCCGGCTTCAGGAGCGCTCCGGGAATGCTGGCGGCCAAGACGCCCTGTCCGACTCTAGAGATGAATCCGCGGCGGGTAATTTCTTTCGAGAAGGAATTCGACATAACTATTTTTGCTCCTTGGCCGCGCGCTCGCGGTGAATTTCGTCTAAGCGCCTCTTGAGATATTCCTCGTATTCTTTCTTGAGGGCAGGATCGCTGGGGGAGCCATAGATCTCGCTGGATTTGTACTTCCCTTCCGCAAATTTCTTCTTCGTCCACTCGTCGTGAATGTGAACGATGTCGGCGTTGTCCATGACTTCCTGGACGAATTGCGGAGGAATGAAGTAGACGCCTTCACGATCGCCCACGACCAGGTCGCCGGGCATGACCGTGACATCGCCAACACGGACGGGAACGTTGATTCCGGTCAACATGACGTTGCCGATCGGAGTGGGATCGACGGCGCGGAAGTAGGCGGGCATGTCAATTTCGGAGAGACCGTTGAGGTCGCGCACGCTGCCATCCACGACCAAGCCTCCTCCGTGGGTCGCCTGGTTGACATAGAAAAAAAGATTGTCGCCGACGATGGTACCGTTGACCTTCTTTCCGAACATATCAACGACGAGGACATCGCCGGGCTCCAGCATGTCGATGGCAGTCTGATTCGTCAGGCGGGAGAGGCCATGTGCCTTGGCTTTTTCGGTGGCAATGTCGTTGATATCTTGACGCAGCGGCATGAACTGCACGGTGAAAGCGCGTCCGACGAGCGGTTTGCCGGGATGAAGAACCTTGAATCCGTCGGCGTATTGGTTGTTGTACCCCTTCTCCTGCAGAACGGCCCAGATCTCTTCGGAAGAGAGATCGCGGGCACGCTCCATGAGTGAGTCAGGAACTTTCGGCCTTCCATCCGGCAATCGCTCGAACGGATTCTTGGCAGTGTAGTCAGTGAGTTCTTGCTTGGAGAAGGTATTCAGTTGAGCGCGGCTGAAGGGGGTGATGAGAAGTAAACACGAAATGGCAAGGATCATTCGGACAGGCATAGGCCGAATCATTTCAGAAGTGCCTCCGGGAGGAACGCGTCCCGAAACTCTCAGATCGACGACGATTTGTCAATCGCAAACCGGGCGCGGTGAGCTTACAATCCTGAGTTTGTGTTCTACGATGAACCTTCTCCGCAACCACGTGCGCTGGTTCCTGATCTTCTGGATGTTCGTGATCAGCGCGATCGCATACCTGGACCGGGTCAACATTTCCATCGCTGGAACTTCGATGGAGCGCGAGTACGGGTTCGATCACATCAAGCTGGGACTCATATTGAGCGCGTTTGCTTGGGGCTACGCGCTTTTTCAGGCACCGGGCGGGCGGTTGGCGGATCGCTTCGGGCCGCGGCGAATCCTCGCGTTTGGGGTAGTCTGGTGGGCGGTATTCACCGCGTTGACGGCTGCGGTGCCAAAAGGGTTCAGGTCGGCGATTCTGGTTTTGATGGCGATTCGGTTTTTGCTAGGCACGGGCGAGGCGGTCGTGTATCCAGCCGCCAATCGATTGGTCGCTTCCTGGATTCCCTCGCGCGAACGCGGCCTGGCCAACGGATTCATCTTCGCGGGAGTGGGGGCGGGTGCGGGACTCGCGCCGCCCCTGATCACGTACATCCTGCTGCATCAAGGCTGGCGCTGGTCGTTCTGCATCAGCGCAGGGATGGGGCTGGTGGCGGGGCTGATCTGGTTCTGGCTGGCCCGCGACACGCCGGAGCAGCATTCCTGGGTCACGTCCGAGGAGGCGGAGACTATTCGTTCCGGCCTGCCCGCCTTTGCGGAAACGCAACGGCGGCTTGCCTGGGGCGCGATCCTGTCAAGCAAGGACGTGGCGGCTGTGACCTTCAGCTACTTCTGTTACGGATATGTGGCTTACATTTTCTTCGCCTGGTTCTTCATTTACTTGAGCGCGGTGCGGGGGCTGGACTTAAAGTCGAGCGCGTATTATTCCATGCTTCCGTTTCTGGCGATGGCGGTCTGTTCGCCGCTGGGAGGATGGATCAGCGACTTAATGACAGAACGAGTGAATAAGCGCGTGGGGCGTTGCTGGGTAGCAGCCGTGAGCATGGCGCTGTGCACAATTTTTATCGCGACCAGCACGTATGCCCGCGATACACGCTTGGCAAGTCTTGTTCTCGCGGGCGGAGCGGGCGCGCTGTATCTCTCGCAGAGTTCGTTTTGGTCCGTGACTTCGGAGATGGCGGGAACGTCGGCAGGATCTGTTTCGGGATTGATGAACATGGGCGGGCAGGTCGGCGCTGCCATGACGGCCTTTTTCACTCCGCTGATCGCCAAGCACTTCGGATGGGGAACTTCATTTTTCACGGCCGCGATGCTGTGCGGTTTGGGCGCGCTGCTCTGGCTGGCCGTTGACAGCGATCGGGGCTCAGCGCGGTTGCATGGGATTCTACAGAGGTCATCGACAGAAGGGCCAGGAGCACATCATGATTAATCGATCATTAGGGACCAATGCGATCCTCCGGAATCTGGGGTTGCTGGCGTTTGTAGCGGTAGTGACCTCGCTGCCGTTGGCTCGCTCTTTCTCTCATCCTGCTGACGTGAGTCCGGACGCAGCGTTGCTGGATGGCTACCGTCACGTGGAGGTGGCATCGGTTTCAGACGCCATGGAGAAACTGACCGGCCAGCGGACCTATCTGTCCCATCAGATGAAGCCGATATTTCCGACGAAGTTTGCGGGATTGGCACTCACGGTGCGGCTGAAGAAGGAAGAGAATCAGGATCCGAAGGCTCTGGACGGGATGCTGGCGGCCATTGATCAGGGCGGGCCGAACTCTGTGTTCGTGATGGTGGTGGATGATGGAGCGGACATCGCCGGCATGGGTGGCCTGATGGGGACGGCGATGCAGGCGCGAAATTTCTCGGGAGCTGTTATAGATGGAGGCGTGCGGGATGTTGCATACCTGACCAAAATTGGCTTCCCGGTGTACGCGCTGGGCCGGGTGCCATCGACTTCGGTTGGGCACTACCGGTTTGCGGGAGCGAACCTGGCCGTTTCCTGTGACGGCGTCACCGTGAATGCGGGAGACATTGTGGCTGCGGATGCCGACGGAGTTGTGATTGTGCCGCGCGCGCAAGCCGCCGACGTGCTGACGACGGCACAAGAAATGGATTTCAAGGAACACTCGATGTATGCCTACATCGAGAAGTTGAAGTCGATCGAGGAAGCGGTGAAGAAGTTCGGACGTTTGTAAGCTTGCAAGTCAATTTAATTCGTGAGGGTGACAGTCGCCATGAGGAACTATCTGTTGAGCCGCCGAGATCTTGTGAAAAACTCCGCCCTGGTGCTGGGAGGCGGATTGCTGGGGCGCGAAGAACTGCATGCCTATCCCAAAGGAGTGAATACGAACTCGTCGCCGTCGACGCTGAGCATCACCGACATGCGTGTGGCGACGGTGGTGAAGCCGGGTCCTAGTCCGTGTCCGATTATTCGACTCGATACCAACCAGGGAGTGTATGGGCTGGGAGAAGTGCGCGACGGCGCCAGCCCGACCTATGCCCTTTTCCTAAAGAGCCGTGTGGTGGGCGAGAATCCGCTGCAACTCGACAAAATCTTCCGAAAGATCAAGCAATTCGGCGGGCACGCGCGGCAGGGCGGCGGCGTGTGCGCGATCGAGATGGCGCTGTGGGACATCGCGGGCAAAGTGTACAGCGCGCCGGTCTACGCCATGGTTGGCGGCGGGAAGTTCCGCGACAGGATTCGCGTTTATGCCGACACGACGGAGTCGAAGGATCCGAAGATCTACGCCCAGCGCATGAAGGAGCGGAAAGAAGTCATGGGGCTGACCTGGCTGAAGATGGATTTGGGAGTCGAGATGGTCTCGGATACTCCGGGCACGGTGACAGGGCCTTCCGAGTTGAGCCCATGGGAACAGAACATGCTGGAGCATCCCTTCATCGCTAACGAAGTCACCGACAAGGGCATCGCCATGCTGGAGCAGTACGTCGCAGCGGTTCGCGATGCGGTCGGAATGGAGATTCCGTTGTCCATGGATCATCTCGGTCACTTGGGCGTGAAATCAATCATTCGACTGGGTAAGGCGTATGAAAAGTACAACCTGTCGTGGATGGAAGACGTGATTCCGTGGACCTATACGGATCTGCTGAAGCAGATTTCCGATCAGAGCCCGACGCCCATTTTGACCGGCGAAGATATTTATCTCAAAGAACCATTTAAGGTGCTGTGCGAGCGCCACGCGATAAGCAAGATCCATCCGGACCTGGCGACCGCCGGGGGAATTCTGGAGACGCACAAGATCGGCGACATGGCCGAGGAATACGGCGTGCCGATGGCGATGCACTTTGCGGGCACTCCGGTCAGTTGCATGGCCAATGTCCACTGCGCGGCGGCCACGCAGAACTTTCTGGCGCTGGAGAATCACTCACTCGACGTTCCATGGTGGTCGTCGCTGACCCAGGAATATGCGAAGACGCCGATGGTGAATCACGGGTGGATTGAAGTGCCGGACAGGCCGGGATTGGGCGTCACTTTGAACGAAGATGTTGTGCGCCAGCACCTGGCACCGGGAACGGAATACTTCGCGCCTACGCCGGAGTGGGATCACGAGCGATCGTGGGACCGGTTGTGGAGTTGAAGCGCGGCTCAGCTGGCGCCACAGACTCGGTGTACCCCAAATCGTCATTCTGCGGATTCTGCGCCAATCTGGGAGGTAATCTCACAGGATTATGGGCGGATGGTCGGCAAACCAGAAACTATGCAGAAACGGGCTGCGAGGAGGTTGGCCGGATCGGTTGCTTGTCTGAGCTTTGATCCAACTTCTTTCCCACGACGCTCACCTTTTCACAACGCTTAGCGTGATGCTCGAAGGATACTGCGCCGAGTGGTGGATTTCGTTGTGGGCGAGGATGCCTTGTGATTCGTTGTAGTTGTCGCCGCCGGTGTTGAGGTTGCGGTCGAATTGCGGGAAGTTGCTGCTGCTGATCTCGATGCGCAGCTGGTGTCCGGCCGCGAAGTAGTTGCTGGTCTGCATAGGCTGGAACGGGACTTTATAGACCTTGCCTTTTTCCATCCACACGGGCGGCTTGGTATAGCCTTCGCGGTAGCGCACGCGCTGAATGTTTTCTTCGATGTTGTAGGCGGTCTCATCGGGCAGCACTTCGATGAGTTTCACGGTAAAGTCGGTGTCCTTGGCGTCGCTCGACACATAAAGAGTAACGTCGATGGGGCCGCTGACTTCAATGCCTTCCTTCAACGGACCCGTGGTGTAGACGAGAATATCGTCGCGCGCTTCCAGACTGCGCTGATCAATCGCGCCGGGTTTGTACTCCGCGCCCAAGCAGCAGAATCCTCCGCCGCGGGTGGGAACGGGGTTCATGGGATCGTAGACAAATTTGTCCGGGCTATCTTTGAGCTCTGGCGCAGCGAGCAGAGATCCATCTCCGTAAAGGGAATTGGCGTGACCGGCGCTGGCCAGGTAATAGGTCACGGGCTTTGCGCCTTGGGGCGGCCAGGTCTCAGACGCCTGCCACTGGTTGCTGCCCATGGTGTAGTAGCGCACCTTTGGAGTCTTCGCGAGAATCCCATTGTCCTCGCCTTTGAGGAAGTGATCAAACCATCCATAGGTGAGGGCGTCATAATCGAGGCGGGCATCGCCCATATCGCGCTCGCCGACGATGGTGTGCTCGGCTGCACGTTTGTAACTGCAATGGGCGACGGGCGCGATGACCGCGTACTGCTCGGAGGCGACCGCAGGGCTAGCCGTGCTGCGGACGTAATTGTAGGCGGCCAGGTTCGGCCCGATGCTGACGTCGTACCAGGTCATGAGCCAGAGTCCGGGAAGGTCAATGCGCATCCCGTCGTTCCAGAGCCCGCCCTGGTACCAGGAAGGATCGTTGGGCGTGCGCGTGATCATCCCCGGCTTGCCGGAGGGTGTGGTGTCGGCAAAGATACCATGCGGAGCGCCAACGGCGGCGTAGATGTCTTTTTCCGGCAAATGCTGAAGCGCCTTGGACCAGTCAATCGTGGGCGGGTGCGCAGAAAGATCGTAGGACTTGGCGGCTGTTACCAGCGCTTCCTGCGACATGCCCTGCGGAAACATAGGGCGGCCGTCATTGACGAGAAGGCCATAGTCGTAGAGCCATGAGCCGAAAAGCATCTGCACCGCTCCGCCGCGGAACCAGTTGCCCTGCTCGTAATAAGGGCCGACGCGGCCCACGCCAGCACCGAAACTTTCCGGGATAATCGTCGTGAGCGCCTGGTTGCCGCGCGAAGCCACGGCCAACTGCCACTCCGCCGTCGAGGAGCAACCGATCAGGCCGACCTTGTCCAAAGACCAGGGCAGCCCGCCCATCCAGTCGAGCGCATCATCGGAATCGGTGAGCGGCACGCCGAGAATGTCGTAGTCGCCTTCGGAAAAGTAGCGGCCGCGCTCATTCATCTCGATATACGCGTAGCCGTGCTTGACCGCTTCCAGTGGCGCGGACATGTCGCGAGGCGCTCCCAACTCGACGTCCCAGTAATTGAAGTTGTAGGGAGTGCGCACAAAAATGATGGGATATTTTCTTGACTCGTCCTTAGGGCGGTAGACATCGGCCTGCATGCGTTTGCCATCGCGCATAGGCACCATGACTTTGCGTTCGATGATGGCGATGGATTCGAGTTCGCTTTCGGTTGCGTTGCGCCGGGCGACGGCGGCGGGATCCGGTTGCCTCGCTTGCGCCTGTGCGGACGGGACGACGCTCGCGGAGATCGCGTGACATAAAACCGCTAGTGACGCCAACTTGGCAACTCGGTTCATCCCGGCCTCTTTTCTCACGAGCAGTGGAGGGAACTAGAATCCCGTGGCAGACACTATAACTCAGACCGCTCGCCCTGCTGGGCCCTCGACCGCGCCGCCAGCGGCTCGTGGATGATCTTGCTGCGGTTCTGGTTGCATGGCCGGCCAACGCATCGTGCCCCACGACGTGCCACTTAGCGATGCCACGCTCCACTCTGATTTTCTCGATCTGGTCGGCGAGCAGTTCCAACTGATTGAGACTGCAACCATCCTCATCGCGGCCCTTCGGAGTTCTCACTGCAACCGCGGCCTGGCCAACGTTTGGGACCTGAGCGCCGACTATCAAATTACGCGGTCCTTCAGCACGACTCTGTATTACGGCCACGCTTGGGGGAAGGGTGTGATTTCAGCGATTTACCCCAATGACCCGAACAGGCAACTCATCTTCCTGGAGACTAATTTCCATTTCCAAGGCTGGGTTTTGGCGTACGCGGCTAATATAATTCCACTATTGACCCACCGGGGCTGAAATGTGATCGTGGTCACATTTTGAAATGAGTCTCGTATTTTGGGGGAAGAGCAGTCATGGCAGTCTCGAATCCTGCGGTTCCCAACATTCATAGCGGGCAGGGGAGTAATGCGGGCTTTTACGAGAAACTCAACACCCGCTGGCATGAACGCGCCCTGCAAGTGTTTATGTTTATCGTGCTGGCCCACTGGGCCGAGCATCTCGTCCAAGCCTATCAGATCTGGGTCATGGGATGGCCTCGTCCGAAAGCTCTGGGATTGCTTGGTGTGTTCTATCCGTGGCTGTTCAAGAGTGAAGTCTTGCACTATGGCTATGCGCTTGTCATGCTGATCGGCCTTTGGGTGCTGCGCAGGGGATTCACCGGCGTTTCTTACACCTGGTGGATGGTGGCTTTTTGGATCCAGTTCTGGCACCATATCGAACATCTCCTGCTGATCTGGCAGGCCACGTTTCACCACAATTTCTGGGGGAAGCCGGTGCCCTGCAGCGTGCTGCAGTTGTTTTTCCCGCGGGTTGAGCTACACCTGTTCTACAACACAATCGTCTTTATCCCTATGGTCATCGGCATGTACTACCATGTGTTCCCGCCCGCGGGTGAGCACGGGAACATGGCCTGCACGTGCGAGTGGGGACGGCACGATTCAGCGAAGGCTGCCTGACCCGAGAGTGTTGGATCGCATTTTCAGGCAGGGGATGGCGAAAGGGCTGACAGGATTCGCCTGCGCAGCAACCTTGCTGATCACAGGTTGTTCTCGCCCGGCGGAATCCCCTCCGGTTGTAGAAATTGAGCACGCAATTTCGCCTCAACCAGCTCGGGTCGGCCCCGCTACGGTCACTCTCAAATTAGCCGATGACGCCGGCAAAACCATCACCGGGGCGCACATTGCGATTGAGGCTGACATGTCGCACCCGGGCATGAGTCCCCTGTTCGCGGAGGCGCAAGAGACAGTGCCGGGCCGCTACCAAGCTCACTTGCAGTTTCAGATGGCGGGTGATTGGGTTATTCTCCTGCATATCACACTGCCCAGCGGGAAGAAACTTGAACGACAGATCGACGTGAGAGGCGTCCGACCCGACGTCCCACCAAACTAGGCAAGCTGTTGAATCCGTCCTCCATCCCGGCCCTGGAAACTCCTGAATCTCTTCCGTTCGATCTGATGCGAGTGCCGGGTCTGGGCCATCTATTCCGTTGGCGATATGCCCGACCGCTGCTGCAGGCGCCGCTCCTCGTCGTGAGCCTGATAATGATTCTGCACGGGCTGTTCGGCCCCGCTCTCGCACCCAAGAACCTGGCGACAACGCTGAGTTGGCTTCACTTCCGCGGGGTGCTCGTGCTTGTCCTGCTCTGCGCAGGAAATTTCTTCTGCCTGGCTTGCCCCTTCATGCTGGCCCGTCAATTGGCGCGGCGCATCTTTCGGCCCCGCTTCACCTGGCCCCGCGCGTTGCGCAACAAGTGGCTTTCGGTTGGCCTGTTCGTCCTGATCCTATTTGCTTACGAGTTGTTCGATCTGTGGTCCTCGCCGTGGTGGACGGCCTGGCTGATCGTGGCCTACTTTCTTTCGGTGCTCGTGGTGGATGGTCTGTTCAAACACGCTACATTCTGCAAGTTCGTTTGCCCGATCGGCCAATTCAACTTTGTGGCTTCAACCCTTTCGCCGTTCGAAGTGAAAGTGCGTGAGCAGGATGTTTGCACGCGCTGCCATACCAAGGACTGTATCCGCGGCAGGCGGGAGCCAGTCTCGGATCTTGTGGTAATCCGCGGCTGCGAACTAGCCTTGTTCCAGCCCAGTAAGGTCGGCAACATGGATTGCACGTTTTGCCTGGACTGCGTGCATGCCTGTCCGCACGACAACATCGGCATATTGAGCCGGCTGCCGGCGAGTGAACTGATGACGGATCCCATCCGATCTGGAATCGGATACTTCTCGCGGAGGAAGGATATGGCGGCACTGGCAATCGTGTTCACGTTTGGCGCGCTGCTGAACGCGTTTGGCATGGTCAGTCCGGTCTACGCGGTCGAGACTTGGCTGGGGAGAATGCTCCACGTCAATCACGAAGCCCCTGTGCTCGGTCTGATCTTCACATTTTTCCTGATTGTGGGGCCGGTTCTGCTGCTTGGTCTTGCTGCATGGTTGACGCGCGTCTGGGCTCGCAGTCCACGGGCGCTGTTGCCACTGGCAGTCAGATACACCTACGGCCTCGTCCCTCTGGGTTTCGGAATGTGGTTGGCTCACTATTGCTTTCATTTCTTAACGGGGCTCTATACGCTGATCCCCGTTACTCAAAATGCGATGGCGAGCCTCGGCTGGCCCTTCCTCGGAGAACCACGTTGGGCGTTAACGGGATTGCCAGCTAACGTCGTGCAAGTCGTCGAGATCGGATTCCTGGTGCTCGGATTTGCGGGTTCCCTGGTGGTGACCTACAGTCTGGCGGAGGACGACTCTCCGGATAGACCGCTGAGGGCGTTCGTTCCGTGGGCGGCGGTTTGCCTGATTCTCTGGTTTGCATCGATGTGGCTCATGTTTCAGCCCATGGAAATGCGCGCCACGATGATGAGCGGATAATGATGAGCGGATAGCTCCAGAAACATGCTTCACAACCAACATGCTTCACAGCGAGCGTAGTTCACAAAACTTGGTTCACAACGATCGTGGGCTTGATGGTCTGTCAAAGAGGATGCTGAGTCGTCGTAAAGGCGCGGAAGATATTTCGGTTGGGCTTCTGGTTGTGCTCTTGCTGCTGTTGCCTACGCCAGCCGGAGCGCATAACGGGCCGCCCTTTCCCATTATTGAGAACAAGAAAGTTGGGCCTTGTATAGTTGCTCTCTGGACGCATCCTGACGTTGGCACCGGAGCCTTTTATGTGTTCGTGGAACCGGCCCCAGGCAGTTCGCTTCCGGCAGATCTGAAGATCAAGATAGGCGTTCAGCCCGCAACCGGTCGACTGGCCGAGAGATTTTATGAGGCCGAGCGCGTGAAATCGCACGGCCCGGCGCAATATAACGCGCAAGCCGACTTCGATCGCCAGGAGTTGTGGCGTGTTCGCCTTCTGATTCAGAGTGCGCAGGGCAGCGGCGAAGCAACCGCCGAGGTAGAAGTGACTCCGCCGGGCTTTGGCCGGTGGGATCTTTTGTTGTATCTTTTGCCATTTCTTTTCGTGGCATTCTTGTGGTTCCGCGGTATTTCGCGCGCGAGGCGTCGCAGGAACGCCCAACTGCGGGAACGGACCGACGTAAAGAGCGCGCAGACTGCGGGCAATGCGAACCATGCCAATTGACAACGCGACTCCTCGAAACGCCGTCCCGGTTGGAGGCAGGGTTCTAATACCATTTGACTCTTTTCGCCATGGCAGCCGAACACCGGCTGTCCACAGCAAACACTCAGTCGTTAGGATCTTGTCTACATGGCTGCTTCTAGGAAGCCTCGCAGCGGTGTTCTCTGGATGTCATTCCAAGGCGAACCTGCCGGAGAGAGGATCCAAAGCATACGCCGATGTTGTTTCTGCCTTCTACGTGGGGCTCGCGGCGCTGCAGGTTGGCGATGACGTTCATGCTGAGAGCAAGCTGTCGGAAGTAACGCAGCTCGTGCCTGCTGAACCTGCGGGATGGGCCAACTGGGGAGTACTGGCGTTGCGCCAGCGAAACTACGACTTGGCCGCGCAAAGGCTCGAACGAGCCCGCGATCTTGCTCCGCAGAACGATCAAATCTACGACCTGTTGGGAATTCTTGAAGCCGATCGCGGCCATTCTGCAGAAGCGATCGCGGATCTGCGGAAGGCCGTGGACCTCAATCCGAAAAACCTGCGCGCGGCGTACGCGCTTGCGGAAGAAACAGAACGTCAAGGTGGTGCGAACAGCGAAGCGGAATTCCAGGAGGTGCTTCGGAAGATTCTCGTCGCTCAGCCCAACAATCTCGCCGCCTTGCTGGAACTGGCGCGCGTGGCCGCGAAGCGCGGTGATGCCACTATGCTGAAGACGGCACTTGATCAGATCAGCGCCCGTTCGTCGCCATGGCCGCCCGAAGTGCAGCAGCAACTTGCAGCCGTACAGGCTGCGGCGGCTGGAACGGACCCGCGCACGGCCGCCACGCGAACCACGTTTCTGCGCAACGTCCTCATGCGCGTTCCCGAGTACCGCCAGAGCCTCGCGGTCATTAAAGCGCCGGCAGGGGAAGAAGCCCAGCCCTTCACCCACTTTGTACGATTGGAATCGCCGGTCTTCAAGCCTGCTCCTGCGGATGCGACGCTCAAGTTCGCCGCTCAGCCGGTTGTAGATGCCAGCAATGGTCGTTGGAATTGGATTGGGGCAATTCAGCTCGGCACTGCAGGCGTCCCAGTAATTGCCGAGGCCAATGGCCGCGAAGTGCATTTGTCGACCGGTGCGACGATCCCCTTCCCCGGTGGACCATCTTCTGTTCCGCCGCTGCCGGAAGGAATTCTGCAGGTCGACTTCAACTACGACTTCAAAACGGATCTTGTCCTTGCGGGCGCGGGAGGAGTGCGTTTTTTCCGGCAGGACAGTCCGAACGCGTTCACCGACGTAACGACACAGACAAAGTTACCGAAGGCGGTGACCGGTGCCCACTGCGCCGGAGCCTGGGCCGTCGACATTGAAGCAGATGGTGATTTGGATATCGTGATGGGCGCAAGCGAAGGATTGCCGCTCGTGCTGCGGAACAACGGTGACGGCACGTTTCTGGCGATTCACCCTTTTGCGGGAATTGCCGGCGTGCGCGGATTCGCCTGGGCCGATCTTGACGGCGACGGCAACCCCGACGCGGCCATCATCGATGGTGCAGGCCGGCTGCACGTTTTTATGAATGAACGGCAGGGGCAGTTCCGCGAGCGACCCCTTCCCGTTGGCCTGCCTCTCGTCAAAGCGATCGCGGTGGCTGACGCAAACAACGACGGAGTCCTAGACCTGCTCGCGGTCCAGGCGGACGGCGCCATCCTTCGGATCTCCGACAAGAATGATAGACAAAGCTGGGACACGGCGGAGATTGCCCGAGTCCCGGACCCCGCCAATAATCTTGCGGGAGAGGTACGACTCCACGTCGCTGACCTCGATAATAACGGTGCGCTCGATCTGTTTCTCGCTCCGACGAGACATGAGCCCGGCGCCCCCGCGGGTGGCGCTCTGATTTGGCTCGGCGACGATAAGGGCAACTTCGTGCCGCTAGACCATTCCGCAGGTCCGCCGTTGGTGTTTGACGCCGCCGACTTGAACGGGGATGGCAAGCTCGACCTGCTGGGTCTTTCCGCCGACGGACAACCAGTCCAAGCCATGAATCAAGGATCGAAGAATTATCACTGGCAAGTGGTTCGGCCGCACGCCGTGCAAGCCGTTGGCGACCAACGGATCAATCCATTCGGCGTCGGCGGCGAAATCGAAATTCGCTCCGGCCTGTTGGTCCAGAAGCAACCAATCACCGGCCCGCAACTTCATTTCGGATTGGGAGAGCAGACTGAGTCAGAGATTGTGCAAGTAGTCTGGCCCAATGGAACCGTCCGCGCGGAATTTGGCGTGAAAGCCGACACGGAAATTGTGACCGAGCAGCGCCTGAAGGCTTCGTGTCCATTCCTTTTCGCTTATAACGGGAAACAAATGGAGTTCGTGAAAGACGCGGTTCCCTGGGGCTCGGCGATTGGCCTGCGCATCAATACTCTTGGTTCTGCGCGGATCGCGGCGACCGGAGAATGGTACAAGATTCGCCGCGACCAACTCGTCCCGCACGACGGCTACTATGACCTGCGGATCACGGCGGAGTTATGGGAGGTTTATTACTACGATTATCTGGCGCTCATGACCGTCGACCATCCAGTGGGCACGGAGATTTTTGTGGACGAGCGTTTCGTAATTCCTCCGCTGAAGCTGGGCCTCACGACCGTCACTATGCCGCACGAGATTGCGCGCGCTATCGACGACACCGGCCACGATGTTACAGATATCGTCCGTACGCTCGACGGAAAAGCTCTTGCTAGTTTTGGACGCGGCCAGTATCAGGGCATAACAAGGGATCATTATCTTGAAGTGGACCTCGGCGAAGACGCCCCGAAAAGCGGCCCGCTTTATCTGATTGCGCAGGGGTCGATTCACGACACCGAGTCGTCGGTGAACGTGGCCATCACCCAAGGCGCCCGCTGGCGCGCTCACGGGTTGAGCCTGGAGGTACCGGATGGCCACGGTGGTTGGGTCACGGCGCAGGACAATCTGGGCTTTCCTGCGGGCCGAAAGAAGACAATCCTTTTCAATCTGACCAACGTGTTTCGCTCTGGCACTCCGCGCCGCGTGCGCATACGCACCAATCTCGAAATTTACTGGGACGCCATTCATTGGGCACAGGGTGCGCCAGACACTCAACTGAAAACGGTCACTCTAAATCCCAGCGTGGCCGATCTGCATTATCGCGGATATTCCGTTATGCACATGCCGGGAGCCGCGCGAGCGCCCGAGGTGCCCGACTACAGCCAGATTGAGGGAACCAAGCAGCGTTGGCGCGATCTGATCGGCTACTATACCCGCTATGGCGATGTGCGCGAACTGGTTGATCACATCGACGACCGCTATGTGATTGTGAATTCAGGCGATGAACTGTCGTTGCGTTTCCCCGAGCAATCGCCTCCGCCAACAGGTTGGATTCGCGACTTCGTGATCGTCGGCGACGGCTGGATTAAGGACGGCGACTACAATTCCACTTTCTCCAAAACCGTGCTGCCTCTGCCTTATCACGCGAAGAATGAGTACACAACGCGACCCGGCCGCCTTGAGGATGAGTGGGTCTACCAGCGACATCCCGACGACTGGAAGAACTATCACACGCGTTACGTCACTCCTGATGTTTTCAAGAACGCATTGAGGGATCAAACCGGCAAATGACTGGCAACCGGATCGCGAAGGTTTTTCTAGTTATCTTCTTTATCGGGCTCCTGGCGACTCCTTTTGCTATTAAGCGGATGTCGGCGAGGCGGGACTCTGACAAATCAAAGGCGGATTCGAAGACCGCGCTGGCTCGGCACGGCTTTTATCTTGAAGAAGTCTCTCATGCGGCGGGGATCAATTTTGTTCATCAGTCTCCCAAACTCGATCCCAAGTTAGATCCCATCATGCCCGAGGTCGCTTCGATGGGTGCATCCGTGTCGATCGTCGATTTCGATCGCGACGGCTGGCCCGACATCTACGTCACCAATAGTGCCATCGGCAGCAAGAATGCCCTTTACCGCAACATGCATGACGGCACGTTCAAAGACGTGGCTGGCGAACTCGGCATTGCCGACGTGAACCAGGCCGGCACTGGAGTTTCGACCGGCGCGGTTTGGGGAGACTACGACAACGACGGGTACGAAGATTTATTCCTGATCAAATGGGGCCGCCCCGAGTTGTTTCACAACGACCAGGGCCACGGCTTCACGCGAGTAACCGAGCAGGCTGGCCTCCCTCCCTGGATCAACGCGAATACGGCGATCTGGCTGGACTACGACGGCGACGGACTCCCGGATCTTTTCGTCGGCGGCTATTATTCGGAAGACATCGATCTGTGGCATCTCACGACGACGCGTATTATGCCCGAGAGTTTTGAGTATGCCAAGAATGGCGGACGAAAATATTTATTTCACAATCTCGGCAACGGGAAGTTTGAAGAGGTCAGCTCGAAAGTTGGCATCAACAGCCGGCGCTGGGCCCTGGCCGCCGCCGCGGCAGATCTGCGCGGAAGCGGCCACCCTGATTTGTTCGTTGCGAATGACTACGGCGTGTCGGAACTCTACTTCAACGACGGCAAACGGTTTCACGAAGTCGGCGAACAAACGGGCGTCGGCTTTTCCCCCAAGAGCGGCATGAATGCTGCTTTCGGCGACATCCTCAATCAAGGCAGATATGCTGTTTACGTCTCCAATATCTCGGAAGACGGCATTCTTATTCAAGGAAATAACTTGTGGGTGCCGAAGGAAGGCACTGCGGGCGATGCTGTCAAATATCAGAACTTGGCGCGTGACTTTGGCGTGGAGCTGGGCGGATGGAGTTTTGGCGCGCAGTTTGGCGACTTGAATAACGATGGAACGCTCGACCTGTATCTTACGAACGGTTACATCTCTCTCGACCGCAATCGAAGTTACTGGTACGACTTCTCGAAAGTCGCCGGGGGAAACAGCAGCATCATTGGCGATGCCAAGAATTGGCCGGCATTTGAAGGGCGCAGCCTGTCGGGCTATCAAACCAAGCGACTCTGGCTGAACGATGGCGCCGGCAAGTTTGTCGATGTTGCCCAAGCCGTCGGTGCTACCGACACTTACGACGGACGATCGGTAGCCCTGGTCGATTTGTGGAATCGCGGCGTGCTCGACGTGGTTGTCGCCAACCAGAACGGACCCTTGTTGCTTTACAAGAATACTGTCGCCCCAGAAAATGAGTGGATCGAGTTCGAGCTGGAAGGAACTAACTCAAGTCACGGCGGCAGCAACCGTAGCGCGATCGGCGCCCAAGTGACGTTATTCTGGAATGGTCAGCAGCAAGTGCAGGAAGTCTCCGGCGGCAGCGGATTTGCTGCTCAGAATGACCGGCGGCTGCATTTCGGCCTGGGCCGGGACCCGCACATCGAGAAGGTGATCATTCGGTGGCCGTCTGGCAAAGTTCAGACCATCGAGACGCCCGCTGCCAATCAGTTGCACAAGATGAAGGAGCCTGCATGAGCCAGTCGATGAGTGCGCCCGTCGTGTCGCCGCCCGCGCCAGCAAAGAAGACTGCCTTATTCAGCCTCGACAACCGCTACATTGCGCCCGCCTTTATTACGTGCATCCTGTTGGCCGGGCACCTGTCATTCGGAATTCTCGAGAGCTATCAGAAGACGCTGCTGGCGATCGTTACCAGTATTGGACTCGAACTGGTGCTGGGGCGGATTTTCTTTCACAAATGGGTGCATCCCGCCAGCGCTTATATTTCGGGAATCAGCGTTGGCATCCTGGTGCGCTCGCCGGCCTTTTGGCCGTATGCGCTGTGCAGCGCGATCTCCATCACGTCTAAATATGTGTTGCGGGTGAAGGGCCGTCACATCTGGAATCCGTCCAACTTCGGCATTTCCGTGATGCTGTTTCTGGCCGCCGAGACGGTCGCCACCTTAAGTATCCAGTGGGGCAACTATCTGTTACCCATGCTGGTCATCTGGGCGCTGGGCTCGGTGATCATCTGGCGCCTACGGCGCTTTCACATCACGGGCATTTATGTCGCGTCGTTCATCGCCTTCGCATTCTTGCGCAGCTGGATGACCGGAAGTCCATGGCAATCGGAGATTGCCCCGATTACCGGTCCCATGTACCAACTCTTCATTTTCTTCATGATTACCGATCCCAAGACCACAGTCCGGTCCAAGCGAGGCCAGTGTCTGGTCGTGTTTCTGGTGGCTGTGGTGGAAATGATTCTGCGCTTAGACCAGATTGTTTACGCCCCTTTTTATGCCCTCTTCGTAGTGGGCCCAACCGCCATGCTGATCGAGATCTGGATGGACTCGCGCCGCGCGAACGCAACGAATCGACCGGTGGCTCAGTGACGGTTCGTAAAGGGAGTCCTCGATTTCAGAGGCCACTACGCTGTTCCGCCTGTTCCCTACTTCTGGTTGCGCTCTTCATGTTGGCGAGTTGCAAGCCGAAGGCATCGAGCGGCCCGAAGGCTGCTCCGACGACACCCGCTTCGGCTCCCATACCATCGGCGCCTAAACTCTCATCCCCGGAACCGCCTGCGATGGTGACGCCCTCTCGCCCCTCCGGCCCTATCGAGTTCACCGACGTCACCGCACGGGCCGGCATTCATTTCAAACACAACAGCGGTGCGTTCGGAAAAAAGTATCTTCCGGAAACCATGGGCAGCGGCGCTTGCTTTTTGGATTACGACAATGACGGATGGCAGGACATCCTGCTGGTCAATTCCATGGACTGGCCAGGACATAAATCCGGCAAGTCTTTCCCCGCGCTGTATCACAACAACAGGGACGGAACGTTTACCGATGTGACGAAGCAGGCTGGCCTTGCCGTAGAAATGTACGGCCTCGGCTGCGCCGTTGCCGACTATGACAACGACGGCTACGACGATATCTACATCACCACGGTCGGTTCCAATCATCTTTTCCATAATCTGCGCAATGGTAAGTTTGCTGATGTTACCGCCAAGGCGGGAGTGGCCGATCCGGGATTCTCGGCAGGCGCGGTGTGGTTTGACTATGACAACGACGGCAAGCTCGACCTTTTCGTCGCGCATTATATCGACTGGTCGATCGCGACCGACCAATACTGCTCGCTCGACAACAAGAGCAAGTCCTACTGCACTCCGCAGGCCTACAGAGGGCAAAGCTCGGCTCTGTTCCACAACAAAGGTGATGGAACTTTCGAAAACGTAACGCGGCGCGCCGGTCTTTACGATCCCACCAGCAAGTCGCTTGGGATTGCGTTGTTGGACTATGACAACGATGGCTGGCTCGACCTCTTCGTTTCAAACGATACCGAACCCAACAAGCTCTACCACAATAATCGCAACGGAACCTTCACGGATGTGGCGGTCGTAGCCGGTGTGGCATACAGCGAAGGGGGAACGGTGCGCGCCGGCATGGGCACAGACGCGGCCGACTACGACGACTCCGGATGGCAGAGTTTAGTGATCGGCAACTTCACTAACGAGGGGATGGCCCTCTATCACAACGATGGCTCGGGATTGTTTACGGACGAAGCGCCGGCGACGGGCATCAGCAGGATATCGACGAAGTCGCTGACGTTTGGCACTTTCTTTTTTGATTACGATCTAGATGGCCGCGCCGATATCCTAGCCGTCAACGGCCACGTCTCCGACGACATCAGTGTGGTGCAGCCCAACGTCAAGTATGCGCAACCGCCGCACCTTTTCCGCAACCTGGGCAACAACAAGTTTGAAGAAGTAACCACGAAACTCGGCTCCGCGCTGCAACGTCCGATCGTGGGCCGTGGCGCGGCCTACGGAGATTTCGACAACGACGGCGATCTGGACTTATTGATTACCGCCAACAATGGGCCAGCACGCTTGCTGCGCAATGACAATGGAAACCAGAACGATATGCTACGCGTCAAGACCGTTGGCACACGCTCGAACCGCGACGGCATAGGTGCAAAGGTTACGGTCAGGACAAACACGGGAGCGCGCCTGTTTGCCATGGTGAAGACAGGTTCAAGCTATTTGTCGCAAAGCGAGCTTCCGCTAACCTTCGGCCTGGGAAGACCGGAGGCAGGCAAGACCGTGAGCCTGGAGATCGTCTGGCCCAGCGGCCAGAAAGATACAGTCCCAGACGTCAAGCCTAATCAGTTCATCACGCTGAAAGAAGGCAAAGGCGTTAGCTCGGCCCAGCCCATTGTTTTTTCCAGGGCCGGCGCCCCACAGTCTTCTTCGCCCGCTTCTTCGCAAAAGTGACGAGCCAACTCTTGTCCGCGAATCACTTGGTCAGTCGGGCGAGAATCTCTTTTTGATTCTTGATAATCGTCTGAAGGGCACCCTGGTTCTTGAGAATGGCCGCCTGGTTTTTCAGGATGGCCGCCTGATTCTTCTTGATCGTGGTCTGATTCCCACGGAGGGCGGCCTGATTGGCAATGATGGTCTTCTGATTATGAACAATCGTCTTCTGATTAGCGATCACTTTGCTTTCCGACATTGTGTGAGCGGCCTCCCGCCACTGGAATTCAACTACGACAGTGACGACAATCCTAAAACTAGAGATGACTGAGATACAAGGCTTAGAACAAATGCACCCGGTCTCAAACGATGCGGGGTCTGCAGCAAGGCGACCAGCAGGGCGGCGCGAATCGGATCGATGGAAGGAATCTGCCGCAGCAGCTTCACGGCAGCATGGTGGTGGCTCTCCCGTCGATTACACTGGATGCCGCGAGGTCCAATGAATCGTCGAGACATGTTGAGCGGTGCGGGAGTCGTGGCTGGAGCCGCAGCGGTGAATGCTGTGGCGCAGGATTTTTCTGGCGTGACTCCGACTATCCGCAAATGCAAAATCGTTATCACGGGCGGGCATCCGGGCGATCCCGAGTATGGCTGCGGCGGCACCATTGCGCGCTTCACCGCGCTGGGCCACGATGTCGTGCTGCTCTACATGAACGACGGCGCCTGGCAGCAGACGTCTTCGGCGGCGCGCATTGCCGAAGCCCAAAAGGCGTGCGAGATTTTGCAAGCCCGCCCTGCGTACGCCAATCAGATCAATGGTCATGCGATAGTCGACAACCAGCACTACCAGGAGTTTCAGAGCATCATCGAGAAGGAAAATCCCGATGCCGTCTTCACTCACTGGCCAATCGATAACCATCCCGACCATCGCGGGATTGCCAGCCTCACCTTCGAATCGTGGAAGCAACTGAAGCATCGATTCGCGCTGTACTATTACGAAGTCTCGGACGGTGAAGATACGACGCAGTTTCCAGCGCCCACTCATTACGTGGACATCACCGCAACCGCCGATAGGAAAAAAGCTGCCTGTTATGCCCACGCCAGTCAGAGTCCCGACTCTTACTACGCTGTGCAGGATACCGTGGCAATTTTCCGCGGGCTGCAAAGTGGCTCCGCGAAGGCAGAGAGTTACATTATGCAGATCGGGAGTCCGTACGACATCTTTCCCCGAGCAGGCATCTCACGATAGCCAGTAGGACTCCTTCCAAGGTCGGTGTCGGCGGAGATCGTCTCCACACAAACTACCTAAACTATGGTATCTGGTTGGAGCCAACACAATGGAGCATCTCAGAGAAACATTCAGCATGCACAAATCTCGTCGGCCAACTCAGCGTCGCACCCGATTTTCTTGGCCGCTGCGACCTACAACTCTGGCGGGGCCGGTGGGGGGTCTGTTGCGGTAGCGGATTTGAACAGGGATGGGAAACCCGACTTGTCGTTGGCGGGAGCGTATTGCTAGGCAATGGTGACGGAGTCGCGAACAGCTTAGTAAATGCGTCCAAAAACCTGCAAGTAACAACAATCATGGGTTGCGTTGTGGGCTGCCGATAACACCATCTTGTTCCTCGCGCCAAAAAAATCCAGCGCAACGGTCAGGGCAAGGATAAACGAGCGCCGTAGATATCGGAGTGGTTCCGATCGAATTCGATGATCGGAGCGCCTTGGGGTGAGAGAGCGACAAGCACACAGCGCCCAACTCCTGCATCGAGGGCACTCTGAAACGAAGCCACCGGCGTCTGGGCGCCGTTGGCGATTTGCACCCGATACAGCGGTTCTCCCGGCGCTAAGACGTCTTGATAGTAAAGACCGGCGCCCTCGGTGGACCACACGGGAAAGCCGAGGCTTTTCCCTCGCGCAATCGTGCTCCAGCGCTCAGTCACGGTGTCGAACATTCGGATTTCGGTGCGGCTATCCCGGATGGCTGCGATGTAGCGCCCGTCCGGCGACCAGCGCGGCATGCGCAATTCTTCACTACCCGCGAGGTCGGTAATCTTCGAAGTTTTCACATCCACCAAGGCAAGCATCGAACCGGGCTGCTGCCGCTGTGAAGCAGGCAAATCTCGATCGACTACCACGTGGGTTCCATCGGGCGACCAATCCGGGTCAGTAATCCTTCCGCCGCCTTCGGGGACCAGAGGCCGGGTCGCGCCTCCGCTCGAGGAAATCAGGTAAACGGTTGGAGGCAATCCCTCTCGGAGTGCGGTAAACGCGATCTGTTGGTCATCCGGAGAGAAGCGTGGAAACGCTCCCCACATGCCTGGCAGCTCGATTTGCCGTGCCCCACTGCCGTCAAGAAGGCTAGTCCACAGCGCCGCGGAATGCTGGTCAACATAGGCTAACCATTGTCCATCGCGGGAAACGCTAAGCATGGCTGCATGTTTGTCGCGCAAGACAGTTGAAAACTTCTGCGTGGCGGGATCGAGCGCTTCCAGATCGCTTTGAGGATTTCTCCCGTAGAAATAGACGTCCTTTCCGTCGAGGCTGACCAGCGGGCTCCATGAGCCGGTCGCTTCGGCAGCCAGCAAGAACGGTCCCCGGGGGCTGCGCCGCCACCATTCCTGCTTCTCTCGAATGGCATAGAGGCGAGATTCACGCTGGGAAGTGTCTGCGAACAGGAAGTAGCGTCCGTCGGGCGTCCAAGTCCCTCCGTACTGATGCTCCTGCCAATGAGGCAACACAGGATGAAGGCTATTTCCCTCGGGGGAGATCTCCCAGATCGAACCCATGTCGCGGTCCGGATCGTTGCGATTGAATCGGATGCTTTGCCCGTCCGGAGACCACACCGGCGAATCGGGCTCTTCCGCAAAGGTCGCGAGTTTCCGGACTCCGGTGCCATCCGCGTTGGCGATCAGCAAATCGTTGCCCAGGTGATAGACAATCTGTTTTCCATCGGGAGAGAAGGTCGCGCTGCCGGAAACCACGTCACCGATTTTCGACGGCGGGCCCCCGATTGCCGGCCAGGACCACAACGGGGCGGGCTCACCGCGCCGGGCAATGCTCGTGATCAGGTACTTAGACCGGTCCGGAGAAACGTCCCACACCAGAGTATTGGGAAACGGCGCATCCACTTTTTGCGCAGCGCCGCCGTTCACAGGGGTCTGCATCAGGTCGTAGTGGTCGCCCGCACGTTGCACATAAAAAATGCGAACCCCGTCGGTGGCCGGACGGACGACGTAGTCCAGGAGCCCCGACTGCGTGACGGAAAAGATATCGGTGATGCGCGGATCGGGAAGAGGCGTCAGCCACCAGACGGTGGCGACGAGAAGCAGCGCCGCGGCAGCGATGGTGCCACGAAGCCAGGCCGAGTGAGCCGATCGAATCTGCTCAATCTGATCTTCTGCGGAAGGCGCCGCAACGGGCGCAGAGCCGTTTTCACCGGCAGGTGCGGATTCGCGTGGCGGCAAAACTGCAGCCGGTGAATCTGCAACGTTCTCCCGCGATCCGACAACTTCTACGGAAGTCAGGAATCGGTAGCCGCGGCGGGGGATGGTCTCAATGTAGCGGGGCTTGTCCGCCCGATCGGAGAGAGCGTCGCGCAGCTTGCTGACGGCGGTGTTCAGTCCGGCCTCAAAATCGACGAACGTCTCTTGGGGCCACAGGCGGTTCTTCAATTCCTCGCGAGTAACCAGTTCACCCTGCCGTTCCGCCAGCAGGGTCAGGACGCGCAGCGGCTTTTCCTGCACACGAATCCGCGATCCGTTCTTGCGGACCTCACCGGCTGCCAGATCGACAATGTAGGGACCAAATTTGAGCATGGACGGACTCGAAGCCTGCTCTACCGAGCGATCCTTGGGGGAAGCTGCGAATTCGGCACAATCTTAGCACGGAAAACTCTACGCGCCACAGCATTTCAAAAGGTCACAACCAGGATTAACTGTCTTGTTATCTTTCGCTTATCTCTTAAGACTTAGTACAGAACTAAATCTGGCCCGGTCGATTGACCGGATTACGAATTCCAGTGCATCCTCAGGCCCATTTCGTACCGGACTTGGCGAATGAAGCCGCAAAGGAGACACAGCATGAAGACGAACGACACACACGAATCAGTTTCACGAATTGCCGGGCCGGGCTTGGTGCTGGTCAGCCTTCTCGCGGTAGCGCTGGCCTTCGCGGCGAGCAGCTTCGCACAATCGAACGCCGCACCGGCGCCGAACACTGCGGATGCAAAGGCCGCGCAGCCGGCCCAGGCAGCAGCGATTTCACCGGCGGCTCGGGCCGCAAAGGCTCCTAGGGGCACCGGAGAAGGAATCCAAATCCACGGCTGGTGGACGATTGAGATACGGAACCGGGACGGATCGGTCGCCAAGCACGTCGAATTTGAGAATGCACTCGTTAGCGTCGGCCCAGCAGTACTCGCCGGGCTGCTCTCCGGCAATCTGGTGGCGGGCTCGTGGGAGCTCGGGGTGGTGGGGTACAACGCGGCTCCCCCCTCTGGTCCCTGTTCGTCGTCTGGCGGCCCATGCGAGATGGTAACGGCAGGGAGCGGTCTAGATTCCGCGGGGTGCACAACCACGCTCGGTCCTGTTCCCCAGGGCGACACGCAGCCCGCCTGCTATGCGACCCTGACGCCCTCCCTCACTGGTGGCAGTGACGCAAGTT
>Ga0181523_10000884_pt1 | contig 33374 bp, 23 predicted proteins | sample PEATcosm2014_Bin_43_FD_119752 | JGI IMG/M metagenome (GOLD analysis project Ga0181523, IMG submission 119752) | Peatland microbial communities from MTU Mesocosm Facility, Houghton, MI, USA - PEATcosm2014_Bin05_30_metaG | ecosystem: Environmental > Terrestrial > Soil > Wetlands > Peat | place... | reverse complement strand
TGTGCGAGCACTCGATCTGACGGTAGACTCCAGCCTGCTGTGGATGGGAGTGGCCCTGGCAGTAGTCGCCGCGGTGATTTTGGCATTTGTGCCGCGTCTGCCCTCGGCCAACGCGTCGAATGGCCTGAACGTCGCGAGCGGCAGCGTCCGCATCACCGGCAGTACCAGCCGCCGCCAGCGCGCCTTCGCAGTCACACAGATCGCCGCGTCCTTCATTTTGCTGGCGGGCGCGAGCATGTTGGTCACTACGCTCATCGCACTACAGCAGACGCAGACGGGCGTCGACACGCGCCGCGTCCTCGCCGTCGATGTTCCGGCGACGTCCTACGGGAAGACTCCTCAGCAAGTCCTCGATTTCTACAAGGAATCGATCCGCCGTATCGAGGCTCTCCCCGGCGTCACGAAGACTGCTTTCAGTACCCTTGCGCCGTGGCGCGATGCCGACACCGTCGGTATAGGTTTGCAATTCTCGGGCGATGGTCACGCCCACGGCAAAGATGATCCTCGCGCGCAGTGGCGAACCATCTCTCCGGGCTTTTTCGCCGCGCTCGGCGTTCCCATTCTTGAGGGACGCGATTTCAACGACCTGGACAGCGAAAATAACGAGCCCGTCGTCATCGTCAGTGAGACCCTTGCGCAGCGCATGTTCCCTGGTCAGGATCCGATCAACCGGCATGTTTATTGGACCGATCCTGTCCTCGAGTTCCTTCCCGGCAGCGAAGCCGAAAAGTCCAGATTCAAGTCGCCGCACCGCATTATCGGGATCGCCGCTGACATGGATGATTTGCACATCGTCCCTGAACCCAATTCCACGATTTATGGCACCTTTGCAGACTCTCCCATGTTTGGCGGTCACCTCTTCATCCACACCACCGCAAATCCCTATTCGCTAGTAACGCCGGTGACGAAAATCATTCGGCAGATGTCTGCCGATGAACCTGTCGAGCACGCCGCCACTCTCGAAGACATCCGTGCGAAAGTGCTTGCGCCAAACCGCTTGAGCTCCCTGGTCTTTGGCGTGTTCGCAGGGGTCGCGCTGCTGATTGCCGTCGTTGGCGTCGCGGGCGTACTGGCGTTTTCTGTCAGCGCGCGGACACGCGAATTTGGCATCCGCCTGGCGCTTGGGTCACAACCGGAAAATCTCCTCAGAGGTGTTGTCGCGGAAGGCGCGGTGATGGCTGCCGTTGGCGTTCTGGCGGGCGCGGCATTCGGGTTCGTCGCGGCGCGACTGGCGGGCAGTTATTTCGGCGACTTAAAGATGCCGGGCGCATTGCCCGTGATCGTTTCTGCGTTTGTGCTGTTAGGCGCGGCGGTAGTCGCTTCGATCTTCCCGGCGGCACGCGCCGCCCGCGTCGACGTCACACAAGCGCTCCGTTCGGAATGATTTTTCCGGCGCGCCCAAGTTTCCCGTAAACCCGCGAACCGTCGAAGTGGAACGACTCCCGCCCCGATGGAGACGAACGCCTGACCAGCGCCGTCACCGGAAACCGACCCACGACCCAAAGGCAAATTCGTTGTGTCGCGGGGCAAAGTAGCGATAGGATGCACAGGCCGGGTGGCCGGATGGGACTTTACGAAATAGAATTGAATGTAACCGGCGCGTTCCAGCGCACGTCGGAATAGCAAGCCCCTAATCAGCCCAGCCAGAGCCCACACAAACCGGAGGATGGGAGTTTTTACTTCATCGAGGAGGAAAGAATGAGACGAACCTTGTTACTTTCTGTTGTATTGACGGCTCTATTGGCGCTTCCCGCTCTTGCGCAACGCCCCGAGGAGCACGCGCAGAACACGCCGCGGGCGAATCAAGGCCACGTTCCGCCGGCGCCGGCCAAGCGAGATAACGTGCGCGCGAAGCCGGAAGTGGAACGCAACGTCAAGGGGCGGGTCAACGAAACGCAACACGTGAACAACGACCATTGGTACGGCCACGAGAGCCCGAATGATAAGCGCTTTCACCTGGATCATCCGTTCGAGCACGGGCACTTCGAGCACTTTGGCCCTTCCTACCGTTATAAGGTGGAGCGGTTCGACCTGGCGCATCACCGTTTCTGGTTCCCTGGCGGCTTCGGATTTGAAGTTGCTTCCTGGGACTGGCCGCTGTGCGCGGATTGGTGCTGGGATTGCGCGGACGATTTCGTGGTGTACGAAGATACCGACCACGTGGGCTGGTACATGCTGTACAACGTCCACACGGGTGTGTACGTCCACGTCAGCTATTTGGGAGTATAAACACGGCGGTACTTAGTTGGTCGCAAGTGAACCGGACGAGGCGGACGCTAAGCCGCCTCGCCGGGTTTTCTGAATAATTGCAGTTCCTTCTGTTGCTACAATTCCGCAAATCATCTACAGGTCCGGACATGCCGCGCTTTCTTCCTGAGCGTTCCGCGTTTCACGCATTTTAATCTTCGCTTTACACCGCATCAACCACCGCCGGTCTTCCCCTCGCTAGAGTACAGACCCGCTGCTCCTAAAAGGAGAATCCAACAATGCACAAATCGCTCCAAAGATTTACGGCTTTTCTGACTTCAACAGTTTTCCTGCTCTCCACGGCAGGCAGTCTCACGGCCAGCCCGCGGAATATTGACGGGTGGGATGGCAAAGATTCAAAGATACGGCATGTTCTACTCATCAGCATCGACGGCATGCATTCCCTGGACTTCGCCAATTGTGCCAACGGCGTCGCGGGAGTGAATGGTGGCCAGGCGTACTGCCCCAATCTTGCCGCTCTTGCACAGACCGGCGTCAATTATCTCTACGCGCTTACTCCGCGCCCGTCGGATTCCTTTCCGGGGCTGACAGCGATAATCACGGGCGGAACTCCGCGTTCGGCAGGTATGTTCTACGACGTCAATTACGACCGAGCGCTTTCCCCGCCAGCCATGACCACTCCTTACGGAATCGTTGGTGGCGCGAATCTCTGCCCGCAATTCGTAGGCACGCAGGTGGGCTTCGACGAAGAGATTGATTACGACTACACCAAGCTTGATGGCGCCGGTGGAATTAATCCCGCGTATTTGCCTCGCGATCCCAAGAACAACTGCGCTCCGGTTTATCCCCACAGCTATATCCGCGACAACACGATTTTCGAAGTGGTGAAGGCCGGAGGAGGTTACACGGCGTGGTCGGACAAGCATCCCTCCTACGATTTCACGAACGGCCCGAGCGGCAAGGGCGTGGACGATCTCTACAGCCCGGAAATTAACTCCGTGCCCGTACCTCTCCCAACGGTTCCCGGATGCAGTCCGTTGCCGGACCAGAATGCCGTTTCGTCGAGCAACGCCTGGACCGACAGTTTCCAGAATATCCAGTGCTACGACACATTGAAGGTGCAAGCGGTGCTCAATTGGATTAATGGGAAGCACCACGACGGCACCGGCTCGATCCACACTCCCGCTTTGTTTGGAATGAACTTCCAGGCAGTGAGCGTGGGGCAGAAGCTGGTGGAAAAGGCGCTCTCGCTTACGGGCGGTTACCTGGATTCCACGGGCACCCCGTCCGCCTCGTTGCTTGGTGAGATTCAATATGTGGATGGGTCCATCGGCCAGATGGTGTCGGCGCTGAAGAGCCGTGGCCTGCTCGATTCCACGCTGATCATCATTACGGCCAAGCACGGCCAGTCGCCCATCGATCCGAATCGCGTACTTCGCATACCGCACGACAACCCCGCGCTGGAGCCTCCTTCCTCGGTGCTCGGTGGCGTGGGCACGGGACTCACGGGAGGCGGGCTTGTCGGTCAGGCCGATGAAGACGATGTTTCGCTGATCTGGCTTACGGACCAGACGCAGGTTGCCGCTTCGGTTGCGCTGCTTGAACAGAACGAGAACAACTATGGCCAAGGGCAGATTTTCTCCGGCCGCTCTCTCGCTCTGATCTTCAACGACCCGTCTGTGGATTCGCGCACACCCGACATCGTGATTGCCCCGAATGTGGGCGTTATCTACACGGGTGGCGGGGGGAAAGTCTCCGAGCACGGTGGTTTTGCCGAAGATGATCGCCACGTGTTGCTGCTCGTTTCCAATCCGAGCTTCGCGCCGGCAATATTTGCAGATCAGGTGGAAACGCGGCAAGTAGCTCCAACGATCATCCGGGCGCTGGGACTTGATCCTGGACAACTCTGGGCCGTGCAGAAAGAAAGCACGAAGGTTCTGCCGGATCTTCCGCTGCGCTCGGATAACGACCGTTAATCGTTAGTGGTTCACGAAACTTTGCGCTGACAATTGGTCAAAGGCGGCGCCGTGCTCCGTGATAGGCGGAGTCCGGCGCCGCTAAACTTTTCCGATGGTGACTGGATCGTGAGGCTGGGCCCTACCAGGACGACTTCAGCTCACCGATTTCGGCGGTGACGGCATCGAGGACGGTGCAAGCTTTGACGGCAGCGGTCATGGCGTTGTGGTCCCGGAAGAGCGGCCGGTCTGCGTCCAGGTGCTCAACAACCTTGCGGACGGCTGCTTTAGCCGCAAGCGTGCCTTTGCCGGGCGTGAATTCGCGGAAGTCCAACGCTTGTGCGGCGGCGATAAGCTCGATGGCCAGCACGCCGTTGGCGTTCTCCAGAATTTGCCGTGTCTTCAGCGCAGCGTTCATTCCCATGGAGACAAAATCTTCCTGATCAGCGGCTGCCGGAATGGATTGGATAAAGCTTGGTGCGGATAAGATGCGCTGCTCGACGATGAGCATGTCCGCGGTGTATTGGCTGAGCATGTGGCCCGAGAACATTCCGGCGCCTCTGGTAAGGAACGCGGGCAGACCAACGGAGAGCGCAGGATTGAGAAGCCGATTCAGGCGGCGCTCGCTGAGGACGCTGACCATGGTCACACCCGCCCCCACCACATCGAGAGGCAAGCTCACCGGAGTGCCCTGGAAATTCGCGCCTGTGTAAACCTTATTCTCTTCCGCGACGAAGATGGGATTGTCGGCCACGCCGTTGAGTTCCGTCTCCACTTGTTTGCGAGCGTAGGCGAGCAGATCGCGTAGTCCGCCGATGACTTGAGGAGTGCTGCGCATCGAGTAGGCGTCTTGCACCTTCACCTTGAGCTTGCCGGTGACCAGATCGGAACCCGCGATAACGGCGCGGAGATTCGCCGCCACAGTCTGCGCACCGCGAAAGCCGCGTAGCTCGTGGAGCTTGGCCTCGTACGGGCGCATGTTGGCCATAAGAGCTTCGAGTGTCATGGCCGCGGCGATTTCCGCTTGGGCCACCCAACGCTCGGCATCGTAAAGCTCGAGACACGCCATGCCGGTGATGAGGTTACTTCCGTTGATGGCGGCTAGACCGTCGCGGGCCTTGAGGCCAGGCACGGGGATGCCGGCCTTTTCCAGAGCTTCGCGCGTGGCCATGCGTCCGCCCTGATAAAAAGCTTCACCTTCGCCCATCAGCGAGAGGGCGCATTGCGCCATGGGTGCCAGGTCGCCGCAAGCGCCGACACTTCCCTTCTCGCACACAACGGGCGTGACGCCAGCGTTGAGCATGGCAATGTAGGTGAGCGGAATCTCCGGGCGGCATCCGGAAAAGCCCTTGGCGTGAACGTTGATGCGGCTGAGCATGGCCGCGCGCACGTGCTCGATAGGAGCCGGTTCTCCGATGCCCGCGGCGTGGTTGTAGATGAGGTATTTCTGGAATTCCTTGACTTGCTCGTCGTTCAGCACCACTTCGGAGAACTCGCCGATGCCGGTGTTCACGCCGTACATGGTTTCGTGGGCCTGGATTTTTTTCTCGAGCATGGCGCGGCAGGTGTTGATGCGGCCGAGCGCCTCTGGGGTGAGTTCCACTTCTTCGCCGTGGCGCGCCACGCGCACTACGGCCTCAATGGCCAAGCTGCTGCCGTCAAGACGGATGGTCATCGTGAATCTCCTGGTGAAGCCGCAACGCTTTGGCGGATAGGGGAGGAAATCCCGCGCGGCCCATTCCTCCGTGGTAGCAAGGTGGCGCGTGCGTGGGAGCCAAACCAACGCGCAAACGGGCGAGCGATTGAACCCGGTATTTTGTGTGCGAACTTCTACCCACCACCATCATAGACGATTTTAGCGAGGTTGCCGCCAAGCTACCACGTTCGGGCGGGAGTTGGAGCTGATTCGGGTGGCTGGTGATTCTCTGTGATTCGCGGGGCGGCGCTGATTCGATTTGGTCACCGTCCAGGAGTTACCCTTTCACGCAATGCTGCATCTGGGTGTAACCCCGTGTCTTGTGACACGTCTTACCATCAGCTAGAGTCTGCTAGAAGAATGAGGCAGTGGAGCCCGACATTATTTCTGGCCAGGCACTCTGGGCGGAGTTCCGATGACAAGGCGTAGGGCACAGATCTGTGCGATTTTGCGGGGAGGACTGATTCTCGGCCGGGAGGCGCTGCGGTAATGGCCCCGATTCTTCTCTGGCTCATCATGGTGCTTTGCCTGCTCATCTCTGTGGCGAAGTACCTGATGGGAATCATTTTGAAGCTGGCATTCCCCGGCGCCAAGGTCAAGAAGGACTACAGCTATCAACCGACCGTCAGTGTGCTGATGCCCTGCTACAACGAAGGCAAGACGGTTTACGAAACCATTGAAAGCATCAGCAAGAGCAACTATCCCATCGAAAAGTTTGAAGTGATCGCCCAGGATGATTGCTCGGTGGACGATAGCTACCAGTGGATCCTGCGCGCGCAGCGCGATTTTACCAACATCCGCGTAAGGGCCGGACGCAATGAGGCGAATTGCGGCAAGGCACGCACGGTGTGCAATGCGCTGCAGCACTCCACCGCGGAGGTCATCATCTCCATCGATTCCGATTGTATTTTCCATCCCGACGCGATCCAGGAATTGACTGCCTGCTTTTCCGAGGCGCGCATCGGCTCGGTTGGCGGTCGAGTGGGAGTTCGGAACCCGAACGACAACGTCATTACCTCGATTCAGGCCATCGTTTACTACTCCGCGTTTCAGCTTTACAAGATTCCGGAAAATTGGACGCGCAGCGTCTGCTGCATCAGCGGATGTTTGTTTGCTATTCGGCGGGAGCTATTGCTGGAGATCGAGCCTGCCATCCGCGCCCGCCACTGGTTTGGCATTCCCGTAACTCAGGGCGAGGACCGGTTCCTGACCCATCAAACGCTGCTGCGGGGTTATGGCACTTACATTAATAATGACGCGCTTTGCTGGACGACCGTGCCCGACACTCTTTCGGTGCTCTTCAAGCAGCAACTGCGCTGGCGCCGCAGCATCGTGCGCGATTTTTTCTTTACGCTCAAAACCTTGCCGCAGCACGTGTGGAAACTTCACCCGAACACAGTGCTGACGCTGGTGCTGACACCACTTGGCGCGCTGGTGGGCTTTCTGGTTGTGGTCACCATGCTTACTTCAGACCCCCTGGCATGGGCTGGGCCTGTGCCGATGGTCACCGCTCTGGGAATTGGCGCAATTCTTACCTGGGTGATGAAAAAATATAGCGCGAGGGAGGCGCTTGCTCACCCTCTGGCTTTTGGCGCTTATGTCGGTTGGACGCTGGTTTCGAGTTTGTTTCTTACGCCCCTGGCGCTATGCACGATGGATTCCGCGGACTGGGGAACGCGAACAAAAACAGAACAGGAGGCGCCACTTGGCAACACCACCGGTTGATCCTCTTCCACTTCAAAAGAAAAAAGCTCCCACCAAGCAATCGCTGCACTACACGCTGGTGATTACGGTTTACCGCATCTTTGCCATCGTAGTGCTGTATCTCGTGCTTGCCGGCATTCTCACTTACGCCTTCGTCATGGGCTTTTATGCCGTGAACAGTTCGTGGGCTGCTCCCGTTATACTCTCGGCCGCGGACGAGAAAAGCCTGGACTTCCGGGCGCAGCTGGTGACCAGCCAGCAGACCATTGAAGATCTGAAGGTGGATTCGAAAAAACTGGACAGCGGCATCGCCGAGATGACCAAGCACCGCGCGGCACTGTTGGCGCTGGAACCGGAACTGCGCGCCGCGATCGCCCGCGAAGATAAGCACAATCGCGCCACCGGTGGCGAACTCGCGGCGCTTGACCAGCAGAAGCAGGCCGACAACCTGAAAACACAAAAAGTGCTGGCGCAACTCAAGGAGGTCGAGTCCAACATCAATAAGGATCTGGCTTCCGGGTTGATTACCCAGGGCGATGCGGCCACGCAACTGGCCGCAATCAACCAGACGCAGGGCGCATTAACAGACAGCAAGATTGCGGAAGTTTTGCTGACGGACAGCGTTTTAACCAAGACCACGAATGCCACCTCGACTCTGGATGTGCTGGAAAAACAAGCGGAGTTGCGGTCGGAAGCCGCACAACTAGATATCGCCATCAATGTTGCCCAAAAACAGCTTCAGGAAGAATCAAGGCAGATTGACCGTTTGCACCAGGGCATCGCAACCGCGAAACAGAGTCCGTATTATCTGAATGCACTGGGCGGCCAAACGCTCTATTTCGCGTTCGTGCCTTATGACAATCAAGCCAGCGCCGCAACCGGGCAGCCGGTTTATGACTGCTACCTGAATATGATTGCCTGCCGCAAGGTCGGCACGGTGAAGCAGATATTCACCGGCGAAGAGACAGCCATCCATCCAATTTTCAAGACCACGATTCGTGGTTTCCTGATGCAGATGAATCTGGACCGCCCCGATTCCGCGAAATCCAAAACCGTATTCCTCGGACGCAAGCCGCTGTTGTTCTAAGGAGAACCCGAATGTTCCTGAATCACTGGAAGTTTGTGATGGCTGCAGCCCTGTTCATTCCATCCGTTGCGCACGCGCAGGACCAGAAGGATCAGCAGGCCTACTGCGTCTACGTAATGGAGCAGGCGCAAGCACAGCGAGACTTTCTGCGCACGCCGACTGCCGCGGCCGGCTTCACTCAGCCGGAGACGGGCCTGCCGATGCAAATTGTGGGCGCCGCATCGCTCGGGCTGTCGGACTTTAAGAAGGCAGGCTTGACGATGGAGGCCGCGCGCAAAAACTGTGAACTTTACAGAGCGACGCTGGAAGCTCAGCAGGACGTCCAGTATGCGTTCACCAACCTGGAGAAAAATGCTTTACAGAACAGGCTCGGCTTGATTGAACACGCCACCCAATCGCTGGATGCGCTGATGGAAAAGACTTCAAAGATGGTGGAAGCGCAGAATGCCACCCGCCTGATGCTGTTCACGCTGCAGACGACCAGGATCAAGATGGACGCTGACCGGGCCGACACGCAATCGAAGATCGCGGCGATTTATGTCCCCGCGCTCAGTGACAAACCATTAAAAGATCTTGTGGCACAAAAACAAAGTGGCGAACAGCAAGAGCAAAAAGCGCTGGACAAGCTGAACCGTCAGAATAATTGGGATGTCGCGCTCTCCGTTGGCGTCCATCAACAGGTCAATCCGGCGGCCCAGGGCCCGCAACCGTACGGCGAGGTAACGGTCAGCTACAATCTTGCCAGTTGGTCCATCAACAAGCATTTGGACCGCGCCGCGAATGCCCACGAGGAGTGGAAAAGAGTTCAGGAGGGCGATGTGGTGCGCAGCACGGAAGTGCTGCGGCAACAGTTGCTCGATAGCATCACGGTGCAGGAGGCCAAGCTCAAGTCTCTGCGCGAAGAAAGCGCGCAGATCGACAAGAACCTGGAAGTGGTCGCCAATCCGGACACTTCCGCCGCCTTCGACTTCCACAATCAACTGTCGGCAGCAATGCTTCTGTTACAAATCGAGACCAATGACGCCAGCTTCAGGATCGATCAGGCGCGGGAATATCTGGCAAAGAATTACTGAAAGAATTGACGCACGCAATTGCCGCAGCGGCTGGCTCCATTGCGCGTGGCTTCGCAAGCGGCCAAAAGTCTCGGTGGGAACGTAAATTCTGTCGCTGAGGTATGAGCTGGCAGCAAATTCGTTGTAGCGCGGCCAGGAGAGGCGTATTATGCGCAAACAGAGGCCCAAACAGGCCCCCGTTCCAATTCCGACAAAGGAATAAATGCGCATAAGACACACCATTTTCATTGGCATATTTTTATTGGCTCTGACCTTGTCCTGCGTAGTTCGCCCCGAAGAAGCGAGCGTGCATATCGGCTTCCTGATGGACTCGCTCAAACTTGAGCGCTGGCAACGCGACTCGAAATTAGTCCAAGCGCGGGCCGAAGAATTAGGGGCAAAGATCACCGTCAAATCCGCGGAAGGCGATGACGACCTGCAGTTGCAGCAAGCCAATCAACTGCTGGATGCGGGCGTTAACGTCTTGATCGTGGTGCCGCACGATGCCGAAAAGGCCGGCGCCATTGTGGAGGCTGCCAAGCGCAAGGGAGTGCCCGTGGTCAGCTATGACCGCCTGATCAAGAACAGCGCGGTCTCGCTGTACATTTCCTTCGACAACGTGCAGGTGGGAAAGTTGCAAGCTTCGATGGCGCTGGCTGCCGCACCAAAGGGGCATTTTTTTCTGCTGGAGGGACCGCGCTCCGACAACAACGCCCTGCAATTTGAACGCGGGCAAAAACTGGGGCTCCAAGAGGCGGTTGACACCGGTCGCATCACGATTTTCAGCGAGGACTGGTGCCACCAGTGGAACCGCACGGAAGGCTACGAGGCTACCCTCGCCGCTCTGAAGAAATCAGACGACAAGATCGCCGCCATCGTCGCCGCGAACGATGAACTTGCCGGCGGCGCGATTCAGGCCTTAAAAGAACACAAACTCGCCGGGATCGTTCCCGTCTCCGGCCAGGATGCCGATCTCCCGGCGGTGGTGCGCATCATTCGCGGGACGCAGATCATGACCGTTTACAAGCCCCTGGGGCCTCTTGCGAAACGCGCCGTGGACGCGGCGGTGGCGCTGGCCCATGGCACCAAACCCGCCACGACGGAGAGCATTCCCAACGGCGCCTATACGGTCCCCGCCATTCTTCTTCAGCCGATTGCCGTGGAGCAGAAAAATCTCGGCTCAACCGTCATCAGCGACGGCTTCCACACCGCCGAGGAGATCAAGAAAGCTCTTGCACCCGGCGAATGGGAAAAATTCATTTCGCGGAAGCGTTGACGTCACTGCAATCCATCAACAGTCTCGCTGCAGCCGATGAATCGAGCGGGCGGCCAAAGCTGCGTTGGCAGTAGATGGCCGGTCGTCAATTTTCATCGGGCTCGGCCAGCAGATTGCCAAGACGGTCAAACCGCCGTTCCCAAGTTGCGCGGCGGTCGTCGAGCCAGCGTTCCGCCACGGAAAGGCCCGCAGGTTCGATACGGCAAGTGCGCACCCTGCCGACCTTTTCGGTACGGACCAGTCCGCTTTTTTCCAGAACTTGCAGGTGTTGAACAACGGCGGCCAGAGTGATGTCGAGAGGCTCTGCCAGACGCGTGACGGTCAGGGGCCGAACGCTGAGCTTCTCCACGATGGCCCGGCGGGTGGGATCGCCAAGAGCGTGGAAGACGCGATTGGTGTTCACTTTTTGGCTAAGCATGAGCTCCTGCCTTTTCCTCGCACTCACGGACTAGCGCGCCAATTCCTTGGCCAATTGTTCGAGCAGCTTGCGCCAACCCTGTTCGCGCATTTCAGGGCCGTCGGCGCCCTCAAAGAACGCGGCCTGCTCCGTGAAAACGAGGATGGTCCCTTTTTCCGCCGGCAGAAACTCAAACGTAGCCAAGGACGCGGAGATGCGCTGATCACCGAGAGACATGGTATAGGCGAGGACGATGCGATGATCGGGCACGATGTCCTGATAATTGGTGCGATTTGTCAGCGCAACGCCGGGAAACGGAGTGCCCTCCTTGAAGCGGCGGCGGGTGTGCTCGCTGCCTCCCACGCGGAAATCCATCTGGAAGTCCTCCACATCGCTGCCATCACCTTGCGCATACCAGCGGCGTTTTTTGGCCGGGTCGGCGAAAGCGGCGAACACGCGCTCAGGCGTGGCGGGGTAATTGCGCTCGATGACAAAAGTGCTGTGGGTAACGGAGTGTTTTTGCATGGTCAAACTTTCTCCCGAGTGTAATTGTTAAGTGCTGGCTTAAGTATCTGCCGAGCCCAGACAATTGTCAAGTGGAGACTTAAGTATTTTTTCTATCTCCGACCGGGATAAAGCCAGCGTTTATTCCCCGGGTATATGGCGGAACAGAGGTTGATGGGGATGGCGCGGCATTCAAAAACGCAGCGAACTTGCTTCAGGCAATCGGCAATTCAATCGTGAGGGCGGCTCCGTTGGGCTGCAGGTTTTGCGCGTAGATATCGCCATTGTGTTCTTTGACGGTGCCGTAACAGATGCTCAGGCCCAGGCCGGTTCCCTGCCCCACGGGCCGCGTGGTGTAGAACGGGTCGAAGACACGAGTCACGTCGGTGAATCCCGGTCCCGTATCGCTGAAGCGCACGATGACTTTCTCGGTTGCGCGATACGCTTCGACCAGGATCTTCTTCTCCGGCGCCTGCTCCAGCGCGTTTGCGGAATTGCTGAACAGGTTGACGAACACACGTTTGAATTGGCCTTCATTCAGCGTGATGGACGGCAGATCCTGCGAAAAGTTCAACTCCACTTGGATGCCGTTGCTACGCAATTGATGTTCGCAAAGCATCAGGGATTCACGTATCACCTCGCCGAGGTCCAGCAAGCGGCGGCCTGCCGTTTGCGGCCGCGCAAAGCTCAAAAGATTGTCGATGATGCGTTTGATGCGCCGCGCTTCTATTCCCAATCGTTCGAGTTTTTTACGCGACGCTCCATCGGGCGCCTGCTCGATCAGCAGATCGGAGAATCCGATCACCGCGGTCAGCGGATTGTTCAGTTCGTGCGCGACACCGGTGACCAGTTGCCCCACTCCCGCCAGCCTCTCCCTTTGCATCAATTGGCTTTGCGCGCGATGCAACCGCTCGAAATTTTCGCGGGATTCGAGCAGCAGCCTGCCCATCTCTTGATTCAGGAACATTTGCCGCAAAAACACCAGCACACCCATCAGCAGGATACCCGCCAGGGTGACGGAGACGCGGTACGGGCGCAAGGCACTGGCGTTTGGATCAAAGAAGAGTTCGCACAAGCCCATTACCGGCAAGGACAGCACAGCCAGCGCCGCCAAAATCCCGGGCAGATCGGCGGCGTGTTCGCGTTCGGCCTCCGTCAACGGCTCGGATGGGACAGTGCGTGCGCGCACGGCAATGAGGATGAACCAGCAGATCGCAGCGTAATTCGGAATATCGTACAAGCTTCCGCTGTAGTACTCATCGCGCTCGAATGCGGCGTTCAACCACTGATAGGCCAGCAGGTACAGCGCGCTAGCGGAGAAGAGATGCCAATAAATCCTTCGCCAGGCACCCTGTGCGACAAGCGCCATGCTTCCCAGAATTCCGAGCAATACCGAGAACTCCAAAATGAACAAGGAATAGTAGTAGCTATTGAACGTGATTTTGTTGGGCAGAATGTATTCGTTGGGGAAGACCAGAAACATGTACACGCAGACCCACCACAACAGAAGAATCAGAAAATTCAGCGTGGTCAGATGGAAGCGCTGCTCGCGCTGCCGCGAACCCGGTCGCATTGCCGCCGCGGCCATCATGGGCACCGGCTGCAAGAACAAAGGGATGTCCGCCCAGAAGGGATCTGGCGTGGCGCGGTGGGCAAAGACTTCGTAATACAGCCACGCTCCCAGGTTGCAGCCAACCATCACGGCGCTGGCGGCCAGCAGAATCCAAAACCAGCGCGTACGCCCCTGGTTACTTATCGCAGCCCAGATCATCACCGCGGAAGCCACGATCCACAAAGTTGTGCCGGAAATATCGGAGAAAGCGGTGAGAGCAAAACTCGGCCGGCCCAGCAGGGACACAACGGTATACAGAAGCAAAAAGCCGAGCACTACCGCCAGTTGCCAACGGGCCAACGCCTTCATGTAAGTTCAGTCTCCAGCAGACACAAGAGAAACATGTGCTCTATATCCAGCTATGTTGCGTGGCCCGGAATTCCGAGTTCTGCCTGAAGGGGGGACTACCCACAAGCGACAATATCACCGGCGCATTTCTTTTGCCGAATTATTGAAATGGGTGTTATCAATGCGGAGATAGTGCGAGAGGCTGCGGATTCTACCCATCACATGGCGTGCATAAATCTTGATAAACTGCTTTTCGGTTCTTCTGACGTATAGATTCGAGGCTTGTAGCGAATCATTCCTACAACAAAAAGCTCACCGGCAATCCGAACTGCAGGGAGCTATCCATATGAATCCTGTCAAAGACGAAACCGAATAGCCAAGCGAAACGTCTGAAGAACAGATAAGACTTTTTGTGAAATAGCCGGCAATCGCGTTCGGCCTTGCAAGATTGTAAAGTCCCTTTTTGAGTTTAAGGTTTGGCAGTGTAGGTGCGTCCAGACTCGGAGGCGATTCATGAATAAGCGTTGGTCCGTTTTGTGCCTGGTTGTTTTTCTGGGAGCGTTGCCCGTTCTAGCGCAAGATGATAGCGCAACGGCGCGAACTGGAGCGGGATGCGGCCCCAGTTCGGGAATGTTCGACGTGAAGACGACAGATCTGAAACATCCCGTTGGGCAGCCGGAGCCGGGGAAAGCGCTGGTGTATTTTATTGTGGATTTTCTCACCGCGCCCACGATGCGGGTAGGGGTGGATGGAAGTTGGGTAGGAGCGAACGAGGGCAAGTCGTATTTCTTTTTCCAGGTCGCGCCGGGAGAACATAATATCTGTACGGAGTGGCAGTCGGGAACCTTCAAGAAGTCTTCCGAGCGGGTGGGAGAAGCAATACACCTGACGGTGGAGGCCGGGAAGACGTATTACCTGCGGCTGAACTTTAGCTACCAGCGAATGAATCTGGAGCTGTCGGACGAGGCGGAAGGACATTTTTTGATTGGGTCGTCGTTGTACGCGACATCGCAACCGAAGAAAAAGTGAGGCGAAGTTCTTTCAAGAACTGCCGCAGCGAGGGGGTTCGCGCGGACGTGGGCCTGGACGCCAAGGGATACTCACGCGGGTGGGAACGATTAGACTCAGAACTGAGAACCGAGCCTCCGTCTTGGACAACTGCCTTTCCGGGAGTAAACTAAGTGTTCATTCGAGACTCCACGCCCGGGTTTCTCAGGAGAACACGCGCGGCCCATGTCTCGTCCCAACGAAAAATCCAAGATCATCGAACACTACGACGTGGTCAGCCCCTACTATCAGTCTTTTTGGGGCGAGCATCTGCATCACGGTTACTGGATTCATGGCGATGAATCCAGGGAGGCAGCGCAAGTTCAACTGATCGAGCATCTCGCCCGTCGCGCCAATGTGCGGCCTGGCTCCGAGGTGCTGGATATTGGCTGTGGTTTTGGCGCTAGCAGTCTATACCTTGCGAGGAATTACGGCGCCAACGCCACCGGCATTAATATCTCTCCCATCCAGGTGGAAATGGCGAATCGGGCTGCGCGCAAGGCGAACCTGGACGTGAAGTTTCTCCTGATGGACGCGGAGTCCATGCGGTTTTCCCAAAGCTTCGATCTGCTGTGGTCCGTGGAATCAATTTCTCACTACCACGACCCACAGAAGTTTTTTGCTTCGGCAGTGAAGTTCCTGAAGCCCGGCGGGATTTTTGCCCTGACCGATTGGTTCCGCAAGGAAAATCTCACCGCCGCCGAAAAAAAGAAATTTATTGAGCCGATCGAGAACGGCATGTTTGTGGAACTGCGGACGATGGAAGAGTACGCCAATTTCCTCACTGCCAGCGGTCTGCGCATCGCCCACCGGCAGGTGCTCACGCCGAACTGCGCGAAAACCTGGGATCTGTGTCTCGACATCATCAAGGAAAAGTCGTTTTGGACTTTGGCCGCACAACACGGCACTGACTTCGTCACCTATCTGAAGGGCTTTCAGGCCATGCGTGCCGGCTACGCTTCCGGCAACTTCGTGTATGGTCTTTTTGTCGCAAAAATGCCGGAAGCGGCGGAGAGCAACGATTGATAGTCTCCGAAGGATTCTTTCTGATGCGGAGGGATTTTCACTGGCGTTTCTGACTCAGCTGGCTCAAACCCATAACTGGCGTGAATCCACAAAGCAAGACGAGAATCACCACCGCAAGCTGAAACTAGTGAGTTCAGCAGACTTTTCGCAGCACAGATGGGAAAAGCGCGTCACAAATTGAACATGTAAAGCAGAAGCCGGGTGAGGAACAGATCCACAACGAGAACGACAACGGAGGACACAACGAATGCGGTAATCGTGGCGCGGCCCACGCCCTCCGTCCCGCCTTCGACTCGAAATCCCTGATAACAACCCACGGTCGCGATGATGAACCCGAAAACGATCGGTTTCGTGAATCCTATACAAAGGTCGCCGAAGACCAGCACTTTGATGGCGCGCGAAAGAAACTGCTCCGCACTGAGGTGGAGCGTTATTTTTGCGACCAGAAATCCGCCGAACAGTCCGGCGCAATCCCCCACGGCTACGAGTAACGGCAGCACTAGCACCGTCGCAAGCACACGCGGCGTCATCAGCTTGCGGATGGGGTCGACGCCGAAGCTCCGCATGGCGTCCAACTGATCGCTAACGACCATAGAGCCCAGCTCGGAAGCCATCGCGGTGGCGTTGCGGCCTGCGAGCAGAAGCGCCGTGAACACCGGGCCGAGCTCGCGGAGGAGCGCGAGCGAAACGGCGTCACCCGTTAAAACCGTTTCGCCGAAACGGGCAAATTGCGAAGCTGAGTTCAAAACAATTACGCCGCCGACGCAAAGGAGCGCAACGACGACAATCAGCAACGAACCTACCCCGATCACGTCCATCTGCTCGACCAGGTCGGGGAAGTAACGGGTGCTAGAAAAGATGTTCTGGATCGACTGAAGGGCGAGCAAGGAGTAATCCTGGACGGCGAAAGTCCACATCTTTAATGTTTTGCCGATGACTGAGTGAACCGCAGGTGAGTTCATGGTCACACCCCTTGTCACAATGGTTGGCGCCAGTGTGTGATGAAGCTTATAACGGCCACCAGAGCAGTGAACATATACCAGGATGGGGCAGCCGCCTTCTGGCAAACTGCGTGGCACGAACTCCGAGAGGGACGCCTTACAATTCCGTCTAACTGCAGCGAATGGAATTCCACCCACTAAAACCCTGATGCCTTGATCGGGCATCCTCTCCAAGGACGGTGGAGTGTGCAATTATAGACAGCCAGAAGCTCCGCGTGAGCGGTACCCTATCCGATAGTTGCAACCTGTTTGGCGGGATTTGACGGAATTCTGACTTTACAATCGGGCGGCTCTCAACCGGGTCGCCCTTTCCATTTACAGCTCCCATGAACGCCGCGGGAAATCGTGCGTTCACGCAATTTCCCCAGCAAAGCAAATTCCCAAGGGAGGATCCGATCTCCAGTACTTCTTCCAGATCCGCGTCTGGAAGTAGCGCACTAACGAAACCGGGTCCTTTCATTTCGTGTGCCTTCCTCGAACCCTTTTTGGGTTTGCACCTGGCAACGCGATTTATCTTCCCGGAGCGGGGCGATGGTCACTTAACCGATTCTCGCCGAGGAGATCAGCGAGAATCCATGCGGTTCCGGCAATCCCAAAGGTTTCGGCGGTTTCGCTCCAGTTCGCATGCATGTGGGGACCCGAAACAAGCAATGGTATCCAGACGACCAGCCCAAAGATCAGGAGCATCAAGGTGAGAAGGCGAGTTGCGAGAAGCGCCATGCGATTCGCAAGAAGAGCCACAGCCGCGAGTGCGAAGAAAACAGTCGTCGTTACCGCCCAAAACATCTGGCTTGGCGGAAACCACTTCGGAACAAGACTAGCGGTAGGGTGAAGATAAAACGCCTGTTCGAGGGCGAAAGAAGCGGTACAGAGGCCCAAAAGAATGCAGCCGATCCGATTCAGCGTTTCCCGCGACCATGCCGAGGACAAGCGCGCATAAACGATTGCCGCACCGGTCAGGAGAGAGAACTGTTCAAAAAAATTGCCCCAGCTATTGTAGATCCCCGGTGCGCTGACGATTCCCGGCACGCACAGTAAGACGAAAAAAAGATAGACCACACCCAGGACGGCTGCGCCCAATTTCGCAGTCCGGCGTAATTGAATCGCAGCGCCCCCAAAGACCTGGACGGCCGAGGCGGCATAGACCGCGTAGCGCAGTTGAGGCCACTCGTGGTAGTCGTGCCAAGCCAACGTGATGAGGCCAGAGGCCAAAACCGCAACTCCATACACATGACGGCCGAGGTTCGATCTGGGCGTTGCGTCAGTCATTTGTTTTCAATCCCGTTAACGCAGTGTGTCACGTTGCGGATGAGCCGATCACCGGTGACGTTCATTTGAGCAACCGGGGGATCGCAAAGGATGCAGCGAGCTTTATACAACGGGATAGGTCAAGGGTAAAGTGCCGCGACCCTGGAGTGTGAAGGAGCCGCTCGATTTTGAAGCGTCGCGAAAGCTTCGTTATAGATTGTTCGTGCAGCCCTATGATCAGACCGCGACGTTAGTCCAAAAGGAGTGAGCGGGTTCTATTCCACAGCCATGGGTTACAGGCAGGTGCGAGTAGGCCCAAGCCCTGATGAACCCTCTTGCTCGACAACTTCGGATCAGTACTAACCTCGCTAGTCTGCGGCCCAAGGACACAACTTCAACGTCTTCGTTTGCAAAATGAAGGTATCGTCGAAGCGCGAGCAGCCACGCCGTTCCTACTCGAGCACGTGGATATTCTTCTTCGCGCAGATGTCCTTGAGAATCTGCGGCCACACGCTTACGGTAACTTCGCCAAGATGCGCCTTGCGCAGCAGGAGCATCAATGTGCGTGATTGTCCAATGCCGCCGCCAATGCTCAGGGGAATTTCATTCTTAATAATTCCCTGGTGATAGGGGAACTTCAGGAAGTCCTGTTGGTGAGACAGTTCCAGCTGCTTCTTCAAGCTTTCCGCATTCACGCGGATGCCCATGGAACTGAGTTCATGGCGGCGCCGCGTAACGTGGTTCCAGACGAGGATGTCGCCATTCAAGCCATGCAGGGGCTTGCCATCAGCGCTCTTGGTTTCCGTGACCCAGTCGTCGTAATCGGCGGCGCGCATTTCGTGGGGATAGCCGTCGTCGAGAGGGTAGCCAATCCCAACGATGAAGATCGCCGGGTACTGCTGGAGAATGGCGGTTTCACGCTGCTTGCGGGGAAGGTTGGGATACATCCGGAGGATTTCCTCGGCATGCAGGAAGGTGAGCTTCTCCGGCAGGTTTGGATAGCGCTTATCCTTGAGGTCAGGGAAGAGATCCTGGGCATAGAGTTCGGCTTCGACGAGGACTTTCCAGATCTTGTTGACGATCTCTTTCAGGAAATCGACGTTGCGCTGATCGGAGGTCATGGCGCGTTCCCAATCCCACTGGTCCACGTAGCAGCTATGGTCGTGGTCGAGGAAATAGTCCTTGCGGACGGCGCGCATGTCCGTGCAAAGGCCTTCGCCGGGGCGCATGCCGAATTCCTTCAGGGCCACTCTCTTCCACTTGGTGGCGGCCTGAACGATCTGGGCATCCACGGGGTGCTTATCATAATCGTTGCGGATATGAAACTGGATGGGAGTACGGGAGCCGTCGCGATCCAGCATGTCGTTGACACCGCTTTCAATGTCCACGAGCAGGGGCACCGTAACCATTAACAGATTCAATTCCTTACAGAGGTTGTCCTCGATAAAACGCTTTACCGCAAAAATCGCTTTCTGGGTTTCCCGGCGAGTGAGCGCGCTCGAATAGTCCGAAGGGAGAATCCTCTCCAGTTCCTCGTAATTGCCAATTCCGGGTCCCGCCAAATCCGCTGCTTTGCTGGACATAAGTCACACCTCCACTATTAGGACAGTCTCGCGGGGGTGTAAACTGGGCCAGTACGGGACACACAGCAGCTTGTGATATATGTCACAGCTTCTAGTGGGCATAAGCAGGTTTAATAGTAGTGCTCTCCGGCCAGCCTCTGTCGCGGGCCCCCGAACGGCTTATCTGATGACATTTTTGCACCAAATTTCAATTAGGAGGATACACTCATGGGCATTAGTACGCTTTCCGCAGCCACAAACAAAGGAACCACGGATTATGTGAACGACGTTCTGACGATCGTACGTTCCAAGAATCCCGCCGAACCCGAATTCCACCAGGCAGTCCAGGAAGTTCTCGAATCCCTCGGTCCCGCCCTTTCGAAGCACCCCGAATACCAGAAAGCGAAGATCCTCGAGCGCATGATCGAACCGGAACGCGTCATCATGTTTCGCGTCCCCTGGATCGACGATCAGGGCAACGTCCAGGTGAATCGCGGATTCCGCATCGAGATGAACAGTGCCATCGGCCCGTACAAGGGCGGACTCCGCTTCCATCCTTCCGTGAACCTGGGCATTTTGAAATTCCTTGCCTTCGAGCAGGTATTGAAGAATTCCTTGACCACACTCCCCATGGGCGGCGGCAAAGGCGGCTCGGATTTTGACCCCAAGGGCAAGAGCGACAACGAAGTGATGAAGTTCTGCCAAAGCTTCATGACCGAACTGTTCCGTCATATCGGACCCGACACGGACGTGCCGGCGGGCGATATCGGAGTGGGCGGACGCGAAATTGGCTTCCTCTTTGGCCAGTACAAGCGGCTGAAGAACGAGTTCACCGGCGTTCTGACCGGCAAGGGTTTGAACTGGGGCGGATCGCTGATTCGTCCGGAAGCAACCGGCTACGGCTGCGTGTATTTCGCACAGGAAATGTTGAAGACGCGGAAGGACACCCTGGAAGGCAAGACTTGCCTGGTTTCCGGAAGCGGCAACGTTTCGCAATATACCGTGGAAAAACTGCTCGACTTGGGCGCTAAGGTCATCGCCATTTCCGATTCCAACGGCATCATTCATGATCCCGAAGGCATCAGCCGCGAAAAGCTGGCCTGGGTTCTGGAACTGAAGAATGTGCGTCGCGGCCGCATCAAGGAATACGCGGACCACTTCAAGACGGCGAAGTACATCCCCGTGGATCCAGCCAAGGACTTCAACCCGCTCTGGGCCATCAAGGCAGATTGTGCCTTCCCGAGCGCCACACAGAACGAAATCAACGCCAAGGATGCAGCCACGCTGGTGATGAATGGGTGCAAGGTTGTGGCGGAAGGCGCCAACATGCCGAGCACACTGGACGCCACGAAACTGTTCCTGGAAGCGAAGATCCTCTACGGGCCGGCGAAGGCCGCCAACGCAGGTGGCGTGGCGACATCGGGCCTGGAAATGAGCCAGAACAGCATGCGGCTCTCCTGGACGCGTAAGGAAGTGGACGAGCGGCTGCACAACATCATGATCGCCATCCACGAGAACTCCTTCCATACAGCCGAAAAGTACGGCATGCCGGGCAACCTGGTATTCGGCGCGAATATCGCCGGATTCGTGAAGGTAGCCGATTCGATGCTGGATCAGGGGCTTGTCTAAAAGACAGTGAACAGTGGCGAGTGGCTAGTGGAGAGCACAACCACTAGGAAGTGGACTTGCGGCGGGGTGGTTAACGGCCACCCCGCCGTTTTACTATTCAGACGGACACATTCATGGACCCAGACCAATTCCTGACACCATTGCCGGACGCGGAGATGCTCCTGGAGGGCTTCGATAACCTGATGCCCTTCCGCGTGCAGGAAATCCTGCTGGTATCGAGTTTGTACGATTCGTTCATCCTGCGGGAAGACGGTCGGCTGAACGAATTGCTGATCGGCGAGTCGCTGGATTTGCACCTGCAACAGATTCCGCGGATTACGCACGTGGCAAGCTGCTCGGAAGCGCTGGCGCTGGCGCGTTCCGATCCTCGGCGATTCAACCTGATCGTGACGAACCTGGCCGTGGGAGAGATGAACGCGGCGCAACTGGCGCATGAAATCAAGCTGGCGGGACTGAATGTGCCGGTGGTGGTGTTGGCATACGACTACCGCGAGGTGAAGAATTTCGTAAAGCGCAATCCGGTCACGGATATCGAGCGGATCTTCCTGTGGCAAGGCAGCGCGCGCGTGCTGATTGCGATTGTGAAGTGCGTCGAGGACCGGCGGAACGTGGAGCACGACACTTCGTCGATGGGCGTGCCGGTGGTGCTGCTGGTGGAAGACAACATCCGCTACTACTCGGCGTTTTTGCCGGTGATTTACACGGAGTTGATCACCCAGACGCGGCGCGTGATTCAGGAAGGGTTGAACCTGGCGCACAAACTGGTGCGCATGCGGGCGCGGCCGAAAATTCTGCTGTCGTCGAATTTCGAGGAAGCGTACGAACTGGCGCTGCGCTATAAGGACCACCTGTTGGGAGTCGTGTCCGACGTCGAGTTTCCGCTCGGCGGCGTGCTGAACCCGGACGCGGGCTTCGAACTGGCCCGGCGCGTGCGCGAAGCCGTTCCTGATGTGCCGGTGGTGCTGCAATCGAGCCGCACGAAATTCCGGGCACGGGCGCACGCCGAAGGGTTTTCCTTTCTGCGTAAGCGTTCGCCGACCTTTTTGCGGGATTTGCGGAAGCTGTTGATCCAACAGTTCGCGTTTGGCGACTTCGTATTCCGCACGTCCGATCGCAGCGAGGTGGCGCGCGCCACGGACCTGAATTCGCTGGAGGCGCTGCTGCACACGGTGCCGGTAGACAGCATTGCGTACCACGGACAGCGCAACCACTTTTCACATTGGCTGATGGCGCGCACGGAATTCGCGCTTTCCAACAAGCTGAGGCCGCGCAAAGTTTCCGATTACGAATCCGTGGAAGGCCTGCGCCAGAACTTGATTGATTCGATCGGAGAGTACCGCCGGGAGCAGAGCGAAATCCTGATCGGGGATTTCAAGCCCGCGTTATTCAAGGCCGGCGGGGCACATTTCCTGCGTATCGGAACGGGTTCGCTGGGGGGCAAGGCGCGCGGGCTGGCGTTTATCCGGCACATGCTGTACAAGCGGCGAGTAGCGCGGCGTTTCCCCGAAGTGCGTGTGGGCGTGCCGCCGGCGGCGGTGCTGGCCACGGATGCCTTTGACCGCTTTTTGTCGGAAAACAATCTGCTGGACTTTGCCATCAATGCCAGCGACGATTCGGAAATTCAGCAAAGATTCCTGGAAGCGCCACTCCCTGCGGCTGTGACTGAGGATTTGCGCGCGTTCCTTGCAGAAGCGCGTTACCCGCTGGCGGTGCGTTCTTCGAGCTTGCTGGAAGATTCGCAGTATCAACCCTTCACCGGTGTGTATGAGACGTTCATGCTGGGCAACCAGCAAACGGACGATGCCGTGCGTCTGCAGCAGTTGATGGAAGCGATCAAGCTGGTCTACGCTTCCACATTCAGCCGCCACGCGAAGGCTTATGTGCGCGCCACGCCGTTTCGCCTGGAAGAAGAAAAGATGGCGGTGATCCTGCAGCAAGTGGTGGGCGCGTTTCACGGTCCGCGGTTTTATCCGGACTTTTCCGGAGTGGCGCGTTCGCGCAATTTTTATCCCATACCCCCGATGAACTTTGAGGATGGCATCGCAGCCGTGGCGCTGGGACTGGGGCGGGCGGTGGTGGACGGCGGCAAATGCTTGTCGTTCTGCCCGCGCTATCCGGCGAATCTGTTGCAGTTTTCGACCGTGGAAGATGTGCTGAACGAGTCGCAAGAAAACTTCTGGGCGCTTTCGCTGGATCACGTGGACCAGGAAACTTCGCCGCCGGGGCTTCGCGAATTGCGCTTCACGCTGGATGTGGCGGAGGCGGATGGCACATTGCATGCCGTGGGCTCCACGTATTCGCAGGATAACGACGTGATCTCCGATGGATTGAACCGGCCGGGAATGCGTGTTGTGACCTTTGCGCCCGTTCTGAAGTACGGACTGTTTCCACTGGCGCCGCTTTTGGACCAATTGCTGAAGGACGGCGAAAACGCATTCGGGCAACCCGTTGAGATTGAATTCGCGGTGCGCTTGCCGCGGCTGACAGGTGAACTTGCGGAATTTGGCTTTTTGCAGATCCGGCCGCTGGTGCTTGCGCGCGAGAGCGAAGAACTGCGCATGGAAAACGTGGATGGTTCAAGGCTGCTGGCGCACAGTACAAAAGTGTTGGGCAACGGGCGCATCGAAAATCTGCGCGATATAGTGGTGGTGGACTCGCAGCGTTTTGAGCGCGGGCAAAGCCAGGAAGTGGCGCGGCAAGTGTCGTACTTCAACGCGAAGCTCAATGAGGAGAACCGGCCGTACCTGCTGGTGGGTGTGGGCAGGTGGGGCTCGAACGAACCGTGGCTGGGAATCCCCGTGGAGTGGGACGAGATTTCGGGCGCGCGCGTGATCGTGGAGGCGGGCTTCCGCGATTTTCGCGTGACGCCGTCGCAGGGCAGCCACTTTTTCCAGAATTTGACGGCTTTCCAGGTGGGCTACTTCACTGTGAACCCAGATGTCGGTGAAGGTTCTGTGGACTGGGCATGGCTGGCGGCGCAAACCGCGCTGGAAGAGCGTGGTTGCGTGCGGCATCTGCGGCTCTCGGAGCCGCTGCTGGTCTTGATGAACGGGCGCACGAGCCAGGGCATGATCTTCAAGCCGGAGTGAGCTGCGGCGATTCGTGAGGCGCTGGATGCGGCCGAACAAGGGCCGAATGCGCGGGTGGGTGTGCGCAGGCGCTCGGAAGATGGCGCAGGGTATCTGCGTGGAATTTCGCTGGATAGGACTGAACGGCGCGGCAAGCTGAAGTAGTTGCGAAGCGTAAGTCTTTACCTTTCAATCATCGCGAACAAATATAAGGTGGAGGTGCTTTTGGACCCGGTAATGCTCTTTCCTTTTACGGGGTACCCGGCTTATTGCGAATCAACTTGCTGGGAGTAGGAGGCGGACATGGTTTTTTCCAGCCTGATCCTTGTAACGTTTACAGTGCTGGCCGTCGGGGCAATCGTCATTGGTTTGGTGATGGCGCTGCGTGCCTACGTAAAATATCGTGGCGAACGCGTGATTACCTGCCCGGAGACGCACCAGGCAGCCGCGGTGCATGTGGACGCAACGAAGGCGGCACGCAAGGCCGTATTCGGCAAGTCGTACGTCCGGCTGGACCAATGCACGCGCTGGCCAGAACGGCAGAATTGCGGGCAAGACTGCCTCTCGCAGGTGAACGCGGACCCGGCGGCGTGCCTGGTCTGGAATATGGTGGACCAGTGGTACAGAGGCAAGTCATGCGCGTATTGCCAGAAACCCTTCGCCAACATTCACTGGCATGATCGCCACCCTGCGTTGCTGGCCCCGGATCACACCTGCTTGCAATGGAATGAAGTGGCGCCGGAAAAATTGCCGCAAGTCTTTGAGTCGTATCTGCCGGTATGCTGGAACTGCTACATCGCGGAAACCTTCCGGCAGAAAAATCCCGATAAGGTGCTGGACCGAACTTGGGAACGCGGACCTGGCGGGGAGTATGTGCCGAAGGAAGAATCGGCGCCACCAGTGAAAGAGATTAGGCGCGCAAGTTGAGCGGAGTTGAGTTGGAACCCGCTCTTCCTGGAAGTGGCAGCAAGTAGTTTACCTTCAATCAACCAATTTTATGTCCTATCGGGGGCATTTACCGCGCACCAGTTTCTCGGAATGAGACTTCTATGCGTTTGCGATGCCTCCCGGCAAGAACGACGCGCCCCAACCGGCAAGATTGCTTCAGAGTGGCCTCTTCTGATCGGCCAAACTTGGCTATGACATGCGCTCCGGGCGACAAACTCGGTCCGTAGAAAATTGCTGCGTCGATTGGTGATGGCGGCTTTGGTCCGCGCGAGCAGAGATAAGCGACGGCTTCGGTTTTGCCGATCCAAACAAGGGCAGCAGCACAGAGTTGACGGCTTTCTTTTCCGCCGAGATCAGGCAAGGTCGAAGCGATCGAGGTTCATCACTTTGGTCCACGCCGCAACGAAATCTTTCACGAACTTCTCCTTCGAATCCGCGCACGCATAAACTTCCGCAAGGGCGCGCAACTGGGAGTGCGAACCAAAGATCAGGTCGACACGGGTTCCGGTCCACTTGAGCTCGTTCGTCTTGCGGTCGCGCCCTTCGTAGACCTCTCCGGAGCCGTTGGATGCGTTGGAAGGTTGCCATTGCGTGCCCATGTCGAGCAGGTTCACGAAAAAGTCGTTGGTCAGCGTCTCCGGCCGCTTGGTGAAGACGCCGTACGTGGACTTCCCAGTATTTGCGCCCAGGACGCGCAGGCCACCGACGAGAACCGTCATCTCAGGCGCCGTCAGTTTCAGCAATTGCGCCTTATCAACCAACAGCTCCTCAGCCGGCAGGCGCTGCTTGCCATTGATATAGTTGCGGAACCCATCCGCCTTCGGTTCGAGCGGAGCAAACGAATCAACGTCGGTTTGTTCTTGCGACGCGTCCATGCGCCCCGGCCTGAAGGGAACTTTCACGTCGTGGTTGGCACCCTTCGCGGCTTTCTCGATCGCCGCACAGCCGCCGAGAACGATCAGGTCCGCCAGCGAAACTTTCTTTCCGCCAGGTGCAGAAGTGTTGAACTCCTTTTGAATGGTTTCGAGTTTCTGCAGTACCTTCGCTAGTTCCGCCGGCTGGTTGACGGCCCAGTCCTTTTGCGGAGCGAGACGAATGCGGGCGCCGTTCGCTCCGCCCCGCTTATCGGATCCACGGAACGTCGACGCCGACGCCCAGGCCGCCGAGACCAATTGCGAAACGGATAGACCGGATGCGAGGATTTTCGCTTTCAGAGCGGAAATGTCCTGCTCCCCGATCAACGGATGATTCACCGCGGGAATCGGGTCTTGCCACGCCAGCGTTTCCATCGGAATGAGTGGGCCCAGATAACGCACGATCGGGCCCATGTCACGATGGGTCAGCTTGAACCACGCGCGGGCAAACGCATCGGCGAACTGATCCGGGTGCTGCAGGAAGCGCCGTGAAATCTTTTCGTAAGCGGGGTCCAGGCGCAACGAGAGGTCTGTAGTCAGCATGGTCGGCGCGTGACGCTTGGAGGTATCGTGCGCATCCGGAATCTTGCCGCTACCTGCGCCATTCTTCGGAGTCCACTGATGCGCACCGGCCGGGCTCTTGGTGAGTTCCCATTCGTAGCCGAAGAGATTCTCGAAGAAGTTGTTGCTCCACATGGTCGGCGTCTCGGTCCAAATCACTTCCAGGCCGCTGGTGATCGCGTCGCCTCCCTTGCCGGTGCGGAACTTGCTCTTCCAGCCGAGGCCCTGCTCCTCGATGCTGGCCGCTTCGGGCTCCGCACCCACATTTGCCGCATCGCCCGCGCCATGGGTCTTGCCAAAGGTGTGACCACCGGCAATCAGCGCGACGGTTTCTTCGTCGTTCATGGCCATGCGGCGAAACGTTTCGCGGATATCCCTGGCCGCCGCGATGGGATCTGGCTTGCCGTTCGGTCCTTCCGGATTCACGTAGATCAGCCCCATTTGCACGGCACCGAGTGGATTCTGAAGATCACGGTCGCCGGTGTACCGTTCGTCGCCCAACCACTTGCTTTCCGGGCCCCAGTAGAGTTCTTCGGGCTCCCACACATCCGCACGGCCGCCGCCAAACCCGAAGGTCTTGAAGCCCATGGATTCGAGAGCGACATTGCCGGCAAGAATCATCAGGTCGGCCCAGGAAATCTTGCGGCCGTACTTCTGCTTGATCGGCCACAGCAAGCGCCTCGCCTTGTCGAGGTTGACGTTGTCTGGCCAGCTATTCAGAGGAGCGAAGCGCTGCTGGCCCGCCCCGGCGCCACCGCGACCGTCGGCGATCCGGTACGTGCCGGCGCTGTGCCAGGCCATGCGAATGAACAGCCCGCCGTAGTGGCCGAAGTCCGCCGGCCACCAATCCTGCGAGTCCGTCATCAAGGCATGCAGGTCCTTGACCACCGCATTGAGGTCGATCGTCTTGAACTCCTGGGCGTAGTTGAATTCCTCGCCCATCGGATTGGACAGGGTGGAGTGCTGGTGGAGAATCTGCAGGTCCAACTGGTTCGGCCACCACTCGCGGTTCGTGTGCGCGGAAGCTCCGCCCGCGAAGGGGCATTTCGGTTCGGCAGGCGTTCCTGTTGCAGTGTTGAGTTCTTTGTCCATGTGTTCACCTTCCTTCGAATTGGTTAAACGAACGAATCAAAAACCGATGGCGCACTGTGAAACTCTTATTGGCTTTCCCATGCGCGCAAACGCCGGTGGCCAGGCTCGGTAAGGCGCGCAATGCCTTCGAAACCTAATGGGAAGCGTGCCGTGGAGCGCACTTCGCGCAAAGTCCGCGGAAAATAAGTTCGGATTCGCGAAGAATCCGCTTACCCAGGGTGCGCGAAGCCGGCCTTGGCACGTTGTACCAGACCATATCCTCAACATTGCCGCAGCGGTCGCAGATGAAGTGGTGATGCCGCATGCCTTTTGCATCGAATCGCGCGGCGCGGCCCTCGACGGCCACTTCACGCACCAAACCCGCCTGCACCAGGTCCCGCAGGTTGTTATAAGTCGTGGCCCTTGAAGAACGTGGATCCACGCGATTCACGGCTTCGTAGATTTCCGCAGCCGTGGGATGACTGTTGTGTTCCATCAAGAATGCCATAACGGCATAGCGCTGCGGAGTGCACCGCAACCCGCTGCCGTCGAACGATCGTTTAATCGATTTGGCACCCATCAAACATCGTTAGACTATGTCTAATGTGAGATTTTGTCAACATTCATGCTTTTGGTTGCTGCTGCGAACAGAAATCCGGCAGATGCAATGTTGAGTATCCTCATCGAGTGGCCGCTCTGTTGCTCTTCCAAGTCGAAAGGTCCCGACATTTCGCCCGCGGGGTTTTACGGCGACAGCGACAGTGGACGACAGATTGATGCGGAATCATGAAACGCAGTTTCCCTGAATAGCGTCACGTTCGGAACAACTTCCAGTCGTTTCGCGCAATTGTGTCAGGATCGTCGGCAAACCGGAACCTATTCAGAAATGCGGTTGTGGGAATTTCAAGGGAAACGGCGCACTGCTTACGGAGACGCACAATGCCCTTACTGGGCACTGATGCCTTGAAGGCGTTGGAAATGGGAATTGCTTTTAGTGGCAGAATTCGCAGGCGCGGCCTACGGTTCCCAAACCACGCAACTCGATGTGGGGGGTGAGGTAATCCTCGCGGACGGGCTCGTCGTGCATGAGCGCGGTACTGAGGTATTTCTTGTTGTCGTCGCAGAAGATGGTGACGACCGCGGCGTCATGCGCGATCTTGTCCTGGGCTTTCAAGCCCGCAAGGAAATTGCATCCGGAAGAGATGCCCACGGCGAGGCCGAGATCGAAGGCCAGTTTTTGCGCCATCAGGATGGCGTCGCCGTCGGGAACTGCGATGACTTCGTCCAGATCCTTGAGATTGAGGATCTCAGGAACGAATTCGTCGGAGATGCCCTGGATACGGTGCTTGCCCACTTTGCAGCCGGTGGACAGCGTGGGTGACTCGGCGGGCTCAACAGGATGAACGCGGATCGCGGAGTCGCGCTCCTTCAAGAATTTCCCAACGCCCATGACGGTGCCGCCGGTGCCAACTCCCGAGACGAAAGCTTGCGGCCGTTTGGCAACGGAAACCATCTGCGACCAGATTTCAGGGCCGGTGGTTTCTTCGTGGGATTCGACGTTGGCAGGATTGGAGAACTGCCGCGGCAGAAAAACGTCCTTGCGGGAAGCGGCCAGTTCTTCGCACATGCGGATACAGCCGAGGAAACCGCCATGCTCGGCGGAGACGGAAACCACCTCCGCGCCGTAGCTGCGAATGAGTTGCACGCGCTCCTGGCTCATCCAATCGGGCATGAAGATTTTGACGGGGTGTCCCAGGATGCGACCGAGCGCGGCAAAGGAAATACCCGTGTTGCCGCTGGTAGCTTCGGCAATGGTGAAGCCGGGTTCGATTTTTCCTTGTTCATAGGCCTTTTGCAGGATGCGCAGGGCCATGCGGTCCTTGATGCTGCCGGTGAGGTTCATGTTCTCGGATTTGGCGTAAAGGATGCGTTCGCGGCCCTTAAAGCGGAAGTGGATGCTGACAAGGGGGGTATTGCCGACGAGGCGAGCCAGGGCCTTGAACTTCGATGTGGGACTATCAATGAGTATGGTCATAACAATTCTTTGTCGCACGTTTAGAGGAATTCGGCAAGTGCATTGGACACGGGCAAAGCGACCGGCCATTGGGTCAGGAAACCGGACAATATTGGGCAGGCCAGGGAAAAGGACGCGTCAGTCGATGCCGTGAATGCGCATGTTGACAAGCTGGTCGATGGAGAGGTCCTTCACTCCGCGGGATTTCAGCCCTGAGATGTATTCGGGGGTGACACCATGGATGCGCATGGCGACGAGTTCATCGGGCGTAGGGTTTTTGTAGCCCAGGCCATGCAGCTTTTCGATAAAATCCGGCGAAACCCCGTGAATGCGGAATGCGATGAGCTGATCGAGTTCGACGTGGGTGTACCCGAGTTTCTGGAGTTGCTCGACGAATTCCGGCGTGGCGCCGTGAATGCGCAGGGCAATCAAATTGTCATCGCTGGGCTGGTAACCGGCTTGATGGAGCGCGCGCACCATTTCCGGGGAAACGCCGTGTATGCGGAAGGCAATAAGCTTGTCGCTGTCGTTTGCGGGCAATCCTTCCTTGCGTAGCGCGTCGATGAACTCCGGAGAGACTCCATGGATACGGAAAGCGATGAGCTTGTCGGTATCCATATCCGTAAGATTTGCCGCTTTGATTTTGCGGGCGAAATCGAGGCTCACGTCCAAGGCGGCCATGGAGTACTGTTTGTCCTCGTCAACAGGGAAGCCGAGCGACTTCATCTGCTGCGCATATTGTGGGTCCGGCGTGAAGTGGAACAGGCCGGCGCCTTCGCCGTCTTCGACATAGCCCTGGCAATCAAAGCGCCCGGCATCATGCGTAATCGTGAATTTGGCTTCCTGCTTGCCCGGCTTGGAGAGATCGAGGCCTTGGAACGAACTGATGGGCCAATCGGATTCGTGCTGGGATGTGCCTCCATGCTGATGCGTGATTAAGCCGAATTCCACTTTGCCGGGGTCGCTGGAGCGGCGCAGCGTCCAGTCGCCGCCGCGCGAATCGGCGGCGCGCGCAATCAAAACGATGACCAGCGTACAGGCAATCAGAACATAGCAAATCAGCGAGTGTCGGCGATTCATAGTGATCTCCTCCTCCGCAACCATGGTTACTTCTCGAGGATTCCCGAGTGCTTCAGTTCCATGAGCTTCTCTATATCGAGATTCTTGAAGCCGTGGCTCTGCACTTCACGGATAAACTCCGCGGTGATGCCCGAAACTCTTGCGGCGATCAGATCATCGGGATCTAGCTTCAGTCCGGCAGCCTGCAGCATCTTGATGTACTCCGGCGTGACGCCCTGAATTTTCATGCCAATCAGCTCGTCGGCGTCGGGATTGATTCCCATGGCACGGATTTCGCGAATGTATTCCGGCGCGATGCTTTGCACCTTCATGCCGATCAAACTGTCGGCATCGGGCTTGATGCCCAGTTCCTTCATCTCTTTTACGTAGTCCGGCGTAATGCCCTGCACTTTCATTCCGATCAGTTGGTCCGAATCGGCACTTAAGCCTACAGAGCACATTGCGCGGACATAATCGGCGCTGATGCCCTGTATCTTCATGCCGATCAGATTGTCGGCGTCCGCTTGCAGGCCCAGTTCTTTCATCAGGCGAAAATATTCGGGAGTTATGCCTTGTATTTTCATTCCGATGAGTTCATCTGCATCCAACTTCAATCCTCCGGCGCGCATTTCGTGGATGTACTCCTGCGTGATGCCTTGGATTTTCAGTCCAATCAGTTCATCAACGGTGGGCTTCAAATCTTCAGCCAGGATGGCGCGAATGTATGCGGGCGTGACGCCCTGAATTTTCAGGCCGACGAGTTCATCGGCGGAGAGATTGCCGTAACCGGCGGCCTTCAGCGCATCAATGTAAGATTCATGAGCTTCCGCTTGCGGCGCGGGTGCGGGCTCCGGTGCTGGCGCCGTCGTGGGCTTGGGTTGTTGCCGGGGCGCGGCGGGCTCTGGCGTAGACGCGGAAGACGAATCTTCCTGGACAGGCTTTGTGCCGTGGACAACGACGAGCAAATCACTGTGGGTGGAGTCTGTGGATTGGGGTGTTGATTGCCGAGGAACTGCGACACTCGCGCGGGCCAGGCCGAGGAAAGCATTTCCCGCCACTAAGGCGACGGAAAGGCAGAGCGCTCCTGCGGCGAGATTGGCAATACGCATGGAAGAAGCGTGCGAGGGGACGCCGAGAAGCCGGCGAATGCGATCGGCGAGCGGACCGCGATTGGCCGCCATGGCCAAAGCAGGTGTGGCGCGCCACTCTTCCATCAGGGTGAGGGCGCGCGCAAATTCCAGCGGGCTGCCGCAGACGGCGATGGCGGCATCGTCGCAACAATTTTCACGTTCGGTGCGGATGCGTTTGCTGAGCCACCATACGGCGGGATGGTAGAAGAGCAAAGATTCCGCAGCGACCTGGAAAAGATTCACGAAGGCGTCATGACGGCGGATATGCGCCAGTTCATGCGCAAGAACAGCTGTGAGCTGGGCTTCGCTGAGGCCAGTGAGCGCGGAGAAGGGCAGAAGGACGACGGGGCGAAACCAGCCGATCACGGCGGGGGCGCCCAGATGAATGGACTGGGAATACTGAATGACACGGGAGAGGCCCATGCGACGCTGCAAGGCCAGGCAACGTTCGATGAGTGCGGCGCTCAATGGCGCGGAGGTGCGGCGGCGCAACCGTTCGATAGCAACCACTCCACCGGCCGTGCGCAGACTTAGCAGCAAAACGCCCAAGAACCAGGCCTCGACAAGCAACAGGTAGGGTTTTTCAGAGGCTGGCTGCGGCTGAGCGGCGTGCGAATTGAGGCGAAGGGCCGAGTGCGTTGGTGCGGCCATCACAGCAGCATGCGTACCAGCGGAAATTGCTTGTGACTGCGGTTGCTGCCCGCGCACCACAAAAAAGGTGATCGCCGGTGCGGACACCATCGCCGCAAGAAAAATGATGCCAACTACATAGCGAGCGGAGGCGCTGCGGGCAAGCGTCAAGGCGAAAGCCGCAAGGGCAGCCAGCGCGGCACCTTGCCAGAGGAAGTGAAGAAGAGCCATGCCGAGAGGCGGCAGAAGTTCCGGAGAAATCCACTGAGCGGGATGGATCATCGGAGTTTCCTTTCATAGTCGTCGAGAAGGCGGCGAAGTTCGGCGATTTCCTGTTTGGAGCTGCGATGGCCGGCGAGGGCGTGCAGCATCAGTTGGCTGGCGGAACCGTCGAAGACGCGATCGAGGGTATCCGCGGCAAGCTGGCGTTTTGTTTTTTCGGCGGGCAGGCAAGCTTCATAAACGTGGGCGCGCTGCTCTTCATTGCGGCGGACCAGGCCTTTGGCGGTCATGATCTGCATGAGTTTCAGGACCGTGGTGTAGCCGATCTCCCTCTTTTCGGAAAGCGCGTCGTGCACGTCGCGCACGGTGGAAGCTCCGCGATCCCACAGGACGTGGAGAATATCGAGTTCGGAAGCGGTGGGTTTTTGCGGTGTCGTCATGGGCGGGAGGATACTACGAAGAATT
>Ga0181523_10000880_pt1 | contig 33416 bp, 39 predicted proteins | sample PEATcosm2014_Bin_43_FD_119752 | JGI IMG/M metagenome (GOLD analysis project Ga0181523, IMG submission 119752) | Peatland microbial communities from MTU Mesocosm Facility, Houghton, MI, USA - PEATcosm2014_Bin05_30_metaG | ecosystem: Environmental > Terrestrial > Soil > Wetlands > Peat | place... | reverse complement strand
GGGGCGTAGTCCGTCCGCAATGCGGCGACGGACCGCCCAAGCTGTGCGAAACGCGATGAAATCGCGCGAAATTGAGCGACAAAAGCAAGAATCTCTCGCATCGTGGAAGGCAAAGATCGGTCCGGCATCAAAGCATGAACAACATTACGAAAATTTCCGCTAAATCAGAGTTGCCCTAGAAACATATCTCTCTTATGTGATCGGAGCAAGGTTCCGGAAAACGCCCAAAGAATGCGCGGAGAGTCGGTCCAAGGGTGGCTGGCTAAATATCATCCACGTCTATGGCGAAGTCACCGGCAACTACGGGTGGAATGCCACTTCGCTTGAAGCACTTTCTCCATCTCTAACTGATGACGCGCTCGAAGAATTGCACGTTATTCCAGAGGGCGGCAACGATGACCAGCGCGTTCTGCAAGTAAGAGCAGTGCTTTCCCGCGCCAAGCGGATCTGCTTCTTGGGGTTTGGCTTCCAGAAGTTGAATCTCGACCTGTTGGACGCGAAAACGACCTGTACCGACACTTCGCGTCCGGTTTGGGGCACTGCCCACGGGCTAAAAGAGAACGAAATTTTTCAAGCCGAAAAGCGGTGCAGCTTATTCGCTGGTAGTAAAACCTGGCCTCGACCTCGCCGACCCATGGACCGGCACGGCTTCTACGATATGAAGTGCCTTGATCTTTTGCGCGAATCGTTGGTTCTATCGCCGCCTGACGTCTAGTCCGTTGGCTCTTGATCCCCCGCGCGGGATGGCGGGCAGGCCAGGAACACCACGGCCGCTACAGCGTCGATCAAAGACCACTGGTTCCTGTGAAAATGAACCTGGATGAAAGGATTGAACAGCAAAGTAAATCCCGTCATGGCTAAGGCCCACGCGGGCCGCTTCGCTTTGTATGACTGCCAAGCCAACACCGCCGCCGCAAGGCAAACGGCCAGACGCAGGAAGGTGTAAAAGCCGTAAGGCCAGTCGAACAAAGCGGCCAACAACAAAACAGCGGCGCAAATCTGAACTAGCCTGCGGCTGACGAAGTTCTTCAAGCTATCTGTCTTTCCCTGTCAGCTTTCGCCGCAAGCCATAGGGAGAGCATCCTGACGCCGAAAGTCGCGACAATCAGGATCGCCAAACTGCCGATGCTTGACCAGTCCGCATGGAAAAGTGCCGCCAGCAAGGCCACAGGAACGATACCGACACCCATCAAGAAAATGCCGATGATGGCGGCGACCGCCCCCCAGGTATCGAGGGTGTAAAGCAGCGAGAGAATCCAGAGAATGACACCAAAGACAAATGAGGAAATCAAGAACCCCATCGCCGCGAAGCCCCGCCGCACGCAAAGCTGCGGGTTTGCCAAACGTGTGGTTGACGGACTTGCGCCACTACTTCGGATCGCAACTCGCCGAGACGGGGACGAGCGGGCCGGTCATCCGCGACTTGATGGGACATAGCACGATCGCGGTGACGTCGCGGTATCTGCAATCCGCTCCGGCCGGGGCAGCCGAAGCTGTCGCAAAGATCATGGTGGGTGCAAAACGGGTGTCTGCGAAATCACCGAAAAAGCGCCCAACTACCTAATTTCCCTGGCGGAAGCGGTGTCTGTCTAGCCCCGCGCCAGTGCTTAATTTGCAATATGTTCTAGCCACTTCCCCCGACTGTCCCCCGCAAGCCGAATGCCCGACTTCGGAAAGCCTACCGTTTTGTATCGATATTGAAGCAGGGCGTACCGACGGCCTGGTGGTCGTCGGGTTCATTGCACTGGTCGTGCTGGTCTCGGTCTTCGGCAGGCGATGACCAGCGGTGGCGCTGTGTGGGCGGTTTGTTTCGACGCCTCGGCGCTGGCGAAGCTCCGCCTCGACGAAGACAAGTCCCAAAGAGTAGTCAAAGCATTTGCCAACGACCCGACGAAATACACGACGCCATTCTGCTTTTGCGAAACCCTCACGCTGCTGAAAGCGCGAGTTGGCGTCGACCAGGGAGCCCGCGCGCGCAGCTTCGTCAGAGCTAGTGCCTGACAGGGGAAAAAGGAGGTTTCTGGCGAAGTGGACGGGTGCTGTCATCCCTGGATTCATGCGCGTTTCAAGCCCATCGGCTTGCCTTCCCCACACTGCCTCCTACTATAGGTAGCCTCTAACTCAAATGCAGCTTTTTGTAGGGTACGAATGGCCCGCGATCACGGCGCGCATGCGTGGTTATCGCCCGCGTTGTCCAGCGCGACGACCATACGGCGGTCTCTCGAACGCTGACGCAGCAGCCGATTAAGTACGCGCGCTCGTAAGTCTCCGCATTGAACTTGGGTGCGGTGGTTCAGACTAAGTTGCCGCCATTCAGGTGCACCGTTCCGAAGCAGGCAATGGAGTTGCGCGTGGGCGCGTGCGGCTCCACTGGGTCCTTGATCTCCGGCGCTACCCACATCCGGGGACATTCGTCCAGACTCCACAGATCCAGGTCCGCGCGACGAGCCAGCCGGCGCGGTTTTTTGCCGCGAACCGGACCGGGTCGGCATGAGCCACTTGCGGCCGAGGCTTGCGTAGTCGGAACCCCATTTGGTGGAATAACCGCTGGCACTGGCGCACGCCCAAGTCAATCCAGTATTGCTTCTTCAGGTGCTCGCTCAGCAGCCGGCCATTCCACAGATTCTGCGAGTGCCCAAATTCGTCGGGCGGACGGCGCAGTTCACGCTGCAGCTTGCGTCACCGGCGCTCATCAGTAACCGGTAATTCCACGGCGTTATGTCCTTGCGCGAGATGACGAAGCAGAATCGTCCCCGTGAAAGCAATTGCGTCGAAAGAGCGAAGTGGCGCGCTTTCGCGGCCTGACGTAGCGTTAGGCCATTTGTCTGAGGTGCTGATACCCATCGTCACCCAAAGAGATTTGCGGCGATGATTTAGCCGGTCCTTTTGCTTCTGTCGTCCGTCCGCGCTCATGCAATCTGAGGCGGTGATCGAAGCTTTGCGACGCGCAGAAAGTTTTCTGAAGCTCGCCCCATACGCCGTTGCAGTAGTCCGACGGGACTATTTGCGACGTCGATCCCGATCGGTACAAAGTGAGGAAACTCGATCCTGCGGCGCGCGACAAGCGTCTCACAACGGGAAGCGACTGATTGCGCCAAGGCGCAGTTCAAACCCGTTGCAAAACTCGGGGTTCCGACAAATTCGGGAATTGTGAGATCTGAATGATGCCTGCGTTACTTTCGCCTTTCCAAGTGCAGGTGCGCGCAGCCAAGACTTCCTGCTCTTCGCTAATTTCCAGCACCGCCTGGCGTAAATGCGTTGGCGGTTTGGCCGTGATGGTGGCGCTGGGAGGTTGCGGTGGTGGGAGTGGATCCAGTGCGATCAACGGCGCTAGTGCACCCGCAACCCAGGCGAATGGAGGTGGAATTAGTGCGAACAACGGCGCTAGTACACCCGCAACCCAGCCGAGTGGAAGTGGAACCAGTACGAACAACGGCGCTAGTACACCCGCAACCCCGCCGAGTACTCCCGCAACTCAGGCTAGTGCTCAGCAACTCATTTCGCCCTCTTTTTACGTGTCCCCCACGGGATCGGACAGCAACAAGGGGCAGTCCGCGAGCGCGCCTTTTCTGACGTTGGAAAAGGCGCAAGCTGCCATGCAGGCATCATCGATCAAAGCGACCTATCTCATGGGGGGCATTTTCGCGCGAACGACGACCCTCAGTCTTGGACCGGCTGATTCGGGCGAAAGCTGGCTCGCCTATCCCGGACAAACCCCCGTATTGGATGGAGCTAACACGGTTAATACGGCGATTTCTATCTTCGAAGGCAATGACGTTTCCATTCGTTGGATAACCATCCAAAATTTTGCTCTGAACGGAATTTCTGCTAATGCCGTTTCTGGGGTTCTAATCGATAGCAACACCATCAAAAATATTCAGAGCAATGCATGGGCTCAGGGCGCCATGGTGCTCGCTGGTTATACAAATGGACGAGTCAGTCACAATGTAATCCAGAATGTCCAATATGACGGCATCCTAGCCGCATCTTGGGAAGGAAACACCATAACGAATCTCATCATTGAAGACAATGCCATCGACAATACCTGTATCAGTATCGCCGATTGCGGAGGTATTTACGCTGTGGATCTGGCTCATACGAGCACCGGACTTGTCATCAACAACAATGTCGTCAGCAACTACGGCACGAGCACAAATGCAAGCAAGGCGATTTATCTTGATGATGAGTTGTCAAATGCCACGGTGGAGAACAATATTGTCCGCGGCACTGGAACGTATGCTTTTCAGATCCACGGGGGGGACCACAACGTACTTCGAAACAATATTTTTGATATAAGTGGCGCGGAGACGCTCAGTCTCTATCAAGCTAGTGCCGCCTCCAATCCGAACTACGGCATGAGTGACAACGCCTTTACCTGCAACATTGTCTACTCGTCCAGTGCACCACCTTCTTCCCTTTGGGTGTATATGGTGCAGCCAATCGATGCGCCACCCGCGGTTAACAACAACCTCTACTGGGATACGAGCGCAGCGCTGCCCAATACCGGTAGCGTTGTCGATGCTATTCCGACAGTGGCCAATCCGGACTTCGTAAACCCGAGCCAGGCAAATTACGCTTTTGCCTCGACACCCCCCTCCTTTTGCGTCTTTGCGCCGATCGATACAAGTCAGGTCGGACCCGTACCGAATCCGTAGGGAGCTGACGGCTAACCCTACGACCTGGGTGCCGAATTTGCGGCGGTTAGGCGGTGCCAGCTGCAGCACACCGATTTGCAGCCGTTCCCAACGGCTGCTACGCCCGCCCAGTAAGTGATCGATGGGCAGGCAGATGCGACGCGGCCCGCCGGAAAAGAAGCGCTGCGCGTAGGCTCGCATGATGCTGTAGCCCCAGGTGCCGTAGATCACGCCGATCGGGTTGTGAACCGCCGTCCGTTGATCACAGTGCAGTGCCGTTGTGACATGTCTCCCTTAGGCGAACCACTCAATGGCAGGAAGTACGCCTGGATTGATGAATATCGCGACCAATTTGCCGTCACCCGGATGTGCCGTCTGTTGTTGGTCTCTCGTACGGGTTACTTTCAATGGCGGGAACGGGCACCGAGCGAGCGCAGCATCGCCAATTCGGTTTTGGATGTGCAGGTTACTGCGATCCACGCCGGTAGCCGTCGCAGCTATGGACGGCCTCGGATTCTTCGCGAACTTCGCATGCAAGGAGCGGCGCCAGGACATGAACGAGTACGTAAGAATCTGCAACGCCAGAAGCTTCGCCCGGTGTACCGGCGGCCGTACCGCGTGACGACCGATTCGAAGCACACCAAGCCGATTGCGCCCAACACCCTTGATCGACGGTTTGATGGCTGGCCGGTGACCCGTGCCTGGGTTGGCGATATCACGTATATCGCCACTGGAGAAGGTTGGCTGTATCTGGCCGTGATCATGGATCTTGGAAGCCGTCGTATCGTCGGTTGGTCGATGAACGATCGGATCAAAGCGGATCTTGTCTGCCAGGCGCTCACGTCGGCGTACTGGCGTCGTAAGCCCGGCGCCGGGTTGATCATGCACACCGACCGCGGGAGCCAACCCGGACTCAACTGGTCGTCGCAACACGGTGCCGATTTGCTGAGCGTAACAGTTCATTGAATGCCTCGGCTGGCGTACGCCAGCCGAGCGTTTTGCGGGGCCGCGTATTGAGCGCAAGAGCTACCGCAGCAAGATCGCGGGGACTGTGCGAACTTAGATCCGTTCCCTTCGGGAAGTATTGTCGCAATAGTCCATTAGTGTTCTCGTTCGTCCCCCGCTGCCACGGGCTTTGCGGATCGCAGAAGTAGACCTGCAACCCTGTATCGATTGAAAGCTGTGCATGCTGACTCATTTCGGCGCCCTGGTCCCACGTAAGCGATCGGCGGAGCTGCTCCGGGAAAGAGGCCATGGCCAGGGTGATTCCATCGCGTACGGCTTCAGCTCCGTGGCCGGTGAGTGCTGGTCCATTCTTTTCGGGGGCATAGAGGCCTCGTCCTGGAAGCGGTGGTAGATAGAGCAAGAGTGTGTACCGCGTCGTGCGTTCCACCAATGTGCCAATCGCAGAACTGGCCAGCCCCAGGATGAGATCGCCTTCCCAATGGCCTGGCACTGCGCGATCTTCTATTGTTGCGGGACGTTCGCTGATCAGGATCTCGGGCGTGACGAAGGACTTTCCTCGACCGCGGGTGCGTGCACGTGGAACACGCAATGTGCGCCCCGTGCGCAAGCACGCCTTCAGCTCACGTCGCAATGCACCACGCCCCTGCACGTATAGCGCTTGATAAATCGCCTCGTGGCTTATGCGCATGGAAGTGTCGTTGGGAAAGTCGAGGGGGGGCGGTGCGCAATCTGCTCTGGACTCCACGCCCGAGCCCATCGTCGATGCTTCCGCCTTCCGTGCCGCCGCCATTCCACGGTACCACGGGTCCACGGACCGCAGCTCCGCTGGGCGCCACAACCAGACCCGCCAAGCAATCCTGCACGTAGATCCGAAGCGCAACATTGAATGTGAGCTTTGCAGGCTTGGGGCGCAGCGCAGCGCGATCGGCATGCCATTGCGCGACAATCGCCCGATACTCAAAGCCGCCTCCGCGCCTGGCGGCATTTCGGCGCAATTCCCGCGAAATCGTCGAGGGGTTGCGTTCGAGCTCACGAGCGATCTCGCGGACTCCGAGATCCTTGGCTCGCAAGAGTGCAATCTGTTCGCGTTCGTCGAAGGACAAGTAGCGGCCCGACGGCGGCGGCGCCGACGATGAAAGATGCGATGGCGGCATACCTCCAGCCTCCCGAAACCACCGCGTCCCGACTGGCTGTGAAACCCCGGCGCTCAATGCCGCTTCTTCGCTCGAGCCTCCATCGGCAATCGCCTGCCAGAAAGGCCGTCTCTCCGCGCGGTGCAATACCGAGGGACGGCCTGGTGATCGCATTTTGGCACGTCCTGCTCGGTCAGATCCTCGCCTCTTGATTCCCATCGCAACCTCCTTCGTTGAGGTGTTGCGACGATGGATTGAATCCACCCAATACGCCAGCAACGTCTATTGCCAGCTGATCAAGGACTACGCGATGGTGCAGTCGATGAGCAGGAAAGCAAACTGCTGGGATAATTCTGCGATGGAAAGTTTCTTTAAAACGCTCAAGGTCGAACGTGTCAATCAGGTTCGATACGAAACCCGCGACGAGGCACGCATCGACTTGGTCGACTGGATCGAGGGTTTCTACAATTCGCAGCGCATGAATTCGTCAATCGATTTCCAGGTACCGAACCAGTTGGAGAAGCAACTCAAAGCCGCATAACCTGGTGTACGTCAAATCGAGGCAGGGGCAAATCCCTGCGCCAAGACTCTAAGATCGCCCTGGCCTCGTCAAGCGTCCCGAACCAGCTGACGTTCAAGCAATCATCGCGGAAGGAGCCTTGAAGGTATCCACGAAACTGTTGTCCCTCGCCTTCCCGGGCCGGTTAAAGTCCAACCGCACCTGGCGGTGGTACGCCCATAGATCGAGCAACCGACCGATTGACTCGCTCCTGTTGTCCTGCAACAGCACCTTAGCTAGCGATCTGTCTCTGCAGAACGAACGAAACGACATGGGACAAACTCTGCCATTTCGTTGAGGCTTATCTGAACGTTGTGGAAATCGTCACAATCGAGACGCCGCCGCATTCCAGCGAGCGGTCGGCTAGAATCGGTTAAGCTGTCATGAAGCGGAAATTACTGCGACAGAGTGCGGCCGAAGATGTTAGCGAAGCCGATTTTCAGAGCGCCGTGCAGCATCTCCTGAATACGCCGCCAACGCATAAGCCGAGCCAAACGGCGCCGAAGGAAAACCGGATAGATGGTAAGGCGAAACGAAAGGCGCGCGGTTAGCGTCGACAAGGGGTCACTGTAATGAACGCTCCTCAAGACGATCACGTCGCGCCAAAGGGTCGGGCACCAGTTGACTTGTACGCCGGTCTGTCGCCAGCGACAGTGCGGCTGAAATCGCAATTGGTGGCCATGCGCCCTGAACTCGCAGCCGGAGGCTTTCCGCGCGATGACGGCACAGTCCAGTTCTATACGCGTGTCAATGCTCTTCTTTCCATTGATATGACTCTGCTCGATTACGGGGCTGGTCGTGGCCGTCAGTTTGATATGCCGGATGCCGGATACCGGGAGGCTATTCAAAAGTTTCAAGGCAAGGTCGCCAAGGTGATTGGCGTAGACGTGTATGACGGGATTTATCATCATCCCTTCCTCGACGAACGGCACGTCATAGACCCGGGTGACGCTCTCCCCTTTTCTCCAGGAACCATCGATATAGTTGTTGCGGATTGGGTGTTTGAACATCTTGAGAATCCGGATCAGTTTGCGGGGGAAATGGAACGTATCGTGCGACCGGGCGGATGGGTCTGCGCGCGAACGGTCAACCGGTGGGGATATATCGGGATTGGTGCCAGAATTATTCCAAATAGCGTTCACGCGTGGGCTGTCCGGAAGCTCATACCCATAGCTCGGTCGGAAGACGTTTTTCCGGTCCGCTATCGCGCAAACTCCTTGCGAGATATCCGACGCTGCTTCATACGACAAAACTGGGAAGATTTCTCCTATTTGGTAAACACCACTCCGCGATATTTTGCGAATTCGCGAGCGCTCTTTCGCGCTATGGAGTTGTATCAAAAGTTTGCTCCATACAGGTTAGGCGTCGACCTTTTCGTATTCCTGAGGCGGCGGTAACTGAGCCGGCTTGGATAGCGGGAATGTCGTATCAGTCGGCATAGTGGCGTCAATGGGATAATTCCTCGTTGATCAGTTCATCGGAAACGAAGTCCATCGCCCACGCTTGGCCCGGTTGCGTAGGCACAAACCGTTCGCGCCGCGGGACCACCATCTTGCGCCGCTTCGGTTGCTTGCTGCGCAACTGCAACATTTCTTCGCGAGACGTTGCGTGACGAGGTGCGCAGGTAGATGACATCGGGGTCTCCCCTCGAAAATCTAGTCCAAGCATAATTTCAGTGCCGATCGGTTTTGCGGTTTCTTTGAGGAGAACCGCGATGAGGAGATCTTGTTTTTCGGCCGAGCAAATCAGCACGACTTTGCGGAAAGTGGAATCGGGGGCCCCCGTGGCCGAGGTGATCTCGCAAGCTCGGGATTAGCGAGAAGACGTACTACCTGTGGAAGAAGCAGTACGCGCACCTGCTGACGAACGAGCTTTGGGAACTGCGACAGCTGCGCGACAAGAATGCCAAGCTCAAGCGCCTGGTGGCCGATCTGACTCTGGACAAGGTCATGCTGCAAGAAGTCCTGGGAAAAAAAGAATGAAGCCCGCCGAGAAGCGTAGCTGGGCCCAGCACCTGGCGGGCAAGTTATCGGGAGGAGGGCCTGAACCTGCGATTGGCATCGAAGCGGCGGCGCAAGCTAGCCAGCCGGCTTCGCGTCGTGCCGCCAGCACCAAGTCAGCCCAGGGAACGCTGGAGCATGGACTTCATGCTCGACAGCCTGCTCGATGGGCGTCGATTCCGTGTGTTGACCGTCGTCGATATCTTCAGCCGTCACAGTCCAATAATCGAAGCCGATCTGTCCTTGAACGGACTCAAGGTCGCTGCAGCACTCGATCGGGCTGCCAAGCCCTTTGGCTATCCGCAAATCATTCAAGTGGACAATGCGAGCGAATGCCAGTCAAAAGTGCTGGACGCCTGGGCCTACGAGCACAAGGTTAAACTCGACTTCATCCGGCCAGGTAAGCCGGTGGACAACTGCCTCATCGAGTCGTTTAATGCACGTCTGCGGGACGAATGCCTGAACACCAATGTCTTCACGTCCCTAGCAGACGCACGACGAAAGATCGAGGCGTGGCGAATCGATTACAACGAACACAGACCGCATAGCTCAATCGGGAATCGATCCCCGAACGAGTTACTGCACCCATCGGAGTTGGAAAAACAGCCGCCAAGACAGACCGCCCTGAAATAATTATTGGACCAGAAAAACGAGGGGTCTCAATCAATGGCATCGCGCCGAGCCGGTGCCGTGACCGCGGACGCAAAACCGGGCGACAGGCCCAAGTCATCCTCGACGACGGTGGCGGTGGCATGCGCCGATTGCCGCAGCACCATCTTCCAGGCGCGGAGCGACTAAACCGAGCGATTTGTTCGAGGCAGCTCTTGGCGGAGGCCGGCGCATAGCCAACCTCCGACAGATGCGCGAGGAATCCCCGCCCAAGAACCCCGTGTAGTTGCAGCTTACGAATCTTGGTCCGCGCGACCAAGTCAGAGGAGCGATTCGATGAAACCCGAGCCTGCGTCGCCCATTTCTCGCCGACTTCGTTCGGTGCACCGCCCGCAGGATCTGGTCCCGCCACTCCTAGGCTTCCTTCTGGCGCTGATCAGCGCTCCCCTATTCGCAAGCGTCGGAAGCACCTTCGTTTCACAGGCGATTCCCTTTTCCTCGGGCACCAGCGGTTCGACCCCCCTGCAAGTAAGTCCGCCCGCCGTGACCACTGACAGCTCCAACCCGATGTCCGCGACGGCGACGAACCGCAGTGCGAACACAATCTCGGGTTCGGTCGTGGCAACGCATGCCGTGACCAACCCGATCATTGGTATCAACGTGTCTGGGGCCGAATACTCATGGGAAACCTACCCAACTACAAGCGACCTCGATTATCTAAAGAGCAACGGGATAACTCTCCTTCGGGTGCCTTTTGCGTGGGAAAAAATACAACCAACGATCTACGGGCCTCTCAGTTCGACCGAACTTGGAAATATGAATGCCTTTCTTACTGCCCTTGCGGCAAGAGGGATGTCGGCAATTATCGATATGCACAATTACGCTCGGTACACTCTCAACTGGGCGACGTTAGACAACATCGGCACGGGAACAGAAGGGACCACAGGAAGCATCATCGGATCGGCCGCTGTTCCATTCTCTTCCTTCAAAGATGTCTGGACAAAACTTGCAGCGGCGCTCAAGGGTCACTCAGGCCTCGTCGGCTATGACATCATGAATGAACCAAACACGATGCCCAATGCTTGCGTGTGGCCAACCGCAGCTCAGGCAGCAGTCGATGGCATCCGATCGGTAGACATGAATACGACGATTTATGTGGAGGGGGATAATTGGGCCAGTGCATCTACATGGCAGACGGCGAATGCCAATTTGCATATTGTCGATCCAGCAAGTCGCCTTGTGTATGAAGCGCACCAGTATTTCGATGATGGCAGTGGCAGATATACGAAAACCTACGATCAGTATGGAGCCACTCCCACCAGGGGCATCGATCAATTACAGCCCTTCTTGAAATGGTTAAAGCAAAATAATGCAAAAGGATTTGTCGGCGAATTTGGTGTGCCACAGGATGATCTGCGTTGGCTCGCAGTGCTCGATAATTTCATTGCGGCCCTAGTCGCAAATGACGTCGGAGGGACGTATTGGCAGTACAATTATCGGACACCCCAAGGAGTTTCTTGGTGGCCCAATTGGCACGAGCCGATGTCTGTTATTCGAATCCAGGATTGGGGCACGCCACAGCTGGACGTAATAAAAAAATATGTCCAGCCGGCGTCGAAGGGAACCCCATAAGCCCCCAGGGCGTGCCGTACGATGTGACCGAGTATTACCGGGGTCTATTGCCAGAATACATATACAAACTAATTTAATTTTTTTCCGCTTACATTTCGACAGCGACAACGTTTCAAGGGCGCCCGCTTGCGGTATGAACCGCTAGCAACTGCAGAGGTCGATTGTCCAAAATGCGAGATTCAGAACCCGGCCGTATATTTCAGCAAGATTGCACCACTCGTACGTGGCCCCCACAGGGTGGACCGTCAAGATTGGAATGGGCAGTTGTGATTTTCGCAGCGGTTGTTCAGCAGGGCGCGTTTCTTTCGATTCCGCTTTATTTCGGAAACCCATCGCTACACATTCGACAAGACCAGAACGACCTCAATACGATTGCCGTTGCTGGAAGCCTGCTGTCCATTATGCCTTTTTGCATTTCGCAACGCAGGAGCATAGGCTTTCTCGCCAGAAAGAATGCCCTTTCCATTCTTTTCTTATTGCTAGTCCTGGGATCTGCATTTTGGTCAATTCATCCTGATCTAAGTCTACGCCGTGGTATGGGCTACGTCGTCACGCTCTTGGTTGCGGCATATTTGACTATTCGTTTCGATGTAGATAATTTAATGAAAGTCTTGTCGTACAGCTTCGCGATATCGGCTCTCGGATCTCTTTTGTTTATCGCTGTCTTTCCTGCTGCCGGAATCATGAATGTCGTAGACCTCACCGGCAATTGGCGGGGCGTTTTCCCCCACAAGACTGCTCTAGGGTTGACGATGGCGGTTGCCGTTTTCGTGGAGCTCTTTATTCTATCGAGTCACCGCGAGACCCGATGGCGGTACGCGCTTCTCGCGATCTTTCTTTCGCTGGTTGTGATGTCGCACTCCGCTACGGCTCTGATAGTTTCGACGATTTTCCTAATTGGCGCATTTGTTTTTTCATTAGGAAGATCTTCCATCTTTGTTGGGATCATTGCATCACTGATAGTCGTGACGTTTGGGTGCATTGCGCTTTGGGTATTTTTATCCGATCCTGAATTGTTGTTTGGCGCACTTGGAAAAGACCTGACGCTCACAGGCAGAACTGGCCTATGGAAGGTTGTGACCTCCTTGATTGCTGAGAGGCCATTCTTTGGTTATGGATATCGCGCAATGTGGGTTCTCAACGACGCTGATACGATCCGCATCGACAGACTGGTAGGAGGCTGGGGCGTCGGGAGCTCACACAACTCGTTCTTAGAGCTTACCTTGCAGTTGGGACTTTTCGGAATGGGACTGATATTGCTCATTGTCGTCATTGCTTTCGCTCGAGCCTTTAAATGCTGGCTCAGCGTCCCAGGTTCACTCGGTTTCTTTTCAGTTATATTTTTTGTCGGAACTTTGGTGGCTGGTCAGACAGAGGAGGTGCTTGGGCAAAATCAAGTAATTGAGTGGGTCGTCTTCAACCTTCTAATGTTCAGTTGCGGGGCGGCATTAGCAAATAGACAATTGCCAAGAAGGCGCAGCGAAATGGGATCTATGGCAAACGTCCGCACAGCGACATTTCCGCAGTGCAATTGAAATGGTTGCGAAGCGGGAGCCCGGCGCGAAACGAAACAAGAGGCGGAGGGATACGCTGGGGAGTTGTATTTGTTTTCGCTGGTTGACTCCGCCGCCCCCTCGCGAAATGAGCGACGAAAGGACGTGTATTGGGACAGCGATGGAGGACTATCGCATTGTCGCGCTGCAATTGATGCTTTGCCGGAAATACCCTATCTGGGACTATCTCGGAAGCCGGCTCCGCGTTCCCGGTTAGCGCGTCATTCCGCCCCTGCGGGCCCTCGTCCGTTGCCGCGGGCAGCCGGCCTGATACAGGCGGCTGACTGAAGTTTTGCCCCTATTACTCAAAGACCAGCTTGCACGCCTGCCCGCTTCGACCGTGCGCCTCGCCATTTTTGCCGTCACCACACGATCGGTTCAAAATCGTACGCTAAGCCGAAAGTGAATGAATTCGATGGGCTCTAATGGCGGCCGTCCGCGTATCCGATTGGCCCCCGGTGGCAAATCATTGGAATTCCCCGTTCAAAGCCCGCTTCGGCATCGTGCCCGAGGGGCGAAGCGACCACCAAAACCAGTTACCGTACGATTTTAAACAAATCGTGTGGTGACCGCCTCTACCGCATAGACCGATGGCCGAACGTCGTATAGGAAGATTAGCCCGTGGTCGAACGCAAAGGATGTGGACCGTGCCCAATTTGCCCAGAATAAAGCCTCTTGCTAAAGGCATGCTGTCGTTCGTCTTTCCGAATCTGAGAACAGTCCATGGTTACAGCAATTCATTGGGAACACTGTCGGCGGATAGTTGTTATTCGATTTTTTTGCGCCACGTTTCCCTTCTTCATAATGTCGGTCTTCAAGCTGTGCCGAAGGTGGTGGCTGAGTTGGGACCGGGTAGTTCTTTGGGAACGGGATTTGCCGCACTAATGGCAGGTGCAGAAAAATACTACGCCCTGGATCTTGTCGATTTTTCAGACCTAACATCAAATCTTGCTATATTTGACCAACTCGTTGCACTTTTCCGCCAGAAGGCTCCCATCCCCGCATCCGGTTTACACAATCGTCGTTTTCCTGACCTTGATTGCTACGATTTTCCCGACTTCCTTGATTTCGAGCCAGATGCCGCCTGGGAAAAGCAGATCGCCGAGATCCGTCAAGATATCGCTGTCAAGACCGGCATATTCGTCCAAACTGCCGCACCATGGACGGAGTTTTCTATTGTCAGGCCAAGTTCGGTCGACTGGATTTTCTCCCAGTCCGTTCTGGAACACATCGACGATCTTGCCGCCGTCTACAGCGCTCTCGCGCAGTGGTTGAAGCCCTCAGGTTATACATCGCATTTAATTGACTTCGACAGTCATGGGTTGACGCAAGAGTGGAACCTTCATTGGGCGCTTGGCGAGCTTGCGTGGTTTGCACTTAGGGGGCGGCGTCCATACCTGATCAATCGACAACCCTACTCCGAACACATCCGTCTGGCCACAGAGAATGGGTTTGTCACCGTTCTCGAGAAACGTTACAAACGCTTTGACGGGCTCATTCCCGAACAGTTTGCACCACGCTTTCGCACGATAAGCGATGAAGATGCACGCACACAGATGGTGTTCCTCATAAGCCGACTTACCGAATAGAATATTTCTGGTGCATCCCTCTCCGAGGCTAAGTTTTCCCCATCAGCATGAAGCCGAAGGCCGTCATCAAGCGCAGGATCAACGTGCACAACCGCCGCCTGAGCGGCGGCGACCAAGGATCAGCGTGACATAAAAAGAGCCGGTGAGATGTATCACAAACTCACCGGCTCCATTTCCTTGACGGTCATCGCCTTCCCAGGCTGCACCGTACCGGCAGCGTAGCAGAGGTGCTCCTGTGACGTCCGACGGCTGATTAACCCGCCGCCCCGACGATTCGCTCAACCCGCAATTCCCCCTTGACGCCCCATCTCTGTGTACCCTCCGGCACCTCGGGCCAGAATCGCTCATAGAGCCGGAACCCGACAGCGATGGCCTCAAGCGCTTCGGCAGTGGCTGTGTCGCGGAGGCTGTCGGGCAACGCCGTGAGCCAGTCGACATACTGAGCCTGTAGCACCAGCAGCACGTTGGTCGCGTCATCCCTACGCTGGAGGCGGCTACGCCGGTGGTCGATTGGCCAGCGGTTTCGGGTCACGACGGGCGAAGGCTGCTTCAAGCGGCGGGCGCGATAGCGAGCCTGGTGTACGGCGTTGCTCAGCCGGAGCTCACCTTCTGGCTTCTGGCCTCTCGGCATGGTCCTCATCTCGGTTACGTAACGCATTGCAATGGGTCCGGCAGCCAACGAGGCCTGCGCATCGGTGTCGCCGGGGAATGTTCGGGGAGGCACTCATCGGCCAGCTTGCGGCTTGCGCAGGGTCTCGCCGTGAAGCTCGATCCGGTGCGCATTGTGGATGATCCGGCCGAGGATGGCGTCGGCCAGCGACGGGTTGCCGACGATCTCGTACCAGTGGTCGATCGGCACCTGACTGGTGATGATCAGTGAGCCGGCGCCGTAGCGATCCTCGACGATCTCCAGCAGATCGCGCTGCTGTTCGGCGAGCAGCGGTTCCGGGCCCCAATCGTCGAGTTATAAAGTGGCGCCGGACGACCGGCAAGCCACGCAACACCGAAAAACGACGGCCTCACGCCGGCTTGCGACAACCGGACCTCAACGTAGCTCTTGCCAGCCACAACTATTGCCGGCATCGCCGGCATCATCCCTTCGCCGCGACACCGTTCTCATCGAGATCGTCGCGCGCCTCTCATCCAGATCGTCGCGCCATACAATCTCCAACGCCTCACAGATACGGTCTGAAACTCGGTCCAGCCTGGATCGCGCACCCCACTTCGTTGTGTATACGCAAGATATAGGCAAGCCTCACCACGATGCATAAGATGGGTTAGGCTTTCGTGCTCGTCCATCGATGGAACTCCACATGCGTGTGCTTTGGTGGCTCACGATCCGGAGTTTCATCGATGGACAGCCGGGGCATACCCCCGGAAACGTCAAACTTCTACTGCCTCCCCGGCAGAGCCGGGGGAACTCCCAATGCATTAGGGTACGGTTATTAACGTATCAAGAACACGAGGCGTCGGTCCTCGGCTGAGGGGCCGATGGTGAGGCCCCAATGAAGCCTCGCCACGTCTCCGGCGGCATGCCCCGTCGGTTCATGTTATGGCGAAACCGGCATACGAGGGAGCCATGCTTTGGGCTGTTTTTGGCCTGACCCGGCTGCGTTTGATGCGCCTCGCGCCTGTGCCCCAGAACGCAGGCGCGTAAAGTCCACATGCCAATTGAACCGTGGCGACACTTGGCGCGGTTTCGCTACGACGCGCCGCGTTGCCACGGGCCGGCCAGTTTACGCAAGAGGGTGCTCCGCAAGTCGAGCAGGTCGGTAGCCAGCGCTACCGTCCCATAGCTCAGGCCCCCGACAACCACCCGTGCAATAAACGGAAAGAGCCCGCGCCCCGGCACCACTAGCACCAGCGCAGCCATTACGGCGCAGGCAAGCGAAACTTTGGCGATTGCAGCGCCCGGAAAGGGCAAAGGATAGGCACGCCTGCCGGCAAACCAGGCATGGACACAGGAGAAGGCCATGGCGACCGTCATGGCGATCGCCGCGCCGATCGGGCCCTGGCGCGGTATGAGCCAGACGCTGAGCCCGACAGCCCAGACCGCTGCTGCTGCCGTGACCCAGATCTGCAGGTGAGACTTGTGGCCAAGCTGAAAGGCGTGATCCATGAAATTGCCCCGGATGGTGCCGAAGAATGTGCCAGCTGCCATCCATGGGGTCAGTCGTGTTACCTCAGCGACGTATTGATGCCCGACCAGAGTCGTTGCAATTCCATCCGCAGTCAGCATCATGCCCAGGGCTGCCGGCGCCATGACCGCCAGGAGCAACGTGCCGTTGTTGAGCAACTGCAGCCGCGCAGCGCCGGCATCGCCGGTCTCGACCGCACGCACCGCAAGCGCGTAGCCGGCAGACCCGACGCCGCTAGCAACCACCGTAAGGGTGTTCTGCACAAGGAGATAAGCGGCGGTGTAGAGGCCGAGGGCTGCCGCAGAGTCGAGGGCCTCTACCAGCGCGCGTATACCGCTGTCGCTCAACGCGGACATGACGTTGCTGGCGGCAAGCGGCAGGCCGAAAACCAGCACCGCGCGGGCAAGTGCGCGGTCGAGGTACCTGGGCCCCAGCCGCCAGCCGCGGAACCCGCCCAAGGTTGCGCCCGCCGCCGTGCCCGCGGCGGTCCCGATCGCTGTCCAGACGGGATCGCTGGTCATCCATGCGGCCACGCACGCACCTAGCAGGACGAACAGGGCGCGACCCAGATTCATACCAAAATAACGCAGCGGGTTGAAATCGGCGACCCTGAATCTCGCGGCCAACTCGAACCAGGAAAAGCTCCACATCAGCAGCAGACCGGCGCAAATCATGGGCGCCTCTCGCCCGTTAATGACACCCGCGGCCCCCGCCAGCGCAGCCAGTCCAGCCGTGACCACAACGACGCCCAGGAAGAGTTGCAGGATGGTGCTGATGACCAGCGGATCATCCTTGCGGCTCTGGTAGAAGCGCATGAAGGACAGGCCGAGCCAGTCAAACCCGATCGTGGCCCCAAAACTCATCACCACGAGGGACAAGCCGTAAAGGCCATAACGATCGGGATCCAGCAACCGAGTCAGGAGCGCCGTGGTTGCCATACCGAACACGCCAGTCAGGAGCCTGGCCAAGATGTAGATGAAACTGTGGCGAATCAGCATGTTGCGATGTGCAATCCCGGAGTATGGGCGGAAGTCAACCGCCAAGCATCAGAGGAGAGGCAATGCAGGGTAGACCGGCTCACGTCGTCCGCTGCCGTTGCAGCACCTGTAGCACCCTACGCGCACGCAGACGAAGGTCTGGCGGCACGAACAGAATCAGGACGACGATCACCGGTTGCCGGGGGCTGGAGCGCCGTGTTGGAACGCTGTTCGCGCCACAGTGAGCAAATCCAAACCAGTCCCGTTGAGGGCTAAACGGTGGGCTACGACCATCGCACGAAAGCCGCTGCGGGCACGACGCGTCATCAGGTCTCGCGTGCTATCAAGGCAATCCAGCGACTGGCGCCACGCGCCTCCCCGGCCGAGGGCCGTCAGTGACGCCTGCCCTTGGCAACCAAGGCAGTGCAACAGCTCTAGCGCCGTCACCCATGGTTCTCCGGTCCGCCCGCAATGCGGGCATATGAACCCGCCCGGCCAGCGCAAGCGCAAGCGCCGGATATATTCGCGGCATGCAGCATCGCTGCGGAACCACTCGTCAACCTCTTGAAACGTCCCGGGGTAATCAACCCCAGGGACAACATCTCGTGCGTCCTCCATCTCACAAGGCTATCACCTAGGCGATCTGGAGTGAAGCGGATCCCCTATTGGCGGAATTCCATCACCCAAGCGAACCTGACCTGCGTCCAATAAATCATCCCGGTACTACACCGAACACTTTTCGTGTTCGACACAATGGGCATTCCTTATATCTAATCGGATTTCACGCACGCGCCTTAGCTGTGTCCGGCTTTCGCCCTCGTGCCGGGTTAGGCCTCTCCATACCTGCAATCTCTCCTCGGCTAGCGAGGCGTTACCCTAGCTTTCGGATTTAGCGCCCCTCATCCGGGCGCCATAGGGACTTCAACCCTCCTGTACAACGAGCCGCTCAGTGCACTCCTTGTGTACTTCGGACTCAGTACACTAGATCAAGGGGACTCCTCCGCCCGCTTGCCTTTCATAGTGCAGAATGATCTTGGTTTAAATCGAGGAGGAATTTTCCCACCGCATGGAAATCTAATTATTCTTGCCGACCGGATGGAGGTCGGCAGTCATGGCGAGACCCTATTCATTGGATTTGTGGGAGCGAGCTGTTGCGTCGAATGATCCCGCATGTCACGCCAACAGTGTTGCAGTTAGCCAGCTCTGCTGCCACGGTACGATTTTCGGCGTACTGTTCAGATTGCAATCCCTTGGAATCGGGTAAGGGTTGTGGAGTTTGAACCGTATGCCGCAGATATCTGTCATAATTCCAACGAAGGGACGTCCGGACCTTTTGATGCGGGCTGTTGGCAGCGCGTTGGGCCAAACGCTTAGCGATCTTGAAGTAATCGTAGTCGTTGATGGAGATGACCCGGAAACAATTGTACGTCTTGGCTCCGTGGCCGATCGACGACTGAACATCATCGTGAACCAAACGTCGCTCGGCGCTCCTATGGCGCGCAATGTTGGCGCTCGGTCCGCCGTCGGCCGATGGCTCGCCTTTCTTGATGACGATGACGAATGGAGCCTGAAAAAGCTTGAAAAACAACTGAGCCTTGTTCGTTCCGACGATATTAACGTCATCGTCACATGCCTTACGCAGGTCGTCACTCCCTTCGGCCAATCTGTCCGGCCGAGAAAGATCTACGATAATTCCATGGCATTCAGCGAATGGTTATTCGATCGCCGTACCCTAGCTGGCGGGGAAGGCTTCATTCAGACATCGTCACTCGTGATGTCGAAATCCTTGTTCGACAAGTTTCAATTTCGTCCAGGCGCCGCAGTGCACGATGATTGGGACTTACTGCTCCGAGCAACCAGCGTCGGCGTAAAGATCATCACTGCACCGGAATCTCTAGTGCGTTGCTATATCGAAGAGCAACGGGCGACAGTCACGGGCAGCTACAAGCTCGAACAGTCACTGGAGTGGGCAAAAGCGTCGAAAGGCACTATCACACCTAGGGCCTATAGCGGTTTTTGTCTCACGGTGGCTGCACAGCGTGCACGGATGCGAGGACGGATTGATGATTTCATCCGCCTCCTGTGGCTTGCATGCTGGTACGGGGCACCAACCGCGATGCAGTTGCTGATCTATTTCGGAATCTGGTTGCTGCCTGTTTCGGTCCGTCGGAAAATCGGTAGGTTTGCAGTGGCCCGTCAAAGTTGACGCAACCCAATTTACTTTGACTTTCGACTGTAACACGGGCCTATGCTCAATTCGTTACCCCAAGATTTCCTCCGCTCCCGATCGAGTTGTCCCCATTTGGCCCAGAATTTCATAAACGGGATCGGAGCTGAACATGCTAGTGTTTTGAGTCAGAAATTCATTGAAATATAGGGCAGTTCCCTTGTCTCTCGTACAGTGCTGTTTGAGAGGCTAGGAAGAGATGACGGCAAAACCGAAGGCCAAACTGGTGTTGACCGAGGCCGGAGCCGAGCAACTGAAGGCGTGGGCGCTTTGTCGGAGGACGGCGCAGGCCTTGGCGTCGCGCGCATCGTGCTGGCGTCTGCCGAAGGAGCCATGAACAATGACGTGGCGGCCAAGTTGCGAGTCACGAAGAAGACTGTGTGCAAATGGCGCAGCCACTTTGTTCGGATGCGATTGGACGGGCCCACCGAGACGCGTCGTCCTGGTGCGCCGCGTTCGATTACGGATGCACGCATCAGTTGTGAGTAAATCACGCCTTGTTTCAACGGAATCTTCGTGGCGGCTATTCTGCTGGCTTTTCTCTGCTTACGCATCTCGGCAACTTGTCTGGCGACTCTCATTGTCCGATCGGCATTCCAATTGGGCCGGCCATGGGCGGGGGCAAAGCCAAGCATGCGGTGCGCTCCAGGCCTTAGTCTTTGACATATTGAGCCGCCTTTCATGCGGTGCGGTGACCATTGCCATTGAAGGCACGATCATTTGAATGCAGCGCAGCTTCACCTCCAAGCACGCGCGCACTAACCGGTTACAGGAACAAGCGGCGTCACTAGTGATACGAGCACGTTTTCAAGTTTCTGTTCTTTATGACACCGATTCGTATCAGGACATTCTATCCCGCTGACCCACTGGGTTTGGTTCCAGGGGGTGTGGACACTTTCATACGGGGCATTGTTAAGTTCGCACCGGATGACATTGCGTTCAGTCTTGTTGGGATGACGACCGACCCCGAGGCGCGGCCAAAAGGTCGTTGGACGCGCTGTAGCCTAGGTGCCCGGGAGTTCGACTTCTTCCCGGTCGTTGGCATCGCGAGTGCGGCCGGCCGGTTCCGAATTCCTCTATCGCTCCGCTACACGGTGGGAACCGCGCTACACATGCGACATCTGAGACACGGATTCGACATCTTTGAGTTTCATCGGGTTGAACCAGTGCTGCTGTTTCTCACCGATCCCCGGCCCAAGAACGCGTTCTTCCATCAGGACATGGCGGTCATTCGTACTGAAAGCGCCGATATTATGTGGCGGCACATGCCTGCACTTTACTTTTCGGTAGAACGTTGCGTCGTTAGGCGCCTTGCTTCAGCATGGTGCGTTCGTCAGGAAGGCGTCCGGGCACTCCGGAAACGGTTTCCGACAAAGGCCGGGGTGATTGACTTTATCCCTACGTGGGTAGATGCGGACGTTTTTTCGCCAATCGCCGAACCAGAGCGGAAACTTTTGCGCGGACGATTTGCGGGCGAGCTTCGGATTAGTATTCAATCGGCTTGGGTCATCTCGGTAGGAAGACTGGACACACAAAAAGACCCCAAATTGTTGCTATCAGCAATCGCAAGGGTGCATGCTACCGGGCTGAATGTGTGTTGGCTAGTCGTTGGCGATGGTGTGCTTCGATCCATGTTGGAACGAGAAGTGGATTCGCTCGGACTGCAGGATCGTGTTCGGTTTCTCGGTTTAAAGCGCCCAGATGAAATTGCCGAACTGTTGCGTGCAGCGGACGTATTCGCGTTGTCATCGGCATATGAGGGAATGCCGATGGCCCTTCTTGAAGCTCTCGGTTCCGGCTTGCCTGTAGTGACAACGGATGTCGGCGAGGTGCGCAGAGTGGTGCAACCTGGGGTGAATGGATCAATTGCCACTGATCGCAGCGAGGCGGCGTTTTCCGCGAGCCTTAGCGAGGTTGTTGATCAGCGTGAATGTCTTCGGGGAGCTCCTGCACTCGCGGCCGTCCAGAATTTCCGGCCGGCGCAGGTGCTGGCGGCCGTCTATGACCGATATCGACAGCTAGCGCGGCACCAAATGGACAGATAAGGTTGATTGCCGTTTGATCGATGAACGAATTGCAGAACGCCCGACAGTGTTATTGGCATACGGACAGACGCCGAATCTTGGGTAAAAGTCCGCAGCTAAGGCGCAGGGACCCCACATCTTGTAATTTGCCGAAAAACTAACCCTGCGCATGGCCGGAAATTCCTGGACTAGATCACCGCAGACGTAACTGCATCCGTCGATAAAAATGACTTAGTAGCTGACGGCCTCCAAGCAACAGGAAAATGGTGTTCGTCACGAAGTAGCGTCGCAATAGCCGACGTGGCTCGCTGCACAGGCGGTGAAGCCACTCCAGGCCTGCCGCTCGCATCCAGTGGGGCGCCTCGCGTACCGTGCCCGCCTTAAAAGCAAACGCAGCACCGACGCCAAGCATAACGGCAGGAACCGCACCATAGTGCGCCGCCATCCAGAGTTCCTGCTTAGGACAGCCCAGGCTAACCCAAACGGTACCTGCCCCCGAAGCGATGATTGCCCCTTCGATGGCACGATCCTCCTCTTCGGTCAGGGGGCGAAACGGTGGCGAGTAGGCACCGGCGATCAGAAGCCTCGGAAAAGCGGTCCGCAAGCGTGCCTGCAACCGGGTTAGGGTGCCAGGCTTACTTCCAAGAAGGAAGATGGATTCGCCCCTTTCCGCGGCGATGGCGCAATAGTTCCAAAAGAAATCCGCCCCACGCATTTGCGGCTGGCGAATATGTCCAAGGCGACGCATCATCCATGCGACGGGCGCTCCATCCGGAACGACCAGGTCCGCATGCCCGAGCGCAGAGGAAAACAGCGGGTCTAGGCGCGCGGTGACAAGAGCGTGCACGTTGGAGAAGCACACGTAGCGGCTCTCTGAATTCTTCGCCCAGGCGTGCACCCGCTCGAGCGCTTGGTTCCATTCGACTACATCGACCGCGGTTCCAATGACCCCCTCGCGCGTGAGCGATTCGTCCACTGCATCCCGCAACGTGGCGTGACCGGGCATGGGTTCAGAGGGCGGCGCTTGCAAAGGCATATTGATATGCGTCGACCAATTCTTGATAATTCTCATTTGCGCTCTACCTCATTTGTTGCACGGCGCGAGCCTCGTCTTCCATTCGCGGCATCTCCTTTAGGTGCTCCTACGCCCAACACACCTTCTCCGCCAGATTGCTTGTATTCCCTGGTTCGAATAAAAGCCCGCCCTTGACGTCTGTAACAATTTCCTGCAGCGAACCCAAGCGGCTGGCGTTAACCGGAAGGCATGGGCTAACACCATGAGAGGTATCACGGGGAACAATGCAAGGCAAATGCACCCAATCACCAGTGCATTCTATGGCGACATGCGCCACGACACGGCCGCCTACTCAGGCCAACCAGTGATATGGATCAGTGAAGTGAATTTTTAGAACGCCCGCAAGCTCACGCATTGCCGGCCCGTCACCGACTGCAACGCACGAAAGCGCGGCGTCGCGTCAAAATGCCTGTGCAAGCACCGCGATGTCCCTTTCCGGCGACAGGTGTCCGACAAAGTGAATTTCCCCCTCTCGCCCAGTTTCGCTCGACGCCGTTATTCTGGGTATGACTGTTGTGAAATTTGGCTTGCCGAGAATCTTGTTCTCTGGAAGCCCCGTCTTGACAAATTATCGCGGCAAGACTTGCTCGATACAATGCATCCGCAACCGTCGGTGACCGGGTTCCGATAGCGCGATAAATTCATGGCATCGTGAGAGCCATTAGCGGCTGATTCCGGGAATTGCGATATCAGCGGCGTAGCCGCGGCGCAGTGCTAAGGGCCCACGCCGCAAGCAATCCTTGCAAATGCGCTCCTGAAACAAGAATATACCCTGCAGCTAGGCAAGACGAACGGTATGCGACGTCCGGACGACCAGAACATGGTATTGCTCAGCAGCCCAGTAAATCGACGGCGAGACCGCTGCAAGTGTGTTTTATACGTACTTATACGTACAGGACATTGGGGCGAAATCGGCTCGCCGCGCGCGTTATCTCGGCATTAGAAGCTGACCGGACACGGTAACGCGAAGTTGTTGCGCGTTCCGCAATGCTGCCGACCACAAGGTCCCGGTCGTTTTGCAAATGAGTCTCGATCTCGTGGCTGTGCTAACGGGGCAGGCCAGTCTCCGCCGCGACAATCGTGTCTTCGCTGCCGCGCATTTGGTAGGAATTGTGCGCAGCCAGGACACGCGGCAGCGTCATTGTTCGTTCAAGACCATTCCAAGCACGTTGGTTTCGTCGGCTCGCAGGGATTGGATCAGGCGTTCGCAATTGGAGGCCCGCGTGTTGCCCGAGCGCGTGATGAGTAGGTTGGCGCCCGCGCAGTGGCCGATCAGTTGCGCGTCGGCCCCGAGCACGTCGGCGGGAGTGTCGATGATCACGGCTTTGAAATTGATGTCGGCGCTTGCGAGCAGTTGCGCGAAGATCGGTCTTTCTAGGAGTTCTAGCGGATTTGGTGGTGCCGGACCAGCGGTCAGCACGAAGATTTGCGGAAAGGCGCCGATCCGGTGAAGGCACTCAACGCCGCACCGGCCGGCCAGCAGGCTCGACAGCCCTAAGTGGTTATCGCAACGGAAATACTGGTGCTGCGTGGGGTTGCGCATGTCCGCGTCGATCACGAGCGTGCGGCGGCCCATCTGGGCAAACACGACCGCAAGGTTGGCAGCGATAAAGCTACGGCCATCTCCGCGGTCCGAACTGACGATCCCCACCATCGGGTGCTTGCGCCCTCCGGTGCTCGCACGCGTGTCGATCTTCGCACGCAGTCCGCGCAGCCGTTCCACGGTCGGATGTTCCGGTTGGTAGGCAGCGATCAGGTCCGGCGAGAGAGCAGGGTCATTGCGGTCCAAGTGCCAAAAAGAGAATTGCCGGCCAAGCGCGTAATTGACATCGCTGCGCTTGATCAGGTCCATCTGCACCGCGGCGTCGCCAAAGCGTAGCTTGAATTCGGCAGCGAACTGTGCGATGCGTTGTACATCCGTTGCGCTCAGGCGCCCGGCCTCGACCAGGATCCGGCCGATCGGCTGCTCGCTGATTTTCCGACTCGCGGACTTGACCTGATCTGCGCCGGTCCCCTCGCCCGTGGGAGAACCCGCGCGATCGTCGGCGCTAGGCCTCATCTTGGCGTCATTTGAGCCCTGATCGGGCTGCGGCCTGGCCATCCGTGTGCCTCTCAAGGATGGGCTAGGCCGACGAGCCCAGCGGCCGGCGCTTGAATTTCAGCCGCAACAGGCGCGAGCGCACTGGAGAGCGCTCGCGCTCGGTGGATGCCCGCTGGCGCCCCCATGGAAGCGATGCGAGGATAGTGACACCGAACACTTGGGCATCCTCCATTCCGCGCACCCGGCGATCCCGCATTTCCAATCCCATCGCCGCGGTGATACCGAGCAGTCCGCCCACAAGCAATCCGAACAACAGGTTCAGGAGAACGCGTGGCCGCGCGGGGCGAGTCGGCGCCCGCGCGTTGCTAAGGACAGCCACGCTGCCCTGTCGGTTAAGGCTCTCGAGATAGGTTTGCGAGCGCCGTTGTGCGACGAGCTCGTACGCCTTTTGCGCCTCTTCCACGTCCTTTTGCAGGACCGTTGCTTGGTCGTGCAGTGTGCGCAGTTCGAGCACGCGTTTCTTCTGTTCTTCAACTGCGCTCCTGATTTCCGCTTCGCGCTGCAGGTTGACGACGTTAGATGTGCCAACACCGCCCGCGACCTCGTGCATTTCGCGTTGCAACTTGGACTTGAGCGATTCGAGCTCGGCCTGCGCGGCTTTCAGCTGCGGGTGGTTGGGACCAAGCTGGTTCATCAGCTCTTGCACCTTGCCCTCGGAGCGAGCGACGTCGGTTCTCAACTGCCGGATGACGGGGTCCTGCATGACATCGGGCGATGTCGATGCTTCCGTGAGCGCCTGGTTCTTTCGCGATTGCGATTCTGCGCGCGCTGCCTGGATGGCGGTCAGCTGGGTACTGAGTTCATTCAGGCGCGAATTTTCCACGTCGAGATGCTCGTCGGCTATCGTGATTCCGTGATCGCGCTGGAATTCCGAAAGCCGCGCCTGAGCTTTCTCCACGTCTTCGCGCAGTTGGGGCGTGCGCGCCTCGAAGAATTCGGATGAGGCGCGTGCCGGATCGGTGCGCAGTTCGAGCGACACGTCGACGTACGCTTTGGCAAACGCGTTGGCCGCGTCGGCAGCGAACACCGGATCTGATCCAGTGTACTGGACGTTAATTACGTCGCTCTCGCGAGAAGGCTTTACCTCCAGGTTTTTCACCAGCAGATCGGCGAAATATTGTTCGAAGGTTTCCTTGCCGTCACCGTAGCTTTGCCACTCGGCGCGTGCGTTCTCGTTCTTATCAAGGCCCAGCAGGCGCACGACACGCAGCGCAACGCGGTCGCTCGTAATGATATCGCCCTGGGTGGCGGTATTGGTTGTCGCACCGAAGTAGTTAGGCAACGTGTAGCCGTAGATAGGATCCGGTGCCTTGGGGTCGGAAACCACTGTCGCGACGGCACTGTATTTCTTGGGGAGGATCAATGTTATCGCCAGGTCCGCGCCAAAAACCAGCAACAGCACCACCAGCGCCACGCGTTTGCGCGCGAGCAGGATTCGGAGAAACTGAGTGGGTGTCATGATGCCAAATTGCAGGTCGGTTGCTGCGTGACTTCGAAGGAAAGTTTGGACATAGTGTACTGCGTGGGCGGCTTATTACCATCGGTGCCGGACAGCAATTTCGGCAAAATCACCGATGCGTTCGATTTTCGCGGATTTCCTTAAGCCCCGCGAGTTCCGCTTGTTCGGTCCGCCCGCACTATTGCGCCCGTAAGTAGCCTTCGATCATCGGGCGGGCATTGACCTCGGTCATTGGTTCACGCTCGATCTTCACCACGCCTCGATCAAAACCGAACCGCCATCCTGTGAAAATCGGATAGCACCTTCTGCCAAGTCGCCAGAAAAGTGCTCTCGAGCGGCGTTATCGAGGGTCTGACTAACAAAGCCAAAGTCACTATGCGAAAAGCCTATGGCTATTGGACCTTCCGAATCGCAGAAATCTCGCTATTCCGCGTACTTGAAAAATCGCCCGAGGCAAAACTCGCCCACGATTTCTACTGAGGTACCAATTTTGTCGGTCGGCTCATCGTGTCATCCCCGCCGCGACATATGCTCGCCCAATTTCGTCGCCTTCTTCGGCAAGCTCAAAAAGCGCACGATTCACTTGGCATTGCACTCGAACAGACTGGCACTTGTATGCGCGTGCCTTCGCTGCCTCTACGAGCTTGGACAATACGCACGTCGTGCTGTCATAGCTCACGCCGCGACTCCTGCAGGATTCCATCGAGACAACTGTCAGCGACGCGAGCCACTCGTGAAGCGAATTCAGGACGGCGACGTGAAGAAACGAATGCAATTGCCCGCGCACAGCCAGTCTTTGAGCGACGGCAGAATGCCTTTTTCGCTATCTAGCGTCAGTTCACGTCGCGCGGAAATGGAGGCCCTACCGACGACAGTCTGCAAGAACTCGAAGACGCCGAAGCGGAATTTCAAACCGCCGAAGCGGAGATGACTCGGATTGCACGCGAAATTCGATTCGGGCAATGCCGATAAGTAACAGCTAGGCCGCTACTGCCTCGCGCTCCTGCGTCGGACTGTCTTTTGCAGTTCATGCTGCGCGGACTCAGCGGCGCACGCGGTGAGTGGAGTTTGGTGTGCCTCGCATGGAATCTGAAGCGAATGAACGCCCTTCGCGCTTAAGACGCGGGGGTTTGCAGTCGCAAAAACCACGTCCGAGTCCACAATAAGCCTCTCGCGAGCCCAATTAAGACATCCCAGCGAACAAGTGTGATCAATGTCGTCTCCTTGACAGGAATTGCTCCTCCGAATCGGATCCCGCGCGATCTGGGATGCCGGGAACGCTCTCATGTTCTGCGGCGCACGGAGCGTAGTCTTGACGACGATCAACAATTCAACGCCTCCGCGTCTGTACAGCACTGCAGGTTTCGCAGTTTTTTGCTTGAACGCGCGAGACGGCCTCAGCACTTTTCCACAACGCCATCCGACTTCTAAAGGTAGTGGTTACCAGAAGTAGGCTACAAGTACCTGTTTTCATTAAGGCTATTTTCGCTGCGCGAAGTTTCACGACTTGTCACACAAAAGTCGCCTAGAATCGTCTAGTTATCCACAGAAAAACGCCTACAAATTGAGCACTGTCATTATCGCACCCTTGATGAGTATCAAACTGCGCAAAGGTGCGTCACTAAAAGAAGGGGATGGACTGATAATAACGTCAGCGGGCCCTCTGCATGTTCGTGCCTGATATTTGCGTGCAGGCATCACAGTTAGTTAGGCAACGCAACATAAGCACCAAACCTATCGCGGCATGCAGCATGGATGACAGCAGGAATCATAGAGCGTCTGCTCCTGGCGCGGTTGTCACCGCGGCCAGCGGCGCTACGCGTGGCGCATCTGACGGCGACGAACGCAGGGCAAGCTCGCCAAATACAAATGGCAAGGCGGCAGCTCGCCCCCACCTGCGCCGTGCGTTGACCGTGCCCAGCACGATCGAGGCGGTGCTCGATCCAGTGCTGATCCTGCTCTGGCTGCTGGCAATGTCCCAGCACTTCGGAGACTTGTTCGACACCCGGGTTTTGGTTGCCGGTTTGCTGGTTTTCGCGCTGACCTTTCCGGGAAATGTTGCCTTGACCGACACCGTGCCCGTGCTGGTTCGCAAGTTGACCATGAAGGCACTCATGGTGCTGGCCGCCTTGGCGCTCTTTGGCTATGCCAGCGCCTGGTTCAAGTTCGTTCCTCGCCACCTGTTCCTGCCGTGGTCCATTGCGCTGCCGGTCTTGCTTGTCGGCGCCAACCTGATCGTCCGCTCGGTACTGCGCCGCGTGCTGGAGCAATCGGCGATGCAGCAAACCGTTGTCGTGTGCGGTGTCAACGACATTGGGGTCGGCTTGTCCGCGAGGCTGCGCGCCAATCCGTACTTCGGCCTGCGCATGCTGGGTTTTTTCGACGACCGCAAGCGCGAACGCCCGGCACAGATTGACTCGGGCGAATACCTCGGGTCCTTCGACCGGCTCAGCGACTTCGTGCGCGTCCAAGGCGTCGCCCGAATCTACCTGGCGCTGCCCATGGCAACGCAGCCGAGGATCCTCAAGTTGCTCGAGGACCTCAGGGACACGACGGCATCGATCTACTTTACCCCCGATATCTTCGTCACTGATCTCATGAACGGGCGCATCGAGTCCGTCGATGGCGTTCCGGTGGTGACGGTGTGCGATACGCCATTCGTTGGGGTCAACGGCCTGCTCAAGCGCATCGAGGACATTGTCCTGTCGAGCTTGGCGCTGATGCTTTGTGCCCCCTTGCTGCTCGCTATTGGAGTGGCCGTGCGATTAGGATCCCCGGGCCCGGTGGTGTTTTCCCAACGGCGCTACGGCCTGGATGGGCGCGAAATAAGCGTCTACAAATTCCGTACCATGACCGTCATGGAAAACGGCACTGAGGAGTTTGCGGCAGCGCGGCCTGACGACCGGCGTGTCACGCGCGAGGGCCGATTCCTGCGCCGGTATTCGCTCGACGAGCTGCCGCAGCTGGTCAACGTGTGGGAGGGGCGCATGAGCATGGTCGGACCGCGTCCGCACGCCGTGGCGATGAACGAAGAGTTCCGCACGCTGATCCCGGGGTACATGCTGCGCCACAAGGTCAAGCCGGGCATCACCGGGCTGGCGCAGGTGCGCGGCCAGCGCGGCGGCAACGATGTCGACGCGATGCGCGCGCGCGTCGCCAGCGACCTGGAGTATCTGCGGACTTGGTCGCTGGGATTGGACTTGGCGATCCTGTTGCGCACGGCGCCGGTCCTTTTGGGCGACAAGCGCGCGTACTAGGGAAGCGCCGAAGTACCTGCTGCGCCTATCCCTGGTTTCCCACGCGTCATGCTTGCGCCGGTACGCCGCAGGCGAAAGCATGCAAATGGACGCCCACGCCGCGTTGGCGTTGAGAACAACGAAGTGGGACCTGCCAGCGCAAGACCTGTCGCTCAAGTGGGTGGTTCCCCCGGAGCACAAGAGCGGCCTCATCGTCCGCTGGTCCAAGTGAGCTTCCGCGCGTTCCTAGGGCCTTTGACTAGGACAGTGCTGAATTAGGCGTGATTTTTCGAGTCAATGTTTTTGAAGTGAGGATTGGTCGGTCGTCGCTATGCGAGAAAATGCTTCTTCCTACGGTGCTCGTTGCGCAAATCGATCACGCGGGAGGGGCGCTGGGAGAGACTTTGCCCCCGGCTACTTTGCCCTTTCCCGGACCCTGAAATCGTCTCCCACAGCACAGATTCCAGCCGGATCGGCTCCTTCTGTCCCCGCGACTCGGTCGCATGGAGGCGTCGGCGATGATCCCGGTCGCCGCGGCAAGCCTGAGTCAGTAGCGACCGTAGCGACCTAGGCGTGCCGCACTGCCATAGGTCCAGACGCAACCACACATAGAAGAGTCGCGCACCGGTGACTCAGCGGATGGACGATAGGCAGAATGCCCGCTAGCATCCGCCGCAGAATGGGCCAAAATCAGTGGAGGAGCCATGGAAGAGAAAGTTCGGGCGGAAGAGGTCGAAATCATCGGCAGACCACATGTGACGGTCATCGGCAAGACAGAGGTAGTGCTAACGGATGTTCGCATCCCCTTCGGCTCGCTGGTTTCTCTGTGGATTAAGGTGGCAATTGCCGCTATACCCGCAGCCATTATTCTTGCATTTATTGGCGTAGCGCTCTCGAGTGTCATCGTGGGAATGCTGGATCACTGACTCACCCAGAGCAACCATTGCTACAAGCCACCTTTTACCGTAGATCAGAATTAGCGGATTTCTACCACCCGGGTTCGTCGAATTTCGAGGAAAGCCCAAGATGGGCTGTGCGTTCTGGGAGTGCGAACCTGGGAGCGATGACGAGTGATCGCACCGATAAAGAGAAACCATCGCTCTGCAGCAGGGTAAACGTGCCACTCGTGGCTCCAGTTCCGGGACTGAGCAGCCCGACCGAGGTGACCGAAGGCAGACGCCATTCCGCGCGCGCGGCAGATTGAAACCCAACGGCTCGCCGTCGGCCAAATCCTCGCAGATGGTCAAAACCGCTTCCTCCTAATACAGAATCGGTTTGGAGCGCTTTTTTTCGGTTTCTGACTCCTAATGTTGACGTGTCCCGGCGGATTGCGTGGTGGATCGGTGCGAATGAGTGTTGGAGAGTGAGCAATGGTACGGGGTTGCGAGGACGGGCAGTCCGCCCAATCGCCGCGCGACAAGGGCATTTGGCAAGCGCTGACGGCATTCCCTTCGGGTCCGAAGTGCCAGCATTGGGCAAAAGACGACGCGAAATCAAAGCTGGCGGCTACGCGCGCGCACGCGCGTATTTGTGCTGGCTTTCGCTCCTCACGGCCTGATTGGCTACAAAATCGGTACTCAGGTCATTCTTGCGCAGCATCTCATCTGTGAACTTCGGGGCAGGTTCCAGGTTTTCGGCACGCCTAGGAACGGCTGCGCGTTCCGGGAGCGGTAGCTGGGCAGCGATGACGAGTAATCTGTCCTAGCCGAGATTTGATCTGACAGACACGCCGTTTACGCTACTGCTGCAGCCGGCTCGGATTTCCGCACTTTATCGACCGTGCGAGTTGCAGTTGTGGGCCTCAACAAAATGCCACAAAACCCAATAGGCAAGTTTTTCACACATGACCGTTGTGACCTGTTTAATGTACATATGATTCCAATTCACGCTGGCAATATGAGAAGTGGATTTGAGTCTCCCTTGCCATGGCTCGCGTTTAGCCAGGGCCTTGATCGCCTTGCCGTCGGACTCCTGATCATTAGCTCGTGATGAGGCCGCTATCGTCATTCAGTGCATGAAAAGCGGTCACCTCCCCCGGAGAGGCGGCTTGGGCAATGCGCGCGATTAGGCTGCTACGCCTGCACGCACCTCCATGCCCGGTTCCTCGCCGAGCATTTCGTCTGTGAGCAGCGCGGCGGCACCCCGATCATCGGTCGACCGGCGCAGGGTTGCGCCTTCTGGGAGCCGGGGCCGGATGACGAGCGACGCGGGTGTTGCTATAGCACCCACGTCACTGTCGAAGTCGTCTGCTGTTTGCGTTGATTAGTCCGCGATACTCAAGATCGTATCTTTCATGGTTCCTTCGACAAAGAGACCCTTCGCCTTCTGCATAAAGGCCCAATACTCGCGATCTTTTAGCAGCTTCAGATTCAGCTGTTGGAGTCTGTCGAGACTGTCTATCTCCCAATGCCATTGGATATTGTTGCTACCGAACTCGGCGCCGAATTGCACACTCAGCGGGTAGTTCTTATTGACATAGGCCGTCAAGTCAGCGGCCCACTGAAGGGCAATCGGAATCTCGCCAGCATTAGCTCTAAGGGTGCGCATTACGCGATACACAGCGGTTCTCCTTTGAGGTGAGCGGAGCGACCCGCGACTTCCCATGTCGCTCCTAGCGGAATGACCGGGCTCTTCAGGAGAACTCCAAGCTAGCCCCGTTAGGTCACGCTGTATTGACGCGCATCAACGGAAAGTCCAAGTGCGGGCATCTTGCGCACTGTCTACAGTTCCGGCTCTGCTGGCCCGGATGCGCAATGATTCTTGCTTACGTTTCACGACTGAGCCTCGAAAGCTTCATGTGCGAGAGCGGTAGCGGCGGTATCCTGCTCATCGGTACACTCAAGAACAGCGGCGCGTTCTGGCGGTGGGAGCCGGGAGCGGATGATGGGTGACTCTACAGGGCGGTGCCGCGTATCAGCGCGGTTTCGACGCCGGCATCGGTAGTTCTTTGGCTGACCCTTGCGAGGTTGGCTTCGATGATCTCTCGTGGCGACACGGATTGCCGCCGTCCACTTTGAACCACGGGGCGATGCCCGTGCATAGGTAGGTTGCGCCGGGCCGTGGTTTGCTAACAGCGGCGCTCGGGATTCGCCTACCTATCCGCCGATGCCTCGCGGATGATGGCTGCCAGCGACCGGACTATCTCGACGATCCATCAGGTCGGCGATTACCCCGCAAGCCGTGCATCAATCTGGGCAAGAAGTTCGCGGATCCGGGTCTTTTCGGATGCACATTGCTTGACCAAGTCCGCCAGCTGGGCCACGGTCAATGGCGTTCGGCCGTCGCCAGCTTCGCATATGGTGTCGGGACCAAAGCCGGCCAGGTTTGCGATCGCAAAAGCTGACCTGGCAGCATGTAGCTTCCGAAGCGCGTTGGCGATAGAACGTAACCGTCCGGGAATCAGCGTTACTTGACAAGGTAGATCAGAGGTCGACGACGTGCTTCAGAAGCGCGTACGAGACGCGCCAGGATCCGTTGTCGCATTCAAGGGAGGCGGTTTTTTGG
>Ga0181523_10000877_pt1 | contig 33449 bp, 62 predicted proteins | sample PEATcosm2014_Bin_43_FD_119752 | JGI IMG/M metagenome (GOLD analysis project Ga0181523, IMG submission 119752) | Peatland microbial communities from MTU Mesocosm Facility, Houghton, MI, USA - PEATcosm2014_Bin05_30_metaG | ecosystem: Environmental > Terrestrial > Soil > Wetlands > Peat | place... | reverse complement strand
TCAAAACGCTAACCGCTACCGTCTTTATCACAGATCCTCCATCCTCACTGCCTGCCCGTACGGCAGCTTTTCGTGATGCACCTCCGCGTCCAACGCGGACCAGGTGCGGAACTGCGGCAAGGCGAGTTTTGCCAATGCCGCATGACATGCGAGCCGCGTTTCGCGCGAAAGATACGCTTCGCCGGAAACGTGCATGAACGCCATTGCCGATAGAGCGCAGAGTTCGGCGGTTTGCTGATCGGCCAAGTCGGCATCGGAATCGACTGCCGACATTGGGAAGGTACCAGACTGAACAGCCTGAAATGGCCCGAAGTCGTCTATGAATTCGGGATTGAGTTCAGCGACGATGAGTTTCATGGGCGCCTCATCGTCAATCCCTGGACATACGCCGTGGCGCGTGAGAGATCTTGCCAGGCCTGTGTATACCATTTTCCGGCCCGGTCTGCCGCTATTACCGCGAGCCGGAGCGTAACCAATTCACTCGCGGAGAATTGTTTCGCGCGGTTCAACCGGTGCAGGACATTCACGTGGACCGTTGCCGCGTCCATTTGTCGCATCGCCGAACGCTCACGCTCCCGCATAAGCTCTTGTACCCGTAGCGCTGATTCAAGCATCATATCGATCACCTTTTTTTTTCGAAGCCGAGCCCCTCCCCCGAGTGGCCCGGCCCGTTTAGTGAAGCAGACAGCGCGTAGGCTTTCGAGTCCGTTGAGGTGGTGAACCCAAGGCCCGTTGCGAGTTCGCCGGAGGGTGTGCCGTTGTTGCTGGCGCTCTGTCCGGCCGTCCCGTTTGCCACCCTAATCACCGCGTTTGCTGTCTGCCTCACGATCTAATAGTCCTGCGATTCGGAGTTCTTCTCAATACTCTTTTTGGTTAACAGGACATCGCCTGATGGTTCTCCGAGATCTTCCCACCAGAACGGACCATGTGGTTTCAGAGTGTCCAATCCCCAGTTGTAGGAGTCTGTTTTAAAGTCCATAAAAACCTTTTAGGACAAAGGCCAAGCCAGATTGGAGGCCGGTTACCTTACTGAGGGCCAGGAGTTCCGGCGTTCACCTGGTGACCACAGGTAATGCACTGAAGCGTAGCGCCGCCACAATGAGCACACGGTGCTGCCGATACAGCTTGAATTTTGTAATCGATGTAATCGTCGTAGGGTGGTTCGTAGTCGGGATCTTCCTCCATATTCTCCCGAACGTAATCAGGAGGGGGAACCGAAACTGACACCGCGCGATGCGTAACCCGAGCAACCACGATACCAGGCGTTCGGAGCGATTTGGAATGCTTGCACGCTTCAAGCATGAACCGCTTTCGATTGGCTTGCAAGCATTATCAGTACCGGTACTTGCAAGCTGAGAAACGGAGCGCTAATATTGCAGTCATGAAAGTAACGCTTGAAAGCACATCAAAACTCGTCATGCTGAAGACATCATCGCTTGCCGATGGAATACTTTGCCGAATTTGGGAAGGCACAACCGAGACAGGCATAAGATGCCATGCGTACATCCCAAGCGAAATAGAATTGCAGGAACAGCGCCCCGCATCGGCCGAAATCGACTGGATTCCTCCCCGCCTGGGCATATGACTCCGCGTGAAGCCGTCATCAAAGGAGGCAAGGCCCGCATGAAGCAAATGAACGCCGCCGAGCGCCAGGAGTTCACCAGCGCCGGCGGCCAGGCCAGAGCTAAAAAGCTCAGCAAGCGCCGCCGCGTGGAGATCGCGCGGGAAGCGGCTAAAGCGAGGTGGAGCAAGTGACCGAAGCGCAGAAGGCATCCGCATCATTTCGCCAATTACAACCCGCCGTGTTGATGAAATATCGCATTGGTGAATACGATTTGTTGGGACCGTCACAGCGCGCCGTCGCATGTGCGGCCCGGCGTGAGATGGCGCATAAGCTCCGCGACCAAGGCTACACGGTATCTATGATCGGTCGGTTACTGAAGCGCGACCATAGCTCAATCGTCAAGATGCTGCAAACGGAATCCCGCAATAAGGCCGAAGTATCGCTTGTGTGTTTGAAGTGCGGGAAGACTTTGGAATGTGAATGCCCCGATCTATCGGGAGAATGGGCAATCTGAAATGACAGCAACAGAAGCCGCACTCAAAATGTCAAATGAACGGGGATATGTGGTAATTGGCTTCCTCATAGGAGGCGCAGGGGAGCTTCTCGTCATCCCAGGAGATAGTTTTAGGGAATTCGCAGGGGAGCTTCTCATTGGATACAAACTCGTAGTGCTTGAACGCACCAACCGGGCGGACTGGGATGAGCAGGTAGTAGCGATGTTCGGGAGCAAAAGTTTTGACAAAAATCCCTGGAAAGAGAAAGATCCCTTTTATCGCTGTGAATTAAAGTCGGACGCCACAGCAACGAAAATCAAGGACGGGCCCGGAAGAGAGATATTAGCCCAAGGCTGAGGCCAAATGCAAGCCCTTCCCAAATTCGACAACCGGCCGCCTGATTTACACGACCTGATGCGCGGGACCGTCGCCCGCGAAACCAGAGCCGCCGCTCTGCGAATTGCCGCCGCCGAGGAGCGCGCCGCCCGTAAAGCAGCCGCTTTGCAGCGCATCCGCGACCACCGGCAAGTGCGCGCGTTCCGGATTTTGAACCGGATCAACATGCTATCGCCCGCGCAGAGGTTCCAGGTTCAAGTTATTCGGAGATCCGAAAGAGCAAATCGGCTATTGGAATTGAACGCGTGTTAAGCCATCGCCCATACGAGCAGCAGCCCGCCGGCCGCCGCCAGGCCGATCAGCGGCCAATTCGGGTTGCCGTCCGCATCGGTGAGGCTCCAAAAGCTGGTATCCGCGCTGGTATCGTCCGAAGTGTCCGAAGTCGTTGCCGTGGCGTCCGAAACGCTCAATTGCTGGGAAATCGGCGTATTGGGATCCAAACCGGTACTGGACGCCACCGAGGAAACGTAATTGTTGTACGCGGCTTGAGAGTTTCCCGGCGCCGTGGGAGGCGACCAGGACGCCAGGAGTTGAGAAATAGAATCGCCCTGTTGAACGTACGTGGACACCAAATGATCCTGGATTGCCTGCCCGGCATCGTAGGAAGGACACAGCGCGAATCCCCCGGCGCCGCCTGGTGTGCATCCATAGGCCGATTCCCAGGATGCGTATACCAGGTTTCCGGGGTTGTTGTTTTGGTACGCCAACGTCCCCGGAGCATACCCTTCAAACTTCTGAATGGCCGCGTCGATTTGGGGATAGTTCAGCGTTGCGCCGAGCCCGTACATCGCCTATTCCTCTTCGTCTTCGTCCTCTTCGTCAACGTCGATGACCTCTTCGGCGTCATCCTCCACCAAGGCGTCAAGCACATCGTCGAGAGCTTCGCCGTTCACATCGATTTCCGCCGCCGTGTGCCCGTGAGGCCGCGGCGCAACGTGCTTTGCAAGGAAGGCGGCTTGCGCGTCCGAGAAGCCGGCCGCCAAAGCTGCTGCTTTATCAATCTTTGCCATGCCTTGAGTATAAACCCAAACACAAAAACCATAGGGATAAAGGCCAAGCCTTTATGGAGATCGGAAAGCGAAACATGACGCCGAGGCGGTTGAGCCAACAGACATTGGGATTGGAGATGGCCAAAAGTGAACCGGCTCCCAATCTGGCTTGGCCTTTGTCCTAAAAGGTTTAGAATAAAGCAGAGGAAATCTCAATGATTTTAGTTCTCGACGTTGCGGATGTGAACTGGAACCGCCCCCCTGGTTTAGGTCAGGACTGCATGGACTTCGATACCTACATGAACCAATGCTCCGGTGGAGGAACATCGTCATGTGGAACAGACCCAGCCACAGAAGGCCCTTGTATCGCCGCCATGGCCGCCCAGGTCAACGCCTGCCAGGCAGCATGGACTTCGGTACCCGGAAACTGCCACGAAGCGGGTACAAACGTTTCCTACAGCCAAGGAACGGTTACAGAAACGACCCCGTCAGGACAAACGGCGAGCGCGAACGCGAACACCGCCCCGGCGACGGCATACGGGAATGGGATCAGCCAAACCGGAGCCCCGCTTTCCAGCTATGCCGATTCTGGATTGTCCCCGGTGGTCTATCAAAGCTCCTCAGCACCGGCCCCAGCGCCCACCGCGCCCGCCCGGCGCCCGGCGCCATCGTCCGTTGTGGTCAGCAGTGGAGCGCCGCCATCGAGTTCCAATGTGGTGAACAGTGGAGCGCCGCCGGCAAGTTCCAGTTCGACGACTTCATCCGGTTCGACGGCCGCCAGCAATTCGGATGTGATGATTGGCGGATTCGACCTGTCTACCGTCCCTTGGTACGTTTGGGCAGGTGGCGCCGCGGTTGTGGCCTTTATGCTATTTGGGAAGAAATGAGAATCCGCCACTACATCCTACTCAACGATCTGGAATCGGTTACCCCGTTGTGTTGCGAGTGGGCCCCGGAAATGCACGGGTACGGATACCGTGGGGAAGAAGTAATAAAAAAATGTACCCGCGCCTTGGGGCATTCCGGCCGACATCGAGGTTGTGGAAGGGTTTGGGAAGAAGGGGAAGGACGATCTCATGACGCCGCGATGGACTGAGGCCACAGTCCGCTATGCGGACGCCGCCGAGCACCTGCATGTGCGGGAAATCATCACATGGGACCGTGGCGACATCCCGCACCCAATCATGAGCGCAAGTTCTGGGCCAAAAGCATACCTGAGAAACGATATCTACGAGGTTTTTCAAATCAGCCCGCATGTTGACAGGGTTGTGATGGTCCGCGCCAGCGGCCCTCCGTTCCTATTACTCCATGCTCCGAATGGATGGTTTGACATGTCCGCCCGCCAGGTGATTCTCATTGGTAACTCTCAAAATAAATCATTGATGCAATCAGGGCTCCTCTAGGATCGACTCCTACAAATACTGACGATACGGTCAAATATGGCGTTGTATCTGAGAATATACTGATCCAATTAACCCCATCAGGGGACCATGAGCACGCCAAATATGGCGAACTGGTCGAACTCACGAGTTGAAAAAAGATCGGCCCTCCAGACGCGATAATCCATGGCGTTCCACTAGGATAGACGGTCCCATTTGCTCCTGAGATCGACCCCCCAGTTAATTGCGTCTCTGCGATGGTTCCTATGTTTGGGTTACTGGATGCGCCAGTGTTGTAAGAATAGGAACAATACTCCGCTTTAGTCCCATCGGTAAATCCAACCGCAATCTCTGAGTTATTGGTTGGATACAGCACTGGATACAGGGCGAACACGTGTGTAAATGCACCGCTCGCGGCGGTCTTGACACCATAGGTATTCTGTGACCCGGTAGTGCCTATAATCTTAATTGCGCTGGACGCACCGCCTATTCCAGACACGGTGGATTCAGAACCGCCAGAACCCAACACACTCCAATTTGCTGGCACGATGGGTGTCAGAGTCGCTCCGAACCAAGACGAACCGCTACAAGCCGAGCCGAAATCCACCGTGTTGCCGTTGGCGTCGAATTTAACGCAATCTCCCGAGACAGTAGAGCCTGTCGAGAGTTGGGCTTTCGCTCCATTCCCCTGGACGCCCGTTACTGAGTTCCCAACGATCTGATTGGCGTTTACTGTACCCGTCCCGCTTGGCCCGAGGGATGCGCCCGAGCCCACGACCATCGCCGCCGCAGTGTTCGTTCCAGAAGTCAACCCGCTGAAAGCTCCCCCACCTCCCCCGGCATTCGCCGCTGGAGCCCCCGCCCAAATATCGTTCACCGCATCAGTGAAGACCAAGAGCGCAGTTGAATTGTTGGATCCCTGCGGAAGCACTACGCCGCTTCCCGTGGTCCCATCCGCTCCGTTGGAAAGGAATACGCTCACCGTGAATGCGCCCGTGGTGTTATTGCAAAAAATCCATTGATTGCTGTTCAAAAGCATGGTCCCGGCCGGCATGATGAAGGTAGCGTTCGAAGCCAAAGTCCCTGAGATTTCGAAGGTAAACGGGATCGTGTAGGCAAGGTTCGTTGCAGAATTAGTACCCGAAAGATAACCCGTGCCTCCGTAGAGGATTGTCAATGCGCTTACAGAACTCCCGCTGATTGACGAAACCCTCAACACGGCATCGGCATTGCCATGGACTGAGGATGTAAACGTGACCGTTAACAGATCGCCGACCGCATACCCGGAGCCGCCCCCGAAAATCGCATTAATCGATGTGATCACCCCTGAAGACGCTGTAAAGTTGATCACAGCACCGGAGCCGAGGCCAGCATAGTTGTAGGTTCCCCCCGTCACATTAGACAGGGGGACAGTCGCCATGGAAAGATCGATGGCATTTTGGGTGAAGGCAGCATTCGCTATTTGGGTAGTGGCGGCGCTTGGAGCTGCGATCGTAGGTGCCGTTGGCGTACCCGTAAATGCGGGAGACGCGGCAAAGCCAGGATTCGGATATGTGCCCGACAGGACGCCGCCCGCGGGCCCGCTGGGTGCCCCGCCACCCCCGCCGTTTATATCCCATTGTGCCGAGGTGCCGGAGTATCCCAAAAGCGTTGTCTTAACCGTACCGGACCCCGTAACGCTGGTGACATTCACCCGGACGTAAGGCAAGGAAGCCCGCACGACGATCGTATTGGACGTGGTCGACGAGGTCCAACTTGTGGGATTCGATCCCTCCTGAACCAACGCTGAGCCAAAGGCTGAAAAGGAGGAATCGTTCTGCGATCCCTCGATTTGAATCGTCACGGCCGTGAAGCCCGTAACCGAGAACGTCAGGCGCCACCCCGCGCAGCCGGCGGACGCACCCGAAATCGTATTGATGACGGCCCCAGGGGTGTTGCTGGTAAACGTGAGAGACTGGGAACAGTTTGGCGAGTTTTGCGCGAACGCCGCAGCCGCCAAAAAGAAAATCGATAGAGTTTTCATGTCTTGATCCTAATTGCTCCGGAATCCAGTATCAACCGATGCGCCACAATTTGCACTGTTCACTGTGAGCGCTCCGACCGGTAAAGTACCAGCCGTTGTGCATCGAAAGACTGTCGTATTCCCATTGTTCGCCCCCACCGTCCCCGAGCAGACCAGGGTTTTGGTGGGAGGATTCACCAGGCATACGCTTAACGCGTCCTGCAACGCCCAGGCTCCCCCATATCCCAAAAGCAATTCCGTTACAGAGCCCGTTCCCGTCACACTCGTGACGTTGGCGCGCATGTAGTTGTTGACTGCGAAAGCCACGATATTATAAGGCGATGCCGCTCCGGTCCAGGTGGTGGGATTCGTCCCCGACACGATTTGAGACGATGGCAGAGCTGTCCAATTCACATTGTCTGGAGATCCTTCGATCTGGATAGTAACCGCCGTGAACCCGGTTACCGCCCATTGCAGCTTCCAGCCGTATCCGCCACAACCCGGATTGGAGGCCACCCAAGGCAAATTGTTTATTGAAGTCCCCGGCGTCGCCGAGGTCACCGTGTTGACCTGAAAGCACGGGGGGACGCGTTGTGCCCACAGCCCGGCACAAAGGGCTAAGAGAATCAAAAAAGGTTTCATGAACAGAGCGTACCTCCGTTCTGGTACCAAGTGAAGGGATTAGGACGGGGATGGTACTGAATCGGACTCTTGTTGAATTAAGATTTCTTCGGCAAGCAGGTCGGATACTCCTAAGCGGATCAGAAATGGAGGGACTGCAGGCGGTTGCGCCATCGCGGCCCGCTGCTGAGCCCGGCACCATTCAATTTCGGCTTTCGCGGTTGGCATCCCGCGCTTAGGACGCCACGGTGACGGCCGCTTATTGCGGACTGAGCTTTGAAGCATTCTTTTCCTCGACGTGTCCTAAATCGGCAGCAGGGTATTTTTCGCAAAGGGTGCGGGCTTCCTCTTCCGCGCTCGAAAAACTATTAAATCTGCTGTGGAGAAGGCCGTCGATGCGCAGCCAGTAACCGCGGCATTGGTCCATGGAACCGTAATGATCTACGTAAAACTCTACAAGGTGACCGTTGATAGTCGTTTGCATGTGAATTCCACCATTCCTAGATTCGGCTCGGTACCGGCAAACCGGCAATCCGCTTAGGCTTTTCCTCGACGTACCCGCACTTCTGACAGGCCCGCGCCTGTTCTTTGGAGCCCTCCAGCCATCGCGGCATGGCGTGTTCACCGCAGTTCGGACATCGTTCTATAAGCACCTCCAGATTTTTAGCTTTGTATCCGCGCGGCCGAGGGAAATGATTACGCCATGAGACGATGATTCGTCCAGTCCGGCTGATAGAAACGATCTCCCCTAATGTGCAATGCTGGCGAAAAGCCTTATTAACTGGGTGCCCAGGAGAGATCCGGACTAGATCGCCAACATTCATGCTTCTACGCTCCCGCACTTCTGACAGGCCCGCGCCTGTTCTTTGGAGCCCTCCACCCATCGCGGCGTGGCGATCTCACCGCACTTCGGACAGTAGTCTTTCATGATATTTGCATTCCTCTTGCTGATGAGGTCTTGGCACGCATCGCCGAAACGCTGAAACGGAATGAGCTGATTAATTTGCTGATCAGTCATAGCCTTTTGTAGCCTTCGGAGATTCTTTTCCCTGATGTCCAGGTGTGCCCGCATTGGCAACGAAACTTTCGCCTGCCATCGCCAGGAGACGCGCTGGTAACTTGCGGTTTGGGATGTCGGCACACCGGGCATTTAGGCAGATTCAAAATGGCACCTCCTCACGCCTGCCCGCTTTCAGGTCGGCAATCCGCTTTGCATATTCGATCCGCTTCGATTTCGGCGTAGCGTGAATTACGGCGCCGCCCTCATCGTGCGCGCCGCGCGAATGCTGAGACACCGCCCAGGCGTATTGAGCGAACGTAGGAACGCCTGCAGCCGGGTTGTATTGCCGCGTTTTCTTCCCCGCCCCGATCCGCTTGAAGCCATGCGCGAGCTTCACATTGCAGGACCGGCAGCCGTACGCCAGGTTTTTGCGTTCGCCGTTATCTTCGTTTCCGTCGAGGTGCATCACGTCCAGTTTGCCGCCGTTGCCGCAAATCGCGCAGAGCTTCGGCCCAGACACGTTTTGCTGAGCCCGGTAGCGCTTTGCGCGATCCGTGATTTCGTCAACCGGCTTGTAGAAGACGATGGTTTTCATTTTCGGAAGCCTGGGAAGGCGTGATAATCTACCTGTTCTCCCATGATGAGTTTGTGCGCGTCCCGCAGGTTGTGATTCAACCGACTGAGAGCCAACATGGCGATAAAGAACCCGGCGACCGAAACGACCAAAGCGAAAATGGCAATTGCTAGTTCCATTCCCAAACACCTCCTTGAGTCAAAACTCCAACGATGAAGCCTTGAGCATCTACAATCCTTGACCACCCATTCGGTGGTTTGATCATTTGCGCCAGCATGGCCGCGGATTGGATATTCGAACGATATCCCTGCCCTTGCCAGATCGGCCCTTGACGCGGACAGTAATACTCGACTCTAAAGGGAGGCATCGACGTGCTTCCGTAGCCATTCCTTTGCCTCACTGGACATCGGAGGCCAAGCGATTACTTGGGCTGGAGCGAAGTTAGGCGCGTCGAATTGTTCCGGCACCCGTTTGCGCGCCATAAGCATATTGCGCGATCTCACTTCCGCGTAGCAGGAATAGAGAGGCACTCCATTTTCGGTTCCACGGTCATTTGTGAAGATCCTATAGCGCGGCATGTCTGAAGAGTATCACTTCTGATTCGCGCAGGCGAGTACCGGAGGTTTCAAATCATCCGCGAAGGCCGGCATCGACATCGAAAGCGCCGGCCAGTAGATGATGGGGAACATTTGACATTCACACACCGGCCAGCAGTTGAACGTTCCATCGGGTTGCCATTCGCAATCATAGAGCCCTGTTGGAACGCAGATGAAGAACGGAGGGCAATCGGCCGCCGTCAGGTTGGCGAAGACGAAGAGAATCACGAGCAGCAAAATTAGGCGTTTCATGACCGCAGAATACACGCCCGAAAAAGTCGTTGCAACGACTTTTTTAAGTCCTTTATTATCAATGGTACTAATTTTGGTACTTTTATTCTAGTACGATTAAATTAAACGGTTGCGGAATCAGAGGATTAAACTGTGTATTACAATTGTAAAGTCGTTGCGATTACGTCCGACTTTTCAAGTAAGATTTGGGAGGATTTTTGGGTGTTTCCGCCGCCCGCGACGAGGTTGGAGGTCCAGTTCAACCCCGTCGCGGATGTTAAGGAGCTTCCCATGTGTTCAGACAGAGAATACCACTACATAAAACCAAATTCAAGGGTTAAAGGCCAAGCCAGGTATCAGCGGGTTACCTTAGATGGTCTGCCCAGCGACCTTGACGAGTCGAGATTGATTCTGACTTTTGCCGGAAGTCCAACTCCGCAACGTGGCGCACGCATTCCGCCAAATCCATCAGCATCCCGCCCGGCCCCTTGACCCATCCCCGCCGGCTAGCTGCCGTGCGCGCCGCCGCATTGATGGACGCAAAATAAGACCGTTGGTCGTCTTCTTCGATGACTTCGAACGGATGGCAGTTTAGAAAAGAGCTCATGTTGACAATCTGCATAGGCTTTTCTGTTGGCAGGAGTGGACCTCGAACCCACATCGGTTGCCCGAAGGCTACGCTCAAATCGGCGCCCGGTCTTTCCTGTTAAACGATCCTGCCGAGGCTACTGTATCACCGCTTGATCAGCAGCGCAAGCCGCCCGCTACAGCGCATCCGATGAACCTGCCTGGACATCTGGTGCCCGAAATCTTCCTGACAGCCCTTAAAGGCTCTGGAAATGCGATTACGGGCTATTTCGATCAAAAGCCCAATGATTCCGATGGCCAAAGATGCAAAAAGGGCTGAAAAGTCGTAGAGGAACCGCCCAAGCATTAGGATTTGTCGATTGCTGGTAGCAGGAAGCCGAAGAAACCGCCGACGTAAGCGTTTGGAGGCCCAGCAGTGAGGTTCGCATTAGCGGCCGACCATTGGAGCACATCCAACGGCGCGAATCTGTAGCGCTGCCAGAAATGCCACTGCTGGCCGAGTTTCCAGGAGCCCAAGGGCACCGGGATATTGGTGAGTCCCTGGACGACAGTTGCTTGGGGATTCGTCAAGTTGGATTCATTGTTGACTTGTAAAGTAAACAGGGAATCCCCAGGGATGAACACACCCTCATAGTCGATCAACGTTGCCCAAAGCTCCAATTCGAAGCCGTCCGGAACACTGTACGTGATCACGTTCACCGTTTGCCCGGTTGTGGGGACTTCCACCGATCCCACAGCGTTCACCGGGATTGCCCAAGACGGCGGGAAGACATGAGGGTACGGCCATTCTTGCCGTGCTTCCATTTGCCGCCGAACCGCCTCACCGCCGCGAATCGAATCCGCGCCGTTTAGGAATTGTGGCCGCACCTGAGTTCTCATTTCCCGCAGACCTCCAAAACTCCAAACACTAACTGGCACCGGACAGGATTAACGTTCGTCAGTTGGTTCTGTATCTCGACCAGGAAAAGGCCGCTCCCGACGACGGGATAGGGCGAAGTCAACAGATTCGGGAAGGACGCCTGGTTTTTGGTCGACACGTATTTTGCATTCGCAAGGAAAAGATTCGAAATCGGATCGTCAAACCAGCGCCGCCTCAAAGACTGATCCGTGATTTGCACGGTGTACTGTGCATTCGGGAACACGCTTCCCTGAGAGATCGACAGATAGAAACCGTAGATGATCGACCCCGGTTTCAGTTTCATGCCGTAGGCTACGTATCCGAGAGACGGCAGCATTTCTTGAGAATCAGCCGGCGCCTTTACTAACCGCGGGACGTAGCAGCCCTGATACGCAAGAGGCGCCAGTTGCGCGATGGCCCGAGGATCAAAGTCGCCCCAGAGATCGCGGGTTGCTTGATCCATCGAAAGCGGAGAGATGTCTACTGAGGAGTTCATAGTCTCACCACCGGGGAACCTTCCCAATCCATATTTTGGAACATCGTAGAGCGATAGTCCAATTGAACCTTGGGGTAGGACGCATGAAACAACGGCTTCAAAATGCCCTGGTCGGAGAGAGGATGCGATTTCATCGGAGACATCCGCGCCGCGGCCCCGAAGAACTCCCGGCAAAAGGCCGTTACCCCGATCCACATGCCGCTATTCAGATACCGGAAGCGCCCGGCGCCCGCCTTATCGGCGAAGCGATCCTCGATTTCCCGGTACAGGATCATGTCCGGCGCGTTCATGTGATCCGCCGAGAACATCAAATCGCAATCGAACATGTCAGGGAGTTCAATCGGGTTGTCCCAAAGGATTGCGTCCCGCGAATCGGCTGCCATCACCCATGTACTTGTAATTGATTCCAAAGCTCCCGCCGTTAGAGACAACTTGCGCAAATTGCTCCATTCGCTAGCGGACCCGAGCACCAATACCGGAATCCCTAAGTGGTCACAAGAGCGTTCAAATAGTCCCATGCGCGGCGCCCCGTTGTTCCACGTCAAGATCGTGAGGTCTGGAATCGATCCGATCTTTTGCGCCGGCCGCGCGAAGAATGCTTTGCAGATCTGGCGGAACGTACGCGTTGTGGCGGGCCCGGCATTGTGGAAAACCAGCGGCGTTGTTCCGTATTGGCGATTCCGAATCATTGAGGAAACACCTTTGCGCCAATAAGGACCACGAGCACATTTTCGGGAGGTACCGGGGACTGCGGAGTCCCCAGCGCCGCATCATTCCGGTATACCGAATAGATCATTTGGTGATTTGCGGGGATGTAGATCTCCGGATAGAACAATCCAGGCAATCCCGGACCCGTGAAAGGCGGAATAAAATTGTTTGCCTGAATGCCAGCCGCGTAAATGTCCCCCGCGAAACCGGTTCCAAAGAGGACATCGCCCCGTACGAAGTCGTTCGAATAGGGTTTTTTGTTGAAGTCCATCAGTTGGAAAAACAGGTTTGGCCCGATCGGGGAGACGCCGCCCGCGTCGGTTGTCATCTGACCGGCCCGGAGCACGAAGTCCGCATCCGGCTTGACAGTGAAAATCTGGTTCTGCCGTAGTTCCGATGCCCCTAGATTCAGGATGGACAGTTGGTAATGATACGCGATCGATGCGAACCGCGGCGGGTAGCTATAAGCTGGCACTGCGCCAGGAGGGAAACGCTTGACGCCCCGGAAAAGAAACGTCAGATTCGTAATTGTGTTTGTGGTGCTGGTATTCGCCACATCGATCAAGAGCGTACCGTTTGCCGGGTAATCGATCGGATGGACCGGCTTCGGAATCCCGAACTGTCCGAACTGCGCCATTTGCGCCGCTTCGGAAACGAAGTCCTGAAACCGATAGTCGGTAGACGGCCCGGTCCAACGAGAGGACACAAACGAAAGTTCATCCTGCGTCACGCCGTTGTTGGTGGTGTAATCGCACCAGAGAGCCCGCGAACGAAGTTGAAACGGCGCATCGGGATCAAGTTGAAACTGGATTTTCTCGATTACCTGCCCCGGCGCGACGGAAGCAAGCCGCCCGTCAGTCTTGGGACCAATGACATAATCGTGGTGTCTTTCTTGGTAGCCGTTCAGAAGCATTTCTCACCCCGATATCGTTTAATCCCGTACAGGTTGATAATCACGCTTGCCACCCCGGTGCTGGTGTTCTGCACATACGCCCCGAGCGCCCCGCCGGCTGGGCAGTAAATTCCCCAATCGTCCGAATCGAGAGTAACGATTCCGCCGCCTCCCGTGGGCGAGGCCGCCGACTGCGACCACAAATACTGATAGCAGGTGGGAGGATTGCCGGCCAACACCGGGTCCAAAATTTGGTTATTGAAACAGTCCAAGAGCCCCAGGCGCACGTTAAACGGATTCCCGAAGGTCACTGTTGATAGGGTCTGAATTCCCCTCAGAAAGAAATCGGCGTCCTGATCCAGGATCAGCGGGATTTTCACGTTCACGGTGTTGTTGTTTGGAATGTTTCCCAGGCCCGGAGTGTTCGACACGTCGAACGAATACGTACACGCCACATCCCGGCATCCCGGTCCCGCTTTTGGATAGACGAATTGAGGTCTGTACATACTAATCTCCGCTCCATGCCGGATCGAGTTGCCGTAGTTGCTGATTCGCCGCCGCTTTCCAAATCTCGATTACCGTAAGCGCCCGCGTCTGTCGTTGGATCTCAGCCCGGCATTCCGCCCGGCACGCCAGCGCATCCGTTACCATCCGATCCACCGTTGTTTGCGTCACGGCCGCCAGTTTGTCAACGGACTGAAGATGAAGCGCCATTTGGGACAGGTCGGAATGGAACGCATCGATAGCGGCTTTGAGCTCGGCTCTTTGGTCTTTGGCTTCACTCTGCCATCGGTCAAAGGTCTTTTCCCAAGCTTCCGCCATTTCTTTGCGCTCACGCTCCATATCGGCCTGTCCCTTTTTGAGAGTGCCCAACGCGCCGGCCAAACCCAAGAGAAAAACGAAAGCCTCGACGATCAACGGCAACCACGCTATCATGCGTACCGCCTCTTGACCCCCTCCAGATGTATCGCATCCTCAAAATCAACCTGCCGGATGCGACATATCTCCTTTTGATTGTCCTCCGTATCGACGAGGTAAAGCCATCCATCGAATGGTGAATACGTCACGAACTGATATCGGCGCTTCATGCGTACCGCCTCTTGACCCCCTCCAAATGCACCTGAATGTACATGTTGCCCGTCCCGGCGCCATCCGCAAGGACCACGTCGATTAAGACTTGTTCCCCGCCAGGGATCACCCAGTCAACCGGGAACTCGACGCCGGAAAAATACTGCGCGATGTCGATAAAGCCATCCGTCAGGGAGTACCCACCCGAGGACCGGACCCGCACGAGAAATTCCCCACCCGTCACCGTCGAGTCCTGATTCACATCGGCGATAATCCGCCGCACTACAAAGTTGATACCCGCATCGATCGGGATATTCAGCGACCCCGACGTGGGCCCCGTCACCGGGACGGCCAGGGCATTCGGGATGTTCAGATTGGTGGTGTTGTTGTCCGAGAACGATGAATACGTGAACTGGGAATCTTGAGCGCCTTTAGGAGTCCGTGGCCATACCCCGGCTACGTAGGCAGGTGCAAGGATATTCTCGTTGATGATCCCCTGGTACTTCGGGACGCGCAACGCCGAGAGCGGGGACGGCTGATTCCCGCCTTTCAGGTAATACTTGTCCACCCCTTCAAAAAGCAGGTTCACCACCGAAGGGCCGACTCCCAGGTAATCGGATAGAGTGACTTCGATGTTTCCTCCCGGTTCGCATTCCTCCGGGGGATCGATCACCGGGCGAAATGAGCCTATTCCACCGAACATCGCCGCATCAATTCCGTTTTTCCCGAACAAAAACCGACCATTCGGCATTCGGATCTGTACCCGGATTCCTAACTGATCAGCCGTTCTTTGGTCGCTGGAGATTGCCCGCAGTTCGAAAGGGACTTCCCCATTGATCTGTTTGGTAAAGGTCTGAGTGGCGTTTAGCGGGATCTCCATCGGGAAAATGATTTTCCGCTCGAATCCGACTACCGTACCGCCCTGGACGGCTTCCCTCCCGCCGCAGGCGTTCAAGACGGCATCGGCTTGATTTAGCAACTGATTCATCTTTGGCACTCCGGGCAAATGTGCATTTCGGGTCCGTCTTCATTTCCACATTCGCAGCAATGGGACATATCGACTTTCCAACCCGACTCCATCGCCGCATCAGAAGCGAGCGCCCAATTATAGAAGCAGGCTACTCGATCTTCCCATTCAAAAGCGGACGTTGAGATTGAGCCATCTACCAGTAGCAGCCGCCGGCATAGATCACAGCAGATGCACACTGGCCCGACGTTCGCGTATTGAGCTGCAGCGCTCATCGCCCGCGCCTCTTTCTGTCGAAGATCAGCAGCGCCGCAACCGCTGCAATTCCCAGGCCCAACAGCACCGGCCCGCTCACTGCCCCGCCACAGCAGCCCGTTTGCTGCATCCCGGCATCGCCCCAATCAAGAGAAACTCCCGACATGCCGCCAAGAGCGTAGGAACTCTGGCACGAATTAACAGAAGGCGCGGGCGGAATCGCCGCCAAGTCAGCCGCCGACACGTTGATATGCTGCCGATTCCATGACGGGTTCTGATTCAGGAATTGCTGAGTGTTTGGAGGGGGCGGGCAACTACTCCCTTCGAAATACCCTAGCTGTGTACAGGTGTAATTGACGATCGGGTCGAGTTGCGATTGAAGAACTACACCGTTTTTGAGCGCCCAGCAAATGTTTGCATAGGTCGGCGGCCGCAATTGCGACATCGAGGCCGGCGACGGAGGGTTAGGCGCCGAAGGAGGCGACGGCATCGCCGGTAACGGTTGTGGCGCCATTCTGACGGACGGTGCAGGACACCCCGGTCCAACCGCATTGAGATTCAGCGGACCAGAGCGAACATCTCGCCCTTGACGAGTAACGACCGATACCACCGCGCGTTGCCCGCGCCCTCTATCCGCATTCTTCGGAGACGCCCAGAGCCCGCCGTAAGTTTGACTCGGCGCCGCCGCCGGCATTAGCCCGGTTTGCGACTGATCAATTCCACCCGTGGTATCTGGAGCATTCAATGATACGACCGTGGGCGCCGCGGTTGTGATCTGGTCCAAAGTCGGTTCTTCGAGATTCGCCGGTAACCCAAGACCGATCAGGACCGATTGACGCGCCGTTTCCGACTGCCCGATCATTTGGTTAGCGTCCACTGCCAGGCCCGGCCCCATTCCCCAGAAGCCTGCAGCCGTTGGCAAAGTGCTGTAGACGCGCTCCCGCCCAGTCCGAGAGGCCCAGAAATCACGCGCAATGCGAGCGTTACTCGCAGCAACCTTAGCCGCTGGAGGCGGCATCAGGCTGTTTTGCGGAAGCGGCGCCGAACTGGACATGTAAGCCATATTGGATCAGCCTTTTCTCTGAAGGATCAGATCGACCACTTTCGACTCAAGTTCTTTTTGCGCCTCAGAAAACCCCGCAACTGATTCAAGCACCGATAACCTGCTATCTAAATCAACCAATACTTCAATCAGCCCTTCAGGGAGTTCCTCATCCTTTGCAATCAAATCGATCAATTTCATTTCCTGAAACTCCTTTGCGGAGAGCCGCCGAAGCGACTCCCCGCGCAGCCTGGTACCCAGGCCAAGTTTACTACGATGCACTCCGAAACCGATTACTGAACCGGCCCGTCCGAAAGCCCGTTCATGAACGCAATGATTTGGATGCCGTTGCCGCCGTTGGCCGCCGTGGTCAAGGTCGGCAAGGAAGTGCCGATCCCCGTTCCGAGTTCGTTCGTCACCCAAGCCGGAAGGTTCGAGTTGTAGAACGTGTTGTACGACTCGGGGAAATTCAGGGTCAGCGAGAAATTGACCAATGGCGGAATGTATTTCTTGTAGTCACGGAACAACCAGACGTACTCCGGTGCCGGAATGCCGTTCTGGAAGCTCGCTTCCGCCGTCTGGGTGGAAATGCCCGTGACGCCGGCCCCCGGAGGATGCCGCCACAGGTGCCCCATCCACATCGTTTTTTCCAGGATCTTGAACTCGAACCAGCCCAGGGTCATGATTTGGGCCATATCGAAGAGACGGTTGCCGATGACGAAGAAGAAACCGAGGTTGTTAATGATCATGTCGTACGGCGGATTGAACATCCCGGCCGAACGCATGTTGGTTTCCATCTCCGTTTTGGTGATGTTCCCGTTATAGGGATCGCCTTGTCCGATGGGGTTCTGGAAGAACCGATACGGCGTCGAGGCCATCGTGGTACCCGGCGCCAATTTCAACGTGTCATACACGTAGGTTTTGCGCCGGTCCACCATTTGACCGATCAGGGCATTGATGTCCAATTGCCCTTGGGGAGTGAACGGGAGCGGCGCTCCGCGTCCCGTTGTCGTTTTCCCCATGTAAGAATTATTCTGTTGGGTGCTGCCGGTTGGTGCCATTATTTTCTCCATGAGCGCCCGGATATCATGCCGGGTTGACGCCCAATAAGGGGTTGAAAGTCATGCGGGACGCGCGAAACGCCCCGCGTTATCGTTAGTAGTCGTTGCCGCCCACATCGGCGCCCATGTTCTGCGCGTCCGAATACGAAGCCGTCAACGCCGGTTGAGAGCCCCAACCGCCGGGAACCTGCATGAGCGCTTGCCGTTGATTCACGATCCGCTGGGGAGCGACGAAATTGGCTACTTGGTAGTCACCAACACCGCCAACGCCCGAGAGCGCCAGATACGACCCGTACGGCGTCATATCCGTGATGATCCGGGCGATTACCGCCGCGAATCCGCCGGCCGCTACCGCCGAGGTGAGAACCGGGTCTTGCGTTAGGGCATGAGTGCCCCAGGCCGCCGCGATGGCGGTAACGGCATTCATGGCGTACCCCGTCCATGACGTGTTGTAGGTTGGCGCCAATGTTTGAGGCACCAACCGGGTAACGACCACGCCGCCCAGGACTCCCGCGCCGCCCTTCAGCCAATCCATCGGCCTTCCGAGCCCTGCCGGGTTGCGCCGTCTGCGCGCCCGGTTGTAAATCTTGACTGTGTTGCGCCGCCGGCGACGGGTTCCAGCAGGATTTGCTTTCCTGTGCCGGTGGCTCGCGTTCTTTTTCGCTTTCGCCATTGTCGATCCTTTCTTTCTGCTTGGATTGCCCATCACCAGGCTTATAATCTCCGGTGTTGGATTCCGCTTACGATGGGTTGTGCGCCGCGGCGCCGCCCTTCGCGCGGTGTTCCGGCGCGCCCGGCGCCGAGTCGGACTAGCCCGCTTTGCGGCGGGACGATGTCGTTGTTTGGCCGCAGCTTTCCGGCGTTTCCCGCCGAAGCCGGCCTTGATCTGTTTCGCGCTCAATTTGCGCTTTGCCATTCTCGTTCTCTTTCTGGCGGGATTAACCACCTTGGTTTCGACCACCGAATAAGCCACGACCCCTCCTTACTGGCCGAGCGAATGAGGCCGCCGAACCGACACAATAAACGAACCGCCCGTGCCCAGGAAATTCAATTTGTTGACTTTGACCACGTTCGTGTTGGTCACGTCGAACGTAAGGCCGCTTTGATACGTCCCTCCGGTTGTGGTCAATAGCGCGTACTCCAGGATTTCCGGCTCGAAAAACTGCGGTGCCGACGCATCGAGCCCCCAGTTATGGGTAAAGAGCGCTTGGGTGTCCGCATCGGCCATGGAGATCAATGCCGTTTGCTTAAAGACCTGGTTTGCTTGTATCGCCGTAGGCGGAGTCGTGCTCACGATGTTGAGCCCACCGCCGCGAACGTAGTAGGTAACAGCGACCACGCCCGCCTCAGTGCCGATCAATCCCGGCAAAGTCTTTGGAAAATTCAACGCCCCGGCAACCGCAAGCAGGAAAACCGAAGCGATAAGGGAGAACGGCGCCAGAATCAGGGCGATTACCAGCAGCACCGCTCCGCATACGTTTTTCGTCATTTTCAATTCGTCCTTTCTGGCCCGTTGGCCACCACAAACGCGGAAAGGGCCGCCCCACAGATCCGAAGACCTGCGAAGCGGCCCTTTCATGAAAGCCGCGTGTTGTGGGTTACTACTTCACCGCCGCCCCGTCGAGCTAAGCAGGTGAACCCGTCAAAACCCCTAAAACTCTACGCCCGGACTTCCTCCTTTGAAACAGGAGGATTCGAATACTTGGGCGCTTTCACTGCTTCCAAGATCGCCGTGATTTTCCAGACAACCTCGCAAGCATCCTGATACTGTGCTTCTTTCAAATCGACAATCCGGAAAGCCGCCGTGATCCCGTAAGCTTTCGCAAAACGGTTATGAGCCAGGCTCCCCGATTGGAAATACTGGAACGAATTCAGGCACCATGGGCTAACGTGAGTCGGATCCTGAAAATACCCCGACCCCTTCGACGCGTTTGGCGTTTCGATCACCGCCCGGCCGGCAGGGACCAACACCCGGTGCAATTCGTTCATGAAGTGGATGCGGCCAGAGAAATGACGTAGTTTCCCGCATGGGTGTCCATGCCCAGGGCAACATTGACGGCAGCATGTTTCCAGATGTTGACAATTCCCAATATGCTCGATGATGTCCAACGCGACCACCGATTCAACACTCGAATCATCCCATGGCCATTTATCCGCGAGGTCCGCGACTTGATCGCATGGCGGGACGAGATCCACATTCACGTATCCGACAATATGCCGATCCGAGCATCCGAGGTTCAGTTTCATTGCGAAACCTCCTGAAGGACTCCAATATCAAAGTCCTTGGGAACCAGGCTCCGCGGCAACCGCCGCAACTCCAGCGGGCCGGCGTGCTTCAGAATCGCATCCGCAGTCACTTCGGGGATGTCGCCCTGGACGATGTGCCGGTAGCAATCCTCAATTTCGTTGTTCGGGTCCACTCGGTTGTACCATTCGTACTTTTTGATTCGGTCCTCTTTGAGCATGTACCCGTAGTGGAGCAAATAGGCGTTCAGCGTATCCGCAACGAGATTGCCCCCGGTCAGCGGTGCATTCTCGCAGTGCATCCCCGTATGGCAGACCGTCCCCGGCACATCCGCATACATCGACTTGAACGATAATCCGTCGATCACTCTAAATAGGCTCATGCGCGCCAACCCCGAGTACTTCCGGTCAAAGCGGATTTGGTCGACACCGTCCCACAAGTACAGCACGCGCAAACTGAACACGTCCGCGCGCCCCGACTCACAGGCTTTCCGGATTTTCTCAATGCCGGCCGGTTCGAGTTCTTCATCCCCGTCGATACAGAGGATCCAATCGGGTTCGGCTTCCGCTTTGACAACAGAAAGCAGAAAATTCTTATCCCGGCATTCGTCCAACGGATCGCAAGCATACGGAGATGGGAGTAGCCGCGCTCCGTGATCACGAGCGATCAAATAAGTATCATCCGTTGATCCGTCATCCATCACATACACCGGCCCGAGCGCCTTCACCGAGTCGATCACCCGGCCGATCCACCGCGCCTCATTTTTCACCCGCATCATCACCGCGATTTTCACCGGCGCTTTCCCCTCTGACTCCAGAACCGGCTCAACCGTGACGTACTTCAGGTGCGGAACCCTCACCTTTGGGTCTACTATGAATTTTGCGCCGCCCTCCATGCCGGCCCGCATAAATGCCATATCTTCGCCGCCGATACCGTGTGTCAACGTCGGGTCCAGGATCCCTCGAATAAACGGACGATCCCCCGCCTTTTCCAACGCGCTGTAGCGCATCAGGACGCAAGGAAAGCCCGAGGCTTCCACTTCCCGCACTTCGGATGAATTGGCGAACGATGGCGGGAAAGGCGTCCAGTGAGAACCATCGGGAGAGAAAGTACCACATGAAGTCTGAAACCCGGTTTTCGCTTCGTTGTGGATCCAGCACCAGCCAAAAACAGCATCCGCATCCGGCCGCGCCTGGAGATCCACGAAAAGCGATTCGAAGTGAGCCGGCGAGCACAGGTTGTCATCATCGAGCCACAGAAGGTAATCCGGTTTCGGATCGCAGGACATCGCGGCTTGCCTGATTTCTTCCCGTGTAACGTACACGTTCGACGTGTAACCTATGAGGTTAATAACGTTCCAGCCTGTGGAGATCAGGTGAGCGTACAGTTGCATGATGCCCGACACCCAGCCGCCGCGAAACTCGTCACCGGGAAGGCACAAAGCGATTGTAGGCACTGGCTTTGATTCGACTGCAATAGGTTCATGGGAAAACTTCGTTGCACGTCGAAAATCCAAAATCCGTTGTCCGATCCGGTAGGACTGTGGCCGATTTTGCTCCGCGTATGCCGCGTCCCAGGGTATCGAAACATTTGCCAGTGGGTGACGGTGTTCAAACCGCAGGTGCCGGCAATCGATGACAACCCCGTCCTGTCGAGCGTGTTCGCAGAAATCGTTATCCGCGTACATCGATTCGTATTCCGGAAAGAACACGTTTCCGCCGAGATGTTCGTACCAGGCCCGCGAGAGGATCGGTAGGACGATGATGCCGCGCTGATGTTCTTGTGGCGTCCCGGTGGAAACTTCGACGACAAATTTATCGGATCCAAGAAACTGTTGATGCTTTGTCAAATCAGTGCGGCCCAAATGCAGATAATCCGAAAGCAGTTGGTCCCATCGTTCACAGGCAAACTGATCGTCTGCAACGACAATCAGGATATCGCCCGTCGCCTGCTTTGCTGCGATGTTCACCGCATCCACGTAGCAGCGCCGCCCGGTGTTCCAAACGATAAACCCAGGGAGCGGGACCATTTCGGCAAACTCCCTTTCATTGTTGCGCGGGAATCCCCATCGTTCATCCGCGCACAGGATGTATTCCACTTCCGAAGCGTCAACACACTTCGACATCCAGTCTTCATAGACTGCTTGCCATTTTTCAGGCCGTGCGGATGGATGGATAATCGAGAATTTCAACCGCGCTTCCCCCTTCCCTCAATGAACACCTGATTCCCTTTCTTGATCACCCGCCCGGTGAAGTTCTTCAGCGAGATCGCCCGCCCGCCGCCTTTCAGTTTGCGTCCAGGGTTCGACTTCAGCCCGCCGGCTGCCGCCCATTTCTTCAACGCGGTTGAGACGCGCTTACGGGTTTTCCGCTTGGAGGGATTCCCACGCGCCTGTACAATTTTGAATAGGGCCTTGACCCCGTATCGGTCCTTGCCTTTTTGGTGAGATCGCATCCAGCGCCCGGCCTCAGCCTTTGTCTCAAAAACTGGGGGATCTCCTGAAAGGTAGTCCCAAGCGTTGTAGCCGTCTAGGCTTTCACGGCGCGGATTGCTCCATTTTTTGAACCCAATCGTATACATTTACTTGTCGATCCCTTCCGCCCGTATTTCGTACGAGCCCCCGGAGAATACCAACTCCTGATTTCGTTCGTAGTAGATCAGATCGGGATACCGCGAGATCTTCACTACGATGTGCCGGCTATTCCGGTTTGTCATCCGGAATTCGTGTTCGTAGAGAGCTTCCCCGCCTTCATCCCCTAAATGGTCTTTTCGGGTGTAGTACCCGATTCCGAGAATTCGCCCGAGGGTGTAGACTTCATGCACCTCGGTAATTCCGAAGTCTTTCAAATTTACGCTTTGGTCCCCGCCTTCAATGAACAATTGGTTTTTCTCTTCATTGAAGGCCAAGATTGCACCCTTGAACCGCTGAAGGCGCACCACCCGGCCCGAAATGACGGCGGATCGCACCCGCAACCATCGCAGCTCCCCGGCACCGGCCAGGTACTTGTGGTGATGGACGCGCTTTTTGACCGTGACGAGCTCTTCTGACGGGTGCCCGTGGAACTCTTCGAATGCCGCTTCAGCCCCCGCCGCTGGGTTGCGCTTTCGCGCCCCCGCCGCCGTACACACCGCGTAGGCATTCGCCGCCCCGCCGCGCCGCTGCACGTCTTTAACGCAACGGTCGAACTTGGCAGGGTTCCCGTGCTGCTTTTTGTACCGCCGCTCGGCCGCCGCAAGTTGCTTTTTGGTGAACGAGGCCGCCGCGATGGGAGGCAGCATGTCAATGAGCTTTTCCACGTGGGATTTTTTCGGCGGGTTCGACCGATTTTTCAGATACCAGTCAATGTGCTTCTGAGCTTGGGCTTTAGTTTCGAACCATGACGACGGATCGAGACTGGAATACCAATCCCCATCTGCCGTCCGTTTTAACCCGTATCCTTTATACACCCCGCCCAGTTGCGCCGCTTTCGACTTCGGAGCCGTCTTTTGGTGCGCAGAGATTCCGCCATGCGCCGCCGTCACCATGGACGGGCGCGAAAGCATCCGCTCTTTTTGACTCAGGCCGAAGATGTTCGCGCGCTTCACGCCCTTGCCGCCCTCGATACCGCTTTTGCTTTCCGCCCAACGGCAGCCCCGCCGCGCTTCAAATCATTTACCAAGGAAAAGAGAGTGTACGCTCCCAAGGCCACAACTGCCCACTCTCCCGGCCCCCAGGTCGAAACATCCGACATGGTTACTCCGGTTCCGAAAATGCCCGTTCCGAAGATTCCCGAGCCGTCCATCGTCAATCCGCCCATGCCTTTGTTGCAGCCCAATCCGCAGCCCATCCCCGTCCAGCGCTCTACCAGTTGAGTCCCCGGCCCCGGTTGCGGTGCCGTCCGCTGTTCGTAATAACCCATGCCGCGGATTCCCTCTTGCCCCGCAGGCGTCATGAAATACGAAGGTGTCCCGAAGTAGGAAGCAAGGCCCGTCCACCGCTCGATAAGCTCTGTGCCAGGTCCGGGTTGTGGTGCGGCTTCAACAGTGTACATGTCAACTCTTTCCCGCGAGTACGATAATCACGATTGCAGCGACCGCAAGCCCACCCCACATAAGGACCGCCGACGCCTGAGTACTCGCCGTAGCCGTAATCGGCGCTTGAGCATCCGCAATCGCCTGGTTCTGCGCTTGACTCGCCAAGATCTGTTCATTCGAAATATCCTGAGGCGTTTGGTTTGTTGTGCCGTCCGAATTCAATACCGGCGCCGGAATCGGCGCACTCGCCCCAACGGGAGGGTTCAGTTGTGCCATCTGTCCCCACGCCGAAGGCGAATAACTCCAGCAATCGGGATCAATCCAATACGCCCAGGTGTTGCAATCGGCGATGGTTTCCGAATCTTCATCGCCGAGGAGACCGTCAAGACCCACGTGGCGCGGAAGTTCACCGAATCCTGCGGCGTGACCGAATCCGTACATTACTGAACCGACCCTCCCCATCCTGATATCCCAGGGTTCCAGATGATCGAACTATTCGCCGCAGGGGTTGAAATGGCCGTCTGATACGCCGCCATTTGAGCAGGCGTATTTACGGGGGTGTTTAATGGGAGTCCACCAGGCGTAACCGTTTGGGCGACCGGTTGAGTCTGATACCACTGATACAACAAGTATCCGCCTACCCCGATCGCCAATAGCATGATGAGTCCCGATGAATCTCTCATGAAACCCTCTTTAGCGGCTTGCGCTTTTTGATGAAGCCCAGATGTTCGGCGAGAGACGCGGGAGTCATGGGAACCGGTTCACCGAATCCCATTTCCTCGACCTTAGTTTTAATGACTTCGCCGAGCCCGTCCTGCCCGTCCCAAATCTTCACCGGTAATCCGATCTTGCGTTGAATCCAAGACTCTGCCCAATGCGCCGCCGCTTCCCCAAGCCGCAAGGCGAGGATGTCGAGGCGGCCAGTCGGATCGTTCCGCGCAGGCGCGCACGTATGGAGTAGTGAATAAAACATCACTCCGCATTTCTGGCAAACGCTGCTTTCCATTTACCATCCCCTCATTCTTGCCGCCAAGGCCCCGAGCCCGGCGTACATCGCACCGTAACCGGACAAGCCCGGAATCTGCGCTTGAAGAAGCGGCGCCGCCCAGGCCCAGTAGTCGCTAAGCGAAAGAACCGTCGTGTTGTCCGGTGGCGCGGGAGCGGATGAGATCCCTACATTGGCCCGGTTGACGAGGTACCAATTGAAGACATCGTACAGGGCATACGGATTCGCGCACGTTGACGGAGCAGCCACCGGGGTAACGGAGGAAATGTTTGACGCCGGCCCGGCCGGCATCCCGGTACCAAGGACTGGACCGATCTGTTTTCCGATGATGATCGGCGAGCGATCAACGAGGCCCATTCCCGGCGAGCACGTCAAGGCCGGATCCGATCCGTAGGCCGCCGCAACCGCGGATTGCAACGCCGAGAACATCGCGGAGAGCGACGGTCCGCTATATGTAGGCGCCGCAGGAGCGGGAGTTGATGAGGTCGTGGTCGTGGCCGTCGGAGTAGTCGTGGTGCTTGTTGTTGCGCTTGTGCCCGTTGACGCCGGGAGCATCGAGCAAGGAACAGACAGAGGGTTATTTGGGCACCAATATGTTTGGAGCCATTGCCAAACAAGATAGGCGCCAACACCGAGAATCCCGAGAGTCACCAGCGTTTGTGTCGAGTCTTTTGCCATGCGTCCGCCTAATGGATCTGCGATACCCCGATTAAAAACACAACCGCGGCCCCAGCCAGCGCACCGAAGATGCCAGCCCCAGAACGAGTAATTAACACTGCCGCCAGAAGTGGGATCCCTAAATCGACGACCACGCCCCATTCGTTATAAGTTGTGTTGATGGCCGCTCCAGATTTCGTACAAGTTCCAAATGTTCCAGAGCTTGCGGTTTGCCAAGTGCCCCCCTGAGATGTACACGACGCTTGCGATTGGCTGAGAACTTGTGAAGTATCAATCTGATTCATTACCCATGCCCCGCCAGCGGAGACGGCCGCGCCTAGAAAGAATTCATTCATTTAGCTCACCACCACAATCAAAGCGATCGCCGCCGCAACTAAAAGGAGAGGCGCATACGAGCTTCCCGAATCAGTCGTCGACGAACCAGCGGCGGAATTTGACGCCAGCGAAGCCGCACTAGCCGCCGCAGTTTCAGCCGCCGTTTGTACGTCAGGGTCATTTGCGATTGGGTCCCGATACGCATTGAACCAATTCCAGCACGAGCCTACGGCAGGTTCACCCGGATAAGCCGGCGCCGTCGCTTTCCACTGGCAGGCCCCCGATTCCCGTTCCGATATGCAGTTCTGCCCAGCGCTCCCAAGCTGCGGATTTGAGCACTGCTGTTCCAGGTCGTTCCAGATCGTATCAAAGTTTGCAAGCGCCGCCTGCTGCGCCGCCACGGGACGCGGGGGAGTGATTGCAAAGTACGCCGCGATGTTTTGACCGAGCAGCGCCGAAGCCTGATTTGCATACTGGGAAGACAAAACGCAAGTCTGCCCACAGCCCGAGCCGACGCCGAAGGCCGCCAGCATTTCGGCGACTCCAGCCGCAACCGCCAGTATCGGAGCGAGCGGCCCGGTAGCCGCACCCACCGCAATTAAAGTTCCGGCAGTTGAAGACAACACCGAACCGGTTTGCCCTTCAATGGTGGTTGCGACCGAACCGAATCCGCGACCTGTGAGAACGTAACTCACCAGCAATACCTCCAAGCCTTACGCCGGTAGCTTCCGTGAGATCCCCACCAAAGAGGCTTGTAGGTTCGAAACTTCATCGCTTTTCCAGAAACAGCAATAGCAGGACTGCCGCCAGCGCGGCGCCTCCGATCATCCATGTCGTTGACGAAATCGAACCGCCGCCTAACAGGCTTGAAGTCTGCGCACTCGTGGCCGAGCCAATCACCGTACCGTTGGGAAGCACCACCTCACCAGGTTTGATAGCGGAGATCGTCGCCAGCGTCGCTCCGCTTTTGGCGAGCTGCGCGGCGAACGCGGCCCAGGCGGAAGTATTGTTGGCGGCCGGCGCCTGCAATGCGCCGCTGGGGGTTGAGGCGACCGCGCCCGAAGCCGTTGTATAAGTCGGTTGCAAATACGCGGTGCTGTTCGCGGTGTCCCCGGCGCTTATCGTATTCGAAGCCGACATGGCGGCCAGAATCTGAGCATCAGTCAGGCCGGAAGCCGTGACAGTTCCATCGGTAGTCAACGAAGTTCCTGAGGATGACGTATTGAAGATGTCGGATATCCCGGTGTCCACTGTCGTTACCGGAACGTCCGTTATGCCAGTGTCGTCAATGCCGGTGTCGTCATCCTGCCCGAGCCCTGGCATTATAATGTTGTGTCCCCAGTGCGGAGTGCGTTGGTACATCTATTTGCCTTTCGGCGCTTCTTTCGGGACGGCCCCGGCTTCCAGCGCGGCAACGCGCGCCGATAGTGCGGCGATCAGTTGCCCTAACCCAACGACGGCCGCGTCGAAATTACTAACGATGTCCTGAAGCTCTGGCGGGGGAGCGCCAACGGCGCGCGCAATTGTTTCGATCCTGCTTTCGTGGTCCGCGAGTAGGAGTTTCAACGATCCGGGGAACTGTACGTTATTCGATACGTCCGATAGAAGCGACATTAATTCTCCACAACGGGTTGACCGTTTTCATCCCAAGCCTGAATGCGAAGCATGTGTTCGTCTGGCACCTGCCATCCGGGGTAGTCCCCGTGCGACGCGTCCAGAGTGATCCACCCGCCGGCCGGCGTCTGCGAACGCGGGAACACATGGGTAAAAATCATCGGCTGTTTCGGATCGCACGCCGCCGTGACCAAGCGCCAAGGAATCCCGCAGGTTGTCAGCATGGCGCAGATCAACATGGAATAGATGGCGCAGTCCCCGACCATTGGCCAGCGATTATCCGGCATCCTCAACAGCACCGAAGGCTCGATGAGGAGTTGTAGTTGATCAAGCTCGCCGAACCAATCCTTTATTAATCGGCTGTGATGAATGAACCGGAGTCGCGTTTTGGCATACCACCAGAGAGCTTTCGCGACCGTCGACGCATCCTCGAAAGGTTCCATTTGTTCGTTGAGATAGTCGTTTATGGCCATCATGGCCGTGTACGACATCAGCGAATCGGTGGCCGACGTGTGAATGTGCCCACACATAATCGCGATTGTTTGCGCCGTCGCAGCATCCGGATTCCGATCCGCAGGGACGCGCAAGGCCCGGCGCAGGAACTCAGGTGACATGATAGGGGCGATACCCATCTTACGCCTTTAGCATAAGCACATCCGAAAAAGATGCGCAACCCCGAAGGTTTACAGTAGATTATAATAAGGCCGTGAAAAACCGTGAAAGATATTCCCACGAAAACAGGTGAAAATGGCGAAAACTGAGATCATTGACCAGCCGATTCCCGCCGTGGAACCGCCCGAAAGCAAACCCAAACCGAAGAAATCCACCAAAAAACAGGACCAGAACGCCGCCGGCCAGTTCGAAACCCTTCCCAAACTTAAAACTTTCTGGGAACGGGTCCGCGAGATCCGCGCGGAGGACTGGGGTCCCCGGTACACAGTATATCTCTACCGGATCGAACCCGTGATAGATCGTTTGGTGAGTGCCAACCAAAAATACCTACGCATCTATTCCGAAGCCATCACGGAAGAACAAATCATGGCAGAATTCGGAAGCGGGAAGTATCGCGCCATGCTGGTTTGCAAGAAGCCCGGCACCGAACAAGGGCAGACGAGCGATACCTTTGTTTTCGAAATTCTCAACCTGAAATACCCGCCCTGCATTCCGAAAGGTGAATGGGTGGATGACCCGCGCAACAAACGTTGGGCATGGGCCAAAGAGCCCGAACCACAACTGAAGCCCGGACTCGCCGAGGTTGCGGACGCTTTCAATACGTTCACCGATATGCAGGACCGCATCCGCGAACAGGTCGCGCCGAAAACTGAAGGCACAGGCCCGACTTCCCAACTCAAAGATCTGGTGGAAGCTACAAAAAGCATGGCGGAAATGATGAAGCCGGCCGAGAATCCCGCCAACCCGGTAAAGGACGCCTTCAGCATCGCCGAATCCATGTTGAAGCTTCAGACCAGCAACCCCATGAGCGATTTCGTAGCGAAGCGCCTGGAGTCGATGGAAAGAGCTTTGGAGGAATCCCGCAAGCGTGAATTCGAACTCCAGGAAAAGTTTCTGAAGCAGTTCGAAGGAAAAAAGAAAGAGGATGATGACGAGGAAGGACCGAAAGGGATCATTGGGCAAATCGAGCAATTGAAAAAACTGAAGGACATCCTTATGGATGACATGCCACGCCGTGGAGGAAGCCGAAACACATTCCTTGACATCGCCGAACGCGTCCTGCCTCAACTCACGCCGCTACTCGCGCCGTGGTCCGCAGCTATCGCCGCGCGCATGACGCAAGGCCCGCAAATGCCCGGCATGACGATGCCCGCCGTAGCGCCGGCCGCCCCGCCGCCCGCCGGCCAGGCACCGAAGCCGCAAGGCGACACCCAAGGCTTTCTGGAGTTCGTGAACCAGATCACGCCCACTATGATTGCCAAACTTCGGAACGGGGAGTCCGGAGGGAATTTCGCAAGTTGGCTCTACGAAGGATGGCCCGATACCGTTTCGAGACTCCAGACGTTGAGCCATCCGTCCATGCCCGGCGTATCCGGCGCCCAGGTGATTATTCAGTTCTACCGGAGCACGCCGTATTGGCCAACCATCGCCCTCCACGAATCACAGTTTGTGAAATTCGTTGAGGAGTTCTGCAAATGGAAACCGGAGGACGACGAAATACAGGAAGGTGACGCCGAGCCCAGCGAAGAGACGGGCGACGAAGAGCCGGAAAGGATCGATTGATGGATATCGGACAATTGGCAGCATGGAAGGCTCCACTTCAGGAGCTTTTGAACGCGATCCAAGAACACCTGTTTACGGATGTTCAGATTTCACCCGACAATGAAACGCGGAAGAACGCAACCGCACTATCGGTACTGATTGAGCATTTCCGCGAACAGCATCTACCCCTTGAAAGGAAAGCCGCAGAATGAAAGTAACGACTAAAAAGAATCCGCGCCGACCGTACCGAGTGTACCGCCGAGCGTACCGTCCACAATTTCTGCCTGTCGCCACAGAACGCGCGCTCACGGACGCATTCCGCGGAGTCAAATCGATTGCAGAGGCGCGGCGTAAACTGCGGCAGGTAGCCGACAATGACGCTCTTTGGGAATCGGTACGCGCCGGCCAGGAGATCAGGAAATCAGAAGAAAAGAACGATGCAGCAACCGCGCGTGCCGTTCGGGAGGCGACGAAGTGAGCGATCTACCTAAACTGACCGCTGAACAAGAAAAGATGCTACAGGCAGTAATTGAAGCCGCGATCCCAGAACTACGGCAATCTCTAATTATGGTCCTGTCCGGTCGCGCTGGATGTGACTATTTCGAGATCGCAAAGTTTTCAAATAAAACTCCGGCATTCCAAAGGAAAATCCACTGTTTCATCACAGATAATCCCACGGCGCTTATAGTGGAGGGCACATTAGCAGGAATAGAACAAGTCCACAACTGGTTAGTGGACCAACAAAAGGAAGCTACCGCCCGTGCCGTTCGGGAGGCAACGAAATGAGCGACCTGTATTACATCGTCCAATGCAAACTGTGTCCCAAGAAATTCGAAGTCCGGGGAGTGCCGACCCCTTCGGATCCAAGCCAGCCGGTAGACGCTGCCACGATGAAGATTGTACAGGGACTCATCGCGCACATGGGGCAGAAACACAAAGAGCAGTTGGCCGCGATCATGATGAATTCGCAAACACTGGTAGGCGCCGAATGCCTTCACTGTTTCGACATCCAGGACCCCGGCTTGACGGCCCGCATTGAACATGTGAGACACCAGATTTTCAAGCGGTACCAGGTTCGGTACTTGACAGACGAGAACCTTGCGGAGATCATCCACAAAGTATTCGACGCAGACGTAGGTTACCGCTTAGCAGAGATCCCTATTCATGAAGACAGCCAAGTATCGGAATACTCGTCCGTTCTTCGAATCTGCCAACACATCCGCGATTACCATATCGAAGTAGATCCAGTGCCCACCGAGCCGACCGAACCTCGAATGATCACAACCTCCGAGCAGTAGCCCTGGTTGACGGGCGCTTTTTCGGAGCGCCCGTACCTTCCCTCAAAAATTAGTACCTGGAATCCCTTCCAATTTCCAAAATACAGTGGTATAGTCCTATTTTAAAGGGCGTGCCCACGTCATTTAAAGGCCGTGGCACGGCCCTATGTTCCAATTCCAATATCCTTGGAGGTGGTTTATTGTCTAGGGGTCAAAAACCTGAATGGGCACGGCTTAAAAACCGCCCATGTGACAATTGCGGAAAAATTTACAAACCCACACAGCCGACACAGAAATTCCATGCTCCATCTTGCCGCTGGGAGTTTGCCAAGCACGGCCGCGCGGCCCGGCTGATTCGAGAACTGAAAGAGCGCGTGGATGCGCTAGAAAAGAGGATGAAATGAAAACACAAACGAGATACGTTATAGTTCGCTCAACAAATGCCGGCTGCTTCGCTGGTGATTTGGTTGGTTGGGATCCTAAAACACGGATCGCAATTTTGAATAATTGTCGCCGCTTGTGGTATTGGGAAGGCGCCGCTAGTTTATCCCAATTAGCGACCGAAGGGACCAGCAAGCCAAGCGGTTGCAAATTTCCCCCTCCTACTAACAATCACACCATCACAGGAGTGGACGAACTTATCAAATGTACCGCCGTCGCGCAGACATCGATAAGAGGAGTAATTCCGTGGCGTGCATAAATTCCGGCTCCAGATACGGATACGGATACGGCTCCGGCGACGGCGACGGCGACGGCGACGGCTCCGGCTCCGGCTCCGGCGGCGACGGCTCCGGATACGGCGACGGCGACGGCTCCGGATACGGCGACGGCGACGGCTCCGGATACGGCGACGGCTCCGGCTCCGGCGACGGCGACAGCGACGGCTCCGGCGACGGCTCCGGATACGGATACGGCTCCGGCTCCGGATACGGCGACGGCGACGGATACGGCTAGATGCCTAATTGTCGGGAATTATATACATGACTCCCTTCGCCTTTTCTTCAAAAATCTTTGCGGGACCCTCACTTTTTGCTTGACAATTGTGAGGGAATCAACTACCATAAAAGTAGATCGAATCCATCGATCAGGAGAAAGAAAATGAAAACTTACAACGCAGAAATCGACAACGGCCAAGGTGGAGACGATACCTTCCAGGCCGAAACCGCAGCCGAAGCCTTGGTCCTGGCAATCGAATGGGCACGCAAGGGTGACTGGCCAGATGAAGGCTGTGACATCAACGTGTCCGTGGTCAACGCCGAAGACGAAGACGACACCTCCGAAGAGGATGTCCATATCCTGAGCGACGAGGAAAAACAGAACGAGCGGCTGGACGAAGACGGAGAAATTCTCGCGGAAGACGCTGGCGAATGGCTCACGGATCAAGTCATCCGCATTGGCGAAGACTATTACTTCCGCACGCAAAATGGGGGTAGCCGGGGTGCTTACCAAAATCGCAGCGATTCCACCGAGCTGCTGACGCGGGCCGAAGCAAGGGCCAAGCTGCTGGATATGGGATTGACCCCCTCCGAAGTGGCCAGCAAGACCCGCTAAGTCTCCGCCGCGTGCCTCAGTCGCGCGAGCGACTCTCCGCATAAGCGGGGCCTCCGAAGGGAAATCGGGGCCGGGTAGGTAACCCCGGCGAAAGGTCCCCCAATGAGCAAAAGCACAATCAGCACGTTTCAACTTTTCGAGCTTATCCCTGACGAAGAATCCGCGCGCGCGTATCTGGAAGATCGGCTCTGGCCCAACGGCCCGGTCTGTCCGGCTTGCCACGCGGGGGATAGGCTCACCCCGCGCAAATACGGCTTCCATCGCTGCAACGCCTGCCAACTCGATTTCACCGTTCGTACGGGCACGATTTTTGAGCGTTCTCATGTCCCGCTGCACAAGTGGGTCTATGCCATGTATTTGCTCGTTACGGCCCGCAAGGGCATCTCTTCGCTTCAACTGGCCAAAGAGATCGGCGTCACCCAGAAAACCGCGTGGTTCATTCTGGGACGCTTGCGCGAGGCATGTGGTACGAAGTTGGCAAAGCTCCAAGGCACAGTCGAGATTGACGAAACTTTTATCGGCGGAAAAGAGCGCAATAAGCACGAATGGAAAAAGCTCAACGCGGGCCGTGGCTCCGTAGGTAAGACCGCCGTCCTTGGCTTGCGCGAGCGTGGTGGTCAGACTGTAGCCATGGTCGTACCAGACACGGCCCTTGGCACTGTCCAGAACGAAATCCACGGCGCGGTTGAAGTCGGCTCCCAGGTCTACACCGAT
>Ga0181523_10000876_pt1 | contig 33495 bp, 29 predicted proteins | sample PEATcosm2014_Bin_43_FD_119752 | JGI IMG/M metagenome (GOLD analysis project Ga0181523, IMG submission 119752) | Peatland microbial communities from MTU Mesocosm Facility, Houghton, MI, USA - PEATcosm2014_Bin05_30_metaG | ecosystem: Environmental > Terrestrial > Soil > Wetlands > Peat | place... | reverse complement strand
TCCGCCGCCGCGCGGCACAGCGCCGCGAAGGAGCCGCAAAAAGGCGGCGAGGGGGGCGGGTCGGGCTTGGGAACGGCCGTCATTACCCGGACCAAAACGCAGACGCGGCGTCCCAATATGTACCGTGTCCTGCTTCTTAATGACGACTATACGCCGATGGAGTTCGTCGTCGCCGTCTTGAAGAAGTACTTCAACAGGGGTCCGGAGGAGGCGACTCGCATCATGCTCCATGTGCATCAACATGGGGTCGGCGAATGCGGGGTCTTCACCTATGAAATCGCCGAAACAAAAGTGACGCAGGTCATGGATTACGCCCGCAAGCACCAGCACCCCCTGCAGTGCATCATGGAAAAGAAATGAGAGGTTGGAGTCTATGCCGTCCTTCTCCCGCAATCTCGAACAGTCGCTCCATCGCGCACTCGCCGTCGCCAACGAGCGCCATCATGAATACGCCACGCTGGAGCATCTGCTTCTGAGCTTGACGGATGATGGCGACGCTTCGGCGGTTCTTCGCGCCTGCTCGGTCGATCTTGACCATCTGAAGAAGAACCTTCGCGACTACATCGACCAGGAGCTTGACAATCTGGTCAGCGATGGCCGCGAAGACGCCAAGCCGACGGCGGGCTTCCAGCGCGTCATTCAGCGCGCCGTCATTCACGTCCAGTCTTCGGGGCGGGAGGAGGTGACGGGCGCCAATGTGCTGGTCGCGATCTTCGCCGAACGGGAGAGCCACGCCGCCTATTTCCTGCAGGAGCAGGACATGACGCGCTATGACGCCGTGAATTATATCAGTCACGGCATCGCCAAACGTCCGGGGCTCTCCGATTCGTCGAAGGCGCCGCGCGGCGCCGACGAGGACGCTGAGGCGCGCGAGGCGAAGGAAGGCAAGGACGGCGGCGATTCGAAGAAGAAGGAAGGCGCTCTCGACGCCTATTGCGTCAACCTAAACAGGAAGGCGCGCGAGGGGCGCATCGATCCCTTGATCGGCCGCGAAGCCGAAGTTCAGCGCACCATCCAGGTGCTGTGCCGGCGCCACAAGAACAACCCGTTGCTGGTTGGCGATCCCGGCGTCGGCAAGACCGCGATCGCCGAAGGCCTCGCCCGCAAGATCGTAAAGAGCGAAGTTCCGGAAGTTCTGGCCGAGGCCACGGTGTTCGCCCTCGACATGGGAACGCTGCTCGCCGGAACCCGCTATCGCGGCGATTTCGAGGAACGGCTGAAGCAGGTGATGAAGGAGATCGAGAACCACAAGAACGCGATCCTCTTCATCGACGAAATCCACACGGTGATCGGCGCAGGGGCCACTTCGGGCGGGGCCATGGACGCCTCAAATCTCCTGAAGCCTGCGTTGGCGCAGGGGACGCTTCGCTGCATCGGATCAACGACTTACAAGGAATACCGCCAGTACTTCGAGAAGGATCGCGCCCTCGTGCGGCGCTTCCAGAAGATCGACGTCAATGAACCGTCGGTGCCGGACGCCATCGAAATCATGAAGGGACTGAAGCCCTATTTCGAGGAGTTCCACAAGATCCGCTACACTAATGAGGCGATCAAGGCCGCGGTCGAGCTGTCCGCGCGCTATATCCATGATCGGAAATTGCCAGACAAGGCGATCGACGTGATCGACGAGACCGGCGCCAGCCAGATGCTTCTGCCGGAGAACAAGCGCAAGAAGACGATCGGCATCAAGGAGGTCGAGGCGACCATCGCAACGATGGCGCGCATTCCGCCCAAAACCGTGTCGAAAGACGATGCCGAGGTTCTCGAACATCTCACCGAGACGCTGGAGCGGGTGGTCTATGGACAGAACAAGGCCATCGCGGCGCTGACCTCGGCGATCAAGCTGGCCCGCGCGGGTCTGCGCGACGGCGAAAAGCCGATCGGCAGCTATCTGTTCTCGGGTCCGACCGGCGTCGGCAAGACTGAGGTCGCGCGTCAGCTCGCCGTCAGCCTCGGCGTCGAACTGATCCGCTTCGACATGTCGGAATATATGGAGCGCCATACGGTATCGCGGCTGATCGGCGCGCCGCCCGGCTATGTCGGCTTCGATCAGGGCGGCCTGCTGACCGATTCAATCGATCAGCATCCGCATTGCGTGCTGCTTCTCGACGAAATCGAGAAGGCGCATCCGGATCTCTACAACATCCTGTTGCAGGTGATGGATCACGGCAAGCTGACCGATCATAGCGGCAAGCAGGTCGATTTCCGCAACGTCATCTTGATCATGACGACCAATGCCGGCGCCGCCGATATGCAGCGGGCTTCGTTCGGCTTTACGCGCGGCAAACGAGAAGGCGAGGACGTGGAGGCGATCAACAGGATGTTCGCCCCCGAGTTCCGCAATCGTCTCGACGCCGTCGTGACCTTCGGGCACCTGCCGCATGACGTCATCATCAAGGTCGTCGACAAGTTCATCATGCAGCTTGAGGCGCAGCTGGCCGACCGCAACGTCACGATCGAGCTGGCGGATGAGGCCCGCGCGTGGCTGGTCGAGCATGGCTATGATGAGCAGATGGGCGCGCGGCCGATGGCGCGCGTGATCCAGCAGACAATCAAGACGCCGCTCGCCGACGAGGTTCTGTTCGGCCGCCTGAAGAACGGCGGCGCCGTGCGGGTGGTCGTCGTCGAGGAAGATGGCGAAACGAAGCTCGGCTTCGTCTTCCCCGAAGGTCCGATCCTGCCGCGTCCAGAGCGCGATATTGTCGAGGCCAGCAAGAAACGCGTTAGGGCGGAGCCGGAAGTTCGCCGCGCCAAAGCCCGCCGCCTCAAAGGGAGCGAGGGCGACGGCGAGGGCGAGGATGACGAGCCTTTCGGCGACGATGACGAGCCAGAGCCCTTCGGCGCCGCCGATGAGTCGGACACGAAGCACTGACCTTTGCTGCGTCGGAGCGATCATGGGACAAAGGCCGTGGCGACGCCGCGGCCTTTTTCATTGCAAGCGTTCTCGCTCAGGCGGCGCCCAGAGCGGCGACGATCCGCTCGCGAAAGGCCGCCAGCGTCTCGGGCTTCTCCATGACGCCGCTATGCGGTCGCAGCGGCACGCCGGTCCAGCGCGGCACAATATGGAAATGCAGGTGGAAGACCGTCTGGCCGCCGGCGCCCTCGTTGAATTGCAAGATGGTCAGGCCGTCGGCGTCGAGGGCGCGCTTCACCGCGCTGGCCAGCATCTGCAGGCGCGGCGCGAGCGCGGCGAGCACATCCGGGTCGACGTCCAGAATATTGCGCGCCGGCGTTTTCGGCAGCACCAGCACATGGCCGTCGGCCTGCGGCATCACATCCATGATGGCGAGCGCGACATCGTCCTCATAAACCTTGTGGGAAGGGATTTCGCCGCGCAGGATCTTCGCGAAGATGTTGCTGTCGTCGTAGGCCGGCTCCGCCATCGCGCAAACTCCATTTAGGGAAGCCTGATTAGGCAAAGCCCGCGGCGAGGGTCAAGGGGCCTTCGCCGTCAGCCCAGCGTCAGGTCCCTTTCCGGAACGGCGTCATCTCGGCCAATTGCTCCAGCGCCATGTCGGCGTGAATGCGCTCTCTTTGCAGATATTCGTCGATCGCCGTCGCGAAACGCGGATCGGCGATGTCATGCGCCGAATAGGTCGCGACGGGTCCATAGCCGCGCGCGAGCTTGTGTTCGCCCTGCGCGCCCGCTTCGACGCGGCTCAAGCCCCGCGTGATCGCAAATTCGATCGCCTGATAGTAGCAAACCTCGAAATGCAGGAAGGGGTGATCCTCGATCGCGCCCCAATTGCGCCCGTAAAGCGCATCCTGGCCGATGAAATTGATCGCCCCTGCGATATAGCGGCCGCCCCGTTTGCCCATGATGAGCAGGATATGGTCCGCCATCGCCGCGCCGACGGACGAAAAAAAGGCCCGCGTCAGATAGGGTGTCCCCCATTTGCGGGCGCCGGTGTCCATATAGAATTGGAAAAACGCATCCCAATGCCGTTCCGCGATGGCCGATCCGGTCAACGCTTCGATCTCGATGCCGTTCGCCAACGCCTCCTTGCGTTCGCGCCGGATCATCTTGCGCTTGCGAGACGCGAGATCGTTCAGAAACGCTTCGAAATCAGCGTAGCCCCTGTTGAGGAAATGAAATTGCTGATCGGTCCGCTTGAGGAAACCCGCCGACCCCAGAGCGTCCCAGTCGGCTCGGGTGGGGAAGGTGACATGGATCGAGGAGGCGCCCGTCTTTTCGCGCAGGGCGCGCAGGCCGGCGATGAGCGTTTGCCGCGCGGCCTCGCCGTGGTCCGGCGCGACCAGTAGACGCCGCCCGGTAACGGGCGTGAAGGGCACGGCGACCTGAAGCTTCGGGTAGTAGTCGAGGCCGGCGCGCTTATAGGCGTCGGCCCAGCCAAAATCGAAGACATACTCGCCCATGGAATGGCTTTTCAGATAGGCGGGCGCCGCCGCCGCCAGACGCCCATCGGCGCTCCTGACGAGAACATGAGCGCTCGACCAGCCGGCCCTCGATGAGACCGACTTCGAGGTCTCCAGAGCCTCAAGGAAGGCGTGCGTCAGGAAGGGATTGAAGCGCTCGCCCTCGCCCGACTCTGCTTCGGCGGCCGCGCCGTTCGGCGCGGTGGGTTGCGCCGACGGATTGGCGCAGGCGTCCCATTCCGGCGCATTGATTTTCTCGATCGAGGTCGCGATTTCGACCCTGTAGGGCTGGGGCATGGCGGCGGAGGTCCGGCTCGTGACGCGCTCTCGCAATTGCGAAAGGTGGCGCGATTTCGTGCGTTGGGTCAAGACGCGGGGGTCTTTTAGTCCTGGCTTCGCGTCCGCGCAGCGATCGCCTTTTCAGCCGCCTCGAGGCCCGTGAGATAAGCTCCATGGGCGGTCGAGAAATCGTGCTTCGAGCAGGCCTCGCCGGCGAAGAACAGCCGCTCATCGACGGGCGCCGCGAGTTTTGCGCGGGCATCCGAATGACCGGGGAGCGCGTGCGAATAAGCGCCCCGCGACCACGGATCGCGCGCCCAGGCCGTCTCGCTCAGGAGGGTGAGGCGCGCGGCGAAGCCGGCCCCGAACAGGCGGCCGAGTTCGCCGCGCGCGAAGTCGAAGAAAGCCCCTGCGCCGCTCCCTTCGAGTTCATGGGCGAGACCTCCGCCGAAGAACCCCTCGATCAGAGGCCTGCCGAACGGACGCAGATGATAGCTTCCCGTGGCGGTCGTGTTGGGATTGCCGAAGAGATGGCCGCCAGCCGGCACGTCCGGCGCATCGACCGTCATGACGAGCTTGTCGGCGAGGCCGAGCGGCAGGACGGCGGCGGCGCTGATCTTTTCCGGCAGAGGCGGGCTGAACGCGATGGTCTCGGCGGCGATCAAGGGCGGTGGCACCGTCACGATTACGGCCTCAGCCGTAACGCGCCCCTGCGAGGTTTCGAGCGCGATTGACGCGCCCCGATGATCGACGAGCGTCACGGCGCAGCCGAGGCGAATGGGAAGGCCTGCGCCAAAGGCTGCGATCGTCGCGCCATAGCCTTCGACGACGCGCCAGTTGACGTGGCTGTCATCATAGCGCTTCCAGTCCTTGACCGAGACAGAGGCCAGTTCGGCGCCGTTCATATAGGCGCTCTCGGCGTTGAGGAGCGGGTTCCAGCGGCATCCGGGTTCCAGCAGCCGCGCCGCCGGAAAATCGCCCCCGTCGGGATCGGCGGCGTCGAGGCGCGCGTAAAACGCGTCCGAGGCGGCGGAGAAGGCAGCCTGGTCTTCTCTGCTGAATCCAAGATCGAGGCTTTGCCGGGTCCACACCGCCGCCGCCTTGTCGATCGTGAACCCGAGTTCGGCAGCGATCCGCGTCCATGGGTTTCGGTCGGCGGAATGAAGCCAGCCGCAGCCGAGATCGAGCGGGAAGCCGCGTGCGACGCGCGTCTGCGCCCGGCCTCCGACGCGTTCGCGGGCCTCCAGAATAATAAACGACAGGCCTGATGCCGCGAGCTGCTCGCCGGCGGCCAATCCGGCGGCCCCTGCGCCGATCACCACGATGTCGAAGTCGCCTGGCGTGTTTCTCACGGGGACTCCAGTTTGGGTCGCTCGCTGCTGTCGCGGCTGCGGGATCTGCCGATGGGAAGGTCTAGCACTTGCAAGGCGGCCTCGACATGCGACAACACATTACCGCGATCAGGCGGCGCTTTCCCATATCCCGGGATCTGGCGACGCGGCCTTCCAACAGGAACGATCATGACTCTTTATATAAATGTATCTGCCCCGACACATGACGCGGCCGCAATGCTCCGCGGCTTTTTGGTCTCGCGCTCCGGATCAAGAGCGAGGGCGGCGTGAGCCTCTGGATCACGAAATCGGTCGCCGAGCTTAAAGCCGAAGCGCATGAAGCGGAGTTCGGCTCCGGCTCTCCCAATCTGCGGCGCACTCTGTCGCTCGCGAGTCTGATTTCGCTCGGCATCGGTTGCATCATCGGCGCCGGCATCTTCGTTTTGACCGGCCATGCCGCCGCGGCTTACGCCGGACCGGCGATCAGCCTCTCGTTCATTCTCGCTGGCGTCGTCTGCGCGCTCGCCGGACTTTGCTACGCCGAGATGGCTTCGACTGTCCCGGTCGCGGGCAGCGCCTATACCTACGCCTACGCCACCATGGGCGAATTTATCGCCTGGATCATCGGCTGGGACCTTCTGCTCGAATACGCCTTCGGCGCGACCACCGTCGCCATCGGCTGGTCCGGCTATGTCGCGAGCTTTCTGCGCGATCTCCATATCCGCATACCTGCCGCGTTCGCCGGCGCGCCATTCTCCTTCGATCCCGGCAGCGGCCACTGGACGCGGACGGACTCGCTGATCAATGCGCCGGCGGTTTTCATCATACTGGCGTTGACGGCGCTTCTCGTCGTCGGGATCAATGAATCGGCGAAGGTCAATAATGTCATCGTCGCCATCAAGCTGGCGATCATCGTCGCTTTCATCCTCGCCGGAGTCTCGTCATTCAGCACGGCGAATTGGGTGACGGCGAGCAACCCGGCGGGCGCCTTCATCCCGCCGAACGCCGGCCCTGGCCAATATGGCTGGAGCGGAATCATTCGCGGCGCCGCGGTGGTGTTCTTCGCCTATATCGGCTTTGACGCGGTCTCGACGGCGGCGCAGGAAGCCAAGAACCCGCAGCGCGACATGCCGCTCAGCATTCTCGGTTCGCTTTTCATCTGCACCATTCTTTATGTGCTGGTGAGCGTTGTCATCACGGGGATCGTTCCCTTCGATCGGCTGAGCGTCCCGGACCCGATCGCCCTCGGCGTCGACGTGATCGGACTTGGCTGGCTTTCGACCGTGATCAAATTTGGCGCGATCCTTGGACTGAGTTCCGTCGTTCTCGTCCTGCTGCTTGGTCAGTCCCGCGTGCTTTACTCCATCGCGCGCGACGGACTGCTGCCGCCGATCGCGGCGAAGGTGCATCCGCGTTTTCGCACGCCCTATCTGACGACGCTGTTCACGGGAAGCATCGTCGCCATCCTGTCCGGGCTGCTCCCGATCGGCCTCGTCGGCGAACTGGTCAGCATCGGCACGCTGTTCGCCTTCACTGTGGTTTGTCTTGGCGTCCTCGTTCTTCGCTTCGCGCACCCGGAGATTCAGCGACCGTTCAAGGCGCCTCTGATCGTCATCGTCGCGCCGCTCGGCGCCGCCTCCGCCGTACTTCTGATGCTTGGCTTGCCCGGCGACACCTGGATCAGGTTCGCTGTATGGCTGGCGATCGGTCTCGCGATCTATTTTTCCTACGGCCGCAAACACAGCCGCCTCGCGCGAGCTCGCGGCGGCGCGTAGAGAGGGTTACCGCGGGGCGTCCGCAAGCCAGCGCAGGCGGTCGAGCGCGCCTTGCAGAATATAGGCCGCCGCCATTCGATCGACGACCTCGGCGCGCCGCGCGCGCGAGGCGTCCTGCGCGATGAGCGAGCGGGTCACCGCGGCGGTCGACAGGCGTTCGTCCCAATAGACGAAGGGGCGGGAGGTCAGCGCGCCGAGATTGCGCACGAAGGCGCGGGTCGCCTGCACGCGCGCGCCTTCCGAACCATCCATGTTGAGGGGCAGGCCGATGACGAGCGCCGCGACATCGAATTGATCGGCGAGCGCGATCAGCCGGGCGGCGTCCGCCGAGAATTTGGTCCGCCTGATTGTCTCCAGGGGCGTTGCGATGCGCCGCTCGACGTCAGACAGCGCAAGGCCGATCGTCTTTGTGCCAAGATCGACGCCGATGAGGCGCTGGCGCGCGCCGATGCGCGGCGGCAGGTCGACGATATTCAAGACTTCCGCAGCCATTCAGTCTCTAAATCTCATCGCGGTCATGGGTTGACGGACGTTAGCGGCGCGGCAGGCGTCGTCAACGCGCCACTTTTGAAAAACATGAACGCGACGATATTGATGAGCAATAAAAGACCTGCGAACACGCCGGCCAGCCAGATCATGATCGTCCGTTGAGCGGCGGCGGCGCGGTTCTCCGCCAGCTGCGCTGGAACGCTGACGATTTGCGTTCCGATCACGTCATTGAGGCGCCAGCCAAAACCATTGGCGGCGCCATATTGTTTCACCAGTTCCGCGGGCGCACTCTCGGCGGCGCCATGGCAGGTGAGGCAACTGCCGTCGTCGACCCGGATCGGCGTGCTGATGTAGAGCGCCGATCCGTTCGGCGTTTCGCGACGGCCGACGAATTCCGTTCTTGACGCATTGTTGCGGAACATCTCGACGAGGTCGGCCTCCCAGTCGGACGTCCGGTCGCGCGGATTGGTCGGATTGAGCGCCGCCTCCTTGTACGCATAGTCGGGATATTGCTGTCGAAAGAAGTTGAAGGCCTCGGTCGCGGCGTAAAACGGAATGGCTTCCGGCAGGAACCGCCGTTCCGGCGCATCGGGGCGTTCTTGCCGCGCGGCCTCCACCAGTCGCTGGCTCGCCGTCTGCAGCGCCTGCTGTTCGTGCGCTGTCGGAAGCTGCAGCACGGCTTTTTGCATCGCGGCCGGAAGGCGTATGTCGAGGAGCTGGCGAACGCTTTCGCTTCCGTGCTCAATCTGCGCCTGCTGACGGCCGAGCAGCGGCGCAATCTCCGTCGTCGTGTAAGTGCGCAGCGCCCGCGCCGTCTCGAGCATGACCCGCGCTTTGTCGGTGGCTTCCTGCTCAGCATTCGCCGAGAGCTGCAGCCAGACAATGTAGCTGGCGGCGCAGAAGGCGGCTATGGCGAGGGGCAGGCAGAACATATTGAACTTCGCAACGAAATGAAGCTCTTTGACGATCTTCGTAATGTTGATTTCGAGCTGGAATAAAAGCAGATTGACTTTAAGAACTGTCTGCATGGCTGAAACCACCACCTTTTGTTATTCAATCACGGCAGCCGATGCGAGCCTCCCCGTTATCGAGGCAAAACTTGACTCTTGCGGTCCGTTTGCGAAGACGCAACGTTAGTGTTGCGGCGGTCGCAACCGCCGACTTTGTCGAAGTCGGCGCACGGATCCCTCAACGAAATCAGCCTTGCCGGGGAGCGCTGCGCGAGTGCCCAATCGCACGCAGTTTTCGCACATTACGCTCAGTCAGGGCGCGAGGCCAAACCTCGGATTGCGCCCCGGATCAGGCCGCCCCAATTCATCGCCTCGACGCGCCATCGGATACAATTCAAGATGCCTAACGTAAGGGCTTCAGAGCTTCCGCCATTTTCCAGGAGACTTCCAGATGAAACTGATTTGGCTTGGCCATTCGGCATTCCGGATCGAACTGCCGGGCGCGGTCATCTTGATCGATCCGTTTCTCAGCGGCAATCCGAAATTCACAGGGACCGTCGAGCAGGCGTCAAAGGGCGCGACCCATATCGTCCTCACCCATGGCCATGACGATCATATCGGCGACGCGGCCAACATCGCGAAGGCGACGGGCGCGCTGATCGTCTCGAATTATGAAGTCTGCATGTTCCTGAACGGGCAGGGCGCGGACAACATCAATCCGGGCAACACCGGCGGCACGATCGACTGCGGCGCCTTCTCGGTCAGCCTGACCCAGGCGCTTCATTCATCGGGGACAGTGTTCAACGGCCAGTCTATCTATCTCGGCAATCCCAACGGGATCGTCATAAAGCCGAAGGACGGGCCTGCGCTCTATCATATGGGCGACACGGATATTTTCTCGGACATGGCGCTCATCGCCGAAATCCATCAGCCGAAAATCGGCATTGTCCCGGTCGGCGATCGCTTCACCATGGATGGGGCGACGGCGGCCCTTGCGGCAAGGCGCTTTTTCGAGTTCGAGGCCGTGGTGCCCTGCCATTACGGGACGTTCCCCTTGCTTGCGCCGGACCCAAGCGCGTTCATCGCCGCCATGGCGGGCTCGGGCGTCAAGGTCGATGCGCCGCCCATCGGCGGCGGGCTCGCTTATTGAGCGGAGCGCTGTCGTCCGGCTTCCTGTCGGCTGTCGACATCACTCAGCCATGCGATGATTTTCCCGGCCGTGGCGTCGCGCCAGGCGGTGTCGATCATCAGTCCATGCGGGGCGCCCTTGAGCACATCGAGGTCCGCCCGCCAGACGTCGGCGGTCTCCTGCATGGCGGATCGCGGCAGGAAGACATCGGCGTCGCCGCCGAGCACGAGGATCGGCGGCCTGTCCTCGGACCGGGGCGGCGTCAATGGCGGGGGCGCCATCAATTCGGCGCTCACGCGGGGGGATTCGCGTTGAATCTTTCGCAGCAGTTGGTCCCTGGATTCGGGCGTCGACCTGCTCGAAAGGAGCGCCCTGCCGATGACGGCCGGCGAGGCCCATTCGGGGCCAAGACTTTGCAGCAGCGAAAGCTGGAACAGCACGTCGGGCGCAAACATGGTCATATATAGGGCGGAGGAGCGCAGGCCCGAAGGCGGCGTCGACGCGAGAGCCACCAGTGCGGCCGCCCTGCCGCCGCGGGCCAGATAATGCTGGATTACGAGGCCGCCCATCGAATGGCCGACCAACACCGGCTCGGCGCCGATCGCGCCGGCAGCGGTCTCGACGTCGTCGACGTAATCGGCGAAGGATGCGCTGGCGAGATCGCCCTCGCTGGCGCCGTGGCCGCGCAGCGATACGGCGTAGGCCGGGTAGCCGCGATCGGCGAAAAGACCGAGAAAATGCTCCCAGATCCAGGCGCCGCTGTAAGCGCCATGGACGAAAAGCACCGGCGGAAGCCCGGCCTCGTCCTTGGGGAGAGATCGCAGGATTTCCTGTTTCACGAAAAACTCCGTCTTCGCTCCGGTCTTCGATCCCTCGGCGCGGCGGTCCGATCGTGCATCGGCCGTGCCAGCTGCGGATTGCTCCACGCCAACCGCCAGTGCTATAGGCTGCTTCTTCAGAAGTCTTGGCAAGGAGAACTCATGTCCGTCGATCAGGCGACGGTGCGGCGTATCGCCCACCTGGCGCGCATCAAGGTCAGCGACGACGACGTGCCGCAGCTGCAAGATGAACTCAACGCAATTTTGCGATTCGTCGAGGAGCTGGCCAGCGTCGATGTCGAGGGGGTCGAGCCGATGACCTCTGTCATGCCGATGCCGATGAAGAAGCGCGCCGATGTCGTGACCGATGGCGGCATCGCCGACGCCATACTCGCCAATGCGCCGGCGAGCGAGGATCACTTCTTCAAGGTGCCGAAGGTCGTCGAATAGCCGCGCCGCAAATTTCGGCGCATCGACATCAGAAACTCAAGGCAGAACGGACGCGACATTGACCGCACTCACCGACCTTTCTCTCGCCGAAGCGCGCGACGCTCTTTTGAAAGGGCAAGTCTCCGCCGTCGAACTCGCGCGGGCGCAGATCGCCGAGATCGAACGGGCGCGGATCCTCAACGCCTTCATCGTCGAGACGCCGGACAAGGCCCTGGCGATGGCGGCGGCCTCCGACGCGCGGATCGCCAAAGCCGAGGCGGGGCCGCTCGAAGGGATACCGCTCGGCATCAAGGATCTTTATTGCACGGAGGGGGTTCAGACGACCGCCGCGAGCCACATTCTCGAAGGCTTTACGCCCGCCTATGAGTCGACGGTAAGCGCCAATCTCTGGCGCGATGGCGCCGTGATGCTCGGCAAGCTGAACCTCGATGAATTCGCGATGGGCTCGTCGAACGAGACCTCCTATTTCGGACCGGTCGTTTCGCCCTGGCGGCGCGCCGGATCCGAGGCGCCGCTGGTTCCCGGCGGATCGTCCGGCGGGTCGGCCGCGGCGGTCGCGGCCAAACTCTGCTTCGGCGCGACGGCGACGGATACCGGCGGCTCGATCCGCCAGCCCGCGGCTTTCACCGGAACCGTCGGCATCAAGCCGACCTATGGGCGCTGCTCGCGATGGGGCATCGTCGCTTTCGCATCTTCGCTCGATCAGGCCGGCCCCATCGCCCGCACGGTTCGGGACGCGGCGATCCTGCTGCGCTCGATGGCCGGGCACGATCCGAAGGATACGACGTCGGTCGATGTGCCCGTGCCGAATTATGAGGCCGCGGTCGGTCGCGGCGTTAAAGGCATGCGGATCGGCATCCCGCGAGAGTATCGCCTCGACGGCATGCCGGCCGAAATCGACGCGCTCTGGCGCCAGGGCGTCGAATGGCTAAAAGAGTCAGGGGCGACAATCGTCGATATTTCGCTGCCGCACACGCGCTACGCGTTGCCCGCCTATTACATCGTGGCGCCGGCCGAAGCCTCGTCGAATCTCGCGCGCTACGACGGGGTTCGCTACGGCCTCAGGGTTCCCGGCAAGGACATCGTCGGCATGTATGAGGCGACGCGGGCGGCGGGGTTCGGCAAGGAGGTGCGCCGGCGCATCATGATCGGCGCCTATGTCCTTTCCGCCGGCTATTACGACGCTTATTATGTGCGGGCGCAGAAAATACGGACGCTGATCCGGCAGGATTTCGAGCGCGCCTACGCGGACGGGATCGATGCGATCCTGACCCCCGCGACCCCTTCGGCGGCCTTCGGCCTTGGCGAGAAAGGGTCCGCCGATCCGGTGGAGATGTATCTGAACGATGTCTTCACGGTCACGGTGAACATGGCGGGTCTGCCGGGCATCGCCGTTCCCGCGGGGACGTCGAGCGAAGGCCTGCCCCTCGGGCTGCAACTCATCGGGCGCCCTTTCGATGAGGAGACATTGTTCGCTGCCGCAAAGGTCATCGAAGATGCGGCGCCCAAGCTGAAGCCGCCGCCGAAATGGTGGGCTTGAATGTTGCAAGCCGAAATGGCGCTGTCTGCTCACCTGTTGCGATGGAGCGCACGATCATGAACACTCACGCAAAGCCCTCAAAGCTCATCAAGGGCGCGACCGGCGATTTCGAGGTCGTGATCGGCATGGAGATCCATGCTCAGGTCACGTCGCGCTCGAAGCTGTTCTCCGGCGCATCGACCCAGTTCGGCGAGGAACCCAACGCCAATGTTTCGCTCATCGACGCCGCGATGCCCGGCATGCTGCCGGTCATCAATGCAGAATGCGTGGCGCAGGCCATCCGCACTGGGCTCGGTCTCGAGGCGAAGATCAATCTCCGCTCGGTGTTCGATCGCAAGAATTACTTCTATCCCGACCTGCCGCAGGGCTATCAGATCTCGCAGTACAAGAGCCCCATTGTCGGCGAGGGCGTCGTCACCGTCGACGTTTCGCCGACCGAGCAGATCGAGGTCGGCATCGAGCGGCTGCATCTTGAGCAGGACGCCGGCAAATCCCTCCACGACCAGTCGGCGACAGAGTCCCTTGTCGATCTCAATCGATCGGGCGTCGCCTTGATGGAGATCGTCTCGAAACCGGACCTGCGCTCGTCCGATGAGGCGCGCGCCTACGTCACGAAGCTGCGCACGATCCTGCGCTACATCGGCTCCTGCGACGGCAATATGGAGCAGGGTTCGCTGCGCGCCGACGTCAATGTTTCGGTGCGCCGCCCCGGCGCGCCTTTGGGCACGCGCTGCGAGATCAAGAATGTCAACTCGATCCGCTTCATCGGCCAGGCGATCGAGGCGGAGGCGCGCCGCCAGATCGGCGTCATCGAGGATGGCGGGACGATCCATCAGGAGACCCGGCTGTTCGATCCCGCGCGCGGCGAGACGCGCTCGATGCGCTCCAAGGAAGAAGCGCACGACTATCGCTATTTCCCCGACCCGGATCTGCTGCCGCTCGAATTCGAAGAGGCCTATGTCGAAGAGCTCAAGGCCGGCTTGCCGGAACTGCCGGATGCGAAGAAGGCGCGTTTCATCAAGGACTATGGACTGCCGCCCTATGACGCCGGGGTGCTGGTCGCGGACAAGGAGACCGCCGACTATTACGAGGCGGTCGTCGGCGCCGGCGGCGTCAGGCGCGACCCGAAGCTGGTCGCCAACTGGGTGACCGGCGATGTCGCGGCCTACGCCAATTCCGTCGGGCTATCGGTCGCCCAGACCCACATCAAGCCGCAGCAGGTCGCCTCGCTCGTCGACCTCATCGCGGACGGCACCATTTCGGGCAAGATCGCCAAGGACGTTCTCGCCATCATCATCAGCGATGACAAGGATGGCGATCCGCGCGAGGTCGTCGAGACGCGCGGCCTGAAGCAGGTGACCGACCTTGGCGCCATCGCCGCCGCGGTCGACGCCATCATCAAGGCCAATCCCGACAAGGTCGCGCAGGCGCAGGCGAAGCCTTCGATGATCGGCTGGTTCGTCGGCCAGGTGATGAAACAGACCGGCGGCAAAGCCAATCCGCAAGCCGTCAACGACGAGCTGAAATCCAAGCTCGGCATCTAGATGCCTGCGATCGTCGTCGGGTGAAGGCTCGAGCGCTCGCCGTTGCGGACTCATCGTCAAGGCGATCGCGACAGGCCATCGCAACGCGCGAAAAGCGCATGCGAATCGCGAATCATTTTCAGGTGATTCGCGACTCGCATGACGATCGAAGCGCGATGGACGCCCCTTTCCGCAATTTTTTTTGGATGTGCACGAAATTTTTTTTTGCGCGGCGCATCGCGAATTTTGATGCGAGCGCTATACCCTTTCACGGCTTGGCGGAATCGATTTGTCCGCAGTCTTCATGCGGCTCCACGGCACCAGGCGCCGGCGGCTTCAAGGCTTCGCCGACGCGCGAATATCTTTGGCGCGTCTGCTACGAGCACGCGGCCGAAGATCATAAAAAAATAGAATAGACCCTCAAAAAACAATGGCTTTGAAATCGGACGAGGGCTTCGGGGAAAGCCTTTCGCGGGCGCCATTCAACGCTCCTTCGATCGTCTCTGTCATGCTTGCGACCATCGCCTCGCGTACGATCGTCGCGCAATGATCAAGCCCGCTGCGATCGCTTGCGCTCGCGTCCGCGAATGCCGCGAGTGCAGTTGTGACGGCGTGATCGACTGCCGGTTTGCATGCAATCAATGACGCTACACATGCAATGCCTCTTGCGCGTCTCATGAACAGCGCTACCCTCTTCAAGCCTCTAGTCGGCGTATGAACCGACTGACGATTATCGGAGGGGAGTTCGAGCATGGTTAAGGCAGCTACAAAGAAGACGCCGGCGAAGAAAACCGCGGCGAAGACGGCGACCAAAAAGACGGCGGCGAAGAAGAGCCCGGCCAAAAAAGCTCCGGCTAAAAAGGCCCCGGCTAAAAAGGCTCCGGCTAAAAAGAGCGCAGCCAAAAAAGCCCCGGCTAAAAAGGCTCCGGCTAAAAAGAGCGCGGCCAAAAAAGCCCCGGCCAAAAAAGCGGTCGCAAAGAAAGCGGCGGCTCGTAAGGCCCCTGCTAAATCGGCGAGCGCCAAGAAGTCCAGCGTCAAGAAGGTCGTGCGGAAGGCGGCTCCAAAGCCAAAGCCGACGCCGCCCGTCGCACCGCCGGAGCCGGCCTGACGGCCGACGCAATTCGCCGGGTCTATGGAGACAGCAGGATTTGCATCCTGACTGGCGATCGAAGCTAGAGCATTTTCCGGTTCCACGGATATCGGAAAATGTTCCTCTTCGTTCGTTGGTCGCGTCTTCGCGAGCCATTTTTCACATTTCCTGAAAATGGTTCAGCTTGCATGCGCGGCAGACTCCCTTCGCGCCTCCGGCCCCGATCATTTCTCAGAAAGTGACGTCGACGCTTCGCGCCATCTCATCGCGTCGAATCGCGCGGGCGAAACCGCCCGCATGGTGAAGCGCGTAGCGCTCCCCAAATGGCGCCCATCTTGATCTTCGATCCAGCGCCGGGCGCAAACAGGATCGAAGCGCCGCCGATCCGTTTCTATCGAGTCAAACAAATTTGCGCGAAATCGCGCCATGATTTGTCGAGCGCTTGGCCGGCCATTTTCATTTTTTGCCATTCGAGTCCACACGCGTGCATGCGCTGGCGCGAGGCTGCCGGCAAAGGCCCAGTGGCGCCGGCTTTCCAATCGGCGACGTTCGGGGCGACCGGCGGCGGGGCTTGCGGGTTCGCTGGCGCCGTCGCGAGCGGAGGAGGGGCGCCAGCGTCATCAGAGCCCGGGTCGATATTGGCCGGCCGGGTGGGTGGGAGAGGCGCGACGGCCGGCGGCTTCGGCTTGGCCGCGGAGTCTTGCGCCAAAGCGCCTGTCGTTGGCGCAGCCGCCGCGCCGACGCAGAGCGCCGCCGACAGGCAAAGCGCCGCGCCTCTGCGGCCCAAGGCGCCGCGGGCCAACGCAAACAATCCTCGAGCCCTTTCGATCCGTTCAATCACAACGCGACGCGGCGCCGTTCGCTGCGAAGCGGAAAACATGGCGCCCGGAAGCCGATGTCTTGAATCATGATCTCGGTTCACGGCGACGGCGAAGGCCCCTTCGGGACGGCTTGCGTTTTGGTGAAAACGTCGGTCTTGCACAGGATCTTCAGGACGCAGCCTTCGATTTCAGCCTTGTCGCCGGCCGCCTCATCCGGGACCACCTTGAAGGTGATGTCGTATGTCTTGCCGTTCTCGGGATTATACGCCGTGCCGCGCCAACGGTCGTTGTCGGCGGAAAGGTTCTTGAGGATTTCGAGGCCGATGAGGGGCTTGCCACGCTTGCTGGAATCTTCGTTCAATGTGTCGGATTTTGGCTTTCCGTCGAGCCCGTCCGGCTCTTTCAGCCAAATTAACGTGCCGCAGAAATTCTCGCCGCAGGGCGCGATCTTGATGATTGACCCCTCGTTCTGGGTGAACCAGAGACCGGCGGGGGAATCCGGGGCCGCCGAAGCCGCGCTGATGCTCAGGCAAAGCGCAACCAGGGCGCCGGCTCCAGCGGGAATCAGTTTGCTTCGACAAGTCCGTCGGCTGGGACGAAAAGCCCGAAATCCGGCGAGATTCCCAGCGAGATCCATTACGCCAAACTCCAACAAGCGCCGCCGCGCCCGTCCGGCGCTTGTTTCAAAGATCGCAATCGGGCGACATAGGCTGACCTGGCGGAGACGGAGGGATTCGAACCCTCGATAGGGCTTTACAACCCTATAACGGTTTAGCAAACCGCCGCCTTCAGCCTCTCGGCCACGTCTCCACACCAGCGGTAGGGCGCTTCTCGGCGCTGTCCCGATTGATTTGGCACATATGCCCGAGCCTTGTGGCGAAGGCAAGTGCGGGCGGCGAAGAGCTGGTCTGACGGCGCCGTCACGTGCCGTCGGGCCGCGGGACGTCAAAAAGGTTGCAGCAAAGCCACACCTTACGACGGAACGCGCTGAGGCCTTTAAAATCGGTTTTACCGAAGGCGCCGCGCCTCTAGTATAAAAATGCGAGCGAAAGGGGGGCCAACCCAATCCTCGATTCGGATCAAACGCGAATGATCGCGGGAGGTCCGGACAATTTGAGCGGGATGCAGGATGTCCAGACAACTCGACGCCGGGTTTGAACAAAGCGGCGCGGCGTCAAAAGGCAAGCCGGTCCTGATTGGGTCTTTTACACGGAGGTTTGAAATGAAGCTCATAAAGGGCCTTCTCCTGGGATCAACGGCTGCCCTGGTGAGTGTCGTCGGCGCGCAAGCAGCCGACCTGCCGACGCGGCAGGCCGCGCCAATCGAATATGTCCGCATCTGCGACGCTTACGGTGCGGGCTTTTTCTATATCCCGGGCACCGATACCTGCCTCAAGGTCGGCGGCTTGGCCATGACCGAGGTTCGGTCTTACGACGCCAGCTACTCGATCAGCCCGGTCGCCGCTAACGGCGTCGTTTCGGGCATCGGCGGCAGCACGGCCGGCACATCGACCCTCAATCCATATGGGGTGGCAGGCACTCCCCTGCGCCAGATCGGCGGCGCCTCGGCTTTCGGCTATATTCCGACATCCACGCAATATGCCAACTCCCGTTCGCGTGACGATTATGGCTGGGATTCGCTCGGTCGCGTCGAATTGGACGCACGGACGGGCACGCCCTGGGGCGTCCTGCGCTCCTTCATCCGCGTAGACGCCTATGTCGGAACAGGCACCGCCAATACGGGCGCCCTGACCACCGGTAGCAGCTACGTCAGCAGTTCGACGCTGTATAATACCTTCGCCGGAAACGGCGCCACCCGCGAGACGACGATCGTCAACAAGGCCTTCATCCAGTTTGCGGGTCTGACGGCCGGCCGCGCGCAGTCGATGTTCGACTTCTACGCCAGCGCCTATAACTATCAAAACATCGCCGGCTCCAATGCGACCACCCAATTGATCGCCTATACGGCAACCTTAGGTAACATTTTCAGTGGCTTGTCGGCGACACTTTCGGTTGAAGATGAAAATGCCCGCCAAGCCGGGATCGGCAGCACCCTCGGCGCAGCTTACACCCACGCCGGCGTCACGAACACGCTCACCCCGATCATCGTCGGCGGGATCGCTGGCACCAGTTTCACGGGAACGCCTGCGGGCACAGCGTGGCCGGATATCGTCGGCAACATCCGCGTCGATCAGCCTTGGGGCGCCGTTCAGCTCTCGGCCGCTGGACATGAGGCTCGCGGCAGCCTGTTCGCCAACACAGCCTATGCCGCGTCTTCCGCCCCTGGCGGCGCCGCGGGCACGCCCTTTGCTACGAACGGCTCGGCCTACGCCTTCCCGGCGAACACGACAAATTCCTATGGATGGGCGATCCAGGGCGGCGTTCAGCTGAATGTGGATTACTTGTCGGCCGGCGACAAGCTGTGGCTACAGGCCGCCTATGAACAGGGCGCCCTCAGCTATGTCTGGGGCAATAACCTCGCCTCCTCCTACGGCGCCGTTAACGGTAACCGGTACTATGGCTCCGGCTTCACGCCGGCGGACACCAGCGCGGGCTGGAACGCCAATATGTATGACTGCATCTTCACCGCGAGCGGCTCTTGCGAGCAGCAGACCGGCTGGTCGGTCGTCGCCGCCTACAAGCATTACTGGATCCCGACCCTCGCCTCCGCCATCTTCGGATCCTATGCCGAGATCAACTATTCGAACAATGCGCTGGCGGGCTTTGGCGGCGCGGTTGGCGCTTCGAACCTGAAGGCCGCCCGCGTCGGCACCAACCTCGTCTGGACCCCGATCAAGGGCTTCGACATCGGCGCTGAGTTCATGTACGTCAACGCGACCCAGACCCGGCCGGTGGGCCTTGCCCCCGACGCTGTCCTGAACAATCAGGGCCTGCCCAGCTGGAGAGGCAGCGAAAACGAATACGAAGGCCGCATCCGCGTCCAGCGCGCGTTCTGATCCTTCGGATCAAACCTCCGTCGCATAAGAAAGGCCCGGTCGCGAAAGCGCCGGGCCTTTTGCCGTGTCATCAAGGATGCGCAAGTACGAGAGCGTGATCAGCTTCGGATAGAACGCGCGCAGCAAAAAGCCCCGCATGCTCTACGCGGGGCTCATGGATGAAAGCGAGATCGCCGGCGAACGGAGCCAGGCGAAGCTCTTTATCTGTCGCCAAGGCTGCCGCCGGCATCGGCGAGAGCGGCGCCGACCTCAAGACCAAGGTCGTCCATCGTGGTTTCCTCGACGACATTGATTTCTTCGCCGACCGCCTGGCGTTCGGCCTCGGCCGCCGAGCGGGCGACATTGACGCTGATCGACGCGGCGACTTCGGGATGGAGATGGATCGGAACCTCGTGCAGCCCGATGGTCTTGATCGGCGCCCGGAGCGCAACCTGGTTCCGGTTGGCGCTGAAGCCGCCCGCGGTGATGGCGTCGGCGATGTCGCGCGGCGACACGGAACCGTAAAGATGGCCGGTTTCGCCCGCCTGGCGAATGATGACGAAGGTCTGCCCGTTGAGGCGTTCCGCGACGGCGGCGGCTTCCGCCTTCGATTCGAGGTTGCGCGTCTCGAGCTGCGACCGCTGATCTTCGAAGCGGGCTTTGTTGGCGGCGGTCGCGCGGAGGGCTTTACCGCCCGGCAGCAGAAAATTGCGCGCATAACCGTCCTTCACGCGAACAGTGTCTCCCATCTGTCCGAGTTTGGCGACGCGCTCCAGCAAGATGACTTCCATTTGTTCAATCCTTCTTGTTCACATCAGGTTTTTGGAGAAATTGAATTCTTCTTGCGATCGCGCAAGGAGAACGCGGATTCGAGAAGCCCGACCGCGGTGAAGACGATCAGCGGCCATGGCGTGATCGGGGGCAGGACGAGGCAGGCATAGATGAGGCCGAGCAGAAAGGCGCGATACTTCAATCCGCGCGTCAGATCGTGGATTACCGCGAGGCCTTGAAGCGAAAACGCCATGCCGAGCGCCGCCGCGACGATAGCGCTGATAAGGCCCGCGAGGCCGCCGACGAAAGCAACCGCGATGGCGGCGAGAAAAACAGGCGCGTAGGCGCGGGACAAACGCAACTCGTGCGGAATATCTGGCCATGGCCGTGGCAAGCGTCCGGAGACTTCGGCGACGCGGCCGGCGATCCACAGATTGAGCATCAGCATCAAAAGGGTCGAGGCGGCGACGACCGGCGGCGCGGCGAGTACAAGCAGCCGCGCAAGCTTATGCAGGTCGACGTCGCGCGGTAATGGCGCCTCCGCGGCGAGGCTTTCCAGCATTGGCGTCAAAGCCTCGTCGGCGCTGTTCAGCGCCGCATCGAAGCCGCCATGGCGGGAGCTCACGATGATGGTGGCGACGACGGCGATCGTCGCCGAGATGGCGGTCGCGTAAGCGAGCAGGCGCTCGAGCGGGTAGTAGTCCCGCGCGAAGGCGCGGCCCGCGCCGGTCGCAATGCTCCATGACGCTGTGTCCTTGGGGCGGCTCAGGGCGGCGAGAAAGCTGAGCCACAACGCGGGCGCCGCCAGGCTCAGCGCGAAGGCGAGACCCGAGAACGCCGCTGCGGCGAGCGCTCCGTCGGGCGTTTCTTGAACCTGCTGGGCAAACGCGATGGCGATGACGGCGAGGGTCGCGAGCACGCTCGCGACGAGGCCAGCCGCACGGCCAAAACCGATCATCGCGATCATGATGGGCAGAGGCGCCAGATAGGCGAGGGCGATCGCGATGACCGTCCCTTGCGTGACGAGGCTGAACAGCACGGCCGAGGCGAGACCCGCGCCGACCGCGCCCGCGTATGTCGCGCCAAATTGAGAAATGCGACTTTTCATACTGCCCTGCTGTCCCGCCAATGGGCGGTTAGAGGCGGGTCGGAAACTTTCGCCCCCGCCCGGCTCAACACAATGTCCGAACCGGCCGCTCCGCCGATCGGTGGATGCGTCCGCCCCCGGCAAACGCCGATGCGGTTAATTGCCTTCGGTAGCTCCAACATGATCGCTTCGATTCGAAGCGATCATGCGAGCCGCAATCCCCGGTTCAGCGAATGACGTAAGGCAACAGGCCGAGGAAGCGGGCGCGTTTGATCGCTTTCGCGAGTTCGCGCTGTTTCTTGGCGGACACGGCGGTGATGCGCGAAGGGACGATCTTGCCGCGCTCGGAGATGTAACGCGACAGGAGGCGGGTGTCCTTGTAGTCGATTTTCGGCGCGCTCGGTCCCGAGAAGGGACAGGTCTTGCGGCGGCGAAAGAAGGGGCGGCGGGGGGCGGCGGCTGCGGTCGTCATCAGAAATTACCCTCGCTTGTTGCGATGTCGTCGCGCTGGCGGCGGGGGCCGCGGTCGGGCCGCGGGGCGCGGCTGCGGTCGCCCCTGTCCGGCCGGTCGCCGCGATCGCCGCGGTCGCCACGATCGTCGTCATCGCGTTTGCGCATCATCGCGGACTGGCCCTGTTCATGCGCTTCGACGCGAATGGTCAGAAGACGGATGACGTCTTCATTGATGCCGGCCTGACGCTCCATTTCGGTAATCGCCGCTGGCGGCGCGTCAATGTTCAGCAGCGTGAAATGCGCCTTGCGATTCTTGTTGATGCGATAGGCGAGCGACTTCACGCCCCAATATTCGACTTTCTCGATTTTGCCGCCGAGAGATTCGAGGATTCCTCTGAATTGCTCGGTCAGCGCTTCCACCTGCTGGGCGGAAATGTCCTGACGCGCTAGATAGATATGCTCGTAAAGAGCCATTTCATTGCCTTTCGTTGCGTTATCGCGATGCTGCGGCGCAGAGCCCTTCGAGCCCCGGAAAGGCTCGACGAGACAGACGAAGGCGGAGACACTGGAAAACGGACTTCTGCGTAAACGCTTAAGTCCTGCCCGATAGACGAGCTTTTCCGATCAGCCCCCAGCCGAAGTCGCGAAGCGCGCTTTATAGCGTCATTTCTCTGACACGCAAGGAGCTTCGGCGCCGGTCCTGCTTTTTTGCGCCGGCGCCGGCCAGCTCGGCCGCGGCGCCCGCAGTTCGTCAGATGCAGGGGCCGCTCTCGCCGCTGGCCCAGATCCGCCAGGATTTCAGGCCGGCCTTGGCGACGACCGTCCGGCCGGTTTTGGCCATGGCGACAAGATGCCGGAAAACAAGAGGATTGCGCCAGGCCAAAGGTTTGGCCGGATCGCAAACGGCGCGATATTCATCCGAATCGGGGTCCTCCATCAAGATGACGCCGACCCGATCCGGCCGCAGCTGCGCGCCGAGAGCGCGATCGCCCTTCCACAGACACTCATAGTCGCGGCAGACGCCGGGCCGCGTTTCATAGACTCCGCAGCCACCGGACTTCTGGCAGTGTTCGCACCAGAGGCCGGCCGGCTTTTCGAATTCGACGATCTCAAGCACCTTGCAACAGAAGCTGCATTCGCCGCAGGCCTTGCCCGGAATTGAACCCATCGCGGCTCTCTGGTCCCCGTCCTTCGCCGATTCGCTGCTCGCGCTCGCCAAATTGCGCATACGCGCGCTCCGGCGCAAGGCCGTTTGAGGCATCATCCACCCCATCTGCGCCACGGCGAAGGGGGCATCTTGTTTGCGGACGACGCGGGCGGAGAGAATGACGCCCGGCTTGACAGGCGCTTGCGGCAATGCGAGTCGCTGACCCCTCATAATTGAGGCCCATATGGATCAGCGCGTTTGAGTCGGACGTCGAAAGCCTTCATTTTTCCCGGGCAGGGATCGCAGTCCGTCGGCATGGCCAAGGCGCTGGCTGATCAATTCCCGCAGGCGCGCGCGCTTCTCGACGAGGTTGACGAGGCATTGGGTCAGAAGCTGTCGGCTCTGATGTTCGAGGGTCCGCAAGACGAACTGACGTTGACCGCCAATGCGCAGCCGGCCCTGATGGCTGCGAGCCTTGCTGCGATCCGCGTTCTCGAGGCGGAAGCCGGTCTCGATATTGCGCGCGACGCCAGCTTCGTCGCCGGCCATTCGCTCGGCGAATATTCGGCTTTGGCGGCGGCTGGCTCATTCAGCGTTGCGGAAGCCGCGAAATTGCTCCGCCTGCGCGGCAAAGCGATGCAGGCCGCGGCGCCGGTCGGCGCTGGCGCGATGGCCGCCTTGCTTGGGATCGACGTCGAGGCCGCGCATGACATCGCGCGGCGGGCCGCGGAGGAGGCCGGCGGCGTCTGCGCGGTCGCCAACGACAATGGCGGCGGACAGGTCGTGGTGTCGGGCGCGACGGCCGCCGTCAACCGCGCCATTGATCTCGCAAAGGCGGCGGGCGCCCGTCGCTCCGTTCTGCTGCCGGTTTCCGCGCCGTTCCATTGCAGCCTGATGCAGCCGGCCGCCGAGGCGATGGCGGCGGCGCTGGAGACCGTCGAGATCCGGCCACCGTCGGCCCCGCTGGTCGCCAATGTCCTCGCGGCTGAAGTGACGGACCCGGATGAGATCCGCCGTCTTCTCGTCGCCCAGGCGACCGCCCCCGTCCGTTGGCGTGAAAGCCTTATTTTTATGGCAGATAAAGGGGTTACGGTCTTCATTGAATGCGGTGCAGGCAAAGTGCTGGCTGGGCTCGTCAAGCGCGTCTGCCCGGCGGCGAGTGGCATTTCGATCGGAACGCCTGAAGATATTCCTCTTTATAAAGCGCTGGGTTGAATAGCGTTCGGGAGTTCGTCTCAATGTTCGATTTGACCGGCAGAACGGCCCTCGTCACAGGCGCAAGCGGCGGCATTGGCGAGGCGATCGCCCGCGCCCTGCATGCCCAGGGCGCGACCGTCGCCCTTTCCGGCACGCGCCGCGATGCGCTCGACGCCCTCGCGGGCGCGCTTGCAACGCGAGTCCACGTGCTTCCCTGCGATCTTGCCGATGCTGCCGCGGTGGAGGCGCTCGTTCCCGCCGCTGACGCCGCCACGGGCGGTATCGACATTCTCGTCAGCAATGCGGGCGTGACGAAAGACAATCTGTTCATGCGGATGAAAGACGAAGAATGGGACCGGGTCATCGCCGTCAATCTGACGGCGACGTTTCGCCTCGCCCGCGCTTGCCTCAAGAGCATGATGCGCAAGCGGTACGGCCGCATCATCGGGATTTCCTCCGTCGTTGGCGTCGTCGGCAATCCCGGTCAGGGCAATTACGCCGCCTCGAAGGCCGGCATGATCGGCATGTTCAAGAGCCTTGCAGGCGAAGTCGCGACCCGAGGCGTCACCGTCAATTGCGTCGCGCCGGGCTTTATCGAAACGCCGATGACCGCCGTCCTCAATGAGAAGCAGCGGGCTGCCGTTCTCGCGGCCGTGCCGATGGGCCGGCTTGGAACAGGCGCCGATGTCGCGGCCTCCGTTGTCTTTCTGGCGAGTTCCGAAGCCGCCTACGTGACCGGCCAGACGCTGCATGTTAATGGAGGAATGGCAATGATTTGAGTGCGTTAAGCTGAGTTTCCGGCGCAGCGCGCCGGCTCTCGCCAATAGGAATGAAGTGTGTTACGAAGCCAGCGTTGAGCAGTCAGGTTGCGATTTTGCGGGATTGAAGGACCAGAATTTGGGACTTCGGCTCGCAGCCGCGCGTGCAATCTCGAACCGTCGGACTTTCCGATCAAGCTAGCGAGCAGCGCGCAAGGCGATGTCGCCCATCGCCGCGCATCGACGTCGGCCAATGTCGACAATTCAGTGAGGACGAGGATTAAACGACCATGAGCGATGTCGCCGAGCGGGTAAAAAAGATAGTGATAGAGCATCTCGGGGTAGATGCGGACAAAGTCGTCGACAATGCCAACTTCATCGAGGACCTTGGGGCCGATTCGTTGGATACCGTCGAACTGGTCATGGCGTTCGAGGAGGAGTTCAGCGTTGAAATTCCGGATGACGCCGCCGAAACGATCGTAACCGTCGGCGACGCGGTGAACTTTCTCGAGAAGGCAACGGCGGCTTGAATTTTTGAGTCGCCGCGGGACGACCGCGACATTTTTCCTGATGAAATGCGCTGCGGGAGGGCCAGGGCGTCCGGCGTTCGCCAGGGCGCAGCGTGGCGTATTGGCCGGGTTCGAACATGCGTAGGGTAGTCATCACCGGTCTTGGCATGGTGTCGCCGCTCGCCTGCGGCGTCGAGCCGACCTGGAGACGCTTGCTTGCGGGCGAAAGCGGCGCGCGCATCATCGAAACCTTCGATACGTCCGATCTGTCCTGCAAGATCGCCATGCCGGTTCCACGCAGCGGCGCCGCGGCCTTCGCCCCGGACGACTGGATGGAGCCGAAGGAGCAGCGCAAGGTCGACGATTTCATCCTGTACGCCGTCGCGGCGGCGACGCAGGCGCTGGCTGACGCGGGCTGGAAGCCGGAGAGCTACCAGGACCAGATCGAGACCGGCGTTCTCATCGGCTCGGGCATAGGCGGACTCGGCGGCATCGCCGAGACCGCGGTGATCTTGCACGAAAAAGGCCCGCGCCGCGTTTCTCCCTTTTTCATTCCCGGCCGGCTGATCAATCTGGCCGGCGGCTATGTCTCTATCCAGCACGGTCTGCGCGGGCCGAATCATGCGGTCGTCACGGCCTGCTCGACAGGCGCGCACGCGATCGGCGACGCGGCGCGCCTCATCGCGCTCGGCGATGCGGAGGTCATGGTGGCGGGCGGCGCCGAGTCGCCGATCAGCCGCATTGGCATCGCCGGATTCGCCGCCTGCCGGGCCCTGTCAACGGGCTTCAATGACAGGCCTAAGGAGGCGTCGCGGCCTTACGACAAGGATCGCGATGGATTTGTCGTCGGAGAGGGCGCCGGCTGCGTCGTTCTCGAGGCCTATGATCACGCCAGGGCGAGGGGCGCTCGCATCTATGCCGAACTCGTCGGTTACGGCATGTCTGGCGACGCCTATCATATCACGGCGCCGCAGCCGAGCGGAGACGGCGCCTACAGGGCCATGGGCAGCGCCATCAAACGGGCTGGCATCTCGCCGGGCGAGATCAATTATATCAATGCGCACGGCACATCGACGCCTCTTGGCGACGAGATCGAGCTGCAGGCGGTGCAGCGCCTCGTCGGCGAGGGGGTGAACGCTCTGTCGATGTCTTCGACGAAATCGGCGATCGGACATCTTCTCGGCGCCGCTGGCGCCGTCGAGGCGATTTTTTCGGTCCTCGCCATCCGCGATCAGATCGTGCCGCCGACGCTGAACCTCGATCATGTCTCGATGGACACTAGGATCGATCTGGTTCCGCACAAGGCGCGCAAGCGCAATGTCGAATTCGTTCTGTCGAATTCATTTGGCTTTGGCGGGACGAACGCCTGTTTGATCTTCAAGCATGCCGAATAGGCCGGCGGATGGCGGTGCGGCTGGCTCCTGAACCCGAATTAGCCATATTTTTTTGATTCGCTGTGGCCGGGAGCGGGCCAACGAAAATTGGGGTCCGTCAAACCGTCGAGCGGCGATATAATGACGGGATCAAGGCGGCCGGGTGAGTTGAGTTGATGAGCGGCGAGCCACCAAAAGACCAGGACAAAAAAGCAGGGCAACCCGCGGAGTCGCGCGCCGGCGGCCGTTCCGGGGGCTACAGGGTCGCGCCGCAAAGTCCGAACGAAGCGCTCCAGCCGGAGGCGGCGCCCCCGCCGCCGCCTTTGCCGCCGAGCCGACGCCGGCCGATCCTCTCGGCGGTCAGCGGCTTTCTTTCGTTTCTGCTGATCGCCGCCATCGTCGCGATGCTCGGCATGATTTGGAGCGAGCAGCGCATGCGGGAGCCTGGCCCGCTCGCCGCTGACAAGGTCCTTTATATCGTTCCGGGCACCGACCTGCCGGAGATCATCGGCGAACTTGAGCGCGAGGGCGTGATCGACAGTCCTTTCGCGCTGAATGTGGCGCTTCTGGTCGAAGGCAAACGATCGAAAGTGAAGGCCGGCGAATATCTCTTCAAGCAAGGGGCGAGTTTGCGCGACGTGATGGATACGCTCGTCAGCGGCAAGCAGATTCTGCATGCGATTAGCATCCCCGAAGGGCTGACCACGCTGCAGATCGTCGAGCGCCTGCGCGATAGCGACGTCCTCATGGGCGATATCAAGGATTTGCCCAAGGAGGGCAGCCTTCTGCCGGATACCTACAAGGTCGCGCGCGGGGACTCTCGGGTCGGTCTGCTCAAGAAAATGCAGGACGACCAGAAAAAGTTCGTCGATCAGCTCTGGGCGCGCCGGGCCAGCAATCTTCCGCTCCATTCGCCTTATGAACTCGTGACGCTGGCCTCGATCGTCGAAAAGGAAACCGGCAAGGCCGACGAGAGATCGCGCGTCGCCAGCGTTTTCCTCAACCGCCTCACGAAGCACATGCGGCTGCAGTCAGATCCGACCATCGTCTACGGCCTCGTCGGCGGTAAGGGCACGCTCGGTCGCGGCATTGCGGACAGCGAAATCAAAAAGCCGACGCCCTACAACACCTACACGATCGATGGACTGCCGCCGGGTCCGATCGCTAATCCGGGTCGGGCCGCGCTCGAAGCGGTGGCGAACCCCTCGCGCACGCAAGATCTTTACTTCGTCGCCGACGGAATCGGCGGTCACGTCTTCGCCGAAACGCTCGACCAGCACAACCGCAACGTGCAGCGCTGGCGCTTGATCGAGAAAGACGCGAAGGACAAAGCCGGCGCGGGCGGGGATGTGGACAAGGCTGCTCCATTCACCACGCCGGGTCCAGCCGGAGCTTCGCCCGCCCCCGCGGCGGCGCCTCACAGCGACCAGCACGGAGAACTTGAACAGCAAGGCTCGATTTATGGGGCGCTGCCAGCCTCCCTGGAGCCGCCGGCGGCTCCAGGGATCGCCAGGTCGCCAACTATGGCCGAGGCCTATGGCGCGGGGCTCTTGAGCCTCGCCAGGGCCGCGCCGTGGACCGCGGCGGCGAAGCCGGGCCGGGGCGGCAAGACGCCGGGCGATCAGACGGCCTCAAGGCCGCCGCCGAATGCGTTGGCGCTGGGGCCGGGCCTCGCCGAACTCGGCATCTCTCTGCAGGGCGCCGTCGGGGCGGTCGACCTTGATGGTCCGGTCAGCGACTCCGGGGCGGCGGACGCGCCGGCGGCGGCGGGAGCCGATACGGCCGCTGCCGCGCCTGCGCCCGCTTTGAGCCGCGTTAACGTGGCGGAGACGCAGCCCGCGGCGTTGGCGCCGCAGCAAACTGCCGGGGCCGCGCCGCACGGCGACCAGATCGCCAGCGCCGCGGCGGCGACCGAGGGCAGGGCCGTTCATGCCCCCGTCATCGATGTTTCGGAGGGAACGCCGCTCGATCCGCTGCTCGACAAGACCTATGATTTGAATACCGCCAAGACCGTGCCATCGGCGAAGCAACTGGCCCTGCCGAATTAGAACATCGGTCCCGAAAGCGGGGAAGCGGCGGCTCCGATTCTATCGGAGCGTCCGACTCCTGAGCGTTTCGCCTATACAGCCGTCCCGTAAAGATCATAGGCGTCGGCCTTTTCGATCCTCACATTGACGATCTCGCCGATGCGCAAGGGACGCTTCGAGACGATGTGGACCTTGCCGTCGATCTCGGGCGCATCGCCCTTGCTGCGCCCTTCGGCGGCCCGCGGTGCGGCCTGATCGACGATGACCGCTAGCCGTTTGCCGACCTTGTCCTTGAGCTTGCGGGCGCTGATCGCCTGCGCCTGCTCCATGAGGCGACGGTAGCGTATCTCCCGCGTCCGGGGCTCGACCTCACGCAGGCCAAGATGATTGGCGGCGGCGCCTTTTACCGGCTCATATCTGAAGGCGCCGACCCGGTCGAGCTTCGCGGCGGCGAGCCAATCGAGGAGGAAGGCGAAATCGGCTTCCGTTTCGCCGGGAAAGCCGACAATGAATGTCGAGCGGATGGTGAGGTCGGGACAGACGGCGCGCCAACGTTTGATCCGCTCCAGCGTTTTCTCCTGATCGCCGGGCCGCTTCATCGCCCGCAAGACGCTGGGGCTTGCATGCTGGAACGGAATGTCGAGGTATGGCAGCACGAGCCCCTCCGCCATCAGGTCGATGACTTCGTCCACATGCGGATACGGATAGACGTAATGAAGACGGACCCAGACGCCGAGCGCGCCGAGTTCGCGGACGAGATCGATGAATTTCGCCCTGACGGCGCGCTCGTGAAAGAGGCTTTCCGAATAGCGCAGGTCAAGGCCGTAGGCGCTGGTGTCCTGGGAAATGACGAGCAGCTCCCTGACTCCGGCGGCGACGAGCTTTTCGGCTTCGCGCAGGACATCGGCGGCGGGGCGCGAGACGAGATCGCCGCGCAATTTCGGAATGATGCAGAAGGAGCAGCGATTGTTGCAGCCTTCCGAGATCTTCAGATAGGCGTAGTGGCGCGGCGTGAGCTTGACGCCCTGCGGCGGCAGAAGATCGAGGAACGGATCGTGCGGCGGCGCGACGGCCGCGTGGACCGCCTGCATGACCGATTCGAAAGCCTGCGGACCGGTGATGCTGAAGAGGTTCGGAAATCTCGCTTCGATCGCCTCCGGCTCCGCGCCCATGCAGCCGGTGACGATGATCTTGCCGTTTTCGGCCGCGGCGGCGCCGATCGCCGAGAGCGATTCGGCCTTGGCGCTGTCGAGAAAACCGCAGGTGTTGACGATGACGGCCGCCGCCCCGTCATAGGATTTGGTCAGCTCGTACCCTTCGGCCCTGAGGCGGCTGATGATCTGCTCGCTATCGACGAGGGCTTTTGGGCAGCCAAGCGACACGAACGCGATCCGCGGCGCCGCCCCGGCGTGCACGTTTTCGCCGCCGGAAGCGGGTTCGGAAGGATTGAGATTAGAACGCATGGGCGTGCTTGGCACGCCTGAAGGCGGGTTGCAAGAGAAAGGCGCGAGCCGCCCGCCGGGCGGGCGTATCCCTCAAGACACGAGAAAACCCGGCCATTGCTGGCCGGGTTCTCATTTGTCATCCACCTTGAAAGTCGAAGCTTGCGGGCTCCGTCTCAATATTTGGCGACGACCGGCGCGGGCGCGGCGGTGTCGAATTTGTAGCTGAAGCCGACCTGCACGCGGTTCTCGATGAGGTTGGTGTGCACTCTCGCGCCGAGGAAGTCGCCGTTGAAGCCGGGGAAGGAATTGACCAGGACATTGTTGCTCGGTCCGAAGTCGGTATAGCGATATTCGGCCCGGATCGACCAATTGTTTGTGACGGCGTATTCGAGGCCGCCGCCGACGGTCCAGCCGACGCGGGTATTCGAGAAGCTGTCCCTGCCGAAGAAGGCCGGGTAGAACAGGGCGTTGGTGTAGGCGGTCGAAATGCTGGTGTTGAAACCGCCGAAGGCGACGCCGCCTGTGGCGTAGACGAGGACGCGGTCGAAGGCGTAGCCGAACCGGCCGCGGATCGAACCCTGAACGCCGAGGTTCGAGTGGACGGTGGTGGGAATGTAATCCTGATAATAATTGCTGAAAGGCGCGAAGTTGACGGTCTTGCTGAGGCTCGAACCGTCGACGTCGCCTTCGAGGCCCAGCACAAACTGATTGATCTGGTAATTGTAGCCGACGTGGGCGCCGCCGATCACGCCATTGGCGTTATTGTTAAAGCGATTGAAGTCGGAATAGCTGTAGGAAGTGAAGGGATCGAATGGCGCCGGCGCGGAGCTCGCAAAGGCGGTAATGCCAGGAGTCGTCGGGATGGGGATGGGGATGGGCGTGAAGCCGTTGGCGTAACCGCCGTCGCTGATGGTGGGGTCGCTTTGCCCCCAGGCATAGCCGATCTGGCCGCCGACGTAGACGCCCGTCCAGGTAAAGACGGGAGCCGGCGGCACATATACTGGCGGCGGCGCGCGGGACGGAAGGTCGGCGGCGAAGGCGGATCCGGCGAGCGCGATCGCGCCGACCGAAGCCAAGAGGATGCGGCGAAGCATAATATGTCTCCACTAAACGGCTAAAATCCTCCTCAAAGGCTACCGCGATTCCGTAACCGTACAATCGGTGATTAGGCGGAGAAGTCGCAATATGGCGATGTGTGGCTGCTTTGCCACGTAGGCGCGCCTTCAGGTTGAAGTGGGCGCCGCTCTGCATCCTGTGAGAGCCAAGACACGAGAAAACCCGGCCATTGCTGGCCGGGTTCTCATTTGTCATCCACCTTGAAAGTCGAAGCTTGCGGGCTCCGTCTCAATATTTCGCGACGACCGGCGCGGGCGCAGCGGTGTCGAATTTGTAGCTGAAGCCGACCTGCACGCGGTTTTCGGTAAAGTGGCGATTGATGAAAGCGCCGGCCGCGCCGAGAGCCGTGCTATCGAACGCGCTGGTGTAAAGAGTCGAGTGTCCGAAATCGGTGTAGCGATATTCGGCCCGGATCGACCAGTTGTTGGTGACGGCGTATTCGAGGCCGCCGCCGACCGTCCAGCCGACCCTTGTCGTCGAGGCGCTGGCGGAGCCGCCGAACGGACCGAAGGCGGTGGCGGCGATGACGGGAGGGGTGATGAAAACGCCGCCGGGGAAGTTGCCGGAGACATTGCCGTTGAAGCCGCCGAAGGCGACGCCGCCGGTGGCGTAGATGAGAACGCGGTCCCAGGCGTAGCCGAGGCGACCGCGGATCGATCCTTCAATGTTATGGTTTACATTGACGTTGACTGTGCCCCCGAGCGGCGCGGAAAGGCTCCCGAAGCCGGTGCCCACAAGGCTCGTCCCAAACGGAAGGTTCCCGTTGAATTGCTTGCTTTGGCTGGTGCCGTCCACATCGCCTTCGAGGCCGATGACAAACTGGTTCAGCTGCAGATTATAGCCGACATGCGCGCCGCCGATGACGCCGCTCGTATTGTAGCTGAAGGCGGCGTAGTCGCCGAAATTATCGCCGAAATTGACGTTGTTCTGGCCCCAAGCGTAGCCGACCTGGCCGCCGACATAGAAGCCAGTCCAAGTGAAGATCGGGGCCGGCGGCACATACACTGGCGGCGGCGCGCGCGAGGGAAGGTCGGCTGCGAAGGCGGATCCGGCGAGCGCGAGCGCGCCGACCGAAGCCAAGAGGATGCGACGAAGCATAATGTATCTCCACTAAAGGGCTAAAATCCTCCACAAAGGCTACCGCGATTCCGTAACCGTACAATCGGTGATTAAGCAGAGAAGTCGCAATATCGCGATGTGTGGCTGCTGCGCCACGCAGCCGCGCCTTCAGGTTGAAGCGGGCGGCGCTCTGCATCCTGTGAGAGCCAAGACGCGAGAAAACCCGGCCATTGCTGGCCGGGTTTTCTTTTGTCTTCCGCCTTGAAAGTCGAAGCCCGAAGGCTTTGGCTCAATATTTGGCGACGACCGGAGCGGGCGCGGCGGTGTCGAACTTGTAGCTGAAGCCGATCTGCACGCGGTTCTCGTTGATCGTGCGATTGCCGTACGCGCCAATCGCGCCAAGGAGCGGGTAGTAAACGCCCGACGGGCCGAACGAGTTGTTCGCGTAGACGGTGGAGTGGCCGAACTGGGTGTAGCGATATTCGGCTCGGATCGACCAGTTGTTGGTGACGGCATATTCGAGGCCGCCGCCGAGCGTCCAGCCGACGCGGGTCGTCGAAGCGCTGTCATAACCAATCGGCGTCGAAATGCTGCCGTTGAAGCCGCCGAAGGCGACGCCGCCGGTGGCGTACAGCAGAACGCGGTCCCAGGCGTAGCCGACGCGGCCACGGATCGAACCCTGCACGCCGAGATTGCCGCTGATCGTGGTCGGCACAAAAACGCCGAATCCAGTCCCGGCGCCAATGAGCGGATCGCCATAGACGGTCTTGCTGAGGCTCGACCCGTCGACGTCGCCTTCAAGGCCGACGACGAACTGGCTGAGCTGCAGATTATAGCCGACATGCGCGCCGCCGATGACGCCGCTGTTGTTGGTGCTGAAGCTCGTATAGTCGCCGAAGTTATCGCCGAGGTTGGTGTTGGACGTGCCCCAGGCGTAGCCGATCTGGCCGCCGATATAGATGCCGGTCCAGGTGAAGATGGGGGCCGGCGGCACATAGACCGGCGGCGGAGCGCGGGAGGGAAGATCGGCGGCGAACGCCGATCCG